>Ga0179593_1287863_pt1 | contig 13170 bp, 7 predicted proteins | sample CZODoug2_1_08_16_FD_185931 | JGI IMG/M metagenome (GOLD analysis project Ga0179593, IMG submission 185931) | Vadose zone soil fungal communities from Angelo Coast Range Reserve, California, USA - CZODoug2_1_08_16fungal (PacBio error correction) | ecosystem: Environmental > Terrestrial > Soil >... | reverse complement strand
CTTCCACCTTTTCCCCAGAACTGTATAATTCCTTCCCGTCAACTGTTTTTTTTTCTTTTTTTTCTTTTTTTTGTCTTTTTTTTTTTTTTCTTTTTTTTTTTTTTTTTTTTTTTTTTTCTTTTTTTTTTTTTTTTTTTTTTTTTTTTTTTTTTTTTTTTTTTTCATCGGGGCCGTCCGGGACTTTCACTTTCTGCCTGAGAAACTACTGATTTGTTTCTATGGTTTGTTTCTCCTTCCTTCGCGCAAAGACTGCATTTTCCTAGTCACGCGGTTTCCTGGACACACACTGTCGCTCTAGCCACTTTACTTCTTCCCTTTTTCTCGTTATTAGCTACCCCCTCAGTTCGCGAAAGAAGAGCTTCTACTAAAGAGTCCGTCCTCTTGTCCGGCTAAATTCTAACGGATCTCACAATTGACCTGACTCCCCTCCCCTCTTTATAACCTCTTTCCTCCCCCCTACTGTGATCTTTTCCCGCGTATGGATAGGAAGTCCATGTGGCTAGGGAAGCCGGTTCTGTTATCCTGCACAAGGGACTGATCGGTTTTATTTCGGCTGTGACAGTCTACGTACTTGATCGAATCTTTCTTACTTTTCCGCTGGGAAGAGATAGACCATCCTCCCCCCTGGGGACTCTCTGGTTCCTTACTCAGCCCCTGATGAGCGTGATTTATAGCCTGCCCTTAAATATTCGTGAGAGCCCTCGGGGAGGCTGCGCCTTATTGACATTACCCCCCTCGTGACCACACGCTGGTTGCAATTTTCCGGCCCCGAGCTTACCAGTTTCCAGGTCTTTCATATGACCCAGTTGGTTTAATGCCGTTAAGGACCCCCGTTCTCGTGGGAAACCAGTTTTATACTGTCATTTTCTATTAAGTAATTTCCTTCTCAATCCGCCTGAAACCCATCTTTTTTTTGCATTAACCAGATAAAGATCTCATATGATCTGTTGTGCCCTATGTTATCCCCCTGTTTATAGATTCTTTCCTGTTGGCGTCGCGTTTGACCAAGCTGTTTCTCTTGTTCATCGGAGTCCCCGCCACACAGAACTTTGTTCCCCCTTTTCCCGGTCCCTTGACGCCGCCTTTAGTCGTCGGTGTGAACCCCTGTATGGCAGTAGGTCCCTCTCTAAACATCCCTTTCCGTAGATGCCGGTTTCCTCTGCCTCGCTTTGGGGGGAACATTCTAGACCCCCCTGTCTGCCCGTTCGCCCTCCCCTTGACCGCCCATGCGATCTTTTCACAGTTTTTTCCCTTGCAGTCGGGCCAGCAACTTTTCTCCGAAACCGTAACAAGCACTTTGGCCGTCCCCCTTTTTTTTTTCTGGCGCGTCGAGTGTTACCCCCAGCGATTTTTATCGGAGATTTAAGGAGTTAAATCCCTAGGGCTACAAACCTCCGGGGGGGTCGAGTTTTGTCTCTTCCCTCTTTAGACGGGACCTCCTTTTTTGGAGGTAGTTTCGGCTAACCCACGCCGGATCATTACCGCACATGCTACCAGCTTCTGAGGCCAGTAAATGGGTGAATTCGCTGCGTGAGGTCTTTACATCTGGTTCCTGTCCCCGTCTTTCCAGTTGCCTCCTCCGTTCTCCTATGGCGGTTTTAATCAGAATCTTTCCCCAACCTCTGTTTTTCAATTAATTCTACTGGATCTAGTGACTAGACCCTTAAAGAGTTGGTATAAGTCTAGAATCTGTTTCCGACTTTTGTTTCTGATAGAAGTTCGAACAACGTCCTCTTTGCCTTCTTTCCAAGTTTACTGTTTCTTAGATTCCTGCGTTAAATTGGAGTCTGCCGCCCCATTTCTAATTCCCCTTTCATCAGATCTTCTCCGATCTTGGACGCGCTGACAACAACCACTTGTGTCTAATGCCTTTGCTTCACGGACCGAGGGGGTCTAATTCCGCGACTCTACTTCTAGTTTGCGGACCCCCCGCTGCTACGAACGACTCAGTCTTGTCACACCGCCCATCTATGCAACCCCATTCCAATTCTCTTGCTCTATCCCGGTTCTGTTCTCATGTTGCGTTGGGCGGGCTCCCGCATTGGCCCACAGCTGGCTTCGAACCTGACAGAAGCCTTTCTAAGGCTTGGACGCTTGACACACTTGTCCCGATGTTTCCCTTTCCACCTTTACAGTTCCTTCTCTCCCCCCTACAACCCTTCATGTGACCTTCTTCTTTCCTTTTACCTAATATGGACATGTATTCCCATGATTACCGTAAACCGAACCCCAACAGATGGGCGATCGTCGATCTCTACTTATTCGTTCTGCGTTTTTTGCTGAAGGGGCGCCGTTTCCCTGTATTTTTTCTTACCCTTTACGATCCCCAGTCCCATCACCTCCCACGTCAAGAACTAACGACTTGGAGAGTTGCCGCTCTTTTCCCCTCTTCACCGCGGGCACCTTTCCTGTCTCTCCTTTCTCCTGGAGATGAAAACGACCTCCCTTTGCAGTGTATAACTAGGTTGTTTTGTTTTCTCGGGTCCCGGTTTGTTGCCTCTTGTTTTCGGTCCAGTTTCTCGCCTGTTTCTTTGTTACACCCCCACCTTCGGTATCTTTAAGGTGTGTTTATAGTCACCAGGTCCTATCTACATACATGACTTTGGTGTCGTGCTTATCATTTCCCTCCCCCTTTCTAGATGTTCTCGGTTCTGTTGTCCGGTCCTTTTTATTTCCCTTCTAGTAGGTCCTGAAAAACTCGTCTCGTCGAATCCTTGTATGCTGCTATGAATTTGTTTCCAAAATGTCTGATTTTACCTTACAGGCCCTCACCTTTAGACACCTCGGTAAGAAAGCAGAGCGATACAGGAGGTTTCCCTTCGGGCCCAATACTCTCTGAAAATCCCGCAGTTCTTTGTGCGTTATAGTTCGTAACCCTGTAAGAGGAGTCCTTTTCCTCTAGATCAGGACCATTCCGCGAGTTGTCCTTTGTGTGGTTTTTTTTGTTGTTGGACCACCCTCCCAAACTTGCTTCTGATACCTGTGCCTCTACTCCCTTTTAGTGGTAACATTTGCAGAGAGTCTCAGCCAGCTAGGATCGGTCACCCGAGTTGTGGGCTGTCCCTTCCTATACACGCTCTATTCCCCTCCCTCCCTTCGCTTTGTTTATCGCTATCTTATCAAGAGTTCCCAGCTCGGTTTGCTGACGGTTTATAAAGCGCTTCATGTTAACGACCCCTTTATGGCACAACTCGAGTGTCCGTCAGCGTTTTGAGTTCTACTTTTCCGACCCCGTCAGACATGTCCTCTGTTTCTTCCCCCCTGGCCGTCTTATCCAACAGTTTTCGACGTCTTCCTACAAAACGCCTTCCCGCGTCGTTTCTAGACCCCTCCATGTTATCTCGGCGGCTGACCTTTGCTCCCTTTGGGTTGCTCCACCTCTTGGAAAATAGAAGTATTTTTTCGACTTCAAAGACTACCGATCAGAGCGGACCCCTAATTCAGCCCCCTCCAAACAAAACCCCCCACAGTGGGTACCTTTTTTCCCTTCGGGTTACTATTTGTAATAGCTCTACTCCAACTGGGGGGGCTTTCCAACTTTTCTCCCCCCACCGGAACACCTCTGAGTCTGGAGACCAGTTTAGTTCCCCGACAACCTTTCTTATTCCCTTCCGGCCCGATGACCCCGGAACACTCAGCCTCTTGATTTGTTTTAGCAAAGTACCCCTTTCGACATTTCACCGAACATTTCTCAGCACAACCCCTGGCCCGGCAAAGTCCCGATGTGCGAGTCGACACTGTTTTTTTCTCGTGTTTTCCACCCAAGCGTGTTCCATCCCTTCCATTGTCTGTACGTCGCAAGGGTAGTTTCGCCTTTTCGTCAGATCTCCCCATCTGCTGTTGTTTCTCTTGGCCTGTTGATTACGATTTGTTCAGGTATTGAGTCTTTTTCGAGGTGCTTTCCTCTTTTCTTCCCCTCGTCAACTCCTGCCGATCCTCTTATCGAGGGCTTTTTCGATTCCGGCTGGTTCGCCCCGCAATGCTGTCTGAGTCCTGCCCGATGGACCGAGCGGTTAATCTGCGCGACGAAGGGGTGCGGGTTTGTTGAAACTGACAGTACACGTTTCTTGAATTTCCAGTCCTATTTTTTTCGTCTTTTTTTTTCCCGTAGGAGAGGCTTGCCTGTACATGTTCAAGTTGCCAATTAAGCGTGTCCCTCTACCAAAGCCCCTTTTCCGCACCTACTACAGGGCTCTACTATCCCCCTTCTCCGCTGTTCCCCGTTCGTTTTCCGCACGTTAGTATGCACTGTTTGTTCTAATTACCTTCGCATCGATTCTTCCTCCCTCTCTTCCGTCCGTATCCTCCGTGCCCTTGCTCATGCCGGGGTTTGAGTTCCGACTCTTTTATTTGCGAGTATACTGCCTTTTGGATCTCGTGCTTACAACTGTACTCATTGCCCCCCGCCTTGTCTTTTTTTTTTATAATACCTGAAAGTTGCCCTATGAGATCGCTATATGCAATGTAGAGTAAGTCCTCCCCCCCTCTGTAGGCTACCCCTCGTGACGGATAGCGCAATCCCTGTCGAGGGGAGTTCAGTACAATGCCAACCGTTACCGCGCCTTTGTGTTATGACGCAGTCAACTTCCCCCCTGCCATTTCAGCGCTATTACGGATTTCTGGGCGCTCGGACCAAGACTCCCAAGTCAGACCCCCCACCCGGAACCACCCTCCCTGTCCTCGTGTTGAGGTTTCTTATTACCGACTGATTTGTTACGCCATCGCCACCTACAAGAAAGAGAATCTTCTGTTTACTACTCCTAGCTCCTCCCCAGACGGTCTTTTTTGTGCCCGTGTACTTCTTTTAACTCCCTCTTGTTCAAGCTTGTTTTTCGAAGCTTCTTTTTTTTCCACTTTTTCTCTACCTAGTGGTTTTGTTCAGTATTACAGGAACTTATGGCCCTTTTCTTCTTCAATTAGGCTCTGCTGATATGGGCGTGTTCTTTGCGGCTTCTTACCACGTGTGGTGTTTCCCCCTACTCTCGATCGAGAATCTCCTCCTTCATATACCAGGACCTGTCCCTTCTTTTTCTCTGGTCTTTGCCCACCCCCGACTGGAATCCCTTAGGTCAACAGACATAGGGAATGTTTTGGAGTTGTCTGTCACCGTGTTATAGTTGCGTTGTGGCTTCGTTCTACTGTTGCCTACCGCGTGCCCTTGCTCCACCGCAAGGCTTGATGAGTGCAATTATCTTCATACTCTCCCACCTGATGAGTACCACATTTCCCTCCTTTCTTTTCGTGATAGTCCTCCCAAGCACCCTGGTATTCAGTCGGTCTTCCAAGCTAAGTACCTAAACATGTTTTTCCCCACATAACATGGCCCGGCACTTCAACCCTTCTTACCACTTTTATGGGGACCCCTTCCTTGTCGACCTCCTCGTTATCTCTGCGGCCGGGTATACTGAGGAATTTCAAAACCTTCTCTCCTCAGTACTTCGTTTCGCCGGCATGCCCTTCTCGCGCCTCCTTCGTTTCTGTTCCCCATAAGAGTCTCTTTACTTCTTTCCTATTCTGCGTACTCCCGACGTTCCCTCTTTTTAACTCAGGCCGACCTAAGGTTCTCTGGCATCAAATCCATAACTTGATGCCCCCAACCTTGCCTTCCCCATCCCCCCTTTTCTCATTCCTCTTCCTCCTTTTTTCCTTTTTTTTTTTGAAGGCTTTTACGCTTTTTGACGATGAATTAAGTTCTCTAGGGAGCTGTCTCCTCGGACACTCGGCAGGACGGCGCGCGGTTTTATCTCGTCTACCTATTCCTTCTCGAAGGGTGAGATGCTGAACTAAGACCCCTCATCCCCTTTCCAGTTCTATTCATTCTCTTGTCCATACCGCACCGCTTTTTTCGCGCGAGACAGAGCATTCCCCCCTTCCGACGGACGACTCGCCGTGTAGGATGAGACCGTTACCATCCCGAGGTACTACCCCCAATCCGCCGTTTTCCTCGCCCTGACGGCGACCATCAAGGGCCCCGGTCCTAGCATTTCCGAGTTGACGTGACTATTCCCCATTGTTTCTGTGGGCCCCTGTTGATTAAGAATTATATGCCTCTGCTTGCCAAGGAGAAGCTCACTTCTTACACCTAATGAGGCCCCCATATCACGACAGACCCCTCACCCGGAGTCCTCTTGTTTGGGCTCCCCCAGAGAAGGGAGGTTCAGCTCGGGTTGAACGCGGTGCGCCGTGTTCTTTCTTTCTTTTATTCCCCAATTCCACAGTAATCTAAACCTTTCCAAGTTAAATGGAAAGCCCCCGGACCTCCCTCTTGTATTGTCGGTTTCAAAGGGTTCATTTATTGGTGAAAAAGACCCTTTCTCCCACCTTGCCGTCATTCTCGGCGTATCCTTTCCTTTGGTGGAAAATTCTTCTCCCCCCTTGGGATGGATCATCAAGTCCAGTCTCCCATCGGACGACCCCAGTTAGCAGAGACGAGGGTCCTCACCTGTTTTAAGACGTTAAACTGACCCACTCAAACTTTTTGCGGATAACCACTTGGAGCTACGCAATTTCGACCAAACCATCTTAGCTAATCCTGAGAACATCTAGGCTTTCCCGAATGCCGCCCATCTATGCCCCCCCTATTTGGTTCCAGACCTCTATGATTACTTCAGTGTCCTTATTTTCGCTTTTCTATTAGTTGCTGGATTCGTTGAAAGCCTTCCTTTCCACCGCCAAATCTTTGATTGTCTTCGTACAGGTTTTAAGGGGCTCTTTATTCACGGTCCTACTTCATTTGAATCCTCAGAAGAGGGGCCGAATCTTATAGAGGGAATCTGTGGCGTCTCTTTCAAAATTCGCTTTGTATCTGTGTATAATCTGATCTACATTCCCTTCCTAAACGGTTTTATGGCGTAATTTTTCCGTCTTCCCGCTTGGTTTCAGAGGGGACGTCGACCACCGATGTTCTCATGGAGATCGGTGCACGTTAGTTCCGAGCCCCTTTCAATTCGGTCCTTGAGTGAGAGTTCCAGCACTCTTTCTTCCAGCCACGTTACGGAGCATGCGAAGATGGAGACGACACCAAACTCCGGGCCAGTCTTCTTTCCACGTTCCCTATGGAGCGAATTTCCAGTTGCTTCTCCTCGAGGATGAAGCGCGCGCAAGTTCGAACACGAACCCCCTTCCCTCTTTGCCCCCTACTTCCCTTGCTCGGTCGCTCTCCTTCTATTGCCGTGTCTGTTTTAGCCGGACCCGAATTCCTCCCCATCTTTGTCTGTGCTGAGAAAAAGGGTACCCCCCCTAAGCCTATTGTGACTTTACCCTCGCGCTGGATTACACGGCTTTCCCCGTCGTCCCAAACCTTTTTCCAGAGTAACCGGACTTCCCCTCCCTCTACCCGTCTAGCCCATGATAGATCACGTTGCCCCCGTCCACCATAGGACTCCGAGTCATCTCTTCTGAAGAACCCCCCGAGATATACGAGGAGTGCGAGGGTGCTGCGACTTTTCCTCACTTCTGATTGTTTCATACCCGCCCGCTAACCCGTCTTTTTCCCCCCCTGTTTAACGACAAGGTGACTTTAAATCCCTGATGATCGCGCCTGACTTAGGGTAATTGGTCTCCTCTTTCTCCACCCTTGCTTATCCTGTATTCGCCTGTTCTTTTCCGGGTGATGAAAAGACCAGTTTCTCCGCCTCATCGGGTGGTATCATGGTCCAGGTGGGAGAATCTTCATGAGTTATACCTACCTTTGGGTGCGCCCAACTCCTGGATTCTTTGGTGTACGGGCATAGCTCGCAAGGCCGATAACGACATCTCTCCACTTTGTCTGAGACGAATGGATTGCCCTCTACTCCCTATTTACGGTTTTGTGGTACCCTTTTTTTCCCTGTTTCCCCGACTTCTTTCTCTTACCTTCGTTCTTGAGTGGCCCGGTCCCCCTTCTATGCATTTCAAAACTCATTCGGGTCTAAGAAACTTATCACCGGTCAGACCGAATGGATGCGAAGGTCCGTAATTGATTTAGGTCTGTAGTCCAAAGTTTCAGCTCGTCCGTGTATCAACCGCTCTTCTAATCCTTCAACGTCGCTAATAGACAAACCTTTCGGAGTCTTTTGAGTAGCACTCGGTGTCTTCAATTGTCTCGACAGCCTATAGGGATACGGTTCACAAAGAATCGTTTCGTTTATTTCCTCTTAGAGACTTCTTCCTCGTGGTTGTTTACTGCGTGATCGCCCCCCCCCTTTTTTTTTCCCCGGAATAACTCTGATAATCCTCTGCCAGGTATTCTTTGCCCTTCCTCGTCCTTCCAGCCTTAGATGGGGCAGCCCATTGCTCTTCCGTCTTCTTCCTTAGCCCCACGGCCGATGAACCCGTGTGGTACTCTACCCTCCATTCACAGATGTTTTCCCTAAGGGGTAGCAGATCGCAGACCCTTTTCTTACCCCTCGGTCATAGGTTGTCCTTACTGTCTCTGCCACCTATAAGGTGGAACCTTTTCTTCGCTCATTTCCCTGGCGATACATTCCAGTTTCTGATGGCCCTCTTCTAGCGTCATACGTCAGGGTTCCCACATCCCCCTTCCATGTTTCTGGCTCATTTCACATAAAGTGCCCCTTGTCTTCCTTTTGTCCCTCTAGGCATTTCCCCCCGAGAAAGAAAACCACTTTTTAAGCCACCGCGATTTTCTGGGGGGGTCTCCCCCTTACCCAAAAATGTCTCATACGCCCGAAAATCCTGAGACGTGTCCTTCCCAACATCCCTTGCGCTGGAAAACTTGCTTGTTCATGATCTCCCCCAAAGGATACCCCCTAGACGAAGAAGGTACTGAGTCTCGGGCGATTCAGACAAATCTTCGGTATTCTAAATTCAGTTTTGACACAATTTCCTTTTCTTTTAGTGGATGACTTTAGTGATTATTTTGTTCTCTTTTTTTTCACCGAATCTCGGCGCACCTTTCGCATTCAAACTCAGGCGTACGACTCTTCCCTTGTCGTTCCCTCTACTTCTATTAAGGATTGGGTTTTTTGCATTTATTTCCGTCCATGGCTCTATGGTGGACGGGGTGTTTTCCCCCCCCTCGCCCGGCATGGCTTAGAATTTTTCGTTGAAGACTTCAACCCGTCCTGTGGAGTGCTTGCACACAGCCTCGCGCTTTGAAGTTTGTTCTCCTTTCACCTGCTCTTTGTTTCCCTGGTTTTCCCCCCCCCAAATTTGCTCGTTCCACTTGGGGGTAAGTCGCCCCCAACTCACTTTTAACTCATGGATAGACTCGCCCAATGCAGGTTCCGTCGTCTTTCCTTTTCCATTCTTAGACCTTTCTATCAGCTGTGGCTCGCACTCGCCCCCTTCTCCTCCGCCTACACCCTGTTTTTTCCCGCACCTGGAATTATCATCCTACCCTTGTGTCCCTTCCTTTTTTTTGAGTTTCATTCGTTCGCTCACTTTTTTCTTGGCTCGAGAGGTGCGGTTGAGTCCAGCCAGCAATGATGGAGCTGGATCCGGACAGTGCATCTGCGAGCTATCCACAGCTTGGTCGACGTCTATCTCTCCCAGTCCCTTTCGCTTACCCTGTTATGCCTGCGACTCCTCGCGAGGGTTCTCAGTCCCATAATGACGCCTTGTCAGTATTCCCCACTCTAAGGTTTAATTACTATGGTCCTTTACCACTACCCAGTGAAAGAGAGATTCACGTCGTCATGGATATTCTGAAACATTCCTCTTCCTTCCCTAACAAAACCCTCCACCAATCCGCCGATTAACGGGGTGGACATGACAACCTAATCCATCAACCCCTCGCAGTATTCTCCCTTTGTCGCACTCCCCTTACTGACCCAGGACAATCCTTGGTTCAAATAGGTGTCCTCTGTATATCAAAGATAAGAATTTCTTTGGTCATAACCCTCGCCACCATTTTCCTCCTCCTTCGTTTTCGTTTGTACATAACCGTAACCTTTTTCTTTCAGGGTTAGGTAAATGTACGTTGATGCCTGATGTGTCGTCATTCTGCTCTTAGGGCAAAACAGTTTGTTTAGTTGATGGAATTTTCCCCCCTTCGAGATCCTGAGCTCTCCTCTCAATTTCAGATTCCTGCGCTCTGTACTTACATGGAATACCCTTTACAGCGGAAGGTTTGTTGTGGCGTTTTAAATGGTTCCAACGGGGTTCCTTCCTTTTCGTGTGGACGGTGTTTTTTTTTTAATCAGCGGCCCTTCCTCCCCCCTAGGCCTTTTGATCAACTACCCTAGATCAAGAAACGAGTTTTCAACAATTCGCGTTGCGCTTGGATTTATTCCCCTCCCACACTTCAACATCTGGTGATTCGGTCTTCTAGCAGGAAGTCCATACTGTCTCCCCTAGTGAACCACCCTGCCATCCAACATCCAATGATGAAAAATTGGGGGGCCAGGGTCCGCCCCCTTCCTCCTGCAACTTGGCTTCTTGTTGTTTAGATGAATGGTAAAGAAGTTGGCTCATTTAAATCGCGCGCAAGAAATGATCCGCTTCTCATTTCTTCTCCGCTTCCCATTTTCCTGTGTTTAACAAGCCCCTCTAAATGGTTCATGCTCGTGATGCTCCCGTAAACTTTCTGTGGAAGTCACTATCTAGTCTCTCGTAATCTCTCCCTACGGGAAGTTCATCGTCCTTGCCTTCAGAAAGGGATTTCACCTTGACGTCCTCATGACCGTATCCGCATCCCTTTCAATCCTCTCCTTTTTTTTTTAGTGACTTTTCACGTTTTTTGTATGAATGGCCACCCCCCCCCCCCCCAGATACTTTTTATGATCCGGATGAGCAGTCCTGCACTCCTCGTATTTGTCTCTATTGTCGTTTTTGCATCTTTTTAGTAGAGAAGTAGCATTCGGTTCATCAAGCAGAGATCTGACCAGTTTTTTTTTATCTTCTTGGTTCAGACTACACCCGATGACGCGGAGCCTTCTGCCTTCTTACCAGATGCTTCTTGCGCGCGAAACGTTGGTTGAGAACCCCCTTGTTGACCTGGCGAGGACCCCATTCCCCTTAGAGCCTTCTATCGTACCTTCCCCCCTATCCAGCTTTCCAAATGTTAATGGACCAGGTATTTTCGAAACTGAAGTCCTCGTATGAAGTGCTGGTCGACGCCGCCCCTTGTTCCATCCCCTATTTTTCCTTTTTCCCCTAACTTTCAGCTCTGACTGTGGGGTGTGCCCCCCTCAGTTTCAGCCACCAAAGATATGATAGGTACGTCTCGTGTCGTTTACCCCCCAGCGGTGAGCCTTGTCTTAGTCCCCCATCCAACAACCAACAGACCTGCCCTTCAGTTTTAACCAGACCCCCACCGCCAAACACTCACCTCGGACTTTTTTGACCCATGTTGATTGACCCCAAGGAGAGTCCTGCCTATCAAGGGCGGATTCTCGTCGCGATACTTCCTCGACCCCTTTTTGGCTTCCGGTCCCGTCTTCCTCCCCTCCTCCCCATCGTCATTGCAACTTTTTAGAAAGTGCCGAGGGCAAGCCGTTTGCTCCTTGATACGACCACCAAGCGCTTCCGCGTTCTGTAACATTTTTGCTCGCCGATATCTAACAGTCTCTTCCCCATTGCAACCCCTAGTAGGCTAACACCACTTTAGGTAAACAAAAAGCCTTTCTGGGTCTCTGGAGCTTGTACTACTTTAGGTTCAGTTTCACAAGGTTCCCTCATTTATGTATTATGGAGTATTGAGTCCCGCAAAGAACCGTGATATCATCATTAACCTGCTCTCCTCACTGCTTATCTTTGGGTTATTTTATTCATTCTATCACTTTTATACCGAACGCTGGCATCCTTTCTCGTCGGCTTCTTTTCCTTGCAAGAACACCGTACCACCCTATTGGCAATCGTGTACGATGTTTGTCCTTCGTTTGTATACCCCCCCCTCCTTTGATTGCCCCCCCTCGCGCCTTCCTCCCCCAAGACCGACTTGTTTGATCTTTTATACCTTTTTCCAATACTATCGCCTCCTGGCTCGTCCGGTTTTGGTCCCTCTACCATAGGAGGGAACTGAGTGCCAGGGCGCACGATCCGGACAATGTCTCCGTTAGACTTCGCGCATGACTAGCTTCACTCCACGACTCCGTTTCCCCCAAGTTCATTCTTTTTCCCTCCAGCAATTTGTTTTCCCCCCTGATAGATCTGTATCATCGAAATCGAAAGCGCCCAGCTTTGCTAACCTCCCCCCTTACTCCCCACCTCAATTTGAGATCCGTTCCCTGGAAGGGGTGAAGTCATTGTGTCGGAGCTATTGTACCCGTCCTTTCAGATGGATGCGGCTTCCCCATTTACACCATCCTACTCCCCTAGAAGTTTCCTTCCTAAACAACATCCCTCCCTCGCTTTCAACTTCACCCTTAAAGTGACTTCCGTAAATTAGCTTTCCTCCCCTCCATCTCGTCATCCTGGACCCCCTTCCCTCGCCCCCCTTGGTACCATGTCCTTCCTTAACACGAACACCACGTAATAGCGTACGAATCATCCCTCTCTCTTAAGTCTTTGCCGTTCTCTCAGTTAGGAAACTTCTATTGAGTCCGTACTCTTCTAATTCCCCCAAAAAAGTCATCCTCCCTTCCCCGTTACCAGTTAACTTTGCACATTGAGATCTCCTCTGGTTTGATATCAAGAGGAGAATAAACGTTTTATTGTCGACCTGGAATAACTTTTTTTATTCTTGAACAAGAAACAATTTTTCCTGCCCGTAGAACTCGGGCTTGTTCTATTTTTGCCTTAGCATTAGGTTCTTTTCATTGGGGTTGTTCTGTGTTAAAAACCCCCCCCACGCTTTCTTTACTGTTTTTTCGTTCATCTCTGTTCTCTACCGTCTTTCGGTGGTCGTGTGGAGGAGAAATTCTCCAAATACAAGGATTTTCAACTTTCCTCTTTCTTCGGACTTTTTTTCCCTTTCTAATTTTAGGGTCCTAGGCACTCGTTCTTTTGCGCCTGATGACTTCAACGAACACTTAGTTGTTTCTATCCGTCATTCCTCCCCAGAGCACAGCATCACTTCCCCATAGATCTCCGGCCAATCCTTTCGAGGAGGCGTTGAATTCTCTCGTCTTAAGTTCAGACAGTGCCGGTCTAAAACCTCTCGCTCTTCCCTTTTGTCGTCCCATCGACCTCAACCTGTGCCGTTTAGGGGTTCAGAATTTATGAACTCCCAGCGATTAGCATCGGGATCCGTCCAACGATCTTTTTTTTTCCCCTCTTTAATCATAA
>Ga0179593_1261829_pt1 | contig 13170 bp, 17 predicted proteins | sample CZODoug2_1_08_16_FD_185931 | JGI IMG/M metagenome (GOLD analysis project Ga0179593, IMG submission 185931) | Vadose zone soil fungal communities from Angelo Coast Range Reserve, California, USA - CZODoug2_1_08_16fungal (PacBio error correction) | ecosystem: Environmental > Terrestrial > Soil >... | reverse complement strand
TTTCCCATCTCGTTGCGTTATCCACAGGACGTCGGCATACAGATCTTCTGGACGAGGCGTCAGCGATGTCATTTCTTCTCTTGCCCTTGCCCCTTCCGGACGTCAAAATGCCATCGCGCTTGGTTTCCCCACGAACTCTTTTTTTTTGTAAGCCGACGGCAGTCGATGAAGCGTTGTTCCTTTCAGAATGTATTAATTAGCAGCTTTTCCACGGTAGCTAACTTTTCTGTCCCGAAGCTTTGTTGTTAACGCCCTCTTCCTGCTTCATACGCTTGGTTCCCAGTAATAATCATTTCCTGTTTTCCAATCTGCTTGCTTCCTCCCGCTCTTTTTCCTTCTACTGGTTTTTTTGGGAGCCGCGCGAGCCCTGACCTTGTGACTTGCGCTGGTCGGGTAGTCCTTTTCAAAATCCGAAAACCTTCTTCACAACCCGGCATTTGCGGTCTTACTTACCGTACCTCCCTAAGGAGCATTTTTCGACTGAGCCGGTCACGATGCGTTTTCTCCGAAGATCTCGTTATCGATTTCTTTGAAGGCCGGAACGGCCTCGTGCCATTCAGGTATCTCTCGCTTCGGCTTTGTTCTCCCATGCGTCAACATTGCTTCCTCACTTCGACCATTCCTGTTTCATTGTAGGCGGAGTGGGCCTCCCCGGGTGGTTTACAGTCCTTTGTTAGGCGGCAGCGGTCTGGGCTCTCTTTCCCTTCTTGGTTACTGTTGGAATTCCTTATAGACAGAACTTCCCTGATTACCCTTACCTTCGCCCTTTCCCGCCCCCTTGGTATACTGCTTTTAGAGCCCCCCCAGGTGTTGGGATGGAATGAATTTGATCCTTCTCTTTTGCCACGTCCGCTTTCCCAGTTCGACCACACATTTTTTTCTTTCACGGGCGTATGATCGGGAGTCCACTTTTGTCCAGCCCTTCCCTCTCGGATCCATTTTTTTACGCTTCCACAAAGATCCATTGATAGAATAGAGGCCAGAGGTGCTTGCGATTATTTTCTACTTCCCTTTCGTCTTGGCCCTCCCTGTTCTCCGGAAGGTCTCCCATCAGGTGCTGCTGAGCCCCGTTTTGGTGCGTGAGCCTGTTTTTTTCCGCCTGGCCAAATTTTCCGCCAACGATAACCCCCCCCTTACCAACAATAGATGATTTTTCCTCTCGACCTCCCCTTCGGTCATTGTCTCGAATACCACTATCCCTTTCCCCCCCGCTTCCTCTACACCTTCCCAGTGTTCCCCTTCCTCGGTTCGTCCTCTTGAGGAATACTTTCCGTTCCGACAATCAACTTTGAAGGACCCCCCGATCAAAAACTCTTTTCGGAGACCGAACTTCCTCTGCTCCTGTCACTTCCGGCCTCCTTCTCCCATTAAACCATCCCTTTCTCCTAGCTCCGATTTTCTGTTTCTCTTCATTTGAGTCGAAAGATACCTCGATCCCCCCTCTCTTTCCGGAAATCCAATTGTTCACTGAATACTCTCTTCGCTCCTTTTACGCTATTTGCCCTTTTTCCACTTAGTTCTTCTCCTTGTATGGCTCGTCCTTTGAAACTTTCCCACATCGGTCAGCGGCCAGCAACCCCCCAACGCTTGCCTTTTCGCAGCTTGACCCGAAATCCCACCCGAGCCCCCTTATCTCCCCCCTTTTCGCCCATCCAAGGAAAGATTTCATCCTCGTCCAGCCGACGACAGATCTCTCCCTTTTTGGACCACCCCCCCCAATGGAAGAGTTCCACTTTGGGATGTCGGCTGTACCACCAACCATCGTTAATCCGTTGCTCGTTCCTCTCCGTTCTCTTCTTCCCTAGACCGCGATCACACGCTTCCCGTCAGTACCCGCCTCGGTCGAAACCCGTTTGTAGCCTTCAGCACAAATACTCTTTCCTTCCTTTCGTTGTTTTGTTGATTTTTTTTTTTTTTTCGCCTTCGGACAAACTGTCTAAATTACTTCGGAGGGAAGCGTGGGATTTCTCTTTGGTGTGCATCTACATGAGAGCACCGGCATCGAACTGAATCTCACGGATCCCCGCTTCTGGGACATATCCTCCACCCCTATCTTCTTTTTTTTTGGATTGTACACAGTTCCTCAGCATCTTCTACGGAGAATCGCTCACATATTTTTCCCTTTTTTTTTTGACGTGGGCTCGTTTGGATTCTTCTCAGCGACTTCCTACCCCCCGCTTTTGGTGTTTGTGCCTTTCCATGTGAGGAGGGACGGTTTTGCCCTTCTCCTCCCCCCCCCCTCCCGATGCGCGACAGACTAAGTTCCCACTTCCACATGCGCCTCCGGCCATTTTCTTGCCTCGTTTCTTTTAGTGAACCTTTTTCCTAGTCCCCCCTTTAAATTTGTCTTTAGACTCTTTTCCTACTGCCCTTTTCCAGGCGTTTCTTCTTTTCTTCTTTGGGTTAGATTTTGGTTTTCATTATTCATTTCCTATGGACCTTTCTCCAGTTGACTTTTCTTCAAGGTCGCCTTTCCCGTCCGCTCTTTTTGGCTGGTGTCTCAAGTGTCTATTCTTCTGATTAGCATCAATTTTTTAGCATGCGTAAACCCTTCGTTACCCTTTTCCCTGTTTAAGTCTTGCGCGGTTTATGAAGAGAGTGTTTCTTCCTCCTTCAAGCGCTATTGGGATTTCGTCTCGCTTATGACCACGGTTTTCTAGTTGTAATGGGTTTATTTGCTTCCCTCGCTTTTTTCCTGCTTCTCCACACGGCTTCCCCGCACCACTCTCAAGACCTCCCTGCTTTCTTTTTTCTTTCCTCCCGGCTTGCAAGTCCTGACTGTAAACAGTATCAAATTTCTCAGTGGTAGCGCGATTCTATAAAAAGGTCCCCTCTCTTTTTCAGGCGCCCCCGTTAGGGTTTCTGACACCCAGTTGATGTCGTTTTCTTTTTTCCCCAAGTGTTTCCTAGATCCGCTGCCTGACCATCAAACCATTTTTTTGTTCCGGCTGACGGGTGGAGCTCCCCAGGAAGCTTCCTGGTGGGCGATCGAGATCCCACTATCCGTTAGAAAAGCCCTTTGATCTCAAAAAGCGTCTTCCTTTTCTTTCATCGAAAGGCATTTACGATGATCAGGTGGCCAGTTTTTCCTCTACTTCCCCTTTTAACAAAGACCGAAGTAGTCCCTCCCGCAGATTTGAAGATAAAAAGATGCAACCCCTGGCGCCTCCCCCGGGCTCCCGTGCCCAAGTCGCTCCCGTCTTTGCGAAGTATTACCCCGCCTTTTTTGACTTCTTTTCTCAAAAATCCAGCAGTTTTAGAAGAACTCTCTATTCCTTGCGCTGGCCCGTATCTTCCTTTTCTTTCCAGTTTACGTCGTAATTTTGTTTTTTTTTTTTTTTTCCCCCCCGCGACTTAGTCTTCCAACCCTATTGTTCCACATGTTTCTTGTAGCAGTAAGATCGTGGGGGTCACTAATTTCGCCCTCCCTCCACAATTCTCTATTGCTCTCCTTTTTCTGATTGTCCGCTTACGCGACCCCCCGCTCAAAGTCACATTTTTCCCGGGTCCGTTTGCCCCCCCCAGGGCAACCCGAGTTTCAAGCGATATTTCTGAAAAGAAGATGCCCCAACCTTCCTTTGATGATTCCCTTTTGCGGCCCCCGCATTCTTGACCCTTCCCCGGTGTGAAATAGGTTTGGACCAACAATCTCACGCATCAACATTCTTCCATTGCACAGGCAGAGCTAATGCACCCCTTTTAAAGACCGCCTCCCTCATCGACTTGGTTTTCACGAACCCTCTTTTTACGTTCGCACCTCCAACCCCCTAGATTACTTTCCCCGTCTGTTCTTGCCCCTTCCTATGCTCCCTTCCTTTTGGATCGTCAGAAGGAAAGATCGATCTTTCTGTCCTGGGGTGAGCTCGACTAGGTTATCCTTGAATGACTTTCACCAATTTTTTTCCTCCCCTTTTGTTGTGGTGTCGTACTTTAACAGTAGTCCCCCGGGTTACTTCCCCAGGTGAAGATCGTCCATTTTTCTCTCTCCTTTCCCGTTTGACGCGAGTTCTTCCCCCATGGTCTTCATTCAGCGTTGCGAACCCCCGTGAAAAATGACCCCCCTCGTTGTTGACTGTAAAGAACCTTCTTTTAGAGTGTGCCTTTTCCTTCATTCCCGAAGCTGGTCTTTGTCCCTGCATCATTAGCCGCGTTAAAAATGTAGATGATTCTGCGAAGCTTTTTTTTTTTCCCCCGCCCCTTTCTTTTCCTGCTTAATTTTTTGCCCCCCCTTACTCTCCCTCCTCCGTTTTTTTCCAATATGCTTCGACCTCCTCCGCTGCTTTGTTTTTTTTTCCTTTTTGTTCCTTTTTGCTTTTCGAACTGTGACATTTCGTTGTCGGTAGTCCTTTGAACCCTCCTCAAACCGTAGCGTCACCTTTCTGCATTTCTCTTTTCGGATTTGAGTCCCCTCCTCTCTGAGAATTTCTCTCGTAACTCGCGGTAAACGCTTCTTTTGTCTTCCGCTCTTCAGTACTCTTCTGCTTTCGGACCCTGTCCCCCAGCGCAATTTCAAGACCTAGTTTTTTCTTTGGGATAAAAGGTTAACTGTGGGTAAGCCTTCTCTTCCCTGTCTCTTTTTTGGAGCCTTTCTTGGCAAGCGGGTCCTGTTTCCGGTCAGTTGGGCGCTTGCATCTTTTCTCGCTCTTTTCTTTTTTCCGGTGAATCCTTAGAGTTCCCGACTTTCCACCTATAATCGGTACTTCGACCCTTCCTTCCCCCCCGGAAAGAAGTAGTGATCTCCCCGTGGCGGTCTCAGGATATTGATCTTCGTTTTATCTGGGGGCCCACGCCTTCCTCCTTTACCGTCTGTCTCCCAACGTTTTATTGTTTTTGCTCTGTGTACTTGTGTCTCCAATAAACCTCCGCTCGTTCAGGCCCATTGCCCCTTTTGAAGATTACAATTAGATTCCTTTCGCTCTGCCTTCGAAAAATTCCCCTCTTCTTTTTTTCTCTTTTCACTCGGGGTGCTGTGAGTAGCGTCCCCGGAGCCTCATTTCGGTTGAGACGGTGTGCGGGTCTGAATTTTATTCCCTGTCCACAAATATTCCCAGCCCAAATTACACCCCTATCTGATTTTTATCTTCTAAATTAGAGTCATTTGACCCTTCCCCGAATCCCCTCTCTTCCAGTCACTCTTTTTTCCTCTCCCCAGGACCCCCAGCGTGTTCGTATTGAGCTTATTCCCTCAGCAGGAAAGACATCCCCCCCGTCCCCTGGAATTTTTTTTTTCCCCCTCGCCCCAAACTTTAGGTAGGACAGACGCCTTGAGTCCAAGTGCATGGCAGGTCATGTCATCCCCTAACCCCAGACCTTCCTCCTCCTCCGAAGATCCCGCGTTCATGGCGCCTTTCAGTGAAAGATGGGCCCATCGCCCCTCAACTTTTCATGAACTATTTAAATCAAACTTCTTTTCACCTAATACTCGCTTCCTCTTCCACGGAAGGAGGTCTCCTTTTCCCTTGTCCACCTCCTCTTTCCTAGTCATTTTGTGTGTATGAGCCTTTGAGACCCCCCTCCCCTCCACATCTTTCATCTGCCCCCACACCCCCAAAAACGTGACTTATCTCTGAGCTTTTTCCCTAATCCCCCCCCGCTCCCCACTTTTGCGCCCCCCACCCAGAAAGCACCCTCGACCTCATCGAGGCGAAGATCGACCTCTGACGAACTGTTTCCCCAACCCACAACCCCTAGAATCTCTCTGGTTGTGGTCTGAGTTCTTGTGATCTTCTTCCCCCAACATCTATCATCCGTTCTTCTTCCTCCTTCTTTTTCTGCCTTTCTTCCTCCTCTCTCCAGGATTCCGACGATACAGGGGTGCTTTTTCCCAACCCCCTTTTTTCTCTGAGTGCACAAATTCTCTAGTTTCATCCTTCCCCTCGTTTTTTTTTTTTTGAGAGATTGTGCCTCCTCCCCCCAACCCTTTTTTTTCGTACCTTTACTTCTGCGTAAGCTGTGGGATTCTCGTCTTTAGACTCCTTCTCACCCTCGAGTGAATTCTCCGGATGACCCTATTTCTGACCTCCGTCTCTTTTCACCAACGATCCCCTGGGGTGTTGTGTCAACCCTTTCTCGCATCTGGTCGATCTTCTGCCCCCGCTCTTCATGTTGAAAAGGGTTTGCGTTCAGTTTTTTTTTTTTCCTAAGTTTGATTGCGGGGGTTCTTTTTTCTACATGAGACCCCTACATTCAGTTTTGTGTTTCCCTCTGCCCCCTATGGGAGGGTCGGTCTCACTTTTTCCCCCTCCCACCCCCTTGCTGCGTCCCGCGCAAATTTCCCCATGCTCCGGCTGTTTCGCGGCTCTTTATTAGTGCCCTGATTGGCCTTTTTCCTTTGGATGTCTTTTTCTCTTTCTGGACTCCCAAGCGTTCTATGCTTGATTCCCCTCCCCTTTTTTCTGCTCTTTCTTTTTTTAGACGGCCATCGCAGTTTTTTTGTTGCTAGTCACAAGGAGTCTTTCCCCTACGCCTTTTTGTTTTTCTTCTTTGGTCCCTTTTTGCTTTACTTCCTGCTTAGACTCCAATCAAAGACGAACACCGCGTCTTTTTGTCACATTTCCGGTTTGCAAGGAAGCTTGGTATCCTGATGGTATTTCGCCGTCATGACGATTCCGTGCTTTGCTATGAAAAAATCCGCTCTTGTGTCTTTTTTTTTATTCGTTCCTTTTTCATGCGGTTAGACACAAGGCTCCGACACCCCCTTCTTCAATACTCCAGTCCGGCGCCTCCGCTCGGACTGCTTCCCCCCGCTTTCTACTTGCGTCTCCCTTCTAGTGTGGCGCCGAGATCTCCCCCAAGGCAACTCTTTTTCCTTTCCCCCAGTCGGGTCTGACCCCCCTTCTCTACGTTTATTGTGGACGAACAGGTAATCTTCCATCCCCTCCACCTTGTCCCCCCCTTTCAACCCCCTTGTGTTGTATTTTCCTTGACCAATTTACTGCGTCGTTTTGCTCTCGTCCCCTCTTTTTCCGCCCGCACCTTTAGCTCAGCGTATGGCGTTCTTTTTCATGAAGTTCAACTGCTGTCAGGGGAAAGTTTTTTTCCCTCAAGGAACCGGAGACCACTGTCTCCCCTCCCCTCCCCCTCCCCGTGAGTTGCAGCCCCCCTTTCACCCCCCCTCTCTTTTTGCGTTTCCTCCTTTTCCTCCCTCCCCAATGAGGAACCCCTATAATTTCCTCTAACATTGATCCCCCAGACCATGTTGACGCCTGGTCCCCCCCCGTTCCCCAAGATGATTTTGTCATCTCTCTTGCCCCCTTAATTTCTTTTTCGTTCCGGCCCCTTTTCCCCTCATTTCACTGTATCTTCCCCCCTTCTCCTGACACTCCCGTAATTGCTTAAGGTGACCGACCGACACCCAAAACTGCAGTTTCGTCTTATGCGTCCTTTGATGTTTTCTCACTGAGATTGCCCCTCTTCTTGCTTTTCATTCCGCGCCTTTACGCAGAGGATTCGTCCCTTTTCGTCTTTCCTTTCTTGTCACCACGTCGTTTCCCCTCCCTCAGTTTTCCAACTGTAGGCTCCGGCTTTTTTCCGGACGAAGGGACCAACCCCCCTCTTCTAAGCCACCTCCTTTGTCTTTTCTCCAAAGCCTTCCACATCACCCTGGTCTGTTGTCTGCTAGGGGCCCCTTCCCCGTTTCCCTTGCTGAAAGCAGGGAAATGCGTGGGCGCCGCGGACGTGTCCCAACCAATTTCTTTATTCCCCTACAAACATCACTTTTAGAACAGGAGGCTTCAATACCTTATCGAAAGACCAAGCTTCCTCACTGCACGTTGATTTCCCCACTCAATTCATTTCTTTCCAGAACCCCAGCGGATTTTTTTTCCTTCTTTTCGTCCCCTCTCATTCTCAACCCTCCTCTTCTTGTCTGGGAATTTCTTATACGATGCGATGTCTGGGCTTCGCGTTTCTCCTTAGGAATGGGCAATCTCCCCTTCTTTTTTTTCCTCCTTCCCCCGTTTTTTTTTTCTAGAGCTTCCCGTCCTCCAGTAATTCCCTTGGTTCTCTTTCCCCGAATCGGCATCGGACCTCCTCCCGTCTTTCCTGCAGTTCCTTTTACCTGGCTTCCTCTGGCGTGCCTAAACCTGGAACCAAAAATGCATCTCTTTTTTCCCTAAATGAGTTTTTCGTGATTCCTCCTAAAACTTGGCAGTCCGATTTTGTTTGTTTTTTCTCCTGTATTTCTCCCCCGCATGTTCAACAAGGCTTCCTTGTTGATGCGCCCGCTTGTCACCTCCCTTTCCCTTCCCTTTCATAATGCCGGTTTTTCCCAAGTCCCTCTAATTAAAAGCGTGGTTTTGGAAATATGACTTTGGAGAAATACTCCGCCCTGGGCTTTTCACTCTTGTTTTCCCTTCCCGCGGAGCGAACCCCTGGTTACTTTGAGTTTTTTCTCGGTAGTCCTTGAAATCCTCAAACGTAGTCCGCACCTTCTCCTTGCGCGGTCCCGGATCGTGTACGTCCAAAAAGAGATGAGAATTTCTCGACCTTTTTGCGCGGTAACGATCTTTTCCGAGATCCGCTATTTCCGCCCACTCACGTCCGGAACGTTCCCTTCATTAAGGAACCGCTCTTCTTTATTTATTTTTGTATAACAGGCGTACCCCTTGTCGGGCTTTCTCCTTTTACTGTTCGTCCCTTGTTTCTGGCGTCGAGTGGCGTCGGTCTCTGGTCGGTAGTTGGGTCTTGATGACTTTTCTTGTGCTTCTCTTTTTGTTACGGTTCATTCTTTCCTTGGAAAGACCCTTCCCCCCCTTTCTGGTCAATTCGAATAAGGCCCCTTCCCTACGTCCCTTTTCTCTCCTCTTTTTGTGGCTGTACGGCCTATTCGGAGCGCCCGCCTTTCCTTTTCCCTTTTTTTTCCCTTCAATAGACCACCCATGTTGTGAGTCTGTTTCGTTTCTGTCTTTTCCACTTTTTTCCTGCAATAAACTCTCTCCCCTTCTTGACCCGACCTGGGCAGTCTTGCCCCTCTCCCCCATTGTTTCTCCTCCCCTTTTCCCCCCTTCTATCTTTTTACAAATCGAGGGGAAGCCGGGTAGCGGGCAGTTCCCGCAGGGGAGGATTGAGTTGGTCGGTCTCTTTTTTTCTTCCGTTGAACCCCCCCCCACGTCGCTCCCTGAATCCACCACAAGTCCCACCTCTTTCTGATTTTTTTTCTAGCGACTCCGCGTCCTTTCTTTGCCCCCCACCCTTACCCTTTCTTCCAAACCGGAAGGAGTCCTTAAGCGGTGTTGTCTTGTCCTCGGTATAGCAGGCAAATTTTCTTCCACACTTTGACAGACCATCGTCCCCCCAAAACCTCAGCGTAGTCTTCCCTTGATAAATCCCTGTCCTTTTCTTCCTGATCATGCAAAACCCCCGAACCTCCTCCCGCTGAGACCTTTTTCGCCCTTTTAGCGCCTTGTTCAGTCTAGCGCCCCCCTTTCGTAATCCCCCCATTGACGACTGCCCCATAAAATTTCCCCCCCCCCCACTTCATACTACTCTCTTGCCCTCCTCCGTTTCTGCGCGGTGCACTTTCATTGCTTCGGGCGCGCCGGGTTTTTATTTTTTTATGAGCATTTGTCTAAACGACCCCCTCTGTTAACCTCAGTCCACACCCCAAAGGAACCTGTAGTCCTTCTCGCATGTATGACCGAAAATCCCCCCCTCTCCCCCCTTGCCACAACCGTCGAAAGCACTTCTCTTTCTTTCCCTACTCTCCATCCTTCCCTTTTTCCACCACAGAGGAAGAGTATCGTTTTTTTTTACTGCTTCCAACCTTCGTGTTTTTCAGCCCCCCCTCTCCCTTTGGTTCTTCTTTTGATCCCCTCGGCCCCAGCTTACGAAAGACCGTTTTTTTTCTCCAACAACTGTTTTCCAGAATTCCTCCACCCTCCCCCCTGTTGTTGTTGATTCTTGTAGACTCGACACTTTTTTTTCAGAAACCTTGGAAGGAAGGTGGGTCTGCTTTGCTTCCCTCCTCTCAACTGCTCCTACATGAACGAGCCGTATTGACCCCCTCTTTTTGGGTGAAAATCTCCTCCCCCCTCTTTCTTCTTCTTCTTGGGGGGTTTTGTTTTGTTTTTTTTACCCCTTGGTGTTTTGTTTTTTCCTAAAACCCCCCTGTTCGATCCTTTCTCTGATCGGTTTCTATTCAATCCTTTTCCGGTTTTTTATTCGAAGGTTTGGTCTTCCCCTTTTTTTTGTTGGGATTGAGTCCCCCATCTCCCATCTAATCCCTCCTTTTTTTGGCGTTTGAAGACATGTTGGAGGGAACTTCCAATCTAATAAATACCCCGGCTGATCCCTTCCTGAAGTGACACTGAACCCCTTCGCCTCGGACCGTTTTCTTTCTAAGCGAGTATTATTTTCCCCTTTTCTTTTCCTATATTATTCCCTTCGAAATGTCCTGGGATATTCAGTCCCCTCAAGGCGGACCGTTACGAGAGGCTATTTGCTTGTCTTTGTTTTTCTTACATGTTCCATTCCTATAGTGTGGGAATTGAGAATTTATTCCCTTTCCCTCCTCTTTTGGTGGCGCCCGTGGGGTACTCTCATTGCTCTTCTTTACTCTTAGCCTTCTATTCCAGTTAGAACACTGTATTGACACTTGGTTTAAGAGTTAAGCGGTGGGTATCTCCTTGTATGCGTCTTAAATTACGCCCCCCCTGGCTTCGCTTCCTTTCCCCCACATCCTCTATTTTTTGTATGGGTGTTTCTTCCTTTTTTTTGTCCTCCCCCGATTTTTTTTTTACCATTTGTTTTGGCACTTACCCCAACTCCCCCGCCCCCCCTTCTCAGGCCGTCACCTTTTTCTGTTTTCCCCCTATCCTCCTCCCGGGTTCCCTTTTTGACCATTACAGGAAGAATTACCTGATCGTCACGTTTTCCCCTCTCCCCTCTCCGCTACTTTTCAAATATATGGGCCTCGTTTGTCTGACAACGATCGCTTTCTTCTCGACCACATTTCCTCTCCGACGCCAGTTACCCATACCACCCGTTTTTTTCGGATGTCTTTGAAACTTCCCTAGTACGGGAGCTATCGCCCCCCTCCCCCCCCATTCCTCCTGACAAATTGATCCTCAACTTCCTTATGGCCTTTTGCCTTTTCCGCCCTCCCTTTTATCATCAGGTTTTTGTAAAGTCTTCCCCTATACCTTAATTTAACGCCCCCCACCCTAAGAAGCTAATTACTGCCTTTCTATTTCCCCTACCTGTGCAAACATTGCATCACGAGGACCCACTCCTATACCACTTCCCGCCTTCAGTTTCTCCCTTTTACCTCCCCCCCATTTATTGAAGCCTGGGCTTCCCCACACTTCCAAGCAAGATCTGCCCTAATTTGAGATTAAGTTTTTCCGTTCCCCCTGCATTCCCCCCTTATTCCTCCTCTGATCTCGTAAGAACCCCGTTACCCCTCTCCCAATTCGCATCATTCTCTTCTTGTAGGGAGTGAAGTCCCCCCCAACCTTGTCACAGTGCACTTCGTGTTGCGATAAGTTTTTTCGGATTTTCCCCCCTGACACCTCTGTCCCGTTTCAAGCCCTTAGGCTCGGCGGACCACCAAGGTCCCCCCCAAGAGTCCTATTTCCTTCCCTCCTTTATTTCCTTCCAATGCAGCTTTCCCCAAAAGGTATGATGATTACGGTTGGGTGCCCCGGCATTATTCCTATAAACTAGGGTTGCCGGTTCCCCATGACACACCAAACGCTTTCCGCTCCCCCCATTCTCTACCTTTCACAGGAGGGATAATGCCCATTTTCCCTCCCTTCCCCCCCCCTTTTCATCTGTGACTGCCGTTTTTTTCCCCAGGTAAAAACTTTAAGGTTTTCGACCGCCACCCATAGAGATTCATTTTACACGGAGGTTTACCGGTCCCTCCGCGCAGCATTTTTTTTGACGAGTTCTTTTCTTTTCCAGCTCCTCTCCCTTGACGTGTTTTTGTTATTCTCCCCCTGATTTGGAGTACGGGCAATCTGTTTGAAACCACTCTTTCTCTTTCCTACTCCCCTTTTTTGTTGTTTAGCTCATTGTTCCCAGTCATAAAGTCCTCCCTTTGGCGCCTAAACCGGTCCTATCTTCTTTCTGCCTTTCCGTCTTACGAGCTTCCCAGCCTCTCCATGGCCCCTTTCCTTCTTTGAAAGGCCCCTCAGGGAAAAATGACGATGATTTTACCATCCCTCGTTTTTTGTGTCTGATTCCCCCCTGCATTCGATGCCTCTTGGTTTTAGCTGTATTCCCTCTGTCCCCCCCCGGTCTTTATTTAAGTACTCTTTTTTTTCCTCTCATTCCTGCTTTCCCATGAAGTGAGTCCCCCTTACTTCTCATTAAACGGGTTCCCTCTTTTTGGCCGACACCAGCGCTTCTTATTATATTTTTTGTCTTTTTTTTTCGCGGAGCCGACATGTTGTCCCTTTTCCCGATTTAGCGGTATTGACAATCAGAAAACCTTTATTCCCTCTCTCATTCGTCTTACCTTCTCTGACGTCCCCGACTCTCTATGACCAAGAAAGTGCTTCCAGGTCCCCCGCCCTTTTATTTGTATTGAAGCTTCTCTTCTACTTCTTAGTTCCTGAAAGTCCCTTCCAATTAAGTCATCTCTCTGATTTCTTGTTCTTTTTCTCCCCTGTCCAAATTGTCGGTAAGACTTTCGAAATTCTCCTGATTTTTTTTCGTTTTCTTTGCGCCTTTTCTTTTTTGGTTGTCTGAAGAGTGCGGGATGCCAGGATTATTTGATTGCGTGACTTCCTTCTGAGGTCCATCCTTTCCCCTTCATCATCGTTCTCCTGGTCCAGTTCCTTTTTATTCTCCCATTTTTTGGCGTCAGGATTTTGCCCCCGTCTCTCCCCTCCCCTCTCCTTCCCATCCGACCACCCTTTTATTTTTTCCGTCTTTTGATCGGAGACAATTTTGGTCGCTAACCTCTCCCTGTTGTACAGTTCGCCCCGAACTGGGGCCGCTTCCCCTGAGATTCGTGTAGCGCTCCTGGAGCACCTCTCTTTTTTTTACCTTTTGCACGCTTCCTTTTCGAGTCCTTCTTCCCTTTCTTCTCATTGTGGTGCGTCTGCTTGTGTCTCCTCAATTGTGACCCCCCTCTATGCCCTCACTATAACAAAAGTAACCCCTATTGATTTTCCTTATCTCCCCCCTTCTTTCCTTTCCGGCGATACCTTTTCCTTCCCCCGT
>Ga0179593_1483843_pt1 | contig 13171 bp, 25 predicted proteins | sample CZODoug2_1_08_16_FD_185931 | JGI IMG/M metagenome (GOLD analysis project Ga0179593, IMG submission 185931) | Vadose zone soil fungal communities from Angelo Coast Range Reserve, California, USA - CZODoug2_1_08_16fungal (PacBio error correction) | ecosystem: Environmental > Terrestrial > Soil >... | reverse complement strand
TTAGTCTTCTTCTTGGCAACCTCTTATCTCTTTCTTTCCTTTCCTTGGCTGGGTGATGACAGATTGCTTTGCAGTTTTTTATTGCTTGCTTTGGGACATGCACCCCTCCTTTTTTCAGGCCAGGGCCTTTCTTATTTACTTATTTTGGAGAATTTTTTTTATAGTTGAAGAGTTTGGGAGCGCCCTTCCCTCTCCCCAGTTATTCGGTACCTTCCTGGGTTTGACCCCCATTGCCCCAGTACCATTCCCCCCTTCGTTTTTCTTGAAATGATTTTTCCCGCCGTTTTCCCTGAAAAAAAGCCTACGAGCACACCAACGAGTTTCCTCCTTTTCTTTTTCCGGTGCAGGCGCCGTAGTCCCCTGTGCCTTTTTTTAGGATCCTTTCGACCCCAGTCGTTTCCAAGTGCACCCGCCCCAAAAACGGGTACTTTCTTTCGCTCTCTCAGTCTTTTTTTTTGTTCTTCTCTGCTCCCCCTTTCTAGGTTCGTGGTGTTCGCCTCTGGCCAACTTTCTGACGAACATCTTTTCCGTAATACCTTCTCTAGTCTGACGGACGCTGGTTAAGTATTCTCCCACGCTTCATCCAGGAGTTTTTCCTGACGGTTTTTGATATTCCCCAGTCCTTCCTTTTGGGTCCTGTAAAGGGGATGCCGGTGATGTGTTTTTTCTTTTTTTTGCCTTTACTTGTGGTTCCTTGCCTGTCCCGACTTTTTTCCCTTTTCCCAGCACGAATTTTTTTCCCTTGTTCCCATATAATATTTTCTTCTTTCTCCGAACGACAGTGCCCCCCTGAAACGCGGCCCGAACTCTTGAGCCCTTTTTCTTTTGTTTTCCCGACGGAGCTCTTTAACCCCAAAGTTCTTTTTTTTCCCTTTCTCTTCGGGAAGGTCTCCCTGGACTGTCAGGGTTTTCTCCTTTATTTGACAGTGTTGTTTGCCCTTTTTGTGCCTGGTTTTGGCCTGACCGGTTTTGTTTTTTTTTTACTTTTTTGTCTTAGTTTGATTTCTCTTTCACCACTGCGGCCTTAATGTTCCCCCTACCCATGGATTGACAGTCGGGTCAGTTATACAATCCTGCCCCCCCTTCCTCCCTGGTTTGATTCGAGTTGTTACCTCGTTCATCTTCTTCCCCTTCGAGTCCACCTTCCCCCTTGATCGTTTTCCCACTCCCCTTTACCCCGAACGACCTTCCCCTTTCTTTTCTACCCTTGGAATCCCCCTTTAATCGGGTTCTTTCCCCCCCCCCCGTTTATGGTTGGAGCATAATTCTTTTTTTTTTCGGTTTACTGTTTTTCCGTGCGTGCAATTACCCCGCGGTTGCTTCCCCCAGATATCTCCCCCGTTTTGATCCCGTGTTTTCTTGTTTTTTTGGGGGGCTGGGGGTTTCCTTCTCCTTCGGGTTTTTGGCGGGGCCCCGTTCTTTTGCAGTGGTGCCTTTTTTGGAAACCGCCTCTAAGGTGATTTCGGTGTCCACATTTGCCCCCCCAAACGCGTCATCCCCCATCTTTGTGAAAGATTTCCTTTTAACCCACCTTTTTTTTTTGTGTGGTTTTTTGACACAGCCGCCAACGTGGCTTCCCCCCCAATACTCCCACTATTTTTTTCCTTCAGACCCTCCCTTGGGCAGCCTAGTCCTTTTCTTCAGATAAGGTTATTCCTGTCCTAGTTCGGTTAAGCCCCTTGGTTTCTTTTTTTTTTTTCACTTTTATTTCCAGTGGCCTGACACTTTTTTTTTTTTGTGTGTTTTGCTTAAACCCTTTTTTTGGGCGGTTTCTTATGAACCCCCCTCCAGGTCCTTCAGGGATACCCTCTCCTCAACTCTTGCAGTACTGTTCTTTTTGTTTTGTTTTTGGTGAATTACAGTTTGTTGTTCACCTCCTGCAGCGGGCGGGCGTTTTACTCTCCTCCCCGTTTTAAGTCCCCTTTTCTCTCAGCTCCAAATTTTGTCCCAAAAGCCCATTCACCCCGGTCCACCCCCCCCCACGCTTTATTTCCGGTTGCACTGCATGTTTTTTTGGCCTATCTCCCCCTTTTTTGAACAGTGTTCCCCGTGCGCCCTATAACCCCTTTCCTCCCCTGCTCCGGGGATATCTGATTTCACAATGAGCCTCCCGTAACTCCGGAACTTCCCCAGCCCTGTAGTCACCCCTACCCTTTCGTCCCTTTTTTCGCTTGGACCCCCCTTCCCCATCTTTTTTAGCCAGGGGAACACGTTTCAACTACTTCTTCCCATTCCCCCTCTCCTCCCCCCAATGACTGCAACGTGATTTTGCCTTTTTTTTTCCTTTTGTAAATTGTTTTTCCCCCCTGGTTCTCTGCCACCCCCCCATTGCCAGGTCCCCTTCTTCCCCTCCACAGAATTGCCCCCTTCTTCCAGTTCCTTGTCCTTGTTGGTTATTTTTTCCTCCACCCCCGCGTGACGCTTACCCCCGTTCTTTTCGCTGCTACACCCCCTCTGGTTGTTCCAACCCGCTCCCTGAAACCTCCCCCCCTCCTTGCTAGATGCCTTCTTTCTGTGAACCGGACCCCCTCCGTACCGCCCGCCTTTGGTTTTTTCCTCCATTTGTTACTTTTTCTGGATTCTCGTTGTCACGTACCCTTTTACTTCCACCCTCACAAAGGAGTGCCCCGACGTTTCCAAAACACGTCGTTTTCCCCCCCCCACGAAGGCACCCCTCGACTTCCTTTTTTTTTCCTCTACTGCTCAGCGTGAAGCCCTTTTTTTGTTTTGTTCCCCTTACACCCTCTTTTTTTAACCCCTTCCTTGGGATTAATCACCTTCAGCATCGACCTTTCCCCCCCCCCCCCCTTTCCCACCACCACGCCCCTTGGACGTCCCCCTTTTTTCCCAATCTCTCATATTACTCCCTCCCGTTTTTGGTTTTTTTTCTGTGCTCTTTTTTCCATTCTCCTGAGGGATAGACATGCCTGGGGCAGTGGTTGTGGGTTTTTTTTTTTTTGCGTGGTTCATTGATGTGATTTCCCCTTGCTTTGTATGACGGAATGCTTGTGTTTATTGTGGATATTTAGGATTTTTTCCACAAGGGTTAAAGGCCCCTCCAACGTTTTTTTTTTCGAGGTGCTTTGTGTGCGTTGAGTCGTCTTACAGTGGTGTTTTTTTTTTTTTTTGTTTTTAACTTACCCCCCTTTAGTTTGCACTAAGTTGCCAGGTGTTCCCTTTCTTTTTTAAATTCACTCCCTTCGCACTGCCCTTTTTTTTTTTTTTTTTTTTCCCAGGTCCCCCTTTGGGTCATTTTGTTTCTGTTTTCTTGCGGTTTTTTTCGTTTCTTCCACCCGACGACCCTTTAACCCTGTTCTTTATCCAGAGGTCTTTTTTTTCTTTGTGTCTCTTTTTTTTAAAAACCATTGTAGCGCCCTGAGATTTTTCCCCCCTGGTCCTTCTTCTCTTTTGCGTTTATGACCAAGCCCCCTTCAATGAACCTTTCCCCCCCCTTTCTTTGTCGAAGTCATTCCCTTGGTTTTTTTTTTTTCCTTCCCTTTTGGCCTGTTTTCAACCGGCATCTTTTTCTGACCTTGAAACCTCTTTTCAAGATTTGGAGTTTGAATTCTGGCTTTTCGTTTCCCTCCCCGGGGCGCTTTCTTTTTTCACATTTTTGTCCTTTCCCCCGGATTGGCCTTGTTTTCCCCCCCATGCTACACCCCCCCCGGCAAAAGGTATTGGGTTTTCATTCAGCTTGTTGGTGTTTTTTTCCTTAAGTGATGCCCTCTTTTGTTTCATGACCAACGTTTGTTCTTCCCTAGGCCCCCCCCCCCCTCCCTTTTTTTTCTTCAGTCCCTGTAGGGAATAATTTCTCTGTCCGTTTTGTCCCCCTGAACCTTTGTTTTTTTTCTTCGCTGCCCCCGGCCCCTCCCCTGTCGGGGCCTCACCTGGTTTTTTTTTTTGAATGTTTTGTCTTTTTTACGGTTGGTCCACCAGTTCTGTTCGAGTTGAGCCCCTTTTTCCCTCTTTTTAGTCTTTGTTTTTCTTTGTAGAACTGGAATGCGTGCTTCCCAACTCCAAATTTTTTTTCCCTCCTTCGCGAATCCAGCCCACCCCTTAAACCTGTGTCCCTTTCTTCCGATTTGTCACATTTTGAGGGAGTTTTTTCAGATTGCACAGACTTTTTTTCTTTTCACATAATTAAAAGCCCACAGGACGTCCCACCAACTCCGGGTGATTTATCCCCAAACACACCTTTTCCCACCAGTCCCCTTTTCCTTTTTTTGTGGGGCAACTTTTTCCTCTGGACCCGTGCAAATCCCCCCCTTCCCTTATCTTGAAGGACCCCTTCCTCTGTTGCCAAGGAAAACAGTGCAACTTTCCCAAGGTGGTTATTCGGTTTCTTCGCCCTTTTTGGTTTCAATTTCTGGGCCCTCTCCCCCCCCCCCCCTTGCACCCGTCCCGTCAGCCCGTTCCCTTCCCCCGGCTGTTCTCTTCGTGTTTTTTTATGTGGGACCCCCATACGTTCTCTCCATTGGGTTTCATTTGTCCACCCATTTGCTCACGACCCCTCCGATGAAAGAAGTACGTGAACGGCTAAACCAACCTTTCTGTCCTCCCGGCACCGTCCCGCCTTTTGCCCGTCCCCCTTCCGTTTTTCCCCTGGTTGGTTACTGCCTTGACACTTGAACGCCCCTTCCCCTTTGGTCACTTGAACCCCTCTGCTTCACTTTACTGCTCCCCAAAAGATCCTCGGTTGGCCTCTTTGCTGGACTCTCGTGGGGGCAGGTGAACTTACCCCCCCCTTTTCCTTTATTCCCCAGTCCTCCACAGTTTTTCTTTTTATTGTGAGTTGGCCAAGCTTTTCCCCGGCCACTTTACTCGAATGGTGTCGTTTTCAGGACTTTTTCCCCCCCATAGAAATATCCCCACTTTGCTGGCGATGATTTGGCGTTGCTGTCATAACGCCCTTCTTTTCCACATTTTTTTTACCACTTTTTTGTCTTCCCTTCGCTTTGTGCCGAGCATCTGAATCCTTCCCCCTGTCAGGGGTCCGTTTTGCAGGGACGACCCTTTTTTGTCTCCCCTTTTTTTTTTTTTTTGCTTTTAAGTTGCACTGGTCAACGACGAGACCTGCCCTTGCCAGCTGGCCTTTGCCTGAAACACAATGACCCCCTCCAACCCAAACCCTTTTCCCAGTTTTTGCCTTTTTTCATATGGTTTTTTTTTTTATTTTCCACCTGCTCCATTATGGGTCTTTTTTTTTTCAGGTTCTTTTCCTCGTTTCGCCGTCTCCCAAATCTCCCGTGGGGAAAACTTTTAACTCACCCCCCCCTTTCGGATTACAAGATCGGTGCCTTTCCCAACGTTTCCCCCTTGGCCTCCCAAAGTGAACCATCACCTGTGCATTTTCCACCTCCCCTCGTCAAAAAGCGTCGTAATTTTGACCGGACCCGGCCCTTTCTTTTCCCCAACCCCTGGGATCAGCTGGCCCCCCTCTCTTTTTCTTGGATTCCTTCCCCCTCCCATTCTCTTGATGACGTCCACCTAGTGAGGATTACGATTCCCCCTATTTCCCTGTAGGAGCCCACCCCCGCCTCCCTAACGCCCGTCCGTCTTTTCACCTATGAAACCCCCACTCCTTTAAAGGACTGATTTGAGCCCCCCCCTCCCTCCCCCTGCACCGTACACTTTTTCGGGTTTCTGACGACCCTTAATCTCGATTCTTCCAAAGCAACCGGTTTCATATATAAGGTCGAAGATGTCCTCCCCCCCCCATTGTGTTTGGGTTTTGCTTCCTTGTAGGAGTCTACTTTTTTTTTAATGCCTTTTCTCAACCGTTTCCTGCCCCAATTCCCCCCCACTGCCTCTATTCCTTGCCTGTTTTGCACTACTTTACTCCCAAAAGGTTACTTCCATAAAGCCAACAACGTCCCCTTTTTCCCCTATTTAACCCCCCCCCTTTTTTGAGATTCCCCTACTCCCCCCCATTTTCTCGCAGCTCGTTTGAAGGGCTTTCGTTTCCTTTTCCGTCTTGTCTTTTTCGCTCAATTTTGTTTGGTCCCCCTTGGGTGTTTCACCCCCCTTTCACGTACCTGGATTCCCTGCAATTTTTTTTTCAGAGCCGTCGGTTTCATTTCACTTGCCGTGCATCCAGAGTACTTTTCCGTAAGAAGGGCCATAAAGTAACCCCCCGTTCCACCCCCTCCGGTTCTTTCCTTTGTCCGTTTTTTTTTTTTGGGGTGCCAATGCCTTTTGTCGCTCGGGAGGCCACCCGCCCGTTGAACCCCTTTCCATTTTTCCCCCTCCTTGGAGTTCCCTTCGTTTGGAAACTCCGACCCTTCCTGCCTTAAGTGCGTTTCTTCTTTTTCCTCCTCCTTCGTTTTTGTTTTTCTCCTTTGACGTTTTTTTTTTGGGTTGAATGGTTTTCTTCTTTTTTACTTTTTTGTCTCGTGCAGGGCTCATGTGCCTGCCCCCCTTCCTTTTTTTGGTGGTTTTCTACGGACTTTGTGCACTCTTTTTTTTTTCGCAAAACCTTTTTTTTACATGGCACCCCATCTTTTCGTTGGCTTTTTCAATGGGCCCTTTCTCCACCTTAATATGGACCGACTTATTACATTTATCAGACTTTTCCCCCTCTTTGAGTTGACGATGTGTCGTTGCCCTGGTCAATTGTTTCCTCCTGGTTTCCCCTTTTTATGATTCCCCCCCCCTCCGTCAAAGGAACCTCCCCTTCCACTTTTTTCACCTGGGATTTCATCTCATCGGACTTTTTTTTTCTCTTCTTTAAATGTGTGGGGCGTGGCGGTCCCCCCCCAGGCTGTGTCCCCTTTTTTTTTGTTTCAAAAAATTCCTAGTTATAACCAGTAAGCTTTTCTTGACTTCTTTTTCCTGTCCTGTGTCCTTTGAAAAACCGATTTCAGACTCCTACTATAACCAACCGTCCTCTTTTTTCCTGTGGACTTTGTGCACCGTGTCCTGCCGTAGTTACCGATGAAATTTTTTTTTATTTATATTTCGAGATTCCGTCGTTTCAACAACCCCATTTTTTACTTTTTGCCTTGCCGCTGCTATTAGAGTCCCATTCCTTTTGGTTTCTCTGCGCCTCCTTTCTGGTCAGATTCGGGGGTTTTCTTTTCTTCCCAGCCAGCCCTTTTGGTGTCCTAAGTTGCCATTCGGTGTTTCCCCTCACCTCACATTCTTCCCGGAGGGTTCGATACTTTTCCCTCAATTGTTTTTGTCCCCCTCTGTCCTTTGGAGATATACCAGTTCTAAGTGAGTCGGTGATGAAGGTTTATGTGACCCTGTTCTCCCCCCCCCTTTTTTGACTTTTTTTTTTTTCACCCGATGTTACCCCCTCTTTCTTTTTGAATGTTTTGAATTTCCCCCCTTTGGGGCTTTTTCAATCGATTCTCTTCCTTCCCGTCCCTCCGAGCGAAAAACATTTCACCCTGCTCCCAGAATGATGAGGCATTTTCATGAATCCCGACAACCCCAAGGTTTTATGTATGTGTCTTTTGGGTTTCCAGGTCGAACAGCCCTCTTTTCCGGGGTCTTTCGTTATTTTTGTGACCCTTTTTGACCCTTGCCCAGGCGTCTTCCTAGCCAATTCGGCGTACATTCTGTTCCTTTCTTCCTTCCTTAGTGCAGGACCCCAATTTCTTTTTTTCCAAGTTAACTTGTGACCTTTTGTTTACTTCTTTGTTCTTCTTACCCTCGACAATCCTTTCCTCTTTGAGAGTTTCACCTCGGACGGAACATTTCCTTCCCTCAGCACGATGGACGGGCCCCAATTTGTTTTTTTTTTTTCAAAAACCCCAACACCATACTACCATTTCTCCCTTTTCTTCTACCTTTCTACAGGATCCAGAGTAACTTTTTTTTTTGTTAGGATGTTGGAGCATTCCTTATTTATTCTTTCCTGCTGTTGGCTTACCTGCGCAGTTACCTCCGGTTGTGAAGATTTTTCTCTTCCATGATGAAAGACAAATTCCTTCGGTTTTTTGCGAGTTTCATCTTCTTTGGAGGTTGAGGAGTGGGTTTCACTGTTTTTTCCCCCCCTTTTTGTTTCTCCAGTTTTTTTCTTTCTGTCCCACATGGCCCACCCCCTCAAGAGTGCCTCCTTTTGTTGCCCGTGTTGACCTGAACTTTGGTAAGTTTTTCTTTGACCACAGAAGTTTCCAACGCTTGCTCCTTCAACCCTAATTTTTTTCCCTTTCACTACCCTTTTTAATTGTCCACAGACCCACTGGCAGTCCCCCCCGCGCAGTCTTCATATACCGGATTGGAACTTTCCTATGTTTAGAATTTTCCTTTTTTCGGTATTTCCTCCCAAATTGCCACTCCAGTTGTTTTTTCATGGGTTTTTTGTTCGCGTCCTTCCCCTTCTTTGACCTTCTCTCACGGGCAAGGGTTTAACTTCTTCGTCTGGTTTCTTTTTTTTTTCTTGATGTTTTTTCCAGAAGTTTTTTCTTCCCCTCAGGGCCCAGTTTTTTTTTCGGTTTGAAGGTCCCCCAGTCGATCTGCTGATCCCCCCCCCCCCCGGTTCAGTTTTTAATTGCCCGGTCGTTTACGCCTTTCAACAAATTGATGTTACCCCACCACCCCCCCTCCCCCACAATTTCCCCCCCCACCGCGTTATCCGGTGTTTTTTGTCTTTGCCCCTTTTAGAAGTTTTCCCCCCCCCCCTCCCCTCCCTACACCACTCATCAATTCGGACCTGTTCTTTTTCCTTTTTTTTTTTTCTTTTGAGCGGTTTCCAAAACAACTAATGCACTCCTCCAACACACCCTGTGTGTCCTGAACCTCCACCACGGGTTGACGTCCACCCGAAAGTTGGAGTTGCCTTCCCCAACGAATATTGGATCCCTCGGTTTTTTCACCTTTTTTCCCCCTTCCCCCTGACGAACTTTTTCACTGACTTGCCCAATTCCCCAACCGCCCAGTGAAAGGGGCTCCCCCCGCTTTGTTCCTTACACTTTTCAATGTTTTTGCACCAAAACCAACCACGTCCCCCTTTTTTTTTTTCTTCCAGGTCCCCCTTCTCCCCCCTACGACCTTGGGAATCCTGTCCGGTTTTTCCCTTTGGCTTGTAGTACATCCCACGCCCAGTAGTTCCTTCCCCCTTCCTCTGCTAGGGCTCCAACGTCCGTTTTCCCCACACCCGCTGCGGACCACCACACGCACTGTCCCCCCTGTTTTTCAGCGAACCCAAGCATGTTCGTCCCCTTTTCCCAATAGCACCTCGGAACCCCCTCCCTCTTACCTCAGTTTCGGTTTCCTGCCGCTTCTCGGCTTACCTTTTTTTCAAATCACGACACCCGGCAGTCCCCCTTTTTGACCGGAAAGTCCCTCCTCTTAAAACCTTTACCATTCCACCGTACGCCTTTCATCCTGTGGGAACCTTCCGAGCCCAAACCCCCCTTCCGAATGTCCTTGATTAACCCAGATTGTGCACCCTGTTGAGTCCCCCCCCCCCCCCTCCCCCACAAATCGATGCAGTCCTTGCTTTTTTTCACATCCCCCTACACAAAGTGCCCACTTCGTTGCGCTCACTACTTCTTCTTCTTTTTCCTTTCTTTTTTTCCTACATAATAGTTGTTTTTTTTTTATAGAGATTCATGACCGAATTTCTTCTCCGACCATGGGGTTCGTTGGTTTTTTTCTTGATTCTTTTTTCCGGACCCCATCTTTATTAAGCATTTTTGGTGTGATTCGCTCCTGTCCTTCTCCTTTGGGTTCCGGCGGTTGAAGACCCTTGCCGTGTTTTCGTTAGCTTCTTTGGTTTTTTTTGCCTGGTTCTTCTTCCTGTTTAACTTTCCCTTAGTTTGCCCTTCCTTTTTGGGGAATTTGAAATCTTCTTTCGTGGTACCGGGGTTTGAGTCGCCTATTTTTGCGGTTCCTTCCTTAAAAATTTTCCCCCCTGGGAACCTCAGGGCTTCCTGCTGTAGAGTCCCTGCTGGCGGGTCTTCCCGTTTGTTTTGTTCTTCTTGCCACCGACGACTCAACTTTGCCACGTCCCCCCCCGGAAGACTCTCGTCTTTTTGTTTTTTGTCGCGCTTTGGGTGCCCCCAAAATTTTTTGAGCAAGCGCCGCCTTTTCTTTTTTTTTTTTTTTTTTTTTTCTTGTAAGGTGGAGTCCTTTTTTTTCGTGGTGACCCAATACCAGCCACCCAGGGCCCCCCCTTGTCCAACCCCTTGCAGGCCCCCCCAGGACTTTCTTTCTCCCCTTGTTGGATTTCTCCTTTTTCTATTGCAATTTTTTGCCGGACCCATTTATTTTCCCTCAACCCCCTCTTGTGTTGTCCGTTTTTTTCTTTTCTGTCCCCCACTTTTTTCCTTTTTGGTTTACTTTTCTATCGGAATGACTTTATTCTAACCCTTCCTTAGGTTTCCCCTTCTTTTCCAAAATCTTTTTTTACTCCCCCCCGGTCCACGGTCTGGTTGAAGCTGGCCCCCCATTGGGGTTTTGGGAAGTTTCTGAGACCCTTAGTCTGCCATGGAAGTTGTGCTAAGCTCGGTCCACCCCCCCCCCTTTGGAGGTTTCTTACCCTTTTATTATTTTTTATTTTTTCTGTTAACCACGTTTCAGGGACCGTGGAGTAAGGCCCCTTTTTTTCTGCCACCTGAGACCCGATGTTTGGTGGAAAGTTTTTTTTTTTTATCTGGATTTTCCCCCCCCTGTTTTTGAATGCTGAAGACCTTTTTTTCCCCTTTCGTACATTTTTTTTATTTGTGCGGTGGGAGCCTTCCGCTCTGAGTTTCTGTCCCACCACGCAAAGGTTTACCTCTTCAAGCCAACCTTCCCTTTGGAATTCCCCCTCCCCACCCAAAGACTTGAAGTTGGACCTTTTCCCGATTTCCTGGGCCCGGACTTGTCTTCTTGACCCCTTTGGCCCCTAAGGTCAATTTGCACTTTTTTTTTTTTCCCCCCTATGCCAAGAACCCCCCAAATTTTTTTTTGCCCAGTTGCTGCCACCCCCAACCGTTTCTTTGCTTTTACTAAAAATACAGCGAAATCCACAATTACCCCCTTCGAAGCCCCACCCTCCCCTCCTTCCCTGTGTTCGGCCCTTGTTTTTCTCTACGCAGTTTGCCGCCTGGTGCCAAGTGGGTTCTTCCACCAGACTCTTGTCGTTTTTTTTTGTTTATTTTCCTATTTTTCACAAGTTTGACGTTCTGTGTCCCCTTACCCCCCTTTTGTTAAAAAATTTTTTTTTCCAGTTTTCCCCTTGAAGGTTTTTCTCCCCCCCCCCGTGGTGGATTGGGCCAGTTTTCAATACCCTTTTTCCCCTCTTCGTGCCACACAGGCTTTTCGGTTTCCACCCTGCTCCCACCCCTCCCCCCCTTCCCGTCATCCCTCCGTACGTTTGTCCCTCCGTCCCAAAAAACCCCTTCCCTTGCCTGCAGGTTTGGTCCCCACCCCTCCTTCTGAATCTTTGCATCACCCGCTTTCATTGCTGACAAATTTTGTGACCTTTTCGGACCACTCCCCGGAAACCGCGTCAGGATACCTTCTCCCCCCCCCCTTCTAAGGACCCCCCCCGTTTTTTTTTTGGGGTTGTGAACGTTTTTCCCCCCAGTCTGAAGAACAGGTCCGGTATTTCTTTGGGAGGTTTTCCCCGGTGCTTGTACTGCCATCGGTTCCCTGTACGGACACTGTTTTGTTTCTTCCCTGTGTCAATTGGTTTACACCCCTTTTTTAAGAATTTTGTAAAAGATTTGGCAATGAGGTTGGCTTTTCTTCAAACGGGCTCTTCCTTTCGCCCCCAAGGTTCCCCGGGACACCCCTTTTGCAGTTTCCGAGCCACTCCCTCTCCCTCCAGTCCCTGCCCGTGGCCAGGTCCCGGTTTTTCTTCGTGGTCGTTTTCCCGCGGCTTTCCCCCCCAACTTTTTCACCCCAACTGTTTTTACCCCCTTGACAGAGGGCCCCTTGTTACTGGGCAGTCTTTTGCGCTCTGAAACACCCATACAATCTTTTCCCCCCTGACAGCCCCAACAGGTTGTTTTCATTTATCTGGCCTTTTCTGATTCCTTCCTGCTCATCACTTCTTGTAGAGTTTTCCTTTTTTATTTCCTGAGTAGAGTCCCCGTAAGTCCCTTGAACTTCCTTTCACCGACCCCCTGTCACCACATCTCGTTTTCCTTCGGATGGGTCACCCGTTTCACCACCATAAGTTTGCATCCCGGGGGCAAAATACCCCTTCCTTTTCCCCCCCCCTGACAGACAAAAGGGGACCCTTTTCCCCCTAGATACCTTTTTTTCCCACTTCTTCCCCCCCCACGGTTTTGAAGTGCTGCTTACTCCCGTCACTTTTAGTCGCGGAAGAATTCGTTTTGGATGTTTTTTTTCTCAAGACCCCCCACAGTTCCCTTCTTCGGAGGAAAAGTCTTTCTTCGGCCCAACTGAATCTCCCAAGCCAGTGGTGATCTTCCACCCTGGAGAGCCCAGAACCACCCCAAGCACTGCCCCTTTTAACGAATACATTTTTTTTTTTCATTTTTGCCCACGTTTCCCCCTTGCGGTTTGTATGCTCCCTGCTTCTCGAGTACCCTATCAAACCGTTGTGTTTTCCCCTTCTACCGACGGGCACCACCCTTAAGTTGATCCCCTTTTCCTTTTCCCTTGGTTTTCTTTTTCGTTTTTATAAGGGGTTTTTTTGACTGACATAACATAATTCCAAGGACACGGTTCTTCGAACTTGGGAAGTGGGTGTGACCCCCCCCCGTCCCTACACATTTCCCCCCCTTTTTTTCAATTTCCCCCAAAGTGAGGATCATACGCCAACCCACGAGATCTCAAACCCTTCTCAGCAGCAATAATCCTTTGCTCTTTCACGGCACTTTTTTCTTCTCGCCAGAGGTAATCATCAGATTTGCTCCCACCCTTATTCCAAAACCTTTTTTCCTGTTTTTTTTGCACCAACCCGTCCCCCCCTTTCCCCCTTTTCAGTGTCCCCCCCCCCCTCACACTGTTTTCCAGACTCGTTTTCTTTCTTAAATTCCTTTTCCTTCCAGCGACAGTTTCCCATGGTGGTGGTCAAGACCCGGCTTTTCCTGCCTGGTGAGTATTTTTTTTTTTTTGGTTCTTTCCGTCCTTTTTCCTTTCCTTGGTTAGATCTTCTCCCACCCGACCAGTTTGACTCTGGTTTTGCATTAACTTACATCTATCCCCTGTCGTTACAAAGATTTACCCTCCGTCGAAGTCCACTTTTCCCTTGCCTGTTTATTAT
>Ga0179593_1443142_pt1 | contig 13172 bp, 17 predicted proteins | sample CZODoug2_1_08_16_FD_185931 | JGI IMG/M metagenome (GOLD analysis project Ga0179593, IMG submission 185931) | Vadose zone soil fungal communities from Angelo Coast Range Reserve, California, USA - CZODoug2_1_08_16fungal (PacBio error correction) | ecosystem: Environmental > Terrestrial > Soil >... | reverse complement strand
CTTTCCCCTTGCCGTCCCCCCTTCGTCCTTTCCGGTTTTTCGTTTTTTTTTTAAGTTATGGCAGGGCCCTTCGCTCTTCAGAGGCGGCAACCAAAGAACCGCTGTCAACTCGCACAATCCCCCCTTTTTTCCGAGCTTTTTTTCCCCCCAAGGCCCACGTTGGATTCGGGGGGTAGTAGAATGATTTTGATTCAGCGCCCTTTTCTTCTGCTCTGTGTCCGTATACAATTTTTCCTTCCATTCGGTCAGGGCGTATTTTTTGCCGACCAGTTCGTCCTCTTTGCCCGACCTTTCAAGCTTTGAGCCTTCTCCAAGGCGAGACTCCCCCGGGAGTTTCTTTGCTGCCCTTCCCCTTTGGGTGTCGTTGGAGTTGACCCCGGCCCCACTCACGGCCGTGCTTTTTCAAGGGGCCTATGGTGTCTTTGACCCGTCCGTTTTGAGGTTTATTAGGCCTTCGTGTTTTTTCCCGAAAGTTTTAGTTCAGAATTAGAAAGCGGTCCCTACCCCTTTCGTGAACCGGTTTTCACGATTCCCCCATCTAGCTTTTTCCTTTTTCGTTTTGGAGGCTAGTCCCCCACCTGTGGCCAGAACCTGGTTTGAGCCCCCATTTCTTTGTTTGCACGTAGCTGCCTACAGGAACCGTGGTATCTGTTGGGCTTGTCGTTCTTTCAGTTCCTCCTCTCATTAGTTGAATTTAAAGCTTGGGAGTCCTCCCCTAGGGATCGTCGGGGTGAAAGTTGCTTCCCTCTTTAGTTCCCCCCTTCACAAACTCCTACCCCTTTTGTTTTACGTTTGCCTGGGGTCCCGGCAACGCAGTTCATAGGGTTTTTTGCCCCGAGATCTTTTTCTCTCCTCCCTTCCCTTTCCCGATTCCCCCAGCGCCGTGGGATAATCTCAAGACCTGCCTGCGTCGCCGATCCGGACGTAGGCAGTGTTGTTTAGAATCTCCCGATTCCTTAAAGATACCCCTGTTGTGGGACGATCCCTTGCCGGGGTCTTTATGTGCAAACCAACACGTTTTGAATTCCACAACCAAGGCAAATGGCTCCCCCGGGGAACCCCCTACGTCTCGCATGGTTACCCCCAACCTGGTGCAGCAACCTTCCGAACTTCCTTTACCCTTCTCCTTGTTTGTCACTTTTTTTGTCCCAAGGCTAAATCTGCCGACGGATCGGGCTCCCCCCGCTTCCGGATGACATTTTCATTCCAACACAGTTTTCCACCCCCCCCCATCGGTTTCTTTTTGTAACCCCTTTCCGTTGACCGATCGGCCCTGTTAGCCCTTTCTTTTGGATCCGAGATCCAGTGTCTTTTTAACACCCTCCTCCTTTTTTCAATGTACGGTGACCCCTTTGTTCCCCTTGTCTCCATTGTCAATCGTGGTGAAGACTTTCCCGCCCTTCTCTTTGATGTCCTAAGATGGCTTGGGTGTCTTCTGTCCCTTTTTTTTCACCGTTTCCCCCTTGCTATCGGAAATGGGTGGTTTTTTTCTTTTCAATTAAATTTGCATGTTCAATTGAGTACTCTTCTTTTTTTTCTTATCGGGCCTCCTCCTGGGTATTTGGCACCATTGGACCTTTTAGTGTGCCCACATTGAAGTTTCTATGTTTTTCTTCCCGGTGTTCCCCGCTTGTTTCTTTTTTCTGACGGTGGACGAGTCCCTTGATCTTTGCCCCCACACCTTTTGTTTACTCCATTCACCCCCGTTCATCTGTATCCTTTTCTCTTTCCTCACCTCTTTTGTTGGAGGATTCGTGCTCCCCTCCTGAAGTCTTATGAGTGTCCCATCAACCTTCGGGTTTCGATTCATCTTGCTGAGGTCCCCCCCCACGTGACCCTAACCCTTTTCTTCCCCCGCACCCCAACTTTTGCCCCCCCCTTTAATCCCCTTCTTCCTTGGTCGGCCACCCGACTTCTTTCCCACTCCTTGTGTCCACCAGCGGAGTCCGATACTGACCCCCCTACCCTCTCTTCGTTGTCTTTGTATGGTACTCTTTGACTTGATGAAGCAACAAACCTGCCATTTCTAGCCCATTGTTTTTTTTGCTGTTGCCTCCTTTCCTATCCCCCCTTTTTTCTGCTTACTCCTGGGGAGCCGGCCCTTCTTTCTCGACACCATGGTCCCTACATAAAATTTTTCCGTATTTCCAGGGATGGGGTTTTTTGATGTGAACCACACGATTTCCTTCTCGGCCCCCCTCCCCCCCAGTCGTCTGGCGCTTGGCCCTGAGGTTCCTGGGCCCCCCCCTGGGCCCGTTTTGCTGGGGCGTCTTTCCCCACTGTTTCACACAACTCACCCTGCACACAAACCCCACCCAAATTTTGGACCGGCAGCCTTCTTTCTGATCTTTTTGTCTTATTCTGTTTCACCCCCCCCGCTCATCCGCTGCTTGGGCCGAATAGTTTTATGTTTCAGGTTGGTGGGGCGATATCTTGTTCCCCGTGTTGTCTCGGTTTTAAGTTTTTCATAAGGATTGGGTGGTGAACTTCTCCCCGTCTACGGGGGCACCCCCTTACCTTTGTCGCTTATGATTGCCAATTTATAATTACAACCCCTCCCCCTGCAATCTTTTCTTTAGTCCGAATTTATCCGGGTCTTTTTACTTCCACGGGATCTTTTTTTTTTTTTGTTTACTCCTCCCCCCTTCTGGTCTTCTCTGCATACCCTTAGCGGCCCTGCTTCCTGTTTCTGTGTTGTGGTTTGTGGCCTGCCCATTCATCTCGGTCTTCTTTCGTTTCCCCCCTTTTCCCATAGAGTTAACTTCCTACATCTCTGTTTTCGTCGCCCGCTGGGCCAGCGCCCTGGCGGATTGCCGCCCAGACAGTTTTTTTCAGTACTTGTGTCCTCCGACCTTTCTGGGTTGATCGCCGCCTTAGGCTGCGTGATGTTTCCCATGCCCGCGCTTTTTTTTTCTTGACATGGTCCTCCTGAATCGTTTTTACCTTTTGATTGGCGACCCCCTCACGGGTCTTTCCCGCCACGGTGTGTACTTCGTCAAGGTGTGTTCTTTCCCTTGCCGTGTTTTTCCCTCCCTCCCACACCCCAGTGGAACTGTCACAAGCATTACTCGTCGGACTCGCCTGTGGTGCCGCCGTGTCTCCGAGCTTTGGTACCAGGGAGTACCAAGTTTCCCCTTTTATGCTTCGTCTCAAAGGGACCATGTATGAGGGGATTTTTTAGTACCCGCTGGTTCCTGATGGTGCTTCTATTCCCATCACCTTTCTGTCTTCTGCATACAGGTGAAGTGTTGCCGTTGGACCCAAGACTTTGTCTTTTTGCCGTTGGCGAGTTGTCTTGACCGCTCTCTGAGCGTCAGGCCTCGGTTTCTTTTTTTTTTTTGTTTTGTTGGTCCGCGTCAATGACGCCCGACACACCTTTCCTGCTTCTTTCAGATTTCTGCTCCCCCTGATAGGTATATAATTCCCGATGTATTCTTCCTATTTGGTCCCCCCCCTGACCCGTGTTTACTCAGACTTTCTTTCGCGTTTACGTCAGTTGACTCCGTTTTTTTTTTTTGACCGAATTAGTTAGGCTTCAAATCGGACTCTACCTTGTGATTTGCTTTCCCGCCCCTCCCCCGAATTTAGTTTTTTTTTTCCCCAGACCTTGGCTATGGAAGTAGGACCGAGGATTGCGCTTCTTTTTTCTATACTTACCACCCTTCATGGCTTGTTCCTAACTTCCAGCCCGGATGGGAGAGGCCGGGCCGTAATTTTTTTGGTTTACCCCCTTTTTCTTTTTTGGATTTTTTTTTTTAAGTAGCTGTCCTACTTGACCTTTCTAATGGAGGCTTTTGACAAGCTCTTTCCCCTACCAAAGATCGTGAACTTTCAGCCCTGCCTTGAACCTTTCGGTTTGTGTTTTTTGGTCACCCGTTGGATTTTGTGATCGAGAGCCCGATTCCCCCCGACCCTCCCCTCAGCATCTATTTTTGGGGGAGACCTCGCCCGATCGAGAAGTTCACCTGCGAGCTGACTTCACTTATCGCTCGTTTGCGGTTTTCCCACATTCAGGGTTCGACCCCCCCTGTTTCACCTTTTTCCCTCTTTCCCCCCGCACCAGTACGTTTTCAACAACGAGTAGACTTTCTTCCCTGCCTGCCCTTTAGTCACGGTATAGTCTCCTCTGAAGCCCCTTTATACCCATCCAAGTTTTCACGTGCAACCTTCTTTATTTGTAGATCGTTTCCCTTTGACCCCCCCCCAGGCTTTGAAGGTTTGCCTGGTGGCGGAAGTGTCCTTTGACAGCTCCTTTACGATTTCTAGTGCGGACCCCCCCTATGCCACATCCGTACTTTTCCCGCCTTGATGCCCAGTCCTTTTTTCGCTCTTTTGGGGACTTTTTTCCTTTTGGTGCCTTCTGCACTCCGCCCCTCCAGGGGGCCCTGGTGGGAAAGTTTTTTTTCTGTGAATTCCTCCTTTTTTAGGGCGGGTCCGCCCCCCCCCCGTTGGTTTACGTGTGACATACGGTTCGGCCCTCCCAGTTTTCGCACACCCCGGAGGATTTATTTTATTCCACTCGCCTGCTGAGAACATGTTGTCAACCCACCTAACTTAGCGGTCCCACGCTAGTTTTTACTTGAGGATCCCTCCCATGGGGCGTCCAGAAGTTCTTCTGCCAGGGTTTTTTTGGGGCGGACCCCTTCCCAGGAGTTACAGATTTCTGATAGTGATCAACTGCCCCGATCCAATCCCTTTTCCGTCCCGTTACCCCCCCTGGAAGTAATATACCTAGAGTCAAGTTTTGTTTTAGTCACCCTGTACTTCCACCTTCGGCAAACCTCGTTCCCCTCTGACGGCTATTTCCGGTTTGTTTGAGGACCACTTCCTTATTTTCTTTACCAATGTTGTCCTTTTTTTTGTCCTGTAAGGGTTTGTTTCCGTTGTCCTCGCTTTTTTTTAGGCTGGTCAAGACGTGCACTCTGCCCGAAGACGTACCTGACTTCCCTTTGGTTTGTCAACGACCCCTTTTCTGGATCGTGCCTTTTAGGCCACGAGTCCCTTGATTCGAACCTCAGTCTGTTTTCCAAGCCCCATCCCTCCAGTTGCCACTGTCTGTTCAGGGTTATTTTCCGACAGGGAGATGAATCCAACACTTTTTTCTGTCCTTCCAGCTTTTCTGGCCCCTGAAGAGGTTTATCATGTTATCCGACGGTCTTATTCCTTGGTGGAGTCTCTAACGGCCAGACACGTCACGCTTCCCCAGTATTCCTCATTTGGTTTGTAGTCCATCGTTATACATACAGTTCCTGTGTTATCCCTCAACAACCTCTTCATTCTTCAATGTCCGATGTCTATAAGATGCACTCTCGACCCATAGCCCATCCCTTTTTCGGTGCCTCCCTTTGTCCGGGTCGTCTCGGCCCCCTTACTATTAACACCGGTCCTTTTTCCTCGTGAATTGTTGCTCGATAGCCAGTCCCATATGGTCTCCTCACGTCTCTTCTTTCTTATGTTTTCATTCATGTCAGGCCTCCAACCTGGAGCATTCTGCCCTTTTTTCCCGCACCCTCCTTATTTTTTATTGAATGATTTCCGGATGTCATTAATTCCCCCTCCCCCTTCTTGGGCGACTGTTTCTTTGCCTGAGCCGGCTTATCTTCCAGCGGATGCGTCCCTCCCGCTCCTTGATTACATTTCTTCCATAGGTTTCTAACCCTTTCCCCCCCAAAGTATCCCTTAAAGCTTTCCCACATTTCTGTTGGTTCTGAGTCCCTCGGGCGATGTCACCCCCACCGATTACTTCAACCTTGCACTGCTAACAACCGTGGGTGCACACTCTTTCTTTCTCCCCCAATACCCCCAACCTCTTTCATCTTTTGCCCTCGGGAACGTATCTTTTTTAAATGTGCCCAAAGGTTCCATGCGTCCGCCGTGCTCCCTGGCTAATCTTTGGATTTGTCATCTGTTGCAGACTTCTGGTTACAAAAGTTTCACAACCATCCCGCAGGTTCCTGTTTTCCCCCCAGACCTTTTTTGTTTTTATCTTCTCACTTGATCCTTGAATGTATACCCGAGAGGAGGTACCTTGTTAAATCGCCCCCCCCTTTCCTTGATTGTACCCTGCAGTTTCACCACTTTTTCCCCTTGTGACTATTCCCATTTTCTACTGTAAATGCGGCGTCCTTAAGGGCGTAGCTCCATATGGAGGGGATTATCTCTCGGTTCCACCCCCCCCCTAAACGTTGACCTTCTAAACGTAATGGTCTTTTTTTTTCCTCGTCATCCCCCCCCCCCGACGAGGCACCAGATTTGTTGACCCACCGATGTTCGGTTTTTTGTTCAATTCTTCCCCGCTGTGGTGCCCACCCCCCCCCCTGAGTGTTGCTCATTCTTTCAGGACCTTCATGGAAGTTTTCTTTTCGATATTTTCCCATTTTGTGTGTTCATCCCTTTCTGTTCTGTTCAAACGGTGGGACCCGTGCTTTCCCCCCCTACGTCTTTGTTTCACTCTCCCATAGTCTCGCTTCTTTCTTCTGTAGCCTACCCCTCCGGTTTTTTTTGTTTTTTTTCACGGGATGACGAGGGTCCCGGTGTTCCAGTAAAACAACTATAGGGTGTGTCCGTCTAATTTAGGTCATGTCCCCACCCTTTAATGCCCCTCCAACCCGTGGTTTATTCACCTTAGCACGACACGACCCTCCTCAAACATTTGGTCGGCCCCCCCCCTTTCCTTTTTTTTTTCCCACCTGATTTGGGAACTCGTTCGTCGATATTTCCCACCTTTTTTTTCACGTCGTGTCTTTTTTCTTCTGTTTTTAGTCGGATGTGTGAATTATGTGTACTGATTGAGAAAAGCAAAACGCCTCCTTATAGTACCCGGTGTGCTTTTTTGCCCTTTTTGATCTATCCCCTTGTGTCACTTTTTCTTTCTTACTTTACATACCCAGTTCCGACCGCGGATTCGACAACGGATGTTCCCCCCCCGTTTCTCAAGGTTTCCCCTTCCTTCCCCTCCCCTTAAGGCTTTTTTTCTCTTCCCCCACGCCTTCCTCTTTCTTGCATCAACCCCCCGAAAACGTGCCTCTTTGTCAAAACGCCTTTTCTTTGGTGACCCCCACACCTTGCCGTGATGGGAGTTTTGAACCCCGGTGGTTCCCGATTTATTGGCATTTGTCCTTCTGTTCAAGTTACACTTCATGATCTGCCCTCTTTTCCCGTCGTCCGGGTCCAACTTTTTTTTTTTTTTTTTCCACCCTCCGTCCTCTGGCGAATCTCCACTCCCTGTTTTTTGTTGAGGCGGTAGATCTGTCCCCCCCATTTTTTTCCTCGGGTTCATTTTTGTTGATTTTATGGTGATTGGTTTTCTTTCATAGGGCCCGAGGTTTAGGCCACCCTCCATTTTTTGAGCTTATGTCCTTCCTTTTCCAATGTCAATTTCTAAAACAACTTCCGACACTCCTTTCCTTCTTTATTTTTTTGACGTTTGCATCCGGACGTCTCCCACGCTCTCCTTCCTGGAATTTTTTTCGCCAAAGGTTTTTCGTGGGGTCCTTTTCCCCTTATAGTCTGTCCCTCTTTTGACTCTGCCGTGTCCTCCCTTTTATGCCATGAGGGTTTTTGTCGGCTCCCCTTTTCTGAGTCAACCTCCCCCACCCTCCCTGATGTCGGTCGTCCTGTCCCCCCCCATCTTAAGTCTATTTGTTAGAGGGCTGACGTCCACCAACTTTCCGTCCTATTGTCCTTTCAGTTACGTGCCGACGGTGACCTAATGGGGGTTCTCCTCTCTCACTTCTGGGTCCTCATTGGTCTATTGATGCATATGAGGCCTTCTTTTTCATAGACATTTCTTCATCGAGTTTTTTTTTTCAGCCTTTCTGGGCGACACGCCGGCTTTTCCCAGTCTTCAATCCCCACACGGGATTCCCCCCAGAGTCTCTCTTCTGCGGCCGTTTGGGTCTTCCAGTCCCGACGGACCCTGTTTATTCAGAACCTTTTTTCTCGTAGTTTTCTTTTTTCCTACTATTATACTCTGGAGTTTTGGCACATTTTTATTCTCCGGGTCTGATTTGTCCCCCTTCCCTCCCCTTTGTTTCCCTTGTATTGTCATGTCTTTTCCACCCAGCGTGTTTTCCCTCTCGTGTATTTAGGAGGAACATCAAGGCACTTTCTTCCCCCCCTCTCCCTGACATTTTTTTTCTTTCACCCAATGAAGACCCTAGTATTTTTTTTGCTTGGCGCGTCCCCTTGACCGTGCTCTCCGAAGAGTCGCCGGCTCCCTCCAATGCCCTCCACCCTTGCAGGGACCAACCTTTCCGTCGATGGGCCATTTGCTGATTTTTCCCCCCCAAATTTTGATATATTCGAGTCCGTTTACTTACACGGTGGCTCTACCAACGGGTGTCCGTCCCTTCTTATTTTTTCTCCCTTTTCCGTTCCCCTTTTCCTGTATGGATTCTGGCGTCTTTTTCCCCCGACCATACATCTGGTCGTTTGGCCGCCCGTTCGACGTTCCTTCCTCTTACCCTTTTTTCCCCGAATTTCGTCTTCCTCAGTTTGGCACTCTATTCTTTTTCCTCCCACCTGATCCGGCGTTTCTATCCCTTGTATTCTTTGGCCGTTTCTGTCCCCTTGGGGGACCCCCTCGACGGATGCCCTCTTTTCCCTTGATTTTCTCCTTTTTCCTTTTTTTCCCTCAGACTTTGGGCTGGTCGTGCAAGTGATTTCAGTTTACATGGCCCCAATGTCCGTCCCCTTTCCCCGAGGGTCCCCTGGCGCCTTCCCTTTTTGCCCCCCCCCCGTTAGGTGGATTTTTTGTTTTCAAAGCCATTTTGAGTACTTCTTTCTTATCTCATGTTTTTGGGTGTGTTTTTGATGATTTCAGTTTCCCCCCCATCGACCAGTCCCGCTGGATCTTGGGGCCGACCTCCCTTTTGTTCCAGATTTTTCCCTCTTCATTAATGCCTTTATGATTTTTCCCGGGGCTTCCGATATTCCCCGTCCCTTTGGCGAACTTTGTTGGCCTTCCTTTCGCTCCGTTCCTCCCCTTTTTTTCCCCCAAGACGAGTGGCAGCGTGGTCGGGGATTTTTTACTCCCCACTTCCTTCCCTATTTTTGCCCCAAAGGTTGTTGCTTTTCTTAATCTAGCCCTTCCCCAGTCCCGTTCCCCCCCCTCCCTGTTAATCGGGCTTTTTTGCGAATTTTTCCGGCCCAAGGTGATTCTCTTTCCAGTGCTCCGCGGACCCGTGATTCGAAAAGTTTTCTCCTGACCTACATAGTAATTCGGTTTTTCACTATCCCCCATTTCAAGAAAAAGGTTTTTTTCCCCATGAGGCCCCCCCCCTTACCCTCTCTTTTTTCCACCTGCATTTCTCAACTTTGAAGTACTTTTTCGCTGCAAGACCGCTGGTCCTGACCGGGCTGTTTTTTTTGTGATCACAATTTCCCCCTTTGTCCCAGGACTTTTTCCCACTCGTCCATACAAATTAATGATTTTTGGCTTTTGCCTTGTTTTTCCCCCAGACCGCGCGTTTGTCAACCCCTGATCACTCCGGCGTTTGGCAGTCTAGCCTGCTTCCTACCTCGCCCTTTTTTTCCTCGTGGTGGGCGCTTACGTTACCCTTTGAGAGTATTGATTTCTGGGATTTATGGGCCTCCTCGTCTTCCTTTTCCAGGGTTTGCCAGGTTTTTTTTTTTTTACCTTGTGGGACAGTATCCCCCCTGATGAGTCTTTTTTTGGGGATTTGTTGTTCCGGTTCGGCCCACCTTTTTGCAATTCTTGAAGAGGCTCTCCCCCTGTCTGGGTGTTTAACCCCCCCTCTTCCTTTTGACCTCCCCCTTTTCCGGAAGGTTTTTTGTTTCGGGCTTTTTGCAGTTTCATTTTCGGTCCTTGCCTTCTGCTCCGTGTATTGCCCTGTTACCTCCCTGGCATGCTCCGCCGTAAGAAGAATCTTTATTTGGGCCCATCCCACTTTTTATGTGTCTGTTATTCCTGTTTGAATTACTCTTTCTCTTTCTCGAACATAGATCGCCCGAGGACGGCAACCACTTTTCAAGTGAACCCTCCTTTCCAGCCTTGCCCTTGCCGCACATGCTCTTTTTTTTTTTTTCCCTTTTTTTGTCCTTTCCCCTCCTTTTTTTTCTCCGGCCGATCTTGCAATAACCCCGTCACTGTCCCTCTCTTGTGCTGCCTGTCCTTCCTTTTGGGAGGGGTACTTCCTTTTTTACACCCCCTTCCTCGTTCCGATGCGAACTTCTCGGGTTCTTGTTTTATTTCGTTTGAGGTGTGGTCCCGTTCTGTCTTTGGAAGTCATAGTTTTTCTGCCTTTCTCAAAACACTCGGACGTTACCTTTGTCGTTTTTTTTTTGATAGATGATTTCGTCCCGCCCATCATCCAGGCTTGTTTATCGTTTCTTCGATCCCCCATGTTCCCATGTTTCCAGTTCTTTTCCCCTGTTAACTTCGCTGAATCCCCAGGCCCCTCGGGAGTGTCGTAACTCTCCCCCACCCCTTTTCCAATCTTTTTTTTGCTTTTGAGTTCCCCTTAGGAATTTGCCGTTTGTCTTTTTTCCATGGAGGCCCCTCCCTTCCCATTATGTTTCTTTGTGCACTTGCACACCTGTGTCCCCCACTTTGGTCTAATCGGCTGAGATAATTCCTCCCTCCCCACCCCTTTTGCTTTTTTTCACCCTCGACCTGTTCGTTTTTTTTTTCCTTTCTTCTGCTCACCCGGATTTCGCGTCACAGGAGGGATGAAGTGTCCCCTGAAAGGTTTCTTCCTCTTCATTCCGATCCCGCCTAAAAATGCGGTTGGCCCCCCGAATATAGGGCCGAGTCCCACCCATCCTCCTATTCCAAACCTTCACCCCCTGATCCCAGTTTAACAGTATCTTTCTCCTCCCCCCCACCCCCCCTTTCCTACTTCGGACTCGGGTTATGTAGGCGGTTCTGTTTGACCCAAGTACTACTCGGCCCGACTGTCCTTTTAGGTTACCTCCTTTTGACCACTTCTTTCACCTGCAGGTCCTTTATTTCCCCCCTCCCCCCCAATTCACCCTCCTCCCCCCTGGAGTTTTGGTGTTCCGCCCCCTCTTGTTTTTGCAAGATCCGCACTTCTGGTCTCCCCCCTGAGAGGAAGTTTGTTTTCCCTAAACCCCCCTCCCTTCGTGTCCTTGACTGGACGGTCCAACCCAACCCAAACGTGGGAACCGCTCTCTTGTTTTGTCCGTTCAGTTTAACTCCTTTGTTTTCGATTTTTTAATTTCAGATTTGCGTGACCTTGTGTTTGCGGGCACACAGCCCCCCAGTTTTTTTTCCCACCTCTTCTCAACTGTTTCTTTTTTTTCTTTTCCTTCTTCCCCCCTAATTCACCGACGAAAACTTTAGAAGATCTACCGTTTGTAGGTGTTTTTGTACACCTTTCTTCCTTGCTTCTGGCCAGGAAGAAAGTATTGGACTTTTGTTAGTAAGCTTTTTTGGCCCTTCCCTGTGACTACCCGTTTTGTTTAGGGTCCTTTTTCCGTTGACTCTCCCCCCTTCTTCATCGGGCCCCCCCTTTTGTTTAATCAATTCCATCGTTAATAGATTTCTCTTCTTCACTTTCTTTATTTTTTTTTAGCGTAGATAGTGCGAGGTTTTGTAACATTTAGTGGTTTTGCCTCTTTGCCTCGGGCGAGTCACACCCTTTCGACACCCTCACAGCCCCCTCCCTTCACCCTAACAATGATCTTCTCCTCACCCTTTTTTTTTTTTTCTCCGGGGCTCCTCCTTACCGTATTTGTGTTGCCCCCCCTTTTCCGTTGCCCGTATTCACACCCTCCTTCGGTCGCTCGTTTGCCTTCTCTGTTTTCCATTATGGACGTCTAACCCTTTGAACTCCCATTTTTTTATCGCCTTTCCCCTTTCGGTTGTGGAACTGATACATCCACTCCCTTTCCTATTACCTCCTTTTTTTTTACGATTTTTCGAACACGATGGGCAAAGTTATCCATTCCAAATTTTTCACCATCCCTCTGTGGTGCGGTTTTTCCCCGTGGAAACATTTTTTTTTTTTTTTTCTTTTCCTTTTTTTATCGAATCCCGGAAACCTTTTTTTTTTAATAACCCCCCCCCCCCCCAACCCCCGCGTATGTTTCGTTCTTTTCCCCCGGTGTGTCGCTGTCCAATCGGTTTCCCCCCCAAAGCACGGAATTAGGTCCCCCTTTTCTTCCCCCCGGCGGAGCTTACTTCCCCTTTTACCACAGTCACCCACCCTCTCCTCTCGTCCTTCTTGCGCCTGTTATGAGTTCTTGGTTTTTTTTCTTGGATACTTGTTCACCTTTGGTATCTTTTTCCCTTTTGGGATGTGAGTTTTTTTTTCGTGGTTTGTTTTCTCCGCCCTCTTCTTTGCCCACCCTACATTGAGATTTATGCCCTCTTGGAATGACCTCATTCTAACCCAATTCTCATCTTCCTCGACTTGACGCATCCCCCTTTTTTTTTTGTTTCTCCCCCCGGGATAGTTGGTGACTTTTCCGCAGGTAGGTTTTGCTGAATTCCTCGGCGTCCCCTCTTGTGTTTTTTTTTGTAACCATGACTTTCTCCTTTCAGTTGTGGTTTTGGCGTCATACTAGAGACAACTTCCCTGTTTTCCAGCCAGGTTCGCGACAGCTTTTTTCCCCTTTTTTCATGATGACGCACCACTTTCCCCTCCGTCCTTTCCCCCCTTGTAATTTTCCCTCTGCCGTACTTCTGTGAATTCCTTGGGTCTTCCTCTCTCAGGATGGCGGACCATGGGCTCCGTGGATGCATTTTTTTTTTCGCGTCATTAGCAATTGGGGAATCCGTCTTTTCGAGGGGTCCCTTTCACGAAGTTTCACTTCCCCCGGCCTCCCCCCTCTTCCCCTCAAACGCGTCCCTTTTTTTCCCCCGAGTTTTTCAGAGAGGAATTTGTTCTTTTTTTTGTCCCTTCCCGCCCCCCTCCTTACGTGTGCAGCTCTTTGTTTGATTGCCTGTAGGGCCCTCTCCTTTTCCTTCCCTCTTTGTGACGGTGGTTCAAACGTTGATCCCTGGTATCTCGCTGACCGTCCTTTCCCCTTTTTTTTCAGGATTTACGTTTTTTTCTTTTACCCATTGTCCTTATTCTGGGTTCGGGTCGGTGCCTCAGTCCTTCTTCCGCCCTTTCCCCTTTCCACATTTTTTCGTTGACCCCCCCACCCGTGACGGTTTCTTTTTTTGTATTGCTTTTTTTGCG
>Ga0179593_1279088_pt1 | contig 13172 bp, 13 predicted proteins | sample CZODoug2_1_08_16_FD_185931 | JGI IMG/M metagenome (GOLD analysis project Ga0179593, IMG submission 185931) | Vadose zone soil fungal communities from Angelo Coast Range Reserve, California, USA - CZODoug2_1_08_16fungal (PacBio error correction) | ecosystem: Environmental > Terrestrial > Soil >... | reverse complement strand
ATGAACGTTTCTTCCGTTCATCAGCTATGTCTGTCTAATACGTTCATCCTCTGCCTTCGACTTCCCCCTCTTTCCTTTCCCTGTAAACATCAGTCCTGTACTTCTTTTCTTTTCCCCTTTCTGGATGGAAAAACGCTTTATAAGACCCCCAGATAGTGAAATTTCTGCTTCCGTCGCTGGTCTGGGTGACTTACCCGTCACGACTCGCTGTCTTGTCTGAGATTTTTTCCAAGGTATTGAGATGCAGAGTCTTTCAACCCCCCCTTTTTAGCTGATGTCTCCATCTTTTCCTCGCCATTGACCCTTCCCTTTCTCCCCCCCACTTCTCTTTTTGCCCCCATCCTCCCCCCTGAGGAGCCGGAAATGAAATGATACATATGGCCCCCCCCCCTCCTCTTTCTATTTGATCGATGAATAGCCTTTGGTCCGTTTCTGACATACTTTCTCTGACCTACCCTGGCTCTCCCCCCTCTCACTTCAACCCATGTATCTCGCTGGCTATTTCCCTAGCTAAAGTGATCCAGTGTTATTTCTGAGGTCAGAGAAAAAAGATAATTTCGCACGCCTCCCCCCCTCTTCTCGAGCTATACTTTGCAAGCCGATCATTTTCTTAGCAGGGAATCCTGATTTCGTTCCCCTTCCTCACCGGCCTTGTTGGTTTCGCACGACAAGGCTTGACAGGAGCTCACCGTGTGTTTTGCTTGCTACCCAGTACGGCACGAGGCCACACCCTTTTTTTGAAGCGGGCACTGCCCCCGAGATTATGGAAGACTTCTCTCCAACTCCCTTCCTTGGAGTTTTGGTTCACACCTGGAAGTTGATGGTCCCACCTTTGCGGTAGGCATGAGAGCGGGCAGGGCATCCCTCTTTAGTCCCTCCCTCCGACCCGATTGTAGGTTTTTCTCACGCTCTGCGCCCCCCACCCTCCGACGGCTTATCCCCTAGTGTCTTGAAACCTCAGTTGTTATGAACCCCTTAACTCGGTCTTTTTTGACGCGGTTTCAAGGCACGATTCCGCTGGTACAGTTTTCCCCATTCTTTCTTCGCGGGCCTCCACGGCGCCTTTCTTCACGCCCGTTTTGGCAAGTGATGGACGAGTTGCCTCGCGCGGATATAGCGTTCCGCATTTTTTTTTCAGTTCTTTGTCGAAACTTCCGCCCCTTCCGTTCTTCCCTCTCTTTTCTTCCCTCCTACCGCATTGTTCTTTCCTCTATTTTCTTCTTTTCAAAGGGCTAACGACGTAGTGCCTCAGACAAAAGCGATTAGGGGAAAACCTTCGTACCACGATCTTTCTTCCCCTTCGCTTCTTCCCCTTCTGAGTTGTCAAACAGATCATCCCCTGTGATGCCCCTCCCACAAACCGTGGTTGAGATTTATGGCCCTCCGCCTTGTGTTTACTTCCCCCTTAGCGCCGATACGCCTTGGACTTCCTGATCGACACCGGCCCCGTCTTTTCCTGCCTTTTTCCTTCTTCACTTGTAGTTTTTTCTTGCGTTTTCTTTCTCGGATTTTCCTGTTATCTTTTTCTGGGTTTCCCTGGTTTTGCTCATCTGTACCATGGGTAAAACATTGCGCTTTCTGATCCAGCCCTGACATATCGTTCGTCGTTTGTGTCCATCTAGGGTGGCTTCCACTTTGATATCGGTGTCCCCGAACGTTCCTTTCCCAGTCGTAAGGCGAAGGGGTCCAGGGACCGGTCTTGTTGGTTCTTTGCCCCTTCTTTCTGCCCCCGTCATTTCCTTCAGGGTATATGTTCTTTTAGTATGGTGAAACTGGTGCTGGACGTCTTCCTGCTGTCGGGCGTAACTCCTGGACATCAAGTGGCCTTAACTCAAATCGACGTTCACCCCCCCCTTCTTTCGTTTTGCAAAGTTGGGAGAAGTCTGGATCTTATTCCGGCCCGTATTGTACTCACGTCGATTGATTTTTATAATTACAAGATACACGACTAGGACCCATCTTCTTCCGTCGTCTTTTACCCCCCACCTCCACCTGTCCGTCCTGTAGATGAAAAATCACTGATCAGGGTTATCCCACCGATGCCCTTTCCAGTTCCCCCCTCCCAAGCGTCTACGACTGATTTAATGCTCTTGGATTTTCTCTGTGCAACCACCTGTCACTTTTTTTCTCTTCGTTCGACATGTTTTTTGACGGCCCTCTATGTCGCCCGTGCCCGTCCTTTTCGGTGTGCAAAAGTGAGGAAGGGCGGTTGGTTTTCCCTCCCATTGCCTCACCGAGAATCAGGTAAATTTTGAACCTTGCTTGTCTGCCCTTCAGGTGACTCTTCCTCGAGACTCCCTCTAAACAGAGTGCTCTTTTGAGCCGGTTTCTTAGCTTAGCGCTTTACCTCGGCCTCCCATGTGCTTTTCCTTTTCTTTGTACTCCTGAACCGATGCAGCCCCTCCGCCGTTTTTCCTTTTCATCTGGGTGAACACCAACTACACTCTTTCTTTTTTTTTTGATCCCGCTTCTCGGCGACCACGTCTCGTTTTCAAGTCGCGGTATTTCTTACCCCTAATTCTGAGTAGTGCTCCCCCGAACCCCGATTTTCTTCCTTGCCTTCCTATCAGCGGCTCCGCGGAGTTCGCACTTTTGCCCTCGATACTGAGGCGTCATAACCATGGTAGAACTCATTCATTCACCTTTTTTTTTGGGCCTGTTCAGATCTCTCTTTTACACCAAGTTGGTGGGTTTAGAGCAGATCTCACCTCCGAACCCCTGGTTTCCCCCTTTACTCGGTTCCATGTGTTGCTTCCCTCATCAGGTCTCCACGTACGATTAGAAAGACGTGCGCCGATGGAGCATGAGGATCACCCATCTGATTCAGGTGGCACTGTCGTCAGTTTTGTATCTTTTTCTTGGGACAGACGTGTTATGTCTAAGTCCCTTCCACTTTTTATGGTTATTTCTACCCTGAACAAGTTTCTCCTGAGATGATCTTTTTTATCCCTTTGAACCAGCGGAAGATGGTCCCCAGACGCTCAGAAGAAGTCCTCGCTTAACCATGCATTAAGACACCCATTTGTGGTTCGGCCGGTTGGTTGCTCCTCGTCCTGCCCGCTCCGACTAAATGGTAGACTCTTTCCTCTTTACGCCCCCGACTGGCAGTTTTTTTTCTTAAACCGCCTAACGGAGGGGACTGCCCCTCCGCTCTGCCTGGTTCATCACTGGGTTTTTCCGTCCGGACACTTTTTTTAACCCCGCTGTGTTTTCCCCTCATCACCCCCTCGCCTTTCGCTGGTATGTCGAGGTTCGCTGCTCTGCGGGTCGTGGGCCCAGGATTCTCGGGACCTGGTAAGGGATAAGAACGTGGAGGTGCTCTCCTAGATGATGTCTGCCTTTTGCTGTTTGTCCTCCAGCTCTTCGGTGCGTCCGCCTACTCCCTGAATCTCCTCTTCCTCCCTGGCGAACCTTTTGATCTCACGACGTCCTTTTATTGTTCGTCGCTTTGCGTTCAAGAAGCTGTCGAGCCTTTTCGTTCGGGAAACCGACATCCTTAAAGAGGCGAAAACACCCGCCCATCTTACCCCTGCCCGGCCATGCCTTTTGCTCCGACCCTTGGGCACACTGCCCCATCCCAGTAAGCAAGTAGTCACCTCCACGAGGGCGCAGACGCTCACGTTCGGTTCACCTGTCAAAAATCCCCCCACTATCTGAACGTGAGCCCACCCTCAGTTCCCTCCCCCCTCCCCTTGATGATTTTTCTCGCTCCAGATTTCCCCCTGTGCGATGAGAAGGTCACCCCCCCGGAAAGTTTGATGAAGATCCCTCCCGAGCATCTCGCCCCCAGACCACAGTCATAATGGACTCCCCGGGATAAGGGAGTGTTGGAGGACCTCTTTTCGTCGGAGAGAGGAGACATGACGATGCCACCCTCCCGTCTGTTATCCCTCGGTCCGTTTGCCGTTTTTTCTAGGCGTCACCTCTGATCTGGTTTTCTCTGAACTTAGTTGAGAATGCTTCATTGAACCTGATTTCCCTTTTAATTTTTCCTAAAGGTTTTGCTGGATCGAAAACCCCCCCCGCCCCCCCCCCCTTCTTTTTACTCCCCCCACGCGGTTTGCTCAGCTTTCTAACGTCAATAATGTGCAATTACAACGGCGTCTCCTTTTCATATCCAGGAGAAGATCAGTTTCTTCTACCGATTACTCCTTTGTTCTTCTTGAAGATACCGACTATTCCGCCGCCTTCGCCCGCCCCTTCGCTCCTTGGCCGCCTGCAAGCTCCTCCCGTGACCCGAAACTTTTTTGCGATGCGACGATGAATTAGCGTTTGACTGCTCCCCCTGCGAGTGAGATTACATCTCTGTTGCCTCCCGAGCGATTTTTTTCTCAGTAGGGGTCATACCCATCTTTTGTATGACTCTCGTACTCTATTGCTCCCCTTAGAACCCTCTCGTAACGGGTTTCGGAGCTTCCCGATCTGCTCTGAAGGGACTTTCTTCTGAAGCTCCATCGTTTCCCTCAACTCCATTTTGCACCCCCCCGCCCACTACGTGCGTGCTCGGTTCTTTTTTCTTCCCTTTACCTTCGGGGACTTTGCTTGTAGTGCCAAGTGGCCTCGTTGAAGCGTCCCATCACCCACGCTGCCCGGGTTTCTTTCTTTTTACATCTTTCTTGCTCCACAGCCTTTTTTTTCTCCCTCCCTTCTCTTCTCTAATGATTCCCCTGCGCACCGTAGAGCGACGAACTATTTGGCGTTCGCCTGATTTCCGGCATCCACGCATTTCATATGGTATTCCTGTAGCGAGGAATAGCCCTGCTCTTCCCGTTTTTCCTCTCGTCGGCTCCCTGCCTTCGAGAGGAATGGTTTTTTATTTTCCCGGAGCGGTCGCAATCCCTTTGCAATTTTTCTGTACTTTTTTTAGGCTCTTTTCGGTATTTTCTTCCCTCTCTCTTTTCACCACAAGACCGGGGCAGGTCTCGGAACTGTAGAGAAATGCTTCGCTACCCTTGTACCCCCTCGGTTTTAACTCCTCCTGTCTTCCACAAAGGCGTGTCCAACACTTTTTCCTTCCACTCGAGCGAGTTTCCGGTCAAAGGAACTCTTTTTTTCGGCCTTTCCCCCTATGGTCCCCCCCCCCCCCGAAATCGCGTCTGTAGAAACCCCTGGGTAAAGAACGCAGTGATTTTGAACCCTCACGTACTCTTCTTTAATCGAGTTGACTCGGTGATTTTCAGTTCGGGCCGGTTTCCGCCCATCGCTCGTTGTCTTTTCGTTAGTTCTCCCCAGATTATGCTACTTTCCCCAGTTTTAGCGATTTTTTCTCCCCTTTTTTTTGTTGAGACGGAATAGACCCTTTTCCCTTTTCAAACGCTGGGTCGAAAATACTTTGATCTCTCCTTGCGATTTTCTGCAACTTTGCCCTCCGGCAAGCTGCCCCCCCTTCCAACATTCTAAGTCCTAATTATTTGTGCGGTTACTTTCCTGTGCACTTCGTTTTTTGCGATTCGTTTTCACATTTGCCGCCCCCTTTCTCTTTCGGGTCTGACAGTAATTCAATGCTGGCTGGCTTCACCGGAAATGGTTGCGCGAAGAGGAATTTCACCCCTTTGGTGACCCCCTAACTCTGACGCAGATTGGTCCAAGGCCGCCCGGCGGCCCCTCGATTGGGTCAAAGGATAGTGGCCCTGCACCCCCCCATCCCTCCCTGATCCATCACTTCCCTTTCGCAGATGGATGATCGTTAGGACGCCCGACTCCGCTTCCTTCCTTTATTCTTCTTAGATGATAAGATGCAGTCCTACGGTTCAACCCATGGGGATCCTTCGTGTAGATGGAACTTGCTTATCAAGGTCCCTGATCTGCCTGATTTGTTTAGACCCCCTTTCCCAATCTCCCCGCCCGCCCTCCTTCCCCCTCGCTTACTTCTCGATTTTCATTTCGTGCTGAGGTTCCCCCTTTAGAACACTTCGGTGCGACCCGCCAGAGCCCGGCCTCAGAAACATTAGTGGGTTCTGCGTGTACCTTTAATCCCGAGGCCACAAACTTTTTTCTCCCTTTCGCTGGGCAACGTCGAGGCCTCTTCGAGTCACGCAAGTGTGCTTTGTTCACTTTTCACTTTTTTGACCCCCTTTGGTATGCAGAGCTTCTTCTTGATTTTCCGGTCATCATCTCCCGCCGCACGAAACACGTTACGGATATTTCTGTCTACGAGCTTCAACTCTGACGCGCTTCCCCTTTTTTAATGTATGACCCTGACTCTTCTGACCACCCGCTACCTTTTTCTCTGTATTCAGTTCCAAGAGACATGCGTTTAGATGGTCCAAGAACTCCTCCGAGGGGAATCTCCCCTTTCGATTCTGTCTTAGCCTTTTGGCATTCGGCCAAGGCGCTTGACTCTGTCGATGCTCGCGGATGTTCATCCTTTCCGGATGTGGATGTACGAAGGACCCTCCTCCTGTATTGCATGATTCTCATTCTCGATGGGATTTTTTCATCTGGGTCTTCTGGGGACCTGGTATGCCCCGCCAGTCGTCTGTCCTCCGTCCCTCAAGCGACCTTATCTTGGTTTTCCCCCTTTCCCCCTGGACCCTAAATCTTTCATTAGTAGTGCTTTTCCCCCTAGTATTCTTTTTTTTTTCACCCCCCTCAGCGGTGGACCGTCACACAACCCCCCCTTATAAGCCTTTGACTTGACCTTCCTTCCTTTTTTTGCATTCTTTCTTCGCTCCTCTGCACGCCCAATTGGAAGTTCATCTCGCCAACCTTTTTGCCCCTCGGTGATAATAGTTTCTATTTAAGTTGGCGTGTTTCCCCTATAATCTTCGTTGCTTTGCGATACTAGTGATTTACCTCTTTTGGTTTTCTGCACCTGTTTATATCCCCTTGTAACCCTTTAGCGCTTGAGTTTTCACCTCTCGGGGCGGTTTTTTTGACTATTAGGGTTTGACTCCCTTTCCTGCTCTTTTTTTTGTTATTTCCCCCAGAACCTTCTTTCCCCATAGTCCTTCGGTTCAACCGTGCTGTCACATACGGTAATTTCGTGTGTGTTTATTTGCCCCCTTGATAAAAGGACCCTTTGCTTTCATTGTCCTTCTGGCTTGCTATTCGGGTGCTGGAGCTTAAATGCCTTTTTTAGTGGTCTAACCACCCAGTTTTTCCCCCCCATATGAGTACCCCCTCTCCACTCTCCTCCCCTACTTACGTTTGATCTAAACGTTTGCGAGTAGGGATTCGATTAGGTAGGTTTACTCCCCCAAGTTTCCGCGCTTTCTAATTCGACAGCAGCCCGCTTTCAATATAGTTCCCCGTCTACCCCTCCCCCTGTACCTTACTTTCCTCCTACACTCCCTAAGATCGTGCAAAAGAAATCTTAGGAAGCAGTCCACTCGCACTCTTCCTTAAGGCTCTTTTCTTCTCTTTTCAACCCCCCTGTCCTTCCCGTCTTTCCTTTCCCCGCCTCCATTTAGACCGGCTGGCACGTGAACGCTAGAGTGATCAGCAAGGTCTGACGGGACGTTTCCTAAGCCCCCCCTTTGACCGCACCGCTAATCCGTACCGACGTGTCCCCCTTTTTCTGTGCTCCTATCAGGTTCTCTTTCTCCTGCCACGGCCCCTCTCCCCCCGATTGATTTGGTTCTTTTCGAGGTTCGTCACTCTTCCAGCGAGTTTAGTGACCAGGCAGACAGTGATGTTTGACTGGCGGAGGTCACTTTTTAACCGCTCCTCCTCCTCCCGTCTTTCTACCGTTGTGGCTGGGCGGCACACCACCCGATTGAGGTGCTGATCTGGACGATGGGAGCCCCACGTTCTCTGGAGGAGACCGCCTTGATGAGAGTTGCCACTGAAGCCCTTTCAGAATGAAGCTCCAGCTTGCGCCCCTCTTCTTTCTCCTCTACCGTTCTCTCCATTCTTCTTTCATCACATCCCGCAATATTCCTGGCCCCTGGATTTTTTCGGCTGCCCTCTCTTCTCATACGTTGTGTTGTGAGTTTCCCTGGCCAGACCAAACATAAAGGGTTTTTCCCTCATATGAGTGGCCAATGTGTGAACTCCCCCAGGATTAGAACTGTCTGTTTCTCACAGTCCTGCTGAGCCGTGGTCTCTTTTCATTCTTCCGAATCAAATCGCTTCTTTTCCATTTTTCTATCCCTTATTTGGCTGTCCTCCGCTTTTCCACAAACGGAGGTCGCCAACGAAAGCTGTAATCCCAGAAAACATAGTGTATTTTTTTTCATTTCATTGCCCAAAATTTTCGAAAGCTGGGACGAGCTTGTCCCCCAGCGGTTCCCCCCTCTATCCTCCGCCAGTCCAGACCTGTCCTCTTTTCCTCCGAGACTCAGCCAGTCGAAGAACACGCGGTTCCAGCAGAGAACATAAATTTTTTGATGTTTTTTTTTTGCCCGAGTTACCTAGGTCCCTAAGTCACTTTTTTCTTCAGAGGTTCTCTTCCTCCTCTTCCTCCTTTGCTTTTCTTCCAACGCCCCGAGAAATTCGTGAACTCCCGATGAAGGCCCAAGGGTTTCCTACCCGGCGGAATGTTACTACAGTTACTCGGTTAACTCGCTCACCCTAGACTTTACTCCTTTATTTGGTCGTTCTCGTCGGGCTTTCAATTTTTTTTTATCTTTCCGTTTTACTACGGAAAGTTGTCCTTGTCGCCTCCCTATTCGTATATTCGGGAGATGGTCCGATATCTCCCTCCTCTGTCCTTTTCTCGGCCCTACGCCGTTGATCACTCTTTCTCCCAACTTGTCCAGCCGTCAGTTGGGTTCTCGTTTTTTCATTTTTTAACTTCCCCTTGGACCAGACTTCATTTCCTCTTCAAGTCACTTCCCGTCCCCCCGATCCACCGCACTCATGTTCAAATGCAAGGCCAATCCTGTGCCTGACTTTTTCAAAAGCACCAGTCCAGACTTACTTTCTCTATAAACCACGACAGAGTGAGAATCGCACAGATATTTCTGAATCCCCCCCCAAACCCTATAAGCCTTTGAAACCTAGATCCCTTCCCCCCCAAACGCCGAACCCGCTGCTGTAGTCACTCCTCCTCACTTTTGTTCCCCCCTTTTTCGTTAGCAAGGGGTTGTCTTTCTCGAACACTTTTTCTACAAGATGTTCCGATCTGAAGATGAACGTTCCCCCGCCCTCAAGGCCCTCATTCTTTAAGCGCCTGTTTTTTTCGATCATTGCTTCCCATTGGAGTGAAGCAGCAGGCGATAAGAAGATTGCCCAAGGCCCCGACACCCATCGGTCTCAAGATTAAGTGATTCTGTTTTCGTGCGGTCACGATTCTATGGTTTCTCAATAGCTCTTTCGCTGCATGATAAGGAACGATCGTTCCTTTTCTTATCCTCTGAGATTCTTAGGCTCTCCTGCGGGGCACTCCCCCCCCTTCCGCTAACTCCCATAATCTTCTACAATTCTCTTCGGCATCACTCCAGGCTCGGTCGGGTTCCAGATACTTCCACAACCGGCGTATGAGAAGATGACGCCCGATATACGCGCTCCCGTCTTTTCCTTTCCTATGACCTTTTGCCGATTGAAGACCTCTCCTTTTTCTATCCCTCTCCTCTTTCCTTTCTTTTTTTTGTTTTACCCTTCCCCATACTCTCTGTGCGCCCGCCGTCCTAAGAGTCACGAGTAGAGTGTGTTCCTCAAGTAGGGTCATCAGCTCTTTTCATGACGCCTCTCTATATTTCTCCCTAGCGTATCCCAACTCCCTCGAGAGGATTATATGCTGCGTACATGGTCCCTCGCAGCCCTTTTCCATCAAACTTCCCAAGTGGGCCCACCCCCCCCCCCTCCCACGATTTTCGTTTTATCTAGGGCTTCGGCAGCGTCGGGGGGTTTGACCGTCTTGCGGAAAAGGTTTTTTGTTGCCGTACTTTTCCCATCTCCCCAGACTGGTTCTCTTCCTCACTATTCTTCTGTTGCGCCACGTTGTTCTAAACGCATCTCGTTTTTTCTTTTCTCCTCGAAGAGATCTCTATCCCAGAGGAGGAGTTCTCCCTCCTGGTTCTGGCATACCTAATCTCATAGGGCTCCCTCTAAGCTCTGTCCCCTTCTCCGCTAGATAAGGGCTTGTAAAGGCTGTCTGGCTCCCGGATGAATTGTCATTCGAGGAGATATTCGTCCTACGATACTTTCAGCTAGGGTCTTTCCTTTCGTTTTTCGCCTTAGACGGTAGGATCTTTACTCTAGTTTGTTTCCCACCCCAAGTGCACGTCAGGCGCCTTCCGTCTCCTTTTCTCGCAGTTTGCCTTTCCCCGGGTTTAAGGCAGAGGATGTCCCCAAGGAGTGAATCTCTTCCACCCTAGTAGTGCACGGTCCCCGTCCCCCCCCCTCCGACGGGCAGGCAGGACTGGTTCACAGAAGCGCTTTCCGGAGACCCTGTGACATTCCCGCCCGGATACACTCCCGTACTCGTGTTGACTTTCTGAGTTTTCCTCAGCGGTGCCTTTGCCTTTGATGTTTGGTCGCCACCAGGCGGCCGTGCTATTTAGTAGTTTCGACCTCCCTCTAGTTCTCACCCCCCGGCCTTGCCCCCACCCCGTGGCGATTACTTTCTAATAATTGTTGTTTTTCCCTCTATAGCAAGTTTTCGTTCATAAGCCGTTCGTCCTACCCCCAATAAGTGATCTCCTACTCTCTGTAGCCCCGGACCACCCAAGCTGCGAATTAGTTTCAAAATCTCCTCCATTTTCCCCGAGGATTCGTTAAGGCAGGGATGGAAACGTCAGTTCCCTTCCCTCCTTCTCTAGTTTCCCCTTCTGTCACCCGACGTATGGAGTGTTGGCCCTTGACTTGACTTGCTGGAGGGCTTGGTCCGCCTTTGTGTTTCTCCTAAGGGAATTTCCACCCGGTGTTCTCCTCTGCGCCTGGCGCGCCGAACATCTCCTTTCCTGCGCCCACGGAGCTTGTGGTCAAAGATATCTGAGTGCAATCCAACGAAAGTTTCATCCCGGTCCCCCTTCCCCCCGGTTGCTTGAATAGGTATCGAGCTACTGCAGGTTTCTGTGTTTCTTCCTATTTCGAGCCCCCCTTCAAAACCCGGTTCTTTTTTCCTCCCCCCTCTTGCGATTGCCGAGGCTTCCAGGGGACCATTATCTCGGTGATCGGAGTTAAACTTCTCCTCAGCCAGCTGCCTTCTTTATAAGGCTCCGGATCCTCTTTTTGCCGGCCGTGGGTGTTCGAACCACGTTCGGTTGGCGCGCGAAAAAGAGTGCCCCGGAAGAAATGGTGATGCTTATCCCTTCCCCCCGTGCACCTCTTCCCCCCCTTGTCGCATACGATGGCACGAGTCTGTGTTGCAGACCTGGAGAGATAAGCCCCTAGTTGCGGGGTGGACACCCGGACGTTGATGGGAACCGTTTTCAGTATATGATCCTAGTCCTTTTCCCCTTGCTCCATGTCTTTCGTCGCCGCAAAAACCGTTAAGGATTCCGAGGTGTCTACCGTAGAAACAATCCCGTCCTCTCCCCCTCGTATGACCCCGATTTGTTCCCCAACAACTTTCTCGTCGGCTCTCTTCTCTTTTTCCCCCTCGCAGCGTCCTCGTGGTCCAGGTCGAGGAATCGAGGGAATATACCTTGCTTTCTTTTCTGCAATTAGATGGCAGGCGGACAGCGATGGGCTCCTCCTTCGCGCGGATCTCGTTTCATTCGCATCTCGGTTTGGAAGTATCTTTCCTGACCTCTCCTCTCCCCCCCTTCTCTGTCTGTTGCCGAAGACGGAGGAATTATCTTTATGGGTCTGGATTGAGTTCCGGGTGCCAGCAGGTCGGCTTGCAAGACTCCTTTACTTGGATGGATGAAGGCGTCTCTTCCCCCTATCTTGTCTTTTGTTTTCCTCTCTTTTTCCCCATTACGTCTATTTTCTCCACCCCATATCGAGGTGACCGAAATACTACACTTGGAAGGCCGTGGAGACGCTCTATTGTGGGCTCCCCCCCCTCCCCCCCCCCCCCGTTTTCTTCTGCGCCGTTTTCCTCCCTTGGCGACCATCTGATCGCCAACCCACCCTTCCAGGCGTCTTCCTCGGATCTGATGCGTGTTTTTTGTGTTGCTCTTCATCTCTTCTCTTCCCTCATTTCATTGGGATACCCGGTCGTCGTCAAAGGGTCAACCCCACCTTGGTAAACCCTATTCGTTTCTCGCCCCGCACATCCTCTTTTAGTAGGGGTTCTTTTTCTTCTTTTTTCTCAGTTCCTGATGTGTATTGGTTCTTAACAAGTCCTATCTTGCTCGATCGCAATTTGTTTTAATCTGTTGTCATGGTTATTTGCCCAGGTCGATGACCCCTCATTCTGGTCAGGGTCATAGTTGATTTTCCCGAATAGTTTTTGTGATTGGATCTTGTCGTAACCAAGAAAGGAGAGTCGTTATGCGAAAACGCACCTCCCCCTGCCGGGAACCCCTTCCCTTACGTCTTTCTCCTCCACCGTTGGTTTCGCATACCTTCGATTCCCCGGATCCCTTCCTTATCACCGTCTCGCGGGTGCTCCCGACCCCCCTCTCCCCTACTTGACCCCCTTCTACCTTCGGCCTGACCCGAACCAAAGGTACGTTTTGCTGCCGAGACCCGTGCGCACCGCACTGTCGATCGCGAAGATCTCCTCCGGCATTCCACAAGGCTCTTTTTCTCGCGTCAACACCGCCAAGGATTTTCCTTTCTCTGACGAAAGTTCTGGTCCGCCCGTGAACCTCATAGCTTTTTGATTTCTGCCCTAAGTGCCCTGTGCCCCTCGTGACCCTCCCGGACGACTCGTCTTTCCCCGTTCCCCCCTGTGGCCGAACTGGTATTTGGCTGCTTTTTCTATAAGGCCCGAGTTCGACGTCGCAAGAGAAATCTTTTTGATCGTTCTTTCTTTACGCCTTTTTTTTTTTTCTTCCGACATCGTCGAGATCGTTCGACCATCTGTGCCGAAAGGTTTATTGCCTGGGGGGGATGTCCCCGCTTAAAAGCTCCCTCGCATGGTAGAAACGTGTTCGTTATCCCCCCTCCCCCCCTCTTTGTCGGGTTGCTGATCCAGCTGGCTGGGGTCCCCCTTGATATTTGGTTTCAAGGCTGAGGAGTCCGCAAGACTTGGCTGAGCGTGACTACACTAAATCTTTTTCTTCGTTTTCCTTTCCGCATCCTTTTTCTATCGCCAAGGCTCTCCTTCTCCCTTTTCATAACTTGGCCGTCACTATCCCTTTTTCCCCCCCTTGATTTGGGTTCGGCGTAAG
>Ga0179593_1632711_pt1 | contig 13173 bp, 11 predicted proteins | sample CZODoug2_1_08_16_FD_185931 | JGI IMG/M metagenome (GOLD analysis project Ga0179593, IMG submission 185931) | Vadose zone soil fungal communities from Angelo Coast Range Reserve, California, USA - CZODoug2_1_08_16fungal (PacBio error correction) | ecosystem: Environmental > Terrestrial > Soil >... | reverse complement strand
AAAAAAAGCCCCCCTTCCTTTCCTTCGCGCAGTTTTTTTATTTTCCTGTTTTTTTTTTCTTTCTTTCTAAAGCATGAGCGAAGGCTTCTCTTTTCTAGGGCTTTTTTTTTTTTTTTTTTGCGGAGAGGCGGTCTTCCCGGAGTTCTTATCTTCTTTTTCTGGGAATTTTCAGCGTCAAGCCCGGTGGAAGTTTAATATACTAAGGGAACTCTCGTTCCCCTGAGTCCTCCCTCCCCTTCAAGGACCCCGTCTGGGCATTTCCCTCATTTTTGTCTTCTTTTTCGGGGTGGCTCTTTTGCGTCCTTTTTTTCTTTTCAGTCAGACTCCCTTTGATAGCGCGATCTTGCGAAAGAGAGTGAGAATTTTTTTTTAACCTCCGGCTGAGGGGGGCTCGTCTGTAGGAGGGATTTGGAGCTTTCCCTTTAGTGCCCCGTGGAGGTCTCTTCCCTTCTTAGAGCCGGAAGATATGGACCCTTCTTGCAAGCCTCTTTTTTTTAGGAAGATCTTTTTTTTTTCTGATTCCCCGTCTTCATTTCATTGCCACCTTTGAGAGACCTTCCGCACTTTGTCCCATTGAGAGTGTGATTCCCCTAATTCTTTCTTCCTTTGGTCCGTTCCCCTCTTTCGCTCCAGGACCAAACGGACCCTAGTGTGCCCCCCGGTCCCTTCCTCGGAAAGCTCTTTTCCCTTTTGGTTTTTTCTTTCAAAAGTCAAAAACTTTTTTTTCGTTCCTCCTATTCGACTTTTTCCTTTTTTTTTTCCTTTTCTTGACATTGTCCTCCTTTTTCAGAAACCCTTTTCTTTTCGTTGTGTCGAAGACGCTTTTTGTTTTCAAAATGCTTCGTGGGTTTCCAAAAGGAGAGTGTCGCTTTTTCGGTTGGAGAGTACACCCGTCGTTTTCCCACCTTTTGCTAATCCTTTTCTTCCTGATGAGGGAGATCCAGTTCTCTCCCCCCGGGATTGAAGTGGGACATTTTCACAATAACCGTTCCCTCATGCACCCTCAGGTCCTCTTTTTTTTCCCCCCTCTTCAGAAGGAGGAGAGGCCTCAGTTCCTGAGATTTTTCCCCAGAATTCGGCTCCCACCCTTTCTTTGGAAACGTGTTTCAGAGCCAATCGCCTCTCGTTTTCCCCCATGGATCTTTTCCTTGAAAGAGAAATTGAGTTTCCTTCTTTTTGAAATGATGAGGAAACTTTCCCCTTTCGTGTTAACAACCCCCAAGAATTAACCCCTCTTAACGTTTTTTTACCACCAGGAGGGGGTTGGAGAGTGGGTCTTTCGAGAAGGAGTTTGGGAGCCAAACCCCTCGTGAGATGATCCCTTTCTTTCAACCCAGAAGACGAAAGATCAGAAATCAGCCCAGCCCTTTTCTCAGGTAGTATTTTGGGCGGAGGACTCGTAAACTTTTTTTTTTTCCCGAGAGTTGTTTTTTCCCGAACCACTTTAAGCCCCTCCCTTCCTTCCCCCTTGCGAGCAGAAGATTGCTTTTGGATGTTCTTGGACTCTCCCCTTTTAGAGATGGGGCACAAGTCTCTTAGGGGGCGGAGTTGTCTGGGAGTGTTTGGTCTCCCCCACTATCCCAGGAGACGGCTCCTCCCTCCTCTTCCGCCGCATGCGTATCTTGCGTGTCCTTGTTGACTTATTTTTTTTTAGGTTGTGATCTCCCTCCCCCCTTCATCACAAAACGCCCCTTTTCGGACGGCCTTTCCTGGTCCTCAGGGCCAATAAGCATTGAGTTGTTCCCCCTTTTCTGAAACGCAAGGACTTTTGCTTTTGTTTTACGTGACTTTTTTTTTCACCGCCGGGGCAAGGCTTTCCTTTCCGGTTCTTTTTTTCTCTGTCGGGCAGGTTTTCCTACACTTTGGTTTTGATTGAGTTTTTCCCTCTCACATCTGCCCCCCCCCAATAGGAAGACAGAAGCATTGCCTTTTCCCCACAGACGACGTCCCCTCCAACCATTTTTTCCCTTTTCCCCCTGTTTGGCAGACTACAAGTTTTCTTCCTTCTCCCAGATCTTTCCTTCAGCGGCATCACAGCTTTCTGCGGTTGTGCTCCTTTCCTGCCTTTTCCCCCCCTCCTCAGCGAAACGACACTTCACCCCTCCCGGTAAGTGACTTCCCCGGCGCCGCCCTCTTGCACTTTTCTCCGCACTGAGCGCTCTCCTCCAGACCCTCTCTTGAGAAATAACCCACTTCAACTCTCGTCCCCCCTTCTATCACAACCTCAGAATGTCCCTTTTCCCCCCCATCCTTGTATGGGAACTCCAGGCGGTTTCGTTTTCGCAATCAACGCGCTTTCCATCTCCGCCTCTAACTCCCTGATTTTTTTCCCCCCTCCCGGGCGGGTGGATCGCCCGAGCTTTTTTCGATCCTCTCTAAAAGAAAATACTCCCCAGATCTACCATCCTCAAACGACCGTTTCTTTTTTCTCTGGAAGTGGTTGGCCCCTATATACCTTTTCTTCCTGACTTCCAGGTAGCGATGCTCCTTACTCCCTATCTGCAAACTAGCCACCTTTTCCGTGAACGCATTCCTAACACTTTTCCCCCCGCCAGTTGCGCTTCCCCTTTATGACAGGAATCTTCTCCCCTCTGAACGACTCCTCATATTCGCGCGCAGACGGCCTAAGTTTCTTTTTTCTCAAGGCCATGGCCTTTTTTCCCTTCCCCCTTTTTTCGCTCACTTCCCCGAAGTCAGATAATCCTTTCACCACGCCTCCTTTTTGAATCGCCATAGACAAATCTCCTCACAGTTTACCCTCGGACCGACGCCTTCCCCCTCCTTCGAAAAAGAATATAGCTTCCCCTTTCTCCCAAAGCTTTTCCCCCCCTCCATTATAGAGTCTTCTCTAACTCCTATCTTTGTACCTTTGGCGTTCCCCCCGAAACCCCGCGCGCTTTTTTCCCTTTTGAATAGTGAATTCTTTTCACCTTTCCTTTGGTTTAAGTGTCTCCCTCCATAGGCGGAACTTCCCCTTTCACCCCACCGCCCTCCATCCCCCCCTTGTTCGGGAAGTTTAAGGTTCCGCTTCCCCCCTCCCCCTTTTTAGGAAACCTCATCATTTCCCTCTATACGGCGATCAAAGCTCCGCTCTCTTTCCTCTTCGAAAGGGGACCCCCCCTATACGACTCCTTCTTCTTCTTGCGCGCCCCCCTTCCCGAATCAAATGATTCTTTTCGCAAATCGGCCCTGGAGAAAAATCCCTTAGGCCTGAAGGCTCCTCCACAGTTTCCCCCCTTTCAAGCGGCGAAGAAATCGTTCCCCCCTCCTAGAAGGAACCCCCCCTCCTTGAGAAGGAGGAATTAAATCTTACTTGTCAGGCGAAGTACCTTTCCCCCCGGACGTCCCCTTTTTTCTGGGAGAGAAGAGTTTTAAAGTCCCCCTCCTTGTATTATATAATATTAATCTGAAAAAACACCTTTCTCCCCTTCGCGCAGCTTCATACTCTCTCTTGTTGTGGTTTCTCTTCTAGCGCGAGAAGGAGTCTTCTTTTGGGTGCTCTCTTGCCCCCATTTTCTGAGATGCGTCCCTCCTGGAAGGGGAAGAGTCTCCTGACGACACCTTTGTTTTTTTTCGATCTTTCGCGAAGACACTTTCACTTTTTCTCCCTTCGGCCTTCCTCTTCCTTTTTTATTTTTTCTTGGTTTCTCCTCTTGCTTTTGTGCAGCAGCATTTTTGCGCCCCCTCAGCTAACAGTTTTTAGAGGCAGCAGAGATTGCGCAGAGGGGATTCCGAGAATTTTTTCATGGATAGCCCTCTTGATGATGAGCTCCTTGCGTGAGGGACTCTTTTAGAGTCCGAAGATATTCCCCTTTTTCGATCCTCCATTTTTCAGCGATTTTCCAAGACTCTCAGATGATGGCCCTCTTTCGAGACTTGAAGAAATGGACCTAACGGTCCTGCTTTGAGCGGCCTTTCCCCGGCGATCCAGGAACTTCTGGACCCGGTGACCACCTTTCAATTCCCAGAACCTCCCCCTTCCCCTGAGGAAATTGTTAGGTTCCAAATTCAAACCCCCTTTTTTAGATTGTCTTCCGAATAATTTTCTTGGTTCTTCCTCTCCAGATTGGAGAAAAAGTTTCGTTTGCGACGCTTTCGCGGTCTTCGGGGAGTTTTCAAAGGTTTTTCTTCCGGAGAGTGTCGATGGTTCTGGTGGAGAGATTCTCCTTGAGTCTTTCAAGAGTAGAAAATCGAAATGTTACTTGTCTCAAAGTGAGAGACCCCTACTGTTGAAGTTTCCTCTTTAATTAGCCGGAAACCCTGCCCTCTTTGCTGGGTATCTCATTTCGAGGATTTAGTCTCTTCTTCTTCGAAGGAGTTATATTCCTTTCCACCATGGTTTGATGCAATCCCTACAGTAGCGCCGTTCGACTCCCATTCTCTTTAGTAACAGGAGCCCGTTGCAGACTTGGCCCCCAATAGGTCTCCCTCTTTTAAAATTTCCCCCTTTATATAGTTTCTCTTTTCCCCCCCCCGGAAAAAGATTTAATTTTTGGGGGGAATTCACTTTTTGATTAGTCTTTTTTTCTTCTTCGTCTTTGTCGCAAATCCCGTTCCCGAGCGCCCACTTGAGGTCTTTTCTTCCTCCTCCCCCGCAACTGTGTTTCTCAGGTATTTGAGGGGTTTTCGAGAGGTTTCCGCGCTCCTCGGGAGTTACGACGACTTTTTGAAGGAATCTTCCCTCCAAGTGGTCAGACGATTCCCTTTTTTTTGGGTCCCCTCTCAGGTTCTCTCAAGAGAGGTCTTTGCGATGAGCCGCCCCTTTTCTTTTCCCTTGGTGGCGCGCAGGGTCTTGGCGAAGACCCAAGCAAGCCCCCCTTTTCTCCCCGGTTGTGAATTTCCTTCCGGACCCTTCTCCTTTAAAAGGAAGAGACTCTTTCAATGAGTCCCTCCGGCCTGCGTTTCTTTCCGAGAGGTCCGTACTTTCCTCACAAACGCAAGATGGCCGTGCTCTGATGTCCTTTTTCTTGCTTCTTGCCAATAAGCAACGCTTTTTTTCCAAACCGTGTTCTTTTTTACGCAAGGACGTCCTTTTCCGTAAGGACCCGTTCGTCCGCTTTACACCGGTTTTCTCCTGCGATTAATGGAGTGTTCTTTTTTTTTAGGTAGGAAGGGGTCTCCAGTTGTTGTGTCCATGCGCCCTTTTTTTTTCCCCTTTTCCCCTTTGCAGCCGCCGCTTGCCCCTCTTTCCCCTGACGTCACCCTCCCCCTAAGCAGTCCTTGCTCCCCTCCCCGAGATTTTCTTAGAGCTCCTCCCCCCGTTTCTCCATTCTCCATCTTGCGTTTGTGATGAGCGATTTTCACAAAATGGTCTTAAGCTTGACTCCCTTTCTCCATCGCATGCCCCTTTACCTCTTCGTCGTCACCGGCTCAACAAGTGACTTTCTCCCACTTCACCGCGCCGCCCGAATTTGCTGCGCCATCCCCCCCCCCTCCTCCTCGTCCATACATGTTCCCCCCCCAAACAAGAAACTTTCACTTGTCTCTTTTACCGCTTCCCGAAAGGCGCGTTAGTTAGTAAAGAAATGCGCCTCGTCTCTCCTGCAAATCATACCCTCTAAAAGTACCTTTCTTGGCTCTCCTCCAGGTATTAAGTGTTTGATCCTTATTTTTCTCTTCGTCTGCCTCCCCCCGGTTTGACTCCCCCCCAGGACGCGTGATTTTTCCCTTTGGAACTCTTTTTGTAAATATCTTTTCTTGTCCTCCCTCCTCCTGCTAATTTCTCTTTGCCCTCTCATGAAATAGCAGGTCGTCTTCTTTTCGCATCTTTCCTCTCCCCCTCCCATCCGTTTCCCTTTCAAGTTCTTGAAAGGCTTCTCTCGAACCTCTCCTCGGGAAATCTTTAGAGTCCCCCTTGGAAGTTTCTTTTGACGTCCCCCAATCCCTCCCTGCGTCCCTTTCGCCCGAGGGCATTGTTCAACGGTTATCCCGGCTGATACTTTTTTCTTCCCCCCCTCCTCTCCACTGCCTGGACCCCTGAAACCCTCCCCCCCCTCCCCCCGGGCGAAGACTCAGCGTCGAAATTGTTCCCCCTCTCCAAAGCTTTCAAACTCTCAAGCGTCCACTTCTCCTGAACGTAAACCCCAGTTTTTTGAATTTTTTTTGCCCCTTGAGCGACTTCTTCCCCCCGGAAGGTGGGCTTCCGTCAATCACTTGAGTCAGGCCTTCCCTTGAACTTAAGAGAACCCTATAAGTCTTTCTTTCCTTTCAAAGCCCCAGGGCGTCACCTCCCTCTACGACCACTGTTCCCAAAGAAATAAGATTTTTTCCCTCTCCTATACAGCCTTGAGAGATCGAATTCTTTCTCCCACCCCCCTCTCTCCATAGAGGCGCCGAGTCTCCTTCCCCTTTTACACGCAAGTATCTCAGCGCAGCCCCTTTTAGATCCCAGGGGAGTCCTCCAGATCTCCTTGACTTTTTTTTTAACTTCTCGGTAAAGGCTGCCCTTTTTTTTTCAGCCTCCCCTCCTCAAAGCCGAGAAGGTTTTCCCACTGATTTGCGGAATTACCTTCCCCCGGGTACTGCGTCATGAAAGGGCCCCTCGACCGCTTCCTTCGTTTTTTTACGCCTTCTGTTTCCTTCCCGCAGTTACGCCGAATATTTCCCTGGTCCTCCCCCCCCCCCTTTTCCAAAAAAAGTCCCTGACTAGAGCCCTTAACCCCCCCTCATCTATCTCCTCGTTGTTTTTTTCTATGAAGTGCGAAGAAGTTCTGAAGGAGATTTTTTTTTTTTGTCTTTTTTCCCAGGAGAGAGGTCTTTTCCGTACCCAGGGCGAGACCCTCACGGGTGGTGGAGCTCCTCGAAGCTTTTTCGACAGCCATTGATGCGCCTTTTTTTTTCCGGGATTTTGTCTTTTCTTTTTCTGCTCGGCGGCTGGCCCCGACCGCTGGCGGAGTAATTTTTGCTCCCCCGACCATTTTCTTTTTTGCGCGCTTCAGGACCCTTCACATTTGCTCAACGTGCAGATGGGATTCTACGTCTTTTTTGAGGTTAGATTGCGCTGCACTTTTTTCCTGCGCGGGCCCGAGGCTGCATCGTAGAGTAAGAAAATTCCCCCTACCCCCAAGCTTTGAGCGCTTTTGAAGATAACTCTGAGAAGGATTAAAGAGTGGTTACTTGAGTCTATTCTTTTTGACGCAATCTTTTCTTCCCTCCGGAATCTTTTGAGTTTGGGAGTAGCTCTTGCTACCTTGCACAAATGCGTTAGGACGGTGGTTCGACCCCCCCCATGCTGCCCTTTTTTCTAGCGTTTTTGGGCCGCAAATTCCCAAGAGTTGCTTTTCGCGATTTGGACGTTCATTTCATAATCAGAGGTTCCCCCAGATTTGGTCCCCCTGAAGAGAATTAGTGTGTTCTTGTCGGACGTCCCTGAGTTTAGTTTGGATTCTTCCGTTTTTCAGGGATTTTTCCCTCGTTGTTCCTCGGTTTCCCTAACTTATTGTGCACGGAAGCCTTCCGGTGAACTTCCTGAATGACTTCTTGGGTTTTTTGAGTTTTTTTTGCTTGCCGTGGGAAATGGCTTTTTTCCCCCCTTTTTTTTCCACCGACCCTCCTCTGCTGGGAAGAATTTCCGGTTCTTCTCAGGCTTCTCTCTAGGCGATGACCGGACCTTGTTGCACGCGGAGTCCTTGGCAACGTTTTCGCTTCCCCATATATCTTTTTCGTTAGAGTTTTCCGCTAGGGAGGAGCATTCTATTAGGTCACCCCCTTTCCCCCCCCTTTATATAGGTGATTTCCTCGCAAAACTCTCTGGGAACCCTGGAAGTCTCCTCCAAGAGGATTCCTTGATTGAGTGCTTGGTAGCTCCGGTTATGGTAGAAAACTCGATCCCTTTCAGAGATGCATAATAAGAATCCCTTTCGTTGATCCCCCTTATTAGGAGGCTCCCTTCTAGGAGAAGTTCGGAAAAGAGTACTTTTTATAGGGAGTTCCTCCTGGCGTCCAGTCACAGAAACTAGACCTCTCCTGAAGATTTCTTTTTTCCCATTGGTTCAGGCTACATTTATTTTTTTTACGGTGCTTTGGGATTGCCCTTAAGATCTTCGTTGGGAGGCTTTTTTCTGAAGGCTTTTCCTCCCCTTTCTCCCCATTTGACACTTGTTTTTTTTCCGGTGAAGATTTTCAATGACTCTCATTTCCCTCCCTGTTTTCTGCTTTTGGAATTTTTCCATTTGTGAGCTTAGTAATCGCTCAAGCTGGAGGCCCGTACGCTTTTTGATTGCCGTCCTGTCAGCTCTGGACCCCCACTCCTCCCCCTCAGTCGACTTCTTTGAAAATCAAGTTTGTTTTTTTTTTTCCGTTAAGGGACCGTCGTGGTCACCGCCGTTTCGGCGGCGGCTCGAGTTTCCTGTCGGGTTTTTGAGTCCAGGTTGGTATCTCTCTCTCTTGGTTTGAGAGACTCCGACCTCTCAATCGACCCCTTCTAAGCCAGCCTTCCTTTACCCACGAGACCCCCCCCACACTCCCTGTCATTGCGTTTTAATATTCCTACTAACCTCTTTTTCTATTACCCGCTTCTCTGTCCCCCAGGAGGAAATCCCTCTCGGCCCTCCCCTCTGCTTATGAGCGAGTCCCCAAAAATTTTGTCTCAGTATTATCCCTCCTTCACGAAATCCCAACTTCCCCTCTTCGTCCAGTGACAGAGCTTAACCGGGCGCCGCCTCTTTCTGCCCCCGCACTGAGACAGACCCCCCCACGCCCGCCCTTCATTCCTTGAGAGAACTTCTAGGTCCCCCCTTTACATTTTTCTACAAATTTTCACTGAATCGTAGTGAGCGCACCTTTTCTGGGAACCTTGCAAGGCTCCCTGCAACGCCTTTTTCCGGCCCTCGAGCCGCGACACCTTTCCACCTGATTCAACTCCCTTGTGGCTGAGGAGCCCGCTTCTCTGTCGATTTTCAGGACCCGCCGCTCCTCCTTTGAATTCCCACCAGCGCTTTTACTCTTTGGCCCTTTTGGACAGAGAACGCGGATGGACACTTTTTTTTTTCGCATGCGAGCTCCTTCGTGTTATCTGACAACTCGCCCTTTTTTCCGGTGACGATCTCCCGATTTTTAAAAACGCTACGCCGGCGTGCCTGTCCCTTGTCAGTCCCTTTTCTCCGGAATGCCTTGGAAATCTTCCCTTTTCCTCGGCGAGGTTTTCTTAGAAGCCCTTTTTGCCGACGTAATCTTCCTGCAAGGGGGAGTTCAGGAATGCCCCCTGCTACAGGAGAAGGAGCCCTTAAGAGACGGTGTTTTAAACCGCCGACACTTCTTTTTCCCCCTGAAAACGCAAGCTTTTTTTGCCTCAAGGAAAGAAGCTCCAGATATCGAGTCCCAAAAGCCCTGAAACTTTCTCTTCCTTTATGCGACTCCCTGCAAGCAGAGCTTCGCCCATTTGGTTGACCCCCCCCACGAAACTTTCGCAAGCTTTATCGGGAATATTTTCAGATGTCACCAAGGAAGATTGGGGACTGCCCCCCCGAGGAACTTCCCCCTTTTTCCCCAAGAAGAACTTCCGTTTTTTTTCTTTAACAAAGAGAAGTACCCCAGAAATCTCCTTCGTCCTTAACCCCCGCCATCACTCTTCATCCGGCGATAAATTCCTAGCGCTCGCTTTCCTTCGAAATGGCCGGAACACCCCCTCCTCTTCTTTGAAAAGAAAGGGACTTCAGCTCATCATCCCCTCCATTCATGTTCTCCCCGTTTCCCCTCTCCATGAAGTCCGTTTTTTTCTTTCCCAAAATGTGGAAGCCGCCCTATCACCTCCTGAAAACTCCTCGCCTTCTTCCCCCGAGAGAAAATTGCTCAATGGCGTCTTGCCTCGACTTCTCTTCCCCTGGGTAGTTAGAGAATATCAATTACCTCTGAAGAGAAATCTGGCCGAATTTCGCACCACCCTTTAGATTCATCCCTTTTCATGATAATAGAGCTATTTTTTTTGTTGTTGTCTATGAAGATGATGAAGGAGATCTTTTTTTTTTTTTTCTTTTGCGGCCAAGGACGATTTCTTCTTCGCGTACGATTCCTCGAGGCTCTTCTTACCGTTTTTTGGAAGCGAAGGCGGCTCCCCCATTTCTTCTCCCATTCGTTGTTCCTTACGCCGGAGATTCTTTTTTCATGCTCGTCCTGTTTTGCGCCGCTGTTTCCCCTTTCTGCGGCATCCTTTTGCCGAAGAAACGGTGCTTCTTTCAGGCCTCGCTTTCTCGCGAAAACCTGCCCTTTTTTGGCTGATATAGAATGTTTTTTTTCCTTTCCACGGGCGGTGCGTTCCGAGGATCGTAGAGCGCAGATTTTGTCGAAAGGAGGCAATGCGCGCGAATTTGGGTCTCTTGCGGACCAGGTTCTTTTAGTGGGAAGTTTTCCAGGTTGTAGCTAGATGGTCTTTTTGTGCCCCCTCTTCTTCCCGCAACGATTTGTTTTTGTCCCTCTTAGTCGGAGGGAGGCGAGAGTACTCCAGAGTTAAGGGAGGTTGTTCCCCTTTTTTGAAAACTGAACGGGGACAACAGAGAGCTTTTTTGGTCTGGGCCGCCCCCCACCCCTGGGAAGTCGGTTAGCTTCTTCTTTATGTACTCTCCCTGATTTTCTTGAAAGATTTTTTTCCTTTTTTTCCTATATTCGTTTTCGACGAGGCCCGGCTTTTATCCCCTTGGCTGTTTTCGGGATTGGAAATTCTTGGATTTGTCTCACACCGTATAGAAGTGGTGTTACGCAGTTCCTGAATTCTGTGGGACACCTTTTATCCTCCTGGATGAAGGGTTGAAATTTCTTCTTCGACGGAAAACCCCCTCCCTAGCCGGGATGGTTTCCTCTCGAAGATCTGCTTCTTTTTAGAAGGCGGACCTTCCGTAGGAGATCCGAAATGACATGGCGTCACGCCGGAGGCGCGTGTTGTCGAGCCAAGCTTTTCAAAGGACTTAGTGAGTTTTCCCGCTTGCCAGGAAGGACAGGCCCCCCCCCCGGGACATGCGGAGGAGTCCCCTTTGGCATCCTGCGCGTTCGCTTTCCCCCCTTGGCCCACGCGGAAAGCACGTCAGGGCAAGGGCATTGGGAATTAACCAGTAGGGGAGAGCGGGGACGAAAGATTTTGAGGGGCGAAACCTTTTGTCGTAGAGCCTTTACCAAGAAAAGAGGATCATCAGCCCTGACATAATTTTGGATGATCGGCTCGAGGAAAAGTTCGCGTGAGGGCGGTACGTCTGGGGACGCCTGTTCCCCTCCCCCCTTTGCGAGAAGGTTCCCAGTTTTGGTGGCTTAGCCGGCGCATGTCCATTCACGAGGTATGCTCTCTTTTGAGACTCAAATTCCCTTTGGGCGGCTTTGGAGAGCAGGGCCTTTTCCTAATTTCAACTTCCAGGTTGTTTTTCTCGCCTCGCTTCCGCGCATTGAGATTTTCCGGAGTGTCGTCAGGAAGAGTTTCTTGAGAGGCTTGGTAAGCTCATCCCCCACTCAAGCTGGGATCTTCCGGTCCTTCTGGGGAGGTTTTCTTTTTGGGTAAGAGGCCTTTTGATTTCTTCCCCCCGGGCTATGAAAGAACGTTGCGTGTGTGGTTTCAGGACTCTTTGTGGTCCCGGGGCAAGAGGCCTGCATTTCTTTGTTTTGTGAGACTTCAGGGTTCTTTATTTAAGCCCCCCCCTTCCTTTTTGTTGGTTGCCCCCTGCCGACCTCTCCCTTTGGGGAACAGGAAATCGCCTTCCCAGCCTGCGGCGTTCCAACGTCCACTTAAGTACCAGCAAGTCCTTCGTTTTCAGATTCCCTCCTCACCCTTTTCTGCCTCTACAGCGCTGACACGGCGCAGCAGAGAGCCTTTCGTTTGTGATTTCGAGTAAGAAGCCCCAATGGTTCCCCCTTAATTAACGCCCTCAGGATCTCCCTGCCGCGTCATTTTTCCCCGCGAGTTTCGGTATTTCGCGGCAAATTTGCCCACTCCTCTCAGTCCAGCAAGAAGAAAGAAAGAATTTCTCATAAAATCAATTCTAGAAAAGAGAGTACCCCCCACCAACACCCCCCCCCCCCCACAACCCCCCCCCACAAAGAAATGATCTTCCCCCAATGAAACTCTTGCCAGTTTTCCCCCTCTGAAACGCTTAATTCCTGAAGTAGTCCGCGTCGTAACGCCACTCCTCAGAAGTGTCCTCGACACCTCCAATTATAAACCTGTCCTTTGGCTGAGTTTCGCATCCTTGTTCTACGTGCCCGATCCGATTTTGCGACAAGAAAAGTTCCCCTATCCCCTCCCTGTGCACCCGCGCGTGATGTTCTTTCCCTGGTTGGGCCCCAGACTAAGTATGGGGACCCCACTTTTCCTCAGCAGTCGCGCCCTTCTCTCACGATTGCAAACTTCCGGTGACGATCGGAGTTTCTACACACGTTTCCCCCCCTAAGGAGGGAAGTCCCCTTCCATTTCTTTGCTCATCTCCTACGGAGAACTCCGAGGAAATCTTTCAACAGGGCGAAGGTTTTCCTTTTTTTTATCTCGAAGCAATTTCCCAGACATTCCTAGGAAGGACTTTGAGCGCACGCCTTCCTGAAAAAACTGCGGTCAAAGGCTCCCCAGGCGATCGTTTTGCATGCCAAAATCCCTGACTTTAAAAGCCCGCCCCCGAGTGCGACTCCCTCGCGCGTCGAGCATTCCCGCTTCAAAAGTGTTTCCACTTAGAAAATTTATCCGCGAATTTTTCCCTTCAAGCAAGAGCTACGCCCTCTTTGTTTCCCCCCCCCCCGGTCAGAGCGTTGCCTCGTGCAGCCACGATGTCCGGCCGGATTTTTTTCCTCCTCCTGGAACCCCCCCAACCCGCCTTCCAAGAATCCCGAAGACAACGCGTGGTCCACCTCCTCTCTCGCAATAACAACCCATAGATGGAAGAGCTTTATCTCCGCTGCAGAATTTCCCTGGTCAAATTTTTCCTTTCATATAATAGGCCTCCTTGAAGAGCAAAATCTTTTCCCTCGTAGTCGAGAAAATCCCCATCGTTAGCCCTACTATCTACTCACCTTAGGCGAACTGATGCACGCGTCCACAATCGTGTAGCCCCCGGAAAAATCCTCCTCCGGCTTCCATTCCAGCCCCCTTGTCCTTTCTCCATGGCGTCGCCAGCAGACACACCGTGGGTCGTTTTGTTAACATTAACGAGGACCCTATTCCTTGGCCGCTTCCGCAAAAAAAAAGCCCCTTCCCTGCCCCTGACAGAT
>Ga0179593_1591982_pt1 | contig 13173 bp, 12 predicted proteins | sample CZODoug2_1_08_16_FD_185931 | JGI IMG/M metagenome (GOLD analysis project Ga0179593, IMG submission 185931) | Vadose zone soil fungal communities from Angelo Coast Range Reserve, California, USA - CZODoug2_1_08_16fungal (PacBio error correction) | ecosystem: Environmental > Terrestrial > Soil >... | reverse complement strand
CGTCCCTTTCGTGATAGAAGGTCTTACCCCTTTTTTTCCATTTCATTCGTTGCGCGCCTTTTCTTCTTTCCTCTCGAAGGCCAACTTGTGGTTTCCTCCTACGAGCCCCTAGTTTTTCCCTTGAAGTCTTAGTAGCCTCCCAGTCTATAAGGCGCCCCACATGCCATTTCCGACGGTGCGGGCCTTAGGGCCGGACGCCTCGCTGTTGACGTTGGTCTCTCTTCGCCGACCCCTCTCCAAATTATCCCTTTATATTGTCTCTCCCCCCCCCTACTCTCCTTCTCGGTCTGGGCATAGTCCCCCTCCCCGACGCCGACATTGGACTCTCTTTGGATATCTTTCTTGCTCTTTCCCCTCCCCAGGCGGCGGCGACGGTTTTCTTTTATCTTTCTTCTTCTCGAAGCGGCGCCTATAAATAATCCTGTACATTCCTCTTCCCTGATGCCTCCCCCCTTTATGGTCTCTTTTTCCCAGTATTCGAGAAGGTCTCCCCGATCGCGTGGTTCTCGTTAGATGTCCCGTCGACTCTTTCTCCCTATGGTTCGCCTATTAATCCTCGACTTTGTTGCGATGTGGGGGACTTTTTCATGAACCGAGAACACCCTGTCGGCCTTTTCTCCGTTTGCGCGCGGATTCTCTCCGAACAGGGTGTTGTTTTCACGGTCTCTGTCGACCACAGTCTTCGGTGATGGCTTTCCTTTTTAGAATTACTTTTCGAATCCCTTCTCTTTTTTTGGCATAGCACTGGCTCCTCCTAAGTTCTCTCGACCTCGGATCATATAGTTTCAATTCTTCGGTTAATCTGGATCGTCGCTAGGCACTCTTTTACCCTTTTGAAGCCGGTGCGAAGTTCCTCTTTCTCTTCCTGCCATCGAACGCGCCTTTTCTTTTCCGATGGCCAGGAAACAGCCCAACTCTGCCTTCTCTTTTTTTTGCGAAATTTTTTTTCCCCCTCGTAAACCTTTCCGTTGGACGCGAGTTGTTTTTTTTGAAGTACGAACGAAGGAACTGTTCCCCTCTTTTCTTACACCATATTTTCCTCCCTTTCTTTCCTTCATCCCTTAGCTCGGCGTCCAGCCACTTTTTTTTTGCCGGACCTGATGATTATGACTTCTTCTGATTTTTCAGCGTCAGACTTGAGACATTCTCCTTGAATGTTGCTGTCCTCCTTTCTGTCTTTTTTGGATCGTGAGAGCCTTTCCTCAGTTCCCTTCGGGGTGATCCCCTTTCACGTCTGACGGTATCAACTTTAAAATTGACTTGACTTTTTTCAAAAGGCTTGGCAGCACTCCCCTCTGCCATCGTCCGCGATGTCTCCCTTTCCTTTTTTGAATTCGCAAGCCAGACAGACTTTCCCCCCAAGTTCCCTTTCCGCCTCATAGTTCTCCCCCGCACGAAGAAAGCTTTTCTTTTTCCTTTCCCCCTCGCCCCGTTCCGTTGCGCTTTTCTTCAAGAGAGAATCGACGCCGACGACTCCCCATAGTGTTCGTGTCGAATTAGTGTAACATGTTTTCCCCCCTCTTTTTTTTATCATCTCTCTCTTTCCTCCTCTTTCTCGCAGCCCATCGGACTTTGAGCACAACATTCGGGACTGCTTCTTCTGACACGCAACCCGCTTTCTTTTTTCAGTCCCCCCCCCCCCACTCTGCGGCTTGCTTCCTTTGGTCCCCCGGGCGTGCCGGCGCAAACCTTCTTTCGGACAAATCGAAAGACGCTTCCTCCCGCAAAACCATGCTCCGGAAGCGATGTTTCCCGGCAATTCCCATCGGCACGCTGTGCTTTCTTCTTCTTCCGAGGGGCGGCCATGATCAATTCCTTTCAGCGGAGGCGGTTTATTTTTCCCGTTGAACCAAAGAATGATACCTTTCCCCCCCGGACTTAAAGTTGATAAGCAGACGTTTTTTTATCGAGAGCGAGGCACCATCTTATGATCCCCCCCCCCTGTCCTTCCCCGAAGTGACGCAACATTTCCTTAAATGTCTGTCCCCCTTTTTCTTAACAAGTTTAAAGAAGGGAATAAGCCTACCCCCAACCCCTGGTTTTCCTTTCTGGACTTTCTTCCGTGCTTATGTCCTCCCTTTACGAAAGCTTTCCCTGACGCAGAGCTCCTCCTGGACTTTCCTGCGAGGTTCGTAAATTAACGTTTTTTTCAAGGAAAAAAAGAGTTTAACTGTTTATTGCAACTGCCGAGGCTTTCTTCAAAGTAGAGGAAGAGTTTGGATGCATTTGTTTCTCATTCCTTCGGTTTTTTTTTTCCCGATGGCGATGTCGGCTCCTCGGATTCGCACGGCTTCACCATGCCTTTTCTTCTTTTGGCACTCGACGTCAAGATTACCCTTCCCCCTTGGAAATTTGAAATATCTTTCCGGGTTCGATCGATATCACTTCGGAGTTCGGCCCTCGCCCCCTCTTACCCCCTTTATCCTTTAGTACTTCGCGACACCATGTAGAACTGACGTGGCCCCTCCCCCCGCCTAGACATTCGTTAACCACCCCCTTTAGCTTTTCGTGGCGATGACGTTAAGCCGCTCAACCGGAGACCCGGGGTTACTCTCGTCACTGAAATCAACGCCACCTTTCCGGCCCGTTTTTTTCTTGATCAACGATAAGTCGACCCCCTCTTCCACTCTTCCCTTATGCGTTCTGGCAGAACCAACGTCCTGGATCTTTCCGTCTAATACGGCACGACCGCCCCCCAAGAACAAGGGCCTTGCCTCGCTTTTCCTTCTCTACGAGGCCCTGAATGCCGCTCTTGAAGTACCCCAGATCCATCCCGCCCGTCCCGCCGCGGATCTCTTCACTCAGAACTAGGGCCACAATTTCTTAACTTTCTTTGTCGTGCGAAATTCTGGCGCCTTCTCCTTAAGACTTCGAGTGGTTTCGATCCCCTTCTGGCTTGCTTGTTCTGTTTTCTCTTTCTGGAAATGTCGAAGTAAGTGTGGCCCTTCTCGAGACACACAAACGGCTTTCTTCCCGTATAAACAGCTTCGGACTCCATGGTCCATGACTGAATCCTTCCTAGGTATGCCGACTCCTCCGCCCCCCCCAATATTCCCTTTGCTCGGAAGATGACCCTCCCCCAAGGGGGAATTCGCCTCCCTTTACGGAGCATTTAATGGGCAAGAGTAAGAGGTAGCTTTCATTTCTTATTCACGGCGGATCTCCCTTTCACTCCCTCGGATCTCTCTCTTTTAACTAACCTCCTTCTTCAGAGGTCCTTTATTGGAACTTCTTTTTCCAGGCTTGCTAGCAGTTTCAAATGAAAGGCTTTCTTTCCATGGAAAGGCCTTCTCGGTCCCTTCGTCTCGGCGAAGGCCATTGTGTGTCTAAGAATATTTTTCCGTCGAATTAGTCCCTTCTCCAGTAGTCCAGCGCCTCCGGGGAACATTTCTCTCCAGCCCGGTTTTACGTACGCCGACACCTTCTTTCCAAGATGATGCTTTTCCCGGCACACTGGCCCCTTTTGAACGTCCACCGAAACCTTTTCCGGAGATTTGTGATATCCTCTATTCTTTTTCTTTTCTCCCCCTCCGTTCGCCGACCAGACCCTTTCTCTTTATTTTGTACGTTCTTCTTTACGGATGCGATCCCCCTTCTTCCCGGGAGTTTGATGTTTCTGCCTTATTCTTTTTCCTGTTATTATAATCCTCGTAGCCCTGACAGATCTCTTAGGAGCTCCTTTTCGTCGTGCTTCGCCTATGAGGTCCCCCCTCCCCCCCCCAATCGAGGGCGTCGTTTTGTGTTCTGCCAGCCCGATTTTTCAGGTCGCGCGCGCTTCATTCGTTTTTCCCCCCGGATCGTTGATCATCGCCATGGCCGTTGCCTTTTTGGCGGGATACATGCACAGATTTTTTTCCAAGTCGGCGTTTCCCCTTCTTTCGCGCGGCTCCGACGCCTCAAAGGGTGTTGGTGCCCTTTCGGCGGACAACCACAGTCCCCTCTCCGGTGATGGCGTCACTTTTCCCTTCGTAACCTTCCCGTTACGTTTTCCTAACGCCGCTTCACTTTCGCGAACTCCGATTATAGTTTTCCATTCTCTCTGGATTCGCTGCCGACTCGTCGACAATGTCCCCTTTTTTCATTTTAATAGCCGGCGCCAGCTTTTGACCATCTCCATCGTGTGAAAGAGAAGAAGAAGATCTCTTGAGCTCCTTTCCCTTATCACTCTACCACAGAGCGGCCCCATGTCTCGCGCATTGCCCCAATGCGTCCGTAGAAGCGTCCCTGCATCGGGAAGTTTACATGTTCACGGTCGCGACGGCGTCCCTCATATCTTTTAAGCTGAGAAGTCATCGCCTCATGATCCGCACGGGTTGGCGGCCATCGGCGATTTAGAGCTCTCGTTTTTCTGGTCCATCTTTTCTCCCTTCTCCTTTGAATGTGGCGTACTTTTTTCGATCGAGGCTTCCTCTCCTGGCCGCGCTAGCGATCTTAAAAATCACCGTCTGTCTCCTTTCAGTTTGAATTGCCTTTTGCCTTTTTCCTCATTCTTGGTTCAACCCTTTCCTCGTCCTCTTGCCGCGCCTCTCAATGGCCCGCCCCTCGGAGATGCTTGGCCAGAACCAGAGTGCCGATGCCTTTTCCCGCGTCATAGCTCCTCCTCTGGACCTGGAACTCCCTGGGAAGAAGCGTCGGTTGGTTTGAACGGTCCGTCATCTTAGAAGAAGCGATTTGGACTTCCCCTTGTAGACCTTGTTTCTCATCTTCTCTAATGTTTGTGTCATCAATTTTCCCTATCTCTTTCCTCACCCCCCCCCTTTTTGAGAGCGATTTTGATAGCAGCTCTTCCACACATTCGGGCCTGTATTTAGTCCCCTTTCCTCTGATTCTTTGGAGCAGCCACTTTCGTTCTCGTTTCTCTGGCAGGAGGACGGGCCGTGAGGCTCCCTTCCCCGATGCTAGGATGACCCCACTTCCCCTTCTTTCGTTAGGTCGCCGAATCCTTCTCGCTTCGGCAATGACTGGCCCTCTTTCGCGAAATTAATCGCCCTTGCCATTTTTTCAGCTCGGTCCTGGCGGGGTCTTCAAACAAGACTGTCCTTTAGTTCAAAGTCACCCCTCCCAGTTGATACGCAGACGTGATTTTTTGATCTCCGAGGCGTCCTCCTCGATCGAGAAACCCTGGCCTGTCTCAAGATGCCGCAACATTCAACTTTTCCCCTGCAAGTCTGACGCTTAACAATCTCCTTTCTAAGAATTCCCCCGAGGCGCCCACCCTTTTTTTCCTCTACTACGTGCATGAGGCGATGACCTTTCTTTTCCGAAGCCGCGCGGACCCGATTCCCCTTCCTTCGGTCGTACTTCCCGTCTTTCCCTTCCCGAAAAACAGAGTATAAGGACTGCATTTTTTTTCCCACTGGAGTTCTCCTAAACTGAGCAGCGACTGGGTCCTCCTGGAAATCATTTTTTCCCGGGCGATTTCCTTCCCTTTCGCGTTCGATGGCTTTTCTCGAAGGCGAGTCCCCCTTCGCACCCCCCGATGGTAGACGTACTTTCCGGCAATCCTCTCAAATGAATAAATGACATTTTTTCCCAACTATTGTTCGAATAAACTGTCCGTCGGTCCCCTTCCCCCCTTCCGTAGTTAGCCGACTTCTCCCTGTTTTCCGCCACCCCCTGCAAATGTTATACCTTACGTGTCGCCCCCCCTCTTCACCAACACCTTTGTCTCGATTCAAGCCTCTTAACGGCCCTCCTTTTCCCCTTCCTTTACCTTGTTCATAAGGTGCTCATACCGCACCACCTGGCCACGGCCATTAGTGTTCCGATGATCACCCTTGTAACCCTTTCAATTTTCCCTCCTTGCGCGACCTGAAATATGCTCCCACGCGATAGTCCGACTCGATTCTTGGGACCCCTTTTCCTTTTTCCCTACGGCACGGACGACTTTCTTGTCCTATGCTATCTCTTTCTGATCTAAGAGTCCCCTACATGCTGACGATCGCGCTTAAAGATCCTCACTCTTCCGTTTCATGGGGTCTTTCTTTCAAGAAAGAACTTTTTAGTTCGTCACGGTCGGCTGGTCTCTTTGAGTCCGTCCAGACCTCTCCTTCTTCGAGTGGTTCGAGCAAACCCCTCTGAGTTAGGGGCCTTCTGCGAAATGGACTTTTTTTTCGAGACCCCTCTTTTCAACGGCTGTCGGCCTTCCCGTTTCTGGAGCTGCCTGGTTCCATGTTCTTTAGAGAAGTCGACTTCCCCCTTCACCTATTGCTCTGGAAGGATGACGATGCTCCCCTCCGCGAATACGAAGGCCCTCGACTTTGAAGGGCCGCTTCAGCCCTTCCGTGAATGTGAAGAATGCTTTCCCCTCCACGATCCACAAGTGACCTCTATCTCTTCGTCCTCCATCGTTGTTGTGTTCTTTCCCAGATACGAGGTAATTGATGGCCTCCTTAACCTTACTTGATAGCCTTTCTCCGCGACCGCGAAGAGGCCTTATAGGCCTTCGTACTGCGAAGGTGTCAAGCGGATCCTTTTTCCAATTTGTAATTTTTTTCCCCCCCTGCTCTTTCGTCGCAGACGAAGTATTTTCAGGAAGGGAACCACTCTCCCCCAGCACCGTGGTCGACAATACTGTTTTTCCCCCTTTTTTTTGGTACCTGCCCGTCCCCTTAGCTTGCATGCCATTGCCCCGACCTCGGTCCCCGCCCTTCCTTTCAACTCGCAGTTCCTTCCTTTTCTTTGACCCTTGATGCGCCAGCCTTTTTTTACCCCAGCCGACCCCGGTAAGGATCGTTTTTTTGAGACCTTTTCGATCAAGCTTCTAACCCTTATTTAGTGATGGATCTTTCTGTACTTCTCGACTGAAGGTGCGCTACCCTTAGATCCAGCAGACTAGATAGGAAGAGGGATCTTGTCGGTTTTTCTTCTATGAAGGTCCGATTTTCCTACGTTCTTGGTTCTGCCTTTTTCCGGTCGAGATAGCTTTTTTTTTTTTTTCACTTTTCTTTTCTTATCGTGGCTCATGCCCCTTTCAGGGCAATTCCGTTCTCCCCTCTCCTGAAAAGAGAGTTCTTTTTTTAGTCCAGTTAATATTTCGCCCCTCCTTTTCCTTCCTGCTTCCGAAGTCCCATTGTGTTGGTGACTCGAGAGTGCTCTCCCCCCAACACCAACGTCAGGTAGAAATTGGCCCTCCAAGGTAAGGAAGCTTCTTCGAAACTTTTTCCTCTCGTGGGGCTCCCCTGAAGACCTTTGTCTCCTCCTCATTCTTGATAGATCCCGATCCATTTCTTCGGTTCTCTTGGCCGGAACTAGTCTCCTTTCCATGGTGCCGGTGCGCTCCCGGCGCCAGCCGTTCCCCTCGCCATCGAACGCGCCGCTTTTGAACGCCGCACTTCGACCCGCTTTTTCCCCCCCCCCAGCGCGGCTCGACGTTGTTTATCCGCGGCCTTTTTCCAGGAGAAGTATATCCTCTTTCAGACTGACTTGAAGTACGACCTCGTTTAATAGGGTCGAGCGGCTTTTCTTCCCTCTCCCCCCCCGTTAGGCAAGGTCATCGCCTGTAGCTCTGCTACATCCCCCCCCTTTTCGGTTTGGCGGAAGAGGCGATGATTATGCCCTTTTCCTCCTTTATAGTGTTTCCTGTCGAATGCAGACCTCTTTCTTTAATGTGCTCAGCTTTCTTTCATGGTGGCTCGCTCGAGAGCATGGTCCTTTCTGTTGCCGCGCTCGCCCTTTTAAAATCACGTCGACGTCTAAAGTACTTGAAATTGATTTCTCCCGAACTTTTCCCCGTATTGGCCGCACTCCCCGCCTTTTTGCCGCGCCGTCTGATTGATCAATGTATTTTTTGTAATTTAGCGGCCAGCAAAAGCGGTGTTTCTTCTTTTGCAAAAACTCGTGCCCGCTCTTTTCCCCCTCTCCGTTTCGGCGACCTTCTCTTTAGAGTTGTCTGCGTTCTGTTTGCGCAGGCATTCCCGAGGGCTATTCGCTCGCCGTTTTTCAAATCAATCTGTTCGTTTTCTTAAAGATGTACGAATTTTTTGCTCATCATCCGATGGGGCCTCCTTTCAATAATCTTCCGTTGTTTTGTTTTTTTTTTTCCTGATGATATTCACCCATTTCTCTTTCCCCACCCCCATTCGGGGAAATTTTCTCCCTCAACAGATTGGCTTGGCGCCGTCCAAGCAGGCGTATCCGATGTCGATATCTGCAGTTGCCGTTTTCCTTTTCTCCAACCAGAAACGAGCCCTTCAGAAAGAAGATTTATTCGTTCCGCCGAACGGCTTTTCCCTCGAGAGGAAAGGCCATCCCTTTGCATGCCCGCTTTGCTGGCCTTCGAAATTCATCGCCGAAACTTCCCGGTGATACCATGCGGCTTTTGCAGAGGCGATTTTTCGGCCAAGCCGGTTGAACCACCTCTTCCCATTTCGTTTGAGTCCCCACTTTCCCCCTTTTCTTCACTTCTTAAAGTTGATACGCAGTCTTCTACGGGCTCCGCTTCTTCCAACTTCGCCTTATATCTTTTCCCTCCCTGAATGCAGAAGAATGAAGCAACCTCTTTTTTCTTTCCTGTTGTCACTTGACTCCATCCGTCTCGAAGGGCATAATCTTCTCCCTTTGAGGATCTTGCTGTACTTCTCTCTTGCAGGAGCGAGGACCCCCTATATCGAAGAAGAGCGCGACCCGCTCCAAACGTCTGCTTTCCCATTCAGGATGCAGGAGGAGAAGGACCAATTCATTTTAGGAAGCTCCCCGCCGGACATTTTCCCGTCCTAGCTGGGTCTTCTTCTCCCTTTTTCCTGGCTTAAAGGAGATTTCGGCGCGTTTTGATGGCTTGGTCGGAAGGATGTTGGAACTGCACCGGATTTATGGTCGACTGCCCGGGCACCTTTGAAACAGGAAGAACTACGGGGAAAACCCTCCGGCCTTTTTCATCACTGCGTTTCTTCCAGTGCTATGCCTCTCCTAGGTCCTGACCGGGACGCATCCCCTCATGCCCCAAGGATACCCTTTCCGAGAAAGCGTTCAACACCCCCACCCCTGTCGTTTTTTTCAGCCTCGCGCAATTTTTTCTTCTCTGCCCTGTGACGAACGCGGTGCGTTCGGAGCTCCCGGCAACCGGCCATTGCTGCTGTGCTAGGATGCTCGAAACATCAATTTTTTCGAGGAGCTTTCAAATAGCGTTATGTTCCTTTTTTACGCTCTTTCAGCGATTATCGGGAACTTTCCTCCTACGGCCCTCCACCTCGGACCTTTTCCCTTCCGATGACGCGCTCGTCTCGTCTTTGTATTACGAGTCCTGCTGACGCTAGACCCCCTTGCATTCATCCCCCCGACGGACGTTTCGTCTCCCCCTTAAAGAAGAACTATGTCCACGCCCGTCCTCCCCGGGAGGCTTCGGCGCCCTTCTGGCTCCTTCCCCTTTTTTCCCGGCCCGAGAGGACTTCCTCTAACAAAATATCCTGTTACGCCGAGTTTGTGACGCTTTTTATGCTATCTCAGTTTCCGAGGCCCCCCGCGATTTCGGTCACGTATATTGTGCTGGAGCTGCATGGGACTGATTTTCTTTTCTTTTTTCTGATAAGACTTTACACCTATTGCCTTCCAGGATGCTTTACCCAAAAGTTTTCCGACTCGTCAACGATTCCCCTCCAGCCGGGCCATGGGTTTAGAAGTTGAATTTTTTTCCTTGCTATCACTTGCTGGGGACATCCCCTAAAGGAACTCGTTTTCTTCTCCTCCTCTTTTGTTGAGAGATTTTCTTGATGGCAAGGACGACCTTTGTCCAAGCCTTTCTTCTTAAAATTAACGGCTGTCCCCTGTGACTCGGGACATTCTCGTTGCGCGGCTCGTATTAGGACTTCCCCGTGGGGACATCCTCCCTACCCGAGCCAAGGTGTAAATCTTGGTATTGCGTCGCCTTAGACAGTCTTTTTCCCTTCACAAGGGGACCCAGATTTCTCCAGCCCCTTTTGGTATACACAGAAACGTTTGAAGAGGATTATCTAGAAAGGAAACCTTATGCTCAGCCCCTTCTTCCAGAAGTCACCTTCAGGAGTAACCAGCCCTCTCTCTTTTTTCTTCAAACCCCCTCTTCATTCTCTTTCTGGAACGCCTTCCATGTAAGTTTCCCCCGAAGACACGTGCCTTCGGCTCTTTGGCCCAATTCTTTGAAGATTTCGGCCCTTCCGTAGTCGTGATGCTATGCCCGTACCATTAGATCGGTGAGAATAATCCTAGTCCAGACGAGAGATCGGCCTCGTGTCCCTCTTTCTGGTTTCTTGAGGTACCCCCGTATTAGCCTTAGTGTCCCCCGTTAGGCTTCCGGAGAAGCCTCGATTGCCCCCCTTATTCCGAATCATATGGAAGGGTACCAGCTTTGGAGGCCCTTTTTCGAAGGATAGTGCTGACCTCAGCATCGAATGGCCTTCTGTGGAGGGCTTTTCGACTGCAAATTTTCCCAGCGTAGGAGTTCCCTAGTCGAAGTTGTTTTTTTTTTTCCGAAGGATCCCAGACCCCTCCGTGACTGCCTTCCTCCCCCCACCCCCTGGTCGAAAATTTTTTTGGTTCTGTGCTTTTCAGGAAGAATTACAGTGCACTGACTGTCCGCTCGTGGTCGAGGCACTTGCCGACGCCGTTTTCCTTGATATCGAACCTTTTCGATATAGTTTTCCATGTCTTTTCTTTTCTTAATCTTAAGTCTAGTGCCTTCCTTCTCCCCTTGTCATGGTCTGAAAGCCGGTCTTTTTGCGAAAGTTCCTCGCCCGTCCCTCCAGCGGCTGAAAATCGCCATTCTCCTCCTCCTCCGAGATTCTCCGGCCCCAGATTAATCACTCGACCCCCTCTTTCTCTACTTTTTCTTAACCTGTCTTGCGAGTAAAATGAGCCGTAGAGTTTTTCTCATCCCTCCTCCGGAAGTCCTCCCCCCTTTTTTCACTCGGGTCGCGCGGCGTTTTTCAGTGTGGGAAAGTGTCCCTTCCCTTCCACCTCGCTCGGCGTCCTATCAAGCCCAGAGTTTTGCTTTCTCGGCGATGTTCTTTCTGGAGACGTGACTTGTTACTCCTCCTCCTCAGACATTCCCCATGTTGAGTAAGCTTTCCCGGGTCTTTTTTTTCGAGCTAATTTTCTGAAGTGACGTCCACGCTGCACCATCTGCGTCCCCCCGTCACGGAAAATTGAATTTGTCTTCTAAATTTCTATTGGCAGAAATCCGCCTCGCCCCTTGCATCGCGAGAATGATCCCTTCCTCAAAAGGCGTTCTTTTCTCGCGCCCAGCCCAAGCGTACTATGCCCCATTCATTGCCGTGCAGATCTTTTACGCAGTTTCGGCGCCTTTACGTAGAAATCCTCTTTGTAATAATAGCTCCCCCCTTTCGGTTTTTTGGACGTCCCGCCCGTTTTAAAGAACCCCCATCTTCGACCGCTCCTCTTGGCCTGCCCCCTTCCCATATTGTTAGTGTAGAATTGCTTCTCTGTCACGTAATTTGGACTCATCCTCCCTTTTCTTATTTATTCCATCTACTTATTTCGTTGTGTTGTGAGAGAATGCTCATCCCCTCTTATATGAGCCCTTTTGAGAGCAAATTCGCCCCTGGACCTTTGATGTCTTTGGAGCATTCCCCATCCCCCTCCCCTGGCGTCGCCTGATGTACGATAGTCCGTGCCGGAGAAACCTCCCCTCTTGGAGGACAAACCCCTTTTCGGTCAGGTAGAAGAAAAGGCAGGAAGCGCTTTTTTCTCTTAGGCACTTCCCCATTGAATTGCTTTGCTGGACGACGAAATTCATCTCCCTCTCTTCCCATGCTCCATGCGTTCTTTCCCCTTTCTGGCGGGAGTGCGGCAAGCCTTTTCACCCATCCTGTTCTTTCGGGATTTCAAGTCTTTTTCAGGAATTAAAGTTATTCCTGCCATCTCCCACCTCCGGGCCTTTTCTTTTCAACTCGCCATTCTATCGACCCCCCTTACCTGTCGCAGGCTGACTGCCCCTTCTCGTAAATGGCTGAACCCTCAAGTATAAGAGGGCATCTATTCTCCCTCTGCGCCAACCTCCCCCCCTTTTTTCCGAAGAGATACGGTGAGGAGGCGACCCCCCCCTTCCGACCGTTTACAGATCCTCCTCCTCCCTTTTCACCTCCCCCTTCCTCGAGTTACTTTCGAAGGCAAAAGCGTCTACGTCCCTTTTTACTCTGCACTGAGCGTCTCCTTTCCGTAGAGAAGAGATGGGTCTCTTTCCTCCGCTGTTCTCTTTTTAACCTCATTCGTTCCTTCTCTCTTTTTTTTTTTCTTTTTCGATGGTAGGCTTTTCCTTTAGCACGGCGTCACACATGCAGTTTCTTCTTTTCCTTACTCGACGACTCTCCTTTGTAAATGGAAAACTATATCCCCTTCTGGTTTTAATTTCCCTTCTCTTCCTTTCCTTTCTATGACCTTCGAAGAAGGCTTCCTGAACCTGTCCTCCCTTCCCCTCCCTGCCAATGTCCCCTTTTTGGTGGTCGCCGAGACCTCCCTTTCACATGTTCCCTTTTTCTCTTCGTCAGCCGCGCGCAATCGTGTTCTATCAGGTGCCTTCGGCCTCCTCCCCTGCCCACACTTCGGCAACCTTCCCCCTTCCCCGATACGTAGAACCTCAATTGCTTTCTCCCCTTCCTCGACCTTACCTTTATGCGCTGCAGAAACACTCCTGCCTCCTCCTTCTGGACCCCCCCTTCTCGAATTCCCGGAAGTCCTATGCGAGCCCTTGGCTCTCCGATTCGATTATCGCCCCCTTTTTTCTCGAGAAGTAAGGAATAAAGATCCCCCCCTCCTAAGTACTCTACGATGGGATCTCCTTCCAAAAAGACGCGCAGTCTTCACGGTTTTTTTTTCGTCCTTTTTCTTTCATCGAGGCCTTTTTTCCTTCGAGTGGGTTCGAGAACACCTCCCCTGGGTGGTTGAGTTTTTGAGTTCTTTCTCCTTTCATGAATGTTCTTTTTTTCAGGGAGAGACAAACTTTCTTCCCCCATCCGATGTAGGCACTTCTCCCCCCTTTTCTTTTGAATGGGTACTCCTGATACTTGTAGACCTTTTTTCTCTCCCGACCCGCTCTCGTCCACCTATTGACTCGGAATTTCCCACTTTGGCAATTCGCCGCGACCCTTTCCTCCCCTCCTTCCGCCGCCAAGCCGGACCTTTTCCCCCCCTTGGTCGAAGGAATGGGAAGAGGCTCTTTCTGCCCCACCCCCTGATAAAGTG
>Ga0179593_1545420_pt1 | contig 13173 bp, 25 predicted proteins | sample CZODoug2_1_08_16_FD_185931 | JGI IMG/M metagenome (GOLD analysis project Ga0179593, IMG submission 185931) | Vadose zone soil fungal communities from Angelo Coast Range Reserve, California, USA - CZODoug2_1_08_16fungal (PacBio error correction) | ecosystem: Environmental > Terrestrial > Soil >... | reverse complement strand
TTTCCACCCCCTGGAAACGAAGCAGACGGCAACAACAATTAGGACCTTTCCACCCCCTCAAGCCCTTTTTTTCCTCTTTCCCTCCCTCCTCCCTCTGGTACGGGCGCATACCGCTCATGAACATGTGGTGACACCACACCATTCCTCCCTTCCTTTTTTTTCCTGTTTTTCTCTCTCACCTTTCTCTCTACCTAGGATGGGACCAAGAACAAGAACAGTGCTTGCCACCCCCCTCTTTTCTTCTCCCTCTTCTCCCAAGCTGTTCCTCTCCCCTCCTTGCTCCGTCCGAAAAGAAGCAATACGAACGCCAGTAGTCCAAGGCCCCCTCTTTTCTGTCCCCCCTCTCATCATCTTTTTTTTTCCTCTATTCCTCTTCTCCCTCCAATTTAGTATCCAAAGGTAGGACCATAATTAATTAACTGGAATGGATCGCATCTCTCTTTTCCCTTCTTTCACCCCCTTCCTCCTCCTTTCAGCAAGGGAAACGAACATGTACGCAGAAGACAGATCTGATCGGAATTACTCCTTTTTTTCCAGAACCCCCTCTTTCTCCTTCCTTCCCTCCGGCGCACTCGCCAAAAAGAAACGGCAGGGCCACCTTTCCTCCCTCTTCTACCCTTTTTTTCCTCCCTCCTGAAGGCCGAGGACTTTGGCGTCAGCGAAGACCCTTTTCTTCTCCCCCCCTCCCTATGAGCGTAAGATGCGTGGAACGGCCGATTCGTGCGTCTCCCTTTTTCTCTTTATTCTTTCTCCTTTCCTCTCCCTCCTTTTCTTTCCCCTTCCCCTGTTTGGATGGTGTGAAATGCATGTGGATGGCAGGCGGGCACAGGTTCTTGCGTGAATGCTTCCTTCTCCCCATCATTTTTCTTTCCCCGGCCCCCCCTTCTTTTCCTTTCTTTCCTCTTCCCCGGGCCGCCGAAGCATCTTCCAGCTCGGCTTGGTCACGCCTCTCAATTCCTTCTTCCCTTCCCTTCCTCCCCCCCAGATCGAAATGCTCGACAGGTTCATCCCCACACCCCTCCACTTGGTGTTTCTTCCCCTTCCTTTCCCCCCCCCCCCCCCCTTCTCCCAAGGCCAGCTGAGCGCCACGAAAAAAAACACGCCCATGATCCCTCCTTTTCCCTTCTTCCTTTTCAACCCCACCCCCCCTTCTCCTTTTTCCGCAGGATGACGACCAGTAAATGGAGGCCCATTTTGCGCAAGCCCCCCCTCTTTTTTTTTTTCTTTTCCGTTTTCTTCTCTTCCGTTTTCCCTTCTTTCTTTTTTGCTTCAATCCGCCTTTTTCGCGAAACTTGTCATAAATCTTTTTTGCCCGCAACTCAATACGCATGACCTACCCTTTTTTTTGTTCCTCTTCCTTTTTCTTTCTACGTTTCTCCTCTCCCGCCTCTCTTTCCCTTCCCAATAAAGTTCCCATTCATCCGAAATATTTTTGCTTCTTGGCAAAATTTGGTTCTTTTTTTCCTCCCTCCCCCTTCTTGATTGTCCCCCCCCTTTCCTTTTCTTTTCTTCCTGGTCAAAATTTATAGGGAAGGGGCACGACGCGGAGGCCTTCCCACATCCTTCCCTTTCCCTTTCCCCAGAAAACGAAAAAGGATATATTCAAAACAAAAATTTTCGTCCTTCTTCTTTTCTTTTCTTTCTTCCCCCTCCCAATAGATCCCCCTCCTCTTTTCCCACCCCCCCCTTATTTTCCTCCTTCCTTCGGGCAGGGCCTCTCAGTGGGGAAGGCAGAGAATCCAAACTCGGAGGGGTTTTCCTTCTTCTGCCTCTTTTTTTTCTTCCTTTGTTCTCCTCGGCAGGGCGGCGCAATCGATAAGCACTTCACCGTCAACCTTCCCCTTTCTCCCCCTTTCCTTTTCCTTTCTCCCTACTTTTCCCACGGCAACACCAAGTGGAAATTGTTGTGGACCTGTGACTCACCCCTTTTTTTCTCTTGCCTTCTTTCTTTTTTTCATCCTCCCCCCTTTTTTCCTTTGAAGGACGGGCATGCAGTTCGTTGTATTTCCGTCTCGTTTCTTCTTTTCTGGTTTTTTTTTCTTTTTTTTTTTTTTTTCCGCTGCCCCTCGCATGGATCCGAAGGAGACAGACTACAAAGACGACGTTGTTCGCTTCTTCCTCTTTTTTTTTTCCTTTCCCCCCTTCAGACCCTTCCTTTCTTTTTTTCTTCTTCCTTTTCCCCCTCCCCTCCCCCTGCCTGTCACACCCGATTCCAAACAGGGAATTTGGATTGCTGCGCGGCTCTTTTCTTTCTTTTTCTCCTTGTTGGCTTTTCTTTTTTTCTTCTCCATGTCTACTCACGGAAGCGGCCGTCCACGCAGCTGCCCCTCTCCTTTTCTTTCAATTCTTTTTCCCCCTCTTTTTTCTGTGTTTGTCGGAATGATGTTTATACCTAATGATGCGCATCCATTTCTCTTTCTTTTTGGACGTTTTCCTTTCTTTCTCCAGTAAATGAGTCTAATATGACGATGCACGGCCCTATTCTCTTTTTCTTCCTTCAAATTCTTTTTCCCCATTCTTTCTTTTTGGTACCAAATTAATGGGATTAATAGTGTTGCTGGAGGCTTTTTTGTGAAGGGCGGACGGCGCTTTCCTTTTTTTGCTTTTCTTTCCTCTAGGTCCCTTTTCTTTTTTTCTTTCTTTCTTCCTTCTTCTCGATAATGGGGGGAGATGAAATTAATAAAAAACGACGTAGATATGCCCCTCTCCTTTTTCTTTACCTCTTTTTTTGACCCTTCCTTTTTTTCCTCTTTTCTTTTCTTCCCGGAATTAGGAAAACAAGATTTTTTGGTAGTTGGGTTAGTTAAAACTTCCATTTTCTTTTTCTAGTTTTTTTTTTCCTACTGTTTTTTTTGGGCTGTGCTCCCCAGTTGTTGTCCGTGTTTTCGCGCAAACCTCTCTTTCTTCTACCTTCCCTTTCCCCCCACATGTTCTCCTTTTTTCTTCTTTTTTTCCCCTTTTCCTTTCCTTCGGATTCAAAACGTTTAACTGCTGGGACCATATGGCGCGGGCGCATCCGGTTTCCATTCTCTATTTTTTTTTTTCTTCCTTTTTTTTTTGCAACTTTTTCCCCCCTTTTTCTTTCTTTTTTTCCTCTCTTTTCTTTGGAATTTTCGGCGCGAAAAGATTACTGGTTCCCGAAGATGTTCGTTCCCTTCTTTCCCTCCTTTTTTTTTCTTCATGCCCTCCCTTTTCCCCTCTTTCTTTCTCCCTGCTTGACCCCATACAAGGTATTCATCAGCATCGGCAGTACATCACCATTGGCAGCAAATTCATCCCTTTTTCCCTCTTCTTCTCCTTCTTTCCTTTTCTTATATTTCCTTTTTTTTCCCTTTTCCTCTCTTCCCTCCTTTTATGCCCGGCGCGCCTAAGGATTTAGTGATGACAGAAGGATCCTGAAATCGCGCCAGCTCAAATCTCTCTCTCCTCTCTCTTTTTTTTTTTTCGGAGCGTTTTTTTTTTCCCCCCCCCCTCCCTTCTAGGCGGAGCGATGGCAGTAATCCATTCACCAAAGTCGTTGCTTCCCACGGATTGTCGCTCGGCCTTTTTCCTCCCCCCCTTTTTCCTATGATGATGCCTTTTTTTTTTCTTTTTTCTCCTCCCCCCTCCCCTTCCAGAGTAGTGAATGGGCAGAAGATGGCGTACGACAGACGAAGGTGAGCCAGAAGTGCCTGTTTTTTCCCCATCTTTTCTTTCCTCCCAAGATCACCCCCTTTTTTCCCCCCCCCTTTTCTCCTTTCCCCCTAGATGTCCAGGACAGTTGCGCCAAAAACGGGCCGCTGATTTCCTCGGTTCCCCCCCTTTCCTTAGGAGAACTTCACTTCTTTCTTTTTTTTCTTTTCTTCCCCTTCTTTCCCATGGGTAATGATCGAAAAGCGAAAGGCCGTGTAAGGGCTTAACGCTCATGTCACCTGCCCCTCTTCTCCAGCATGGCGTAAACCCTGACTTTTATACAAAGATAGGTTTGCGCTCCCACCCTGTTCCCCCTAAACCCTTTCTTCCCCCCCCCTTTTCTCCCCCCCCCCCCAAGCGGCGAGCCGAATTTGTGAAAAGTAAACTGGACGTTTACGTAAACCCCTTCCCCCCCCCCCCTTCAAGCACCTCTTCCCCCTTACCCGCCCGTCAGTGCATGAGAAGAATCGTAATGAAATTAGAGAGAATATAGAGCGTCGTGGCTCTTTCTTTCCTCTCCCCCCCCCTCTCCGGATTTTTCCCCTTTTCTCCTCCCCCTTTCCCCCCCTTAACTGCGGCGCGGCGCCCGTTCACAAAAAAAGCCGCCAGCAACACGATGAAGCCCAGGAAGGTTTTTTCCCCCCCCCCCCCCCCCTCCTCTCTGCCTTCCTTTCCCCCCCCCTTTCTTTGTTCCTTGTTCAGACGAAGCAAACCATGATCGTGCAGGCATCGTCAGGAGTCCTTCCTTCCTCCTCCCCTTTGCCACCTTTTCCCCTCCCCCCCTTTCTCCCCCACACCGCCACCAGCGCCAGGAAGAAAATACTGAAGGACGATGACTTTGTGGTCCTTTTCATCCCCCTTTTTCTTTCATTTTTTTTCTCTTTTCTTTTCCCTCTTCCGTTGCCTCAACCATTTATCGAACTCTTCCTGACTGAAACTTCCGAAGCAGGGACATTTGTAATGCAAAGCCCTCCCCCCTCTTTCTCTCCTCCCCCCTCTGCGTATTTTTCTTTCTTTCTTCTTCTTTTCCCCCTCCTCTTTACGGTTGAAAGGAACCACCATGACTCCAGCTAACAAAGTCGTATTTGGAGGCGGGATCCTTTCGTATCCCTTCCCTTTTTTTTTTTCTTTGGTCCTCTCCCCCCCCCCCTCTCTGCATGCACGTCACTTCAACAGGCACGCATTGGCTAGGCTTGCCGGAACCGCTCGTCCTCCCCTATCCTCCTGCGGTTTTCTCTTTTTTCTCTTTTCTCCCTACTCCCCTTCCCAGTGCGGGAAACCGGATCTCGAGTAATTCCAAACCCTTCTCCCTTTTAGAATGTCCTTTTCTTTTTTTCCTTTCCTTTCCCCCCCCCCCCCCTTTGCGATGAAAAAATAAGTGATGACTAAGGTGATCAGCCAGAGTCTCCCCCTCCCTTTTTTCTAGGCTTTTTTTTTTTTCCTCGGGGAATATAATCAAAGATTATTGAGCGAAAGCAGCTTATTGCATTTCTATTATTTTTTTCGCTTCCTCTCATTGCCCTTTTCTTTTCCCTTTGCCCCTTTTGAGGAACTCGCGATGTTTCGCATAACTATATAAAATTAGCGGCCTAGGCCGCTCTCCTCCTATTTCCTTCCTTTCTTTTCCCCCTTTTCCCCCCCCCTTTTGTTTTTTTCTCTCTCTGAGGAGAGAGATGCTTGAGAAAAAAAAGAAAATTTGCCCTCCTTCCCCTCTCTTTTTCCAGGTCCCCTTTTCCTTCTCCTTTTTTCTCTCTTTGAGTCGAAAAACTCGCGAAGGGTCCTCAACTTTCCCCTTTCCCCATGCTTTTTCTTCTTTTTTTTTCTCCTCCCCTCCCGGAATCGACAAAAAATAATAGATGCAAAGAAGATGATGGAGCAGAGAAGCCCCTTCTTTTCCTTTTTTCTTTTCTCCCCCCCCTCTTTTTGGTTGAGCAATGGGAATCATGTTAATTTTCTTTCCTTTTTCCCCCTTCCTGCAACTTTTTTTTTTTCGGACCGCAATAGATATACTTCACAGTTCACATTAATTATCATTTTCCCTTTTCTTTTCCTTTTTCCCCGATCTCTTTCTTTTTCCCCCCCCTTTCTTCCCTTCTTGTACCTGTGCTCACCACCGTCTTATGTGTGGGGATGAACATGGCGAGCCGTTCGATCTTTTCCTTGTTTGTGCCTTTTCCCTTTCTCCCTTTCTGATGAAATTCGGCGTGACAAGCGGCAGTCTTTTTTTTTTTTCTTCCCCTCCTCCCCCCTCCACGTGGTTAGCGGAGTCATGGTGGTTGCCGGTCAACCGTGAAACTCTCTTTTGTCCCCCCTTCCCTAAGACGCCTTTTTTCCCCCTTTTTCTTTTCTCTCTTTCTTGCTCTGAGCTTTGCGGGCTGGGGCATTACAAAATGCACGGCTTCGTTGAGGTGTCAGTCAGGAAGAGTCGATAAATTGTGTCTTCCCTTTCTTCTTCTCCCCCCCTTTTCCGAGCCCCCCCTTTTCCTCTTTTTCCCCCCCCCCTTCCTCTTTCCCTTCAGTATGTCGTCTGGGCGCTGGTGGGTGGAGGTGTTGGTAGGCATGGTTTTATCCCTCCTGCTTTTCCTCCCCCCTGCCGATTCCCCCTTTTTCTCCTCTTCCTTTTTTCTTTTTTTTTTTCCTACCCACCAACGGAAACAAGGGTGGTTTCTGCCTCTCCCTTCCCTTCCCCTCTTCCTCTTTTTCCCATGTTTCTTTCTTTTTTTTTCCTTTCCTCTCTGCCGCTTAATGGTTGGAAGGGTTATGAGAAGTTGAGGGCGCGATCGATCATTCCCTTTTCCTCTTTCTTTTCCTTTCTAATGTTTTCCCTTTTCTTTCCCTTCTCTTTTCATGCCAATGACGGTCTGTATGGTAATAAAAGAGATCTGGGTACACTTTCTTTTCCTTCTTCCCCCTTCAACCTCTCTTTTTCTTTTCCCCCCCCCTTCTGCTTTCCTCGCTTTTTGTGGCAAGAAATTGTTATGGTCTTTGGCCATCTTACTTATTGTCTTTCTTTCTCTTTTGTCGCTAAGGCCATGGTTTACGCAATTGCTTTCGATGTTTTCATTTCTCTCCCCCCCTGCGTTTCTTTTCTTTTTTTGGCGATCAAAACGTTTAAAATGGTGGGCACCTATCTTGTCTCTGTCTCATCCCTTTTCCCTTTAGGACCCTTTCTCTCTTCCTCCCTCTTTTAATCCGCGCAATTACATTGATTATGGGGGTGGCTTCGATCCCTTGGGAAATTTTCTCCCTTCCTGCTCTCTTTTCCTTTTGCCAAACTTTCTTCTTTCCTCCTTCTTTTTTTCCCTTTGCCGCCCGCTCTGCAAAGGACGAAGTGGAGTGATAAAGTCATTTGACCCCCTCCCATTCCTTTTTCTGGAGTCCTTTCCCTTTCCCCTTTTTCCCTCTTTCTTTTCCCCCTCCCTCCCGCATCATGACAATTTCGGAGACAGAATCAGTAGTTCACAACGGCAGTACGAGTTACCCTCGTCCGTCTCTCCTTATTCTTTTCTTCTTTTCTCTTGAGAGTTTTCTTTCTTCTTCTTTTCCCCTTTCCCTTTTCCCCCTTTGTGACGACGGAGTCTGTCCGCGAAATTGTCATGAGGAGGAGGCGTGGCCAGTAATCCCTCCCCCACCTCCTTTTCACAGGAAGTCTCCTTTTTTTTTTCCCCCCTTCTTTTTTTCCCCCCTCCCCTTTTCGGTGCATTGAGGAATAGCGGGCGACAATTGCCCAGCAATGCCAGAGTAGTGCATGTTCATCCTTGTCTCCCCTCCCTTTTCTTCGTTCATCCCCTCCCCCCCCTTTCCTCCCCCCCTCCCATACTCAGATGGAAGGGCGCGATTACGAAATACGTTGCGTGCAAATCGATGCCCGGTCCTTTTTCTCCCTTTTTAACACCCTTTTCTCTTTCCCTTCTTCTCCCTCTCAGATGGTGCCCAGACCAGTTAAAGTTGGATAGAACGGCCAAGACGATTTCCCCCCCTTTTTCCCCCTTCTTTCCCCCCCCCCCCCTTTCCCCCCCCCTGTCCCCCGATCGAAAGAATGGGTAAACAATGGCCTTATATCCAAAGATGGTTTTCTCCTCCCCTTCAAATTTTTCCTTTTCCCCCCCCCCCTCCTTTGCGCCGCCTTTGGCCCCGTCAATGGAAGTTGACGTACCCAACGGAACAAAAAAGTGTTCTCGCTTCCCTTACTCCCCTTTTCGTAGTACCCTCCCTTTTTTCCCTTTTCTTTCTACTCCTTTTTTTCATGCCCCTTCGCGCGCATATCGAGCGTAGTGGGTGATGAAGTTCAGCGCCCCCATTAGCGCGCCGCTGTCCTCCTCTCTCCCTCTTCTTTTTTTCGAAGTTACTCTCCCTTCTTTTCTCCTCCCTCCCCCCCAAAGCAGCAGCAACACGAATGAGCCAGGAAGGTTGGTCCCACCTCCCCCGTCTTTCCCTCTGACTCCTCCTCCCCCTTTTTCTCCTCCCCCCCTGATCGTGCGTGCCGTCGGAGACTAAGGTAAGATCGCCTGCTGCATCTCGCCCAATCCCTTCCCAGGAGGTCTCCCCCCCCCCTCCCTCCCCTTCCTGAAATACTGAGGCGATGGACGTTGTGGTCCGGATGAGACCAATGTTGCGGATGACCCCCTTTTGCTCCTTTTCGTATCCTTCTTTTTTTTTTCTTCCTTTCCCTCTCAAGCCGTGAATTTTGTATGCCACAGCCCAGCAAAGCTCAGCGCAAGAATCTCAAAATTCCCTGTTGGATCGGTTTCCATCCTTCTTCTTTTTCCCATAAGCTTTCTCTTCTTTTTTCCTTTCCTTTCCCCCCCCCCCAATGACTCCGCTAACAAAGTCGTATTTGGAGAGGACGGATACTTCGGATCATTCCTGCTTCTCTTCACCTCCCTTCTCCCTAATTTCTCTCTCCTCCCAACCATGCACCGCATTGGCTTCGGATTGCAGGAACCGATCGGCTCCCAGATTCCTCCCTGTTTTTTCCCTTTTTTTTTTTTTTTTCCTGGGAATACGACTCCTTCACAGGTGGCGGAACAGCGATCTCGGTACTTTCCCACCCCCATCTTTTTTCCAACAACTCCTTCTCCCTCTTTTTTTTTTCCCCCTCTCCTCTTGAGTCCACCAACTGGCAACCACCAAACTTTGGATGAAAATATAACTTTTCTTACCTTCCTTTTCTCCCCTTTTTCTTTCTTCTTTCTCTCCTTTTTTTTTGTCAACCGCGGGAATATATACAGATTCTTCTGAGAGCAAGCAGATTATTGATCTATTATTTTTGGCGATGCCGCTTTTTCCTCGACCTTTTTTCTCGACGAAACTTTTTTTTTTTCTCTTTTCCCTTTCTTCCCTTCTCCGATGTTTCGCATCAACTATATCCAATTAGACGGGAATACGGCAGCTCTCCGCGTCTGGTGCCCCCCTTCCCCTCTCCCCCCTTTTTTTTTCCCCTTTTTTTTTTTTTTGGAGATTGCTTGAGAAAAAAGAACGCAAAAATTGCAAGAATGCCCCGCCTCTTTCGGTTCCTTTTTTTTAGAGCTTCTTTTTTCCCCCCCCCCCTCCCTCGGGTCCTAACATTCCCCTTTCCCCCCCCCCTCTCTCCACCCCCCCCCCTTTTCCTTTTTCCCCCCGGGCAGAACAGATTTAGAGACAAGTTCGAGAAAAGCGGCTCTCCCCCCCTTGACCTTTCCCTATTCCCTTTTCCTGGCCTCGTGGCGAAAGGAAAGAGAATACAAACTCGGGGTGTTTTATAACCTTTCCCTTCCCCTCTCCCCCCCTTTTTTTGCCTCCTCGGAAGAGGAAGAAAGAGATCATCAATTCACCGTCCTTGACTTTCTTTCTTTTCCCCTTCTCCCCCTTTTTCCTTCTTTTTTTTCTTCCCCACGGCAACACCAAGTTGGCAAATTGTTTGGACTGTGCTCACCACCTTCTTTTCTTTTTTTGTCTTTCCCCCGGTTACCTTCCCTCTCTTCCCTTCTCTTTCTTTTCCGCTATCGGGGACGGAGGAAAATTAGGCGTGACCCCCGCCTGCTCCTGTTCCTTTCTCTCTTCATGGATAAGCCTTCCCCCCTTCCTTCCCTTCTCTTTCCTTTTTCCCCCTTCTCAATTCGAGGTGATCATCGTTCTCAAGACGTAATAAAAAGTTATTGTGAAGCAGATGCGATTCACGCAAGGAAGCTTCCCCAGTTTCCTTCTTTCTCTCCCTCTTCTCTTCTTTACTTTTTCCTCAGTCAGAAAGTTCGATTAAATGGTTGCGGCACGGGAGGCAGGGAACCCTCCCCTTTCTCCTCCTTTTTACAATTTCCCCCCCTTTTTTCCCCTCCCCTTCATCGGACCTTCAGTATGTATTAATGGAGATGGTGGAGGTGTTTGTCGTCATTTTCTTTCTGGAAGCCCTCTTTCTTTTCTTCCCTCCGGCGACACGTAACTGAGTATACTGGACGATGCCCGGAACGATCATTTGTTTTCTTCTTCCTTCCCTTCTCCCTCCGAGTCAGTTTTTTTTTTTTCCCCTTTTTTTTTCCCCCCTTTCCTGGGCTTCATTAGTGTTGATGCGGCTTTGTTGTGACGGGGCGGCGCGCCGCTTCATTGGTTTTATTTTCTTTTCCTCTCCCATTTCCCCTTTTTCCTTTTTCTCCCCCCGAGCTCGCTATGCGCGCGAAGGGGGAATGAACGATGATGAGAATTGCCAATTACTTTTCTTTCTTTTTGCTGACTAATTTTTTCTTTCTTTTTTTCGCTTTTTGTTCGTTGGTTAAGTTAAAACGGCCAGGTTGACGGTCCACCCCTTTTTTTCCTTCGGTATACACCCCTTCCTTCTTTTTTTCCTTCCCCCCCCCCGCTATTTCGGGAATATAAGCCATGGGGTTAAGAAATGCTGAGATAGGGTTACTGAGGATTCATGGTCCTTCAAGTGACCTTTTTCTTTCCTTCCTTTCCTTCCCTCCCCCCCGTTTAAAAATGGATGGGCAAAATCTGGAGAGGGAGAAATACGGTTCCATTATCTATGTTGTTTGACGTCGGCTCGTTTCCCTTTTTCCTTTTCAACTGTCTCCTCCCCCTCCTTCTTCTTTTTTTTTTCCTGGCACTCGATCTTTGGAATTATTTTAGCGGATAACTATTACTGGTCCCTACGCTGCTTTCCTTTCCCCTCTTTGGAATCCCTCCTTTTTTTTTCCTTTTTTTCCCCCCCTCCTTCCGCTATTCCCAGCAACGAAGTGGCGTGGATAAAGGCATGAACCCCAAGTTATTTCCATCATCCTTTTTTTCTATGTGGATTTTTCCCCCTTTCTTCCCTCCCTCTTCTCCCCTCCCCTTTCGGCGGACAGACTCCCGTCGTTCCAAAAGGGAAGTAAGAGTACATCTTGGCCCGTTCTCTCCTCCTTCTTCTCTCCTCCTTTGTTTTCTCTCTCCTTCTTTTTTCTTTTTTCCCTTTTCCCTTTTCTTCTTCCTTTTTGAACGAGGGGGTCTGTTCCGCGAAATGTAATGAGGAGGAGGCGTGGGCAGTATCCTTCAAATTTTTTCTTTTTTCCCTTCTTTCCTCTTTAATGGCCCCCCCCACTTTTTTCTCCTTTCCCCTTTCCCCCCCCCCCCCTGTTCCTTGGGAATAGGGCGCAAATTGACCAGCAAGACAAGAGTAGTGCAGGGGCATGCGATGTTTTACCCCTCTTCAATTTTCTCTCCTTTCCCCTTCCCCCTCTCTAGCCACGCCCATAATCAGATGGAAGTGGCGATTACGAATACGTTTCTTTCACAGCTCTTTTTTCTTAATTTCCCCCCCCCCTTTCCCCCCCCTTTTCTTATAATGGAACCGGATGCGAAAGAGCAAGAATGGTGCCATCCTTTACCCTTTTTTTTTCTATGGTTTTCTTCCTCCCCTTCTCTTCCCTTTTTTCCCCAACACCATGATCCCAGGAACCCGATCGAAGCATGCGGTTTACCCCATCTTTTTTCTCCTTTTCCTTTTTCTCCCAGCCCCATCGACGAGCAAAAATGGCGATGTATACTTTATTCCTTTTGATCTCCCCCAAAAAGAGGAGAGCGTCCTTTTTTCCCTTTCCCTTTCCGGCCCCCCCCCTTTGGTGAAGAGATGACGGTCCATCCAGCATCTCTAAAGACCCCCACTTTCCCCCTCCCTTTCTTTTCCTTTTTCTTTCACCAAGACAGAAAGTAAGTGGACTGCGCATCCTCTCTCTATAGCTCTTTTCTTCCGTTCAGAGCAAAAAGGGAGAGCGACGATTTTATCCTCTCCCTTTTTTCCCCAATTCTCAAATGGAATGGATCCACGGACGTCATCCTCTTCCCTCCTCCCCTCCCCTTCACAAAAAAAGCCGCCAGTCCCCTGTGACTCCCCCATTCCTTTTGGAAACCAATGGAAGAGCGAAGATATGAATCGGAAGGTCTTTTCTTTTTTGGTTTCTTCCGAAGGGAGAACAGCACCCTGCGTCTCCCTTTTCCCCTTCCTTCTCCGCTTGAATCTCGCAAAGAGAACGGCCCGTCGGCCCTCTCCCCCATGCGACCAAAACCCTTCCCCTCTCCCCCCCCTCTCCAGGAAGAAATACTGAAGGCAGATGAAGTTGTGGTAAAAGGCGAAGACCATTTTTCTTCTTTTCCTCTGCGTCTTCCTCTTTCTTTCTTCCCACATTTATCGAAATCTTATGGATGACCACCTTCACGAAGCAGGGCCCCTTTCCTAAAGATACTGCCCTACTTTTGCCTTTTCCTGCATTGGGGCAAAGGCAGGGGAAAAGAGTCTCTTGCTTGAATCGCCTCTTTTTTCCTCATTTTTTTCTCAATCATTTTCCCCCTCCCCCCTCTAACAACGTCGTCTTTGGATGGAGGATAAGGAGGATACATTGCAGAGGGACGCTCCTTCCTTCCCTTTGGAGTCTGTCATCCCCTTCTTTTTCCCCCCCCCAAGCGAACTGAATGGATGGACCGCACTTTTTCCCCTCTTCTCAGGAACTCGTCCCTTTCTTTTTTTTTCGGGCACCAGCCAAACAATTAAAAAGGGGGGTTGTTGCCGTGGGAATACGATCCTTCCCTTTCCTTTCCCTCACCCCCCCCTTTTCTTCCCTTTTTTCTTCCCCCCCCCTGAGACTGCAGGTGACGGTGAAGGGATGAATAGATGGAGGCCGACTGCCGGCTTCTTCCCACAGTTTCTGCTGCCCCTCTCCTTTTCTCCCGCCAGATGCCGAACAGGAACATGAGGCCATTGCGCATCCTTTTCTTTTCAATGGGCCTTTTTGCATTCAGAGAAGGGGGGGAGGGGAAAGAGGGAGAAGAGCACGCGTCATTTTCTCCCTTTTTTTTATTAGGGGGGGGATGCGCTTTTCTTTGCCCGAAAATAAAGAACGCCCCCCTTTTTTCAACTTCTTTCTCCTTTCCCGTTTTGGGGGGGTAAGGGGAAAATGTTTTTCCTGCTTTCTTTTTTCTTTCCTTCTCCAATTCGCAAGGGCCGCGGACGCTCTCGCGATTTCTTTTTTCCTCAAGTATTTCTTGCATTTCTTG
>Ga0179593_1542665_pt1 | contig 13173 bp, 18 predicted proteins | sample CZODoug2_1_08_16_FD_185931 | JGI IMG/M metagenome (GOLD analysis project Ga0179593, IMG submission 185931) | Vadose zone soil fungal communities from Angelo Coast Range Reserve, California, USA - CZODoug2_1_08_16fungal (PacBio error correction) | ecosystem: Environmental > Terrestrial > Soil >... | reverse complement strand
TTTTTCTCTTTTTTTGACCTTACCCCACGGCAATTTCCCCGCTCCCTCGCTTGTTCAAGCTAAATTTTCTTCGTTTCCTTTTTCCTTTTGTATCCCGCCCTCTGTTTTTCGAGATCCCCTTCCCGAATTTCTTGCGGTTTTCTTCCGGTCCCACTCTCCCCCCCTGACAGACTTACTGTGATCCAATGTAATTACAGTTTGCTCTGACACACCCCAAGGTTTACGTTCCCCTTTTAGACGCGTTTTCGGCCCCTTTAATTGGTTTCTGGGGTGCGGATTTTTACGATTACCCGCATTTTCCCCCCCCCCCCTTCCCCCCAATTCGCCTTCCCCCATCGGCACTTGTTTTGATGGCCTCTACACCCCCCCCGCAGAGCTGGCTTTTTTTCCATGAAAATCTGTCTTCTTTCCCTTGCAAGCTGCACCGTTTGCCACCTTGGACCCCATGCGAAAACCGCCGTACGGCAAAATATCCCCCCTTTTGCCTACCCAACATCTCTCTTTCGAAAACCACCCCCGAGCGGCAGCTCGTTGCTTGAATCGGCGACACCCCTGTGCTTAATACAATCCCCCCCCCCCACTTTTCCCCAAACCACCCCAACTTGGCATGCAACTATACAACCAGAGGTTGCTAGCCCTCTTTATCAATTCCCCCCGGTTGCCATTGAGTTGCATTTTCGTGCAAAGTCCATGTTTTTGAGTTTTTCTTGTACCTTTTCGCATTTCCCCCACCCTCTACTGTTCTTGGTTCGGGGGACCCCCCATTTCCACCCCCGTCTCAAGCGATTTTTTCCCGTTAAACGTGCCTTCTTCGTAGTTCCCCTTTCTCCAACTGTCCCCCCCTCCCACAGGGACTCACCCCCAATCCCGGCTGTTAAAAAGTCAATGTTCTTCTTCCCAGCCTAGTCCCCCCAGTTCACGTCAGGACGTTTGTACCGTTCCCATCTTCAGGAGTGTTTCTTGCGGCCCCACCGTCTTGCACTCAGAGAAGGCCTTGAGGTTCCCCAAACTCCGGGCCAGCGGTGCTATGACTGACGATCAATCCCCCACATCTTGGCAATTTGATTCAACCCCACTTTTCCTTCGGGGACACCTTTTTATTGTCTGGGTTGGTTTACTCCCCAACGCCTCTTTTTTTTTCTTTCCCCCAACCCGGAACGACACCAGTGTTTCAGCCATGCCTTCTCGGGCAGATCTCCCATAACCGCTTCTCGTGTCTGAACACCGCCTATGGTTCGGTTTTTTGCACCTGCTCCCCAAAACACCTGTCTGAAGTTTTCTCCACCATATTTCCCTTGATGAGTAGGCCCCTTTCAGACTCTCTTTCCTCTATTTTACCGGCTTAGTATTTTTTATGCCTCTTGTCTTTTTTCCATCCCTCCTTTCCTTATCTTGTGATTTTTCAGCTTCGTATTCTTAGTTTTCCTGTATTTTCACCCCGTTTTGATTGTATTTTTCTTTCTGCGGCAGCCTCGAGAATTTCTAGTTCTTGCACCCCCGCTCAACAGCGCCCACAAAGTACGCTGACCCTGTCCCCCTTCATTTCCCCCTCCTGAGGACAGGTCGCTGATTGGTTTCACGGAATGCCTCCCCTTTCAACTTCCCCCTTTTTTTCATTCCGAGAAATTTTTTTTTTTCTCTTCGGAGTGTGCCTCGCCAGTTCATTATCCCCAACCTCCCACCCCCCTGACCCACGGTTCGTGCTCTGCTCATCAACTCCGTAGGTTCCCCATCGCGCTTAGTCTTTCCTAGGACCCCTCTATTCTGTCCGGCAGTTTTCTTTTCACAGACCCGCGATAAATTCCCACCCCCTTCCAATGGTTATTCGTCTTTCTCTTTTCGGGGCTTCGAGTTGTTCTTGCGATCTCGGAAGACCTTTTTTTTTTCGCGCAGGCCCCCCTCTCGCTCTTTCACAACGATTGGTGATCGCCTTTGATGTGCCTCGCGCCGAGGACTCTCCTGTTCTCGGTTTGGCGGCCGTTTTCTCAGTAAAACCTTTTTTTGGCCGGACAACTTTTGGTTCCTGTTTTTCGGGTCTTTTTTTTTTCCTTCCCCCCCCCCCCCGCCAGAGTTTGTTTTTTTTGTATTTTATTCTTAATCGGGCGTGCGTTTGCTCACTTTTTTCCCCCCCCCTTCCGGCCCTCATGACACTTACTTCCACCAGCCACGGTTCGGTCTGGCTGCTCTCTTGTACTTACGGTCCCCTCTCCTTTCTCGTAAATCCTCTCCATTTTCCCCTGTTTTCACAAGGCCGGGATCTTTTTCCCTCCCCGGTGTGATTCCTTTGTGCCGGTCCTTGATTAAAGGCCCGTGTTCGAGCAGTTTCACGTTGATTTGACCCCTCTCTCTCTGGTTGGAGGATTGGTATTTTTCATTGTTCTAACCCCCCCGGACAGCTCTTCCTCCCCCCCACCCCCCCCAGTTTCCCTTTATTTGCTTGTTGTGTTCTTTGCCCCCCCAAACCCCACTTTCTACTTTCCCTATTGCTTCCGTTGAGCAATGTCCCCACGGGCGTCAGTCCCCCCCCTTTCTTTATGCTTCCTGACACCGTTTTGGTGTGTTTTCGGCTCTTATGTCCGCGGATTTGTTTCTTGCGGCTTCCCTTCGCAAGGAGATTTTTGCCTGCTTTTTTTTCCCCGTGCTGATTGTTCTAGGGCCCCCCTTCTCCCTCCCCCTTGACCTAATAGAAGGTTTTTCTTTGGGAGTCCCCTCTTTGTTCCAGCCTGCTTGGCCCCGGCAGCCATTAGCCCCGTCACTTTCCCCTGATTCCAAGCGTGCTTTGTTTTTACCAATGTTGTTATTTTTTTTCTAATTGGCCTTCCCTGTTATTGATCATCCCCTTTCTTTAAAACACGTATGGCCCAGCCCCCTTCCCTGGTTGGCACCCAATTGAAAAATGTGTCCCCCTCCCCCACACTGAACTAGGGACAATTTGTTTTTTTGGCAACCCTTTCCTTCGATCGTTTTGCTTTCCCTGATTGAGCAACTTTCTGTCGTACGTTCCCCGCCCGCATAAACCCATCCGAAACCCAAGCCCAAAGCAATTCCGGAAAATTTACCTCCCCCCCCTCGGAGTAAGTGACAGTCGGATTTACCAACTCTCCGTCCTACAGTCTCCTCGGGTACGGCTTTCTTTTCCCTTTTTTGTTTGATGCCCCCCTCTCTCCCTCGCTCACCCCAAAATCTTCCCCTTAGCTCTTTGTTACGAACCCCCAGAATCTGACCCATTGGCCGTTCTCGTCCAACCTGTCTTCTCTCTAAGTAATTGTGGGTTTTTTTCACTGGCGGGTGTTTTCCCATCGAAGGCTTTTCTTTAACCTTCCCCATGTGCGGGTGCCCATCGCCCTTTTAATTCCTCCTCTATACTCTTGAGTGTACGTTGTATTTTTGCCCTTTTGTGCCGATGACGATGTTTCCCGGGATCTCCATTCTTCCTCTCTTTCTTTGTTTGTTGTGTTTAGATTTCATGGTCACTATCTGGGCTTTCTCTGGGGGCCACAATAGTCCCATTTCTTTTTTCTCCCTACTCTTGGTCTCCGACCTTTTTTGGATCTTCCCTTCCGCAGCAGGCAATTCATAACTCCCCTCTCGATGTAAACCCCCCACCCTTCGTTTCTTTTGCCAACGTTGTTCCTTTTCTTTTTTCCTTTCACAGAAATTTTTCTCCCCCACAACCCATTCATTTTCGCCCCTATTTATGTTGGCGTAATAATCTTCCTTCAGATCTCTGTGTGCCCTACAGTTTCTTTTTTTTCAGGCTGTCCCCTACAGGCCAGGCAGGCCTTCCTCCCCTTCTTATCTTCCGTTGCGGCGCTCTTTTTTTTTTTGGCTCTCTCGTTTCCGGACCCCCCGTCTTTCCGGTTTTCGGTTTGCTAGCTCGAGATCCTCCGTACCTTTCCGCGAGTGTTTTTCATCTTTTCCCCCCCAAATGATATTTCCTTGAAGTGCCCAATCCTTCGAATGCCCCCCCCTTCTATTAACACAAACCCCCAAGATCTTGTCCCCGTCTGGATAGGTTGCGTTTGACCACCCCTTGGTTGCAACATTCCTTGTGCTGCTCCTTCTGTTTTACCCGGACCCCCCCCCCTTTCCCCCCCACCCTGATCATTCAACCTACCCCCTTTTCCCGCATTACCTGCCCATACCCCCCCCGAATGCATCTCCCCCCCCCACAACGCCCCCTTCCTCTGTTCTCCCCATTTTTGTCAATCCCTGCGGCTATGGTCACTTTGCCCCACGTTGTTTTTTCCAAGGGGCCCACGCAATTTCCACAGTATGTGCCCAATTATTACTTCTCTGGCTACCCCCCAACGAACGTTCAACCGGGGCTCCGTGGCGATCCTTCTTTTTTGCAGAGAATAACCTTTCCCTCCTGGCTTCATAAGTTCCTCGCCCCCCCCCAAACCTGCTTGGGCCCCCCCCCCCCCCCCCCTCCTCAAGCTAAACAAACCTTTCATTTTTTGCCTTCGCCACAGCTGATCATCGCTTTGCTCCGGTTATTCTCCCGATTACCCCCCCCATGTCCCCCCCTTTCTTGACCATTTCGCCTTTCCCCCCCCCCCAGCCTCGGCTTCCTTTTTTTTCTGGTTCCCTGACACATCGTCACCCCCTTCTGTGCTAAAAAAATATGTGCCCCCCTGGTTTCCCCTTCCCCTGCTCGACGCTCAGCAAAAAGGCGGTTACACTTTTCACACCCCGGTCCCCCCCTTTTTGGGATCACTTGTTTAAAAAACCCAAAAAAAAACAATGGGCGGTTACAGGGGCGAGATCTTCCCTCATGAAGTGTAGAGAGGGTTCTGGCCACGTATAGGAATCTTTCTTTCTCTTCTTGGCGGCTTTGAGTTGGAAGTTATGTCCCACCCCCGTCGCCACCCCCTGGCCCATTTCCAATGTGATTTTCTTTCTCCCCTTAAACCCTTCCCACAGTTTTTTTGGCAGTATTGCCCCTTCCCGGCCGCTACCCTCCCGCCTTGTCCCGCTTGGTTTTGTCCTCCCCCAACCAGGGTTGTCCCCTGGCACCCTGTCTGCTCACCCTCAGGGAACCTCCTGCCCCACCAAATGAGGCTAAGTTCGGAGCGTATGTGAACCATTCCAAAGCGTTTCTGTTTTACAAATCGGCTTTATCGCTGTTCGGAAGTCCCTCCCAAGCCAGTAAGGTTTTTTTAGATGCTCCCCCGATTCTAAATTTTTTATGACAAATTTTATGTAAAGTCAGTGCCAGCTGTTCCTTGGAGTTGATTCGCCTCCGGTAGCCCTAGATGCTCCTTTCCCCAACGATTCCTTGTTTTTCTATTGGATTGCCCCACCCGCTGTTTCACTCTCGTTCTTGTGCTCGTTTTTTCCGAGCACCGTTTTTTGTTCTTTTATAATTCCTTTTTTCGCTTGTGTACTCCCAGTCCCATTTCTTTTTGATTGCCCCCGATAACCGCCTGACCCCAACCCTCCCAGGCCCCGCGACCCACTTCTTTTTATTCGAAAGATTGAAATTTCCGCCCTCTGTGGTCCCCCCCCAACCAGGACGCTCAATCCGTGCAACGCCCTGTTTTTTCACAAACTCGTCTTTCCTCTTTTTTCCCCCAGACGACAAACTACCATTCCTCAACCTCCCCAACTTGGGTGATACGCTCCTTTTGCCACCCCCGACGAGTTGACAAGTGGGCTCTCATCCCCCAAGCTTCCCCCAAACCAGATGCGGGCCTGGCCCTGCATCTTTTCTACAGAACCGGTTTAAATTACATCAATTCCCCCCCCTGAGTCATGGGTGAGATGTGTTGAGCGCTGCTAAGAGGATGGCATGTTTTGATGTGGTTCCCAGTTACCCCTCCCCCCGACCTCGTTTCTGACAACGTGTTTTTTTTTTTTTCGTGATGTGACACTCTCTCCCGTACGTCTTGCATGGCTTCAGCGGTGTTAAGTTCGGCGTTCCCAAAATTTGCGTTTTCACCAACCGCTATCCCCTTGTTCGGGAGCGGCAAGTATTTTTTTTCATACACCCCCCTCCCTCGTTTGTGTTATCTTGCTAACCGGCTTTTCCAGGGTCCTTTTCTCAAACGTTTTCATGGCAGAAATTCCCCCCCCCCCTGCACGGCCTGCCAAGAGTTTCTTTGTACCTCCTATACGGGTCCGTTTGTCTTTTTCCTCCTCCCGCATCCGACCTTAAACCATCCCCCTTTCCATTCGGCGGGTTCGGTTCCCCTTTGGTTCCTTTGTGTGTCGTCGTTTCGACCAGTGGGGTTCCCGTGAACCCCAAACATATTTAGCTTTTTTTTTTTTTTTTGGTCCCGGCGTGCCCACGTTCTTCCCCCCACCGTCTAGCCTCTATTGTTGGTTGTTGGCCTTTAGAAAACCTTTCCTAGTCCCCAACCCCTTTTGTCCTTTTCGTGTCCTTTATTGCTCCGTTGTAAGCAACGCTAGTCTTCCCCCACTTTCTCTTTTTAGTCGTCCCCCCCTCCGTGTTTTCGCTTAATTTTTTTCCCTGCGATTGTGTTTTTTTCCGGATTCTTATGACAGCCCTTTATTGGGTATTTGCTCGGCCCCACCCGCAGCGCTTTGCACGATCAGGTTTGTGTTCCCCTTTCTTTTTCTGATTATGGTGGTGTTTTTCCCCCCGTCCGTCTTCATTGCGTCTTTGACGTCTCCCGATGGCGGTTTTTTTTTCCCCTTTCAGCAGTGCAGTCTGAGGCGTACTCGGTCCTGTCAGTTTGATTTCCCCCCCCCATTCGCATCCAGCTGTATTCCTTTTTTTTGTTCGCACCATGTTGTTCATTTTGGCCCTTTGCGGCATGTGTTTTTTTTTTTCTTCTCATTGTGCCACTTGTCCCCATGTACTTTTTCCCCCAAGCCCCCGTCCGGTTTTTGCACCCCCACTGTCAAGCGACCGCGACCTTTGCCTCGGTTCACAGGTCTGGTTTGGGCACCTTTTTTAATTTTCTTGATGAGAGTTTTTTTTTTTCTTCTGCCTTTTCCTTTTTTTTCCACATGGTATTTTGATAGATCTGGCCATCACCCCCCCAATGTCGAAGTCTTCAAAGACTCTCTTCCCTGAGCCGCGGCGTCGTGACTCTCGCGACCTACAGTGAACAATTCTTCCCCTCCCTACTAGTCTCCCCGAGTTACGCTTGCCTCTCTTCTCAGTGGAGATTTTTTTTTCCGCGTCACACCATGCAAAATCTCAATTTTCTTCCTTCTTCCCTGCACTTCCCTTCACCTGGCGAAACCCTGGTTTCTCGAAACTCTGCTCTTCCCACGTTAAAGTGTCCCCTTTTTTCCTATTGGAATGGTGGGTTCCCTTCTGGGGGGTTTTTCCTTGCCGCTGCTTTTTATTTATGCCAGTTCGCGCCAGAGTCTTCTTTCGTGTACGTCTATTTTCTTTGTGCCGCAAGAGAGTTTTCTTTTTTCCCCCCCAGATAGTGAAGGCTGTGCCCCCCTCTCTCTTTCTCACCGTTTACAACAGTTTAAAAAACACAACACCCAAAAAAAACAAAGACACAAATCAAACAAAAATACAAAAAACCAACAACAAAAAACAACACAAAAAAAAAACACAGAAAAGATGCCGATCTCCGGCCAAAATCTCTTTTCCACTGCGATCTGTTTTTGGGCCACACTCGTGACCCCCTCTTCCCCCCCCCTCAAACTCGTTCTTTTCTTTCTGCCGCAAATTCCTTTTTTGGCATTTACTTCCCCGACCCCCATGTTTCCCCAATTCAGCCTCCCGCCTAGAGTTTTTTTTGTTGACCAACCCCTCCGGATCAGTGGCAAACGGTGACTGATTGAATATCCCCCCAGCCCAATTTTGCTAGACTGGTATGTTCGCCTTTTCTGCGGATTTTTTCCCCTCCAGGCCACGTGCTTTCCCCATATTGGTTGTATCGCGGATCTCGGAGTCTATAGAACAAGAAGTCCCCTTTTTCCTGGCGTGACCGCCTTCTCATTCCTTCTGCTTCTTGACTAAGAAGAGGTGTTCTTCGGCCTACTGGTCACGTGTTAGCCCCCCCCCCACCCCCCCCCCCCCCCCCCCCCCCCCCCCCCCCCCCCCCCCCCCCCCCCCATGTCTTTTCTGCTGAGGACCTGTACAAGATTTCTGCTTGTGGTTATTGTAAACTATTTGCCCCCCCCTTCCCCCCTACCAAATTGGTCCCTCTCGATCGCATTCCCTTTTTTTTATTTAAACCCAGGCGATTGGGCACCTTTTTTTCCCTTTCGTCGGTGCCATTTTCATTGGGTGACCCCCCCTTACGGAGGGGGCCCGTTACTCCCCAATGTGTCCCCCACCCTCGAACAAACCCTCTTTTACGTCCCCCTCCCATGGTCTGGCCTATACCCCCCCCCCCCCCCCCCTGCAGCAGTGGGTGATGTCGACCTTTTTTTTTCATGTTCTGCCGGCCCCTCTCCCTTCGGTACCACCAGTCTTCCCACCCCTTTTTTCTCTTCCACCGTATATGCTTTTGCCCAAAATTTCATACTTTTTTGGCACCCAGTCTTTTCCCCTCCTTGTTACAAAACCCGGGCCCCCCGCATGCTGGCTTTTTATTGCGCAACCCGCCCTCCGCTTTTTCATACTCCCGCCTCCCCAAACAAAGCTATTTTTCCTTGCCCTTCCCCCACACACTTCTTTTTTTTGCCTCGCAAAGTGGCATCGCTTCTCAACGGCACATATCCCCAGGTCCCTTGTCCCAGTACATTTTTTCTTCCCCCCCCCCACCCCAATATTTTTGCTTTTATCGGTTTTTTGTCCGTTCCATCGGCCCATTTTTCCTCCTTTTCCCACGAATATGTTTTTTGCCCATGGTTCAACTTTCCCCCCTGCTCTTTCCTGACTTCGCGAAAGCCACTCCCCCCCAGGACGGTTACTCACCCCCGGCGAAATCCTTGTCCTTTCACAACGTTCGTCAAGGTCTCCGCATTCCTCCCTTTTTCTAGTAGAAAGGCGTTTCCGGAACCGTTTACTTCATTCCTTAAGAGGACTCTTTTGTCCCGTTGTGCAGTTTTTGCCCCCAGCGAAGGGAGGCCCCCGCAGTGCGGCTTTTTTTCTATAACGTTCACCATACAACTGGTGCTGATTGTATTATCCCCCAAAGGACCGGCCGCCCCTGACCCCCCCCCTTCCCCCGCTTTTCTATTTCACGGGAAGGTTCTTTCTTTTCCCTACGAACGTTGCACACCGCGTTCCCCTGTGTACTTTCGTCCGAGGCCCCATCAAAGGGGTCTTCCATGTCGCCCGAGGAGTGGCATCCTTCCCCATACACACCCTCGGAGCACCCTCTGACATGAGCGCTCCTTTTTTTTCAGTTTCCTTCCCTTTTTATTTCGCGTTTTTTAGGGTAAGAATCTTTTTCTTTTTTAATTCCCCCAGACATCTTGGCTTTTTTTTTTCCATTTTGGTATGAAGCCGCTTAACCCCCCCATGGTCTTCTTTCCCTCCATTTTTATCGTCTCCCCCCCGTTTTTTGTTTTGTTTACATTCGATTGGGCCGCCCCTCGAAGTGAACTTTCTTCGGATTGGATGAACCCTCGGAACCGCGTTCCGCCCCCGAACCCACGCGACCCACTCTTAAGGGAGTTTTTTTTCGGTGGTTCCCTTCCTTTCCTTTAAAAGCGGCGTTCTTCCTTTTTCATCGATTCATTCTCGAGCGGCTTTTTTTTTCTCCTATCTTTGCCATTGATGACTCCCCGACCCCCCCCAAAGTGGGTTGTCAGAGAGCAGTCTCGCCAACCTAAGTGCGTCTATTGGAAAACGCGCAGCTTAATCCCCCCCCTTTTAAGGAAAAGCCTGACTTTTTTTTTTTTGGCGGCCAGCATCTTTCTATCAGCACTTAAACATTCTTTTCCCCACAGGATCCGCCCTTTTCAGATGCCCCCCTACATCTCGTTTGTTTTTTTTATGTTGCGGCGGGCAATTGCCACTCCCCTCGCTTTCTACCCACGATCGGGTGATGGGAACTTCTCGCCGTTTCTTCCCCCTCGTTTCCCTTTCAAGCCCCATTGTGGCGGCTTTGGCGGTCCAGATAACCCCTGGCTCGGCTCAACCCTACTGGGAGGGGTTTCTTGGTTCTTTGAACACTTCAGCCATTTTTTTTTATATAGATCCCGCTTGGATTCGGCGTGGTTCTTCCCCCTGGTCTTCTTCCACTTGAAAAAGCACTGGACTTATCTACCAAGAAGGGCTCTCCCTCCCCCCGTATTTGACTCACTTCCCTTCTCTACTATAGTACTTCCCGCCATCCCCCTGGGCACCCCCATTTACATTCCTCGGGATTCGACGGGTTTTAGTCCGGTTTGCCTTTTTGAGGGACTTGTTTTCCGACAGGTGGGTTTTTTCCCCGTTTTTTCCATGTTTCAAACATAATTTGAGAGTCTTATCTAATCCCATTTTTAAACTCTGTAGTCCCCCCCCGACCGAGCAAATATTGTCTTGTTTTTGTGGTTGTGAACACCCACATTGTGATCGTCCCCCTGGGAAATATCTACCTTTTCCCCCTTTGGGGGATATGTACGGTGCGTGTGATTCCAACTTCTTTTTTTTTAGTTTTTTCCTTTTTGGGGGAAGGACCCATAGTTCTTTTTTGTGGCCCGTATTTTTCCAGCCAGGCGTTTTTTTTCTTTCTTCTTCGGCAAAGCAGCGCTTTTTTTTTAAGGTCTTTTGTGTCCCGCGTTTTCCTTTTTTCGATCTTGTCTTTTTTTTAGGGCAAAGGGGTTGGCTACATTTTTTATGAATTTGTGCATACTTTTTCTTTTTTACGTGGGTACCCGATTTTTTCAGTTCTGTTCTGTGTTTTCTTTTCAGCAGAATAGAAGACCTTCCCAATTTGTCCCCTGTTGGCTTTCTTGGGATTCCTTTGCCATACATGTTGTGTCGCTTTTGGCGGGAACCACTTACATTTTTGGCTTTGTCCCGGTTAACCCCCGTACGCCACAGCCCCTTTCCCTTTTGCCCCCTTGACCCATGGGCACCCTGTGCCCCCCTTCCTTTCCCCAAAGTGGACCTTGTTTTTTTCCCCTTAGACACTCATTCCCGGACTTCCTCGATGATTGGAGCACCTATTTCTTTTTCCCCCCCCTTGATTTTTGACTTTCTCCTCAACCAAATCAATATTGACATTTCCGAACCGATTATGCCCTTCCACCGACCGGCTGTTTTCTTTTTACGGTTCTTTTTTTCCCCCGAACGAACATGTTATTCCCTCAGTGTAAGAGCTTTCCTGGCTCTTGCCTTTTCTTCCTCCGAAGATCCTTTATTTCCACCCAGCCTCCCTCCCATGATTAAGCACCAAGTCTTTTTCATGGGCCCATGCCTGGTTTTGTGTCTCGGCCACACTTTGTTCTCTTTTCAATCACCGGCTTTTTTCCCCCAATAAACGACCCCTTTTTGGTGGTTTTCTCTCTTCTTTATTCTGAACTTGCGGGGGGAAAAGCCCTCTAATTAGTCCAGATCAAGATTTCCTTTCCTTTGATTGGTCAGAGACCCTCGCATTGTGCGTGTTGCACGTTGAGGGATCCCCGATAGTGTTGCTTCTTCCTTCCTCTTTTTACCTCCTCCCGTTGGTGTTGAGATTCCTCTTGCTATTGTGGTGCTCCTTTGTTTTTCCCCCCCACACTCTCCCAAATTACCCCTCCACTATTCTGCTTTGCCCCTTGCGATTCCCGGAAGCGGTTCTTTCAATTTTGAGACCTTCCCCCCTTGCTTTTACCACCCTTTCCCCGTTTGGTCCCCCTTGTCCGTGATAATCCCGCCCTTGCGCTGAACCCGGGCCTGTCGTCCCCTTCTTTGCGTATAAGGGTTTTGACGCTTGCTGGTTTTTTTTTATTGACTTCGTGTACTTAACAAGCCGGCCTATTTTGCAAGAGTCCCCTCTCCTCCCTTCGGCGTGGAGCTCCACGATTGTTTCGTCTTCGCTTTTCACGACGTTTTTTTTAGAGATTTCCCCTGCTATGCGGTTGTGGTTACCTCCCAAAGCTTGCCGACTCCCCCTGGTGACTCAATATTCTTCATTACACCGTTCCTTTCCCCCCCAGGATTGGCCTTTTTCACCTTTCTTGGCCGTGGCTCGGTGGGAGGACCCACTTCCTTTTTTGACTTTGACGGGGTTTGGGGCGCCTACAATTGGCACCTGTCTTCAACTCCCCCTGTCGACATAAGCCCACAAAAATTGATGTTCTAACCCCACGGTGTACAGCTTTTTTGAGAATTGATCTTTCGGGATTTTTTCCCCGCTTGAAGTCGTTCCCCCCCAAGGGAACCCCCTCGCCCACTGTCCTTCCTGGCCCGTACGTACTTCTCTTTGGCCCTACCGATGACCGGGGACCACCCCGCTGCCTGAATCTTTTTGTTTGGCTGATTCGCATAAAGCTGAAACCCCCCTTTTCTTCCTTAAGATTTCCCTAAAACAAAGCCGGGCTTTGCCATCCCCAAGTCTCACAACTTTTTGCCCCCCTTCCTGAAGTTAACGTGCTTCATTTCCCTTTGTTTTTTTTTTTTCCCCCGGAAGGCATAGCCATCTGTTTTTACATGTTCTATTTTTTGGCATTTTTGTTCGCACGCCCCCCCCCCGATTTCTTTTTTTTTTTGCGATCGGTCTGGTTTCCTCCGCACCTACCCTGCTTTTTTTCTATGTTTTTCCCCCCTGGTACAACCGTTGCCTGATACGACGTCCTAACCTTTTTTTTTTTTTTTCAAAGCCCCTTCCCCTTTTTGGACCCTCACCCCCCCGGCTTCCGGTTCTGTTTTTAAAAAAGTTGTAGTTTTCCTTGAGGTGCGAGGTCTTTCTAGACCTGTGTTTTCTGTGGGTTGTTTTGGGCAACCGCAACTTCAATCCTGAGAGCCTGTCTGCAATTCCGTTTTTTTGCGTTTTTTTTTCTGCCCCTGACCCGTTGAGCCCACTCTGTTTCATCTTTCCCTCCACACCCTCACAAACCTTTTTTACTTTTTTCTTGCCAAGAAGTTCGCCCTTTGGAGAAACCCTTTCGCTTGTTTTCGTCTACACCAACTTTTTTGGACTAAGAACTTTTGGTTTTGCGTTTCCCCGACCTGTTTTTTTTTTTTTGCCGGGGTTTTTGCGTAAGTCTTTTATTTCGGCGGCTATCCCCCGCGCATTTTTAGCCCCCCGGCATCCCAGCTCGTGGTCAGATCTCTCCCCCCCCCGCGCTCAACCCCGATTCATGCTCACACCTCTT
>Ga0179593_1443330_pt1 | contig 13173 bp, 24 predicted proteins | sample CZODoug2_1_08_16_FD_185931 | JGI IMG/M metagenome (GOLD analysis project Ga0179593, IMG submission 185931) | Vadose zone soil fungal communities from Angelo Coast Range Reserve, California, USA - CZODoug2_1_08_16fungal (PacBio error correction) | ecosystem: Environmental > Terrestrial > Soil >... | reverse complement strand
ACGGTCTTTCCCCCCCCAGCTTCGCGTTGTTCCCCCCACCCCGCGTTGCGACCATATTGGTTCCAATTCGGTCCCGAGCCCTCTTCTCGTTATTAGACAGCTTTGCAGGTCCTGAAAAAGGGATTCGGTCGTATTCGTCGGGTCTCTGTTTTTGTCCTTTCAACACGTCCTTCTTACGCTTCCCTATCGAATTGCTTCTCGATTTCCCTTCCATTTGAAGCGGTTTCATTCTCTCTCTTCCTTCCCTCCTCCGTTTGTTTTTTTTTTTGGTCTGTGCTCGTGCCCAGTGTCAAGAGTTTCGGTTTTCTTTTTTTCCTCATTTTGCCCCATTTCGCGATATTTCCTTGGTGCTCTGCAGGACCGCCTTGCGAGGTGCGGAGTTGACCTCCAGTTCCCCCGCCCCCCACGAACTACGCCTCCCCCTCGCCTCCAAGCTGTCGTCGAACCTCAGTGCTTCGTCCGATGGACCCCCCCTTTCGTCTGCTATTTTGGTCCCGTCGGGACCCGAGATTTTCACCCTGCCCCCTCTGCCATTCCAATTGCCCGCGTCTTTGAGATTGTTTGTTCGATCTGGGGGGGCCCCCCCTTCTCCCCCGACCCTCTTGACGCACGTTTCGCCTTTTGCAATGCGATATGTTCCCGCATTTGACCACTACGACCCCCCCAGGTGGGCTGCACAAGAAAACGTTTGAGGCCGCAAGTCCCTCTTTGTCCGCGAAGTTTTTTTGTTAGCCATCACTGCGTTTTGCTCACCGCGGCTGGCCCCCCCCTCTGGTTGCGGAGTTTCCTTTAAGCCGTGATTTGGCCTCAATGGCCCCCCCTTGATGTTGAGCCCAGTTCCCCTTGCCGAGCCGGGAGTCTCCCCTTCACCCCTACCCCCCTGACCTTTTTGGCCCATTGGGTCAGTTTAGAAGGAAATGGTTCACGTGCAATTCACTGCCCCCCTTCCGGCTTTGAGTTGCAACCTCGCCGAATGTCCTTTGAAGCGCAGAATTTTGACCCATACGTTCTTCCTCCGATTAGTATCAAACCGTTCTCGACCAGACTCCCTGACGATCTGTTTGATGGTATGTGTCCCCCCTCTTGGATGCGAGGTTGATGGATGAGGCTTGAAGTGGCCGATTTTGTGTAGTCTAGTCTTCGCTCCTTGGTCCGTCGCAGAAAAGTTCTTTTCCCGCCTTGTTCCTGCCCCCCCGGACACCCCCCCCGTCTTTCGTCTCTTGGACCCTCTCCGATTTCGATTGCTCCTCTATGTGTCTCCATGCCCTCGGCCTTTTGAACCCACCCCGGCTGCTCCCCCCCTTGTTTTTTTTTCATTCTGCTCGAGATCGAGCCGTGGGCTTAAGAGGGTTCCTGTTTTTGTGGTTTTCGTCCACAGCTCAACAAAGCTTTCGTTTTGGGTTTGTGCTCCCTCACCACCTTGAGCCGCTGGCGCGTTGCTCCACCTAGACTGTTCTCCGTATTCTGGAGCCTTTTTTCCTCCCCCAGACACAGAAGTCTGGAGTCCTTCGGTCTACTGCCTGAGACCACTTCTGCCTTTCTGATTTCATCTTTTCCGCCCCGGCCGCCTACAGTTACCCCTCCGCCCGTGTTCCCCTTTTGGTGAAACAGGTGTGACTTCGGTTGCTGAGCCTTTCCTCATTTTCCCTTCTCCTTCCTGTTGCCGTTTCCCCCTACCGCCCCGATTTTGGCCACTCCATTAGGATCACGGTGGAACTTGTAGTCGGCTGGGTTTTTTTTTTCATTTCTGCTTTTTAGTGCCGCCACCCTGGTCGTGTTGTCCTTTCCACCCGCCGACAGGCCCGAAGCGCATTCGAACACCCCCCCCCCTTGGCATGCGAATATTTCTTTTTTATTGGATGAGTATTTTTCCCCCCCATTCCCCCCCCATGAATACTGCGCTGCCCGAGTTTTCTACCAAGTTGGGTTTTTACCTGGAGATGATTGATGCCTAATAATCTACCCAGGGTGGGTTTCGGTTGTTTCGGGTCCAACCGCAGTTGCCATCCTTGAACCACCGTTGCAACCATGATGTTACACCTCCCCGCCCCCGCCGCCATATCCTTGGCCCGTAGCGTTTTCGCCGTTTGGTGTTTTGGGGTTGCGAGAAGGCTCCCCGTCGAGCGTTCGTGAAGTAGCTCCGCTCTTGTCCGCGTCTGTGTTCTCCCACGGGTTTCCTTCCCCCTCCCCTGCCGCCCCTTTTCCCCCCCTTCGGTCTGTTGTTTTGAAATGTTGACCCCCGAAAGTGATATTGGTTTCCCCTGTGTGTCCCCAGGAGGTTATTCCCCGGGCCAGATGGTTTCGCCATTTGCCGTCCCCCTTTCCCTTTTTTACAAACGCCAACTTTTTTGCGCCTGCCCCCAATTCGACCTGGCTTTTTCCCCCACCGTTTGAGCCTCCCCATGTTGAAAACAGTCTGAGGTTTTTTTGCCCAAGCGCCCTTTTGCTCCTAGTTTCGGCTGCATTGAGATCGCCCATTTTTTTTTTTGATTGGCCCCAAACCCCTCTCTTTGTTTTGGGTTTGAAGATCCAGCTTCGTCCCTGTGCGGCGCCTTCCGATGCTTATAGCCGCCCCGTCCCCCCCCCCCTCCTCGTCTGCCGATTTGTCCCCCGTTTTCCTTGCACCCCTCTCTTTTGATCCTCGGACTTATGATTGGGGGGTGGGGGTGGGAGGTACCTTGGGTGGTCTTCGGGGGTCTCGGGGGTTTTAGGGGATTTGGGGCGGGAGCGGGGTGCTTTTAGGTGGGTGCGGGTTTGTCGGACTTGCGGTTGGGGTCGGACGGGGCCGGCGCGAGTCGGTTTGAGGGGGGTTGTGGCGTTGTGTGGGGGGTGATCGGGGCGCTGGGGTGTTTGGGCTTGTTTGGGTGGCTCTGAGTGGGGGGGGGGGTGGGCGCGGGGGGTTTAGGTGCGCGCGGGGTCTGAGTGTTTGGTGGTGTTGTGGGGGGTGGTGGGGGGGGTTGGGGGTGAGATCGTGGGGGGCGGGGGCGCGGGGTTGTGGGCGTTGCGGAGCGGGGGTGCTGGTGGTTTGGCGGGGGTTGGGGGGGGTGGGTGGGGCTTGGGTGGGGGAGGTGAGGGTTGGGTTTGTGGGGGGGCCTGGGGGGGGTGGGTGGGGGTGGGTGTTTGTGGTGGGGGGGGGCCGGGTGCGGGTTTTGGTTGTGGGGGGGGGGTGGGGGGGGGGGGGGTGTGGGGTGGCTGGGGGGGGGTTTTTTGGGGGTTGGGGGGGGTTGGGGGGGGGTGGGGCGAGGCCTTTCGACTGTAGTAACGGTTTTTGTTGCACTTTCCTTTTCCTGGCCCTGCTCGATCCCCCTTCGGCTCTCTCTCCGGCCCTTTGGGGTTACTTTCTCGTCCGCCGGTGCCCCTATCCAATCGTTTTTTTCTGTGTACATGGACTGAGTTTTTTCAGTAATTGCTCCTGTTCAGTCTAACTTTCGAAGATGGAGGCGCCCCCTCATGGAATGGTGCCTTAGTGCTCGTCCCCCAGTTATCTTGTGCCCCGTCCGCCCGTCACCGACCTCCCCTCGACATTGGCAACCCAGGAATATCTCCCTTGTTTTTTTTTTCCTTCTTTTACCCTTTTTTTGGTTTTTTGGATTCGATTTGTTTCCACCTTTTCAGTGCCTTTACTTGAAGAGCGTGCTCGCCCGTGTGTTCTTCCGACGGCCGCATGGATCCACTGTCCTTTTACGCTCTTTCCTCTGCCATTTCCCCCCTCCGTTTTTATCATCGCTTTAGAATTTGACGACACTCTTTTGTACCTTTCCCCTTTCCCTCGTTCAACCCCCCCACTTTGATTGGTTCTTTCTCCGCAAGGTCTGCCTGCCTTAACCAAATTTTTTCCCCCTCCTTTCACGCGTCCTTTTTTTGTCATTTTTTTTTTTTTTGGAAGGTCTTCCCCCTCCCTTCCGACCTCCTTCCGTGTCCTATCTCGACGGCGTGAAACTTTTTTTTTCTTTGCACGTCCCCCCAATTTGCCTCGACTTTTCCTATTCATGTTTGACTGGGGCTCGACTCCCCAGGAAATTGTTCCCCCCCAAATTTTCGGACTTTTTTCTCAATATTTGCTTCTCGTACAAACCAAACCCCCGATTTCGCCAATTTTTTAAGCGAGTCATATTTGCGGCACGACCGGAACCAATCGAGGCAAGTTTCTTTTTTTTATTTTCATGCCCCCGTACCCCTTGGAGTTGAAGATAAGTTGTCCTCCTCCCCCTCTTTCTTTTATTTTTGCGGTGGTTCCAAGTGTGGGGATGCGTACAACCGCGGTCCCTTTTATGGTACCCATTTTTTCTCCCGAGCCCCCTTTGAGGGGTTTTTTTTTCCGCTGGTTGGACCTTTGGATATCCCCCCCTTGGATTTTGACCTGGTGCTCATTACTTCCACCTGTTGTCCCGTTCCACCGTGCTATTACGTTTCGCGCCCTGACTGCCCCCTCTCGGCGACAACCCTCTGCAAATGTTGGGTCAGTGTTTTTCGGGGTTTTTTCTGTGGTTTGCGTTCGTTTGTTTTCCGTGCTTGTCCGTGGTTCTTTGCCCCAGTACCCGATAGTTTTTCTTTCTCGTGAGCACGGAGTTTTTTTTCCGCCTGATGCTTCCCCCGCAGTTATTCCCCCCTTTGGCAAACCACCCTTTCAGTATGCCAACTACCCTTAATGACCTTCCCCCCCCTCTTTGGGAGTGTGGTCGTCCCGTTTTCCCACTTGGAGATAAGTACCTCTTGCTTGGCTTGCGTTTTAGTCATGCCACAGCCCGTGGGTTATTGCGCCCGGGTTTTCCGAATCTTCCCTCGCCGGGCCTTTTCTTTCCTTTCTTTCTCGATTGACCCTTTTTTCCGTCGGCTGTCCTCAACCCGGGCACCATTGTTTTGCCTGGAAGGAGTTCTCCCTATTTTTTGTTGTCCCTTCATCCTGCTTTGTCTTATTCATGTTCGTCTGGACGCTGTCCCTTTGATTGACTTCTTTTTTCTGCGCAGTTTCCTTCCTCGCAGTCCCGCCCCCAAGCCCTTTCTTTCCCCCTTCCACATTATTCCGGTTAACCCTCGTTGTGCCCGCCCGCCTCTCCTTTCTCCTTTTCAATGTTTTTTTTTCCGATTCTCCCAAACCCCCCCCTCCCCTCGTTCGACCCCCCAAAGCCCCGGGGAGGCTGATATATCGACCGCGTTGCCTTTCCATGTATTTTTTTTTTTTCTGTGTCGTCCCCCCCATGTTTCCTGATCGCGCCATTCTTCCTGACCTCGTCCCCGGCCCCCTTCTGTTCGCATTTTGCTCCCTATACTGGGGGTTCCCTCCCTCGTCCCCCCCCAAACGTGTCTTGCGTCAGGTTACCCTCCTCCTTTGCCTTCTTTCTTTTCTACCCCTTTGGTCACAAGGCATCGTCATCATGCCCGCTCCTCCATCACTTGAACCGCCCCGACTTTCCCGCATTGCGTTTTTGTGTTTTCGCGGCGGTGTAGAATGGGACGTCCTTCATTTTTACTTTGAATTTCCGCTGAGTTCCCAGTTCCTCGTGGTCTTTCTTGCACTCACTTTCCCTCCTTTCACTTTTTCTTTTTTTTCCTTGTACCATTTTCTTTCCCCCCCTATGTGCCTGGTGCGCCTTTCGGCTCCCACCGATTGCCCCTGGTTTTTTGTCCACGAGCCTTCCCTTTTTTTTCAGGCCCAAATTACTTGTCTCCTTTTTTTTTTTGTTCGCTTTTTTTTTCTTTTTTCTTTTCCTCCTTTTTAACACCTTCCTCCACTTAAGACTGATTTTTTGTCCCTCGACCTCTTGTAGCCGACAATGTGGTGCACTAGGAAGTGAGTTCTTTTTTTTTTTTACCCTTTCCCTTTTTTCCCCCTGAACCACCTTATTTTGTTCTTCCCACGAAGTTTGTTTTTCTTCTCCTCTTTTTTTTTTTCCCTTTTGCTGGGTAGTGTCAGATTTATATACTCTTTTTCGTAGCTTCTGAGTTCGATATTGCGGTTTTTTTTGCCCAGATCGGCCCATCGAGTATTGAAACTTTTTTCTTTTTTTTGGGTCCTGCAACGGTCGGCCCCCGCTCAGTGGCTCCAGACCCCCTTTCCCCTCCCGCAAATGGTTTCATCGTTTCCCTGATGCAGTGAGTTCGTCTCTGTTCGTTGAAGTGGTGGTTTTTCGTTTTTTTTCTTCTTTGTGGCTCGCACTCGCGCAGGCCTTCTTTAGAAAGGTCCCCCCCCTTTTCAACTCCATATCTTCCTTTTCTCTCTTTCTCTCCCTTCTGCGTTCCTTTTTCATTTTCCTCTCGTTTTGACTCTCTGATGCCTCTCCTTTCCCCGATTTGATTTCCTTTTTGCAATTCTTTCTATCAAGGCGTGCTCTTTAAGGCCGTCTGTTTTTCTCCCCCGCTAGTTTACCGCCCTACTGACGCGATCCACCTTTTTAGACACTCAAGCATGATTCCTTACTCCTAACTGCTCGTGATGAGTGACCCCTTCTTTTTCCCTTCTTGCTATGGCCCTTTGAGCTTGGGGTTTTTCCTTGACCGTTCAGGACCCCCGAAATCTGCCCCTTTTTCCTCCGCGTGCTGATGTGTTTTTTTCTTCGATTTCTTGCCCCTCCCTTTGACCCGACGGTCTCTCGTAAGGAGACCCTAATCTTTTTCCCCCGCGCTCATTCCCCCCCCCCTCCCTCCTCAACGTCACTTTAACCTCCTTTTCGACCCCGCCCCCCTCGTTTCTCTCCTGCTTGCACGCTTTTGCTGGCCGGAAGGTCTCTTGAGCCTCCCTTCTCTTTAGCGTTTTTTGTCAACCCCTCGCGGCCTTTTGCCTTCTTTTACAAGTCCCGTTCCCTTGATGTGTTTTCAAGGCCGGTGGGTTTGCCCAGGACCAGTTTGCGACGCTTCTTTTCTCCAATGCTCACCCGACTCCTTCCTCCCCTTTTTGTCTGAAATGGTTCCGTCAAATCCTGACCTTTTTTGCGATTTTTTTTGCCCGTGAGCGTTCCCCCGCCCTCTTTCGTGGGGCTTGAGTTCGATCCCCGCGTTTTATTGCCTCCCCTGCAACAGCTTTCTAGTTCGTTTTTTTCTCAACTCTGCTTCTAGTCGGTTGTGGTGTGCATGATGATTTCCTGCTTCTGGTCAGGATCCCTCTTTTTTCTTTCTGTTGCAGACCACCGTGGTTACGAGTCCTTTCCGTACAAAGTACTTCTTCCCTTCCTCTGCGCCCTGATTTCCCTCTTTTTCTCATGTCCGTCCATAATGCGTTTGTCGGACATCACCCGTACTTTGGCCTTCATTAGCTCTCTATTCTTCCTGCACGGGTTTGCGTTTTTTTTTTTCGCAGAGTTGAGGGTTCGTTCCCCCCCCCCCCCCCATTGTCGCGATTGCCTGTCTCGCCTTGCGGCTTTCCGTCTTTCTTACCCGTATGTATTTTTTTTCGCCTTGCTTTCTGGTGTACGCCCCTTCCCTCTCCACTCTTTTTTTTCCCTTCCGTTGGCTTCTCGTCGTCGCGACCATTTTGTCCAACCGCCTTTTTCCCTCTTTTGGCACAGAGAACCATTCCTGGGGTCCCCTCGCGCCTTCCTTGCTCGGCCAAACCCCTTTACTGTTTTTCAATAGTACGGCCCCTCTTTCGTTTTGGTCGATTCAAGTTTGTCTACGTTCTTTTTTCGCCCTTGGGGGTCAATTGTCGCCTCCCCCCTCCTGTCTCCCCTTCGCCTGGGCGGTTTGCATTTCACCCCCGCCGCCCCCCCAAGAGGGATCTGCCCCCCCCCTTCCACCGACTCTCTTTCGCGCCGTTTTGAGAGGTTTTGAGTTTTTGATTTGTCCCCCCCCCAGGTCATGGCCGCGTTGTTCCCCCTCGTTTCCCCCCCTCTCCGCCTTTCACGCTAACTATCTTGCAAAGCCTCCCTCTGCCAAAATCTTTCGACCCCATTTGCATGAAAAAGTCCCTCCCCCTCCCCTTCCCATGGACTCTTCTCTCGTTTTTTTTTTGTCGGCCGTCCTCCTCTCTCCTGCTTAGAGGTTGCGCTTAGTTTTGTGGAGGGTCTGCTTTCATACCTGTTCTATTCCCTTTTTCTTTTTTTCCTGTGCAACCCCCTGTTTTTTGGCCGCTTTGAGCAGGGCCTCCCCTTCCAGGTGTTTCGACCGCTTTTTTTGCCACAATCCTGTCACAAACGCATTCTCTCCCCCTTTTCGACGGCCCCGTCTCCCGTCGTTTCCGAAAAAAAACAACGTGTCCGCTCCCTCTTCTCCGCTTGCGAGTGGACCCCCCTTCTCCTTTCCCACCTCTATCGTTTTTTTTTGAAGAGTTCGATTCTCCCTGGACTTTTTTCAATGCCTTGTATAGCCCCGCGTTAACTTCCCCGCGGATGCAACTCTGGACGTGTTCCTTTTTCCCACCCCCTAAGTGCTGCTCCTTTCGCTTAGCGCGCGGCCTCGTTTCAAACGTTCCCTCCTTTTCCCTCCCCCGTCCTCCTCTTTCACAGTTTTGGCGTATTCGTTTTCCTGGGTTTTATTCCTTCCCCCCCAGGACGTTGGCTTCACCCCTCCGATTTTGTTTCGAGTATGCCACGATTCCGTAGTCTTGCATGTTTCCCTTTGAACGAAAATTTCCATCATGTTGCAGCCCGCCTCTTTCATGTGCGCCGTCTGGTCTCCCACAATGTCCATTTGTATTTTGGAATTGCCTCCACGCAATTGCTCCTCCTTCGCTCCTTGGCAACGTCCCACTTCAAAGGTTTCAGATTTTCCTCCTCCTTCGTTTTCTTTTTTTGATGAGTATGTTCCTACCTTGAAAGGTTATTTGTCACTTTTTTTTTTAAATTGTCTTGTTTCTTCATGGTGCCTTTTGGCCGTGCTTCCCCGGTGCAATCATCTTTCCCCACTGTATTCCCTTGGTGTGACCGACCCATCTACGCTCCATTCATCTTTCTTTGCTTTATTTTTCTATATCCTCGTCTTTTCGCTTTCGAGAACCCCATTCATCATTCTGATCCTTCCATTGGGTTCCCCCCATTTTGCTGTTGGTGGTATGATGCGACCCCTTCTGGCCTGACTTTCCACCCCAATTTACATAAGACTCTTTTTGCCTTCGGAGGTTGCGAAGGCTGACAGATTACCCTCCCCATCGAAGGACAGTGCTCTTATCTTGCCGGGGCCCGCGCGTTACTAGATTGTTTTGTGTTCCAAGTCCCCCTGTGGCCTTTGGTCCTAGCAAGCTTATTGAACCTCTGTGCTCTCTCGTCACCCCTTTGACCCCAACGGATTTGCCCATTGTGTTCGACTTTCGCCTCTTTCAAAACAAACCCAACCAGATCCTCCCGGTTTGCCACGTCGTCTTTTCGATTGCCGGCGAACTCGTGGGCACGTGTTTTGGTGAAGCCTCCTTTTGCGCTGCTTCGGAACAGTTTGTTCCCTATTTATTTTTTTTTTACTTATTTTCTTGACCCCCTGGCCCATCGTGGGCCGAAAGTTTTTTGGATTTCCTTTTTCTTTTTCCCCGGCCCGGTCCCCTCAAGGCCAGTTTTTGTTTTTCGATCCCCCCCCCAACACGGGACTATCCCCCTGGGATGGACTCGGTCGTTCCTTCACCCGGGTGTATCGGTCCTCTTCCGTAGTTGGCATCGACAGTTCCTTTTCCTTTAATGGCCTGGCAAGTCCCGGTCCGCGTCCTTGCCGGGGTTTTTTTTTCGTCGCTTGTTCAGGCGATTCCCGTCCCCCCCCCCTCTGTTTTAACTTTTGGGTTGCCGACCCCCAGGGTCTTTTCTCGTTCTTGCCTCCTTGTCTCGCCGCTGTTTTTTTGGGCTCAGTTAGTATCCCCCCGTGCAAATTTTAGTGATCTCCCCCTCCCCTGCGCGGCAAACTCTTTGTTCTCTTCGGTTTGAGCCGTTCTTTTTTTTCAAGGTTTTTTGCTGGTTTACTTTTTTCCTTTCATGCACCTTTGCCGTTACTTGCGAGTCCCTTTGCGCTCGATTGACCCCGGCTCTAGTTGACGGTTTCCTCTTCCTGATGATGTCCAAAGTTGTTTTTTCTTTGATTTTTTCCTGAACCCTTCCCCCCCTGTTGCCTGCTCGCAGTCGGTGTATCGGCCCTCTTAGTTGTTTCCAAGTTCATCAACGTGTTGCAGTCTCTTTTTTTGTCTCTGTTTCTTTGTACGTCCCCTTCCCAGTTGGTGGGCTTTCCCTCTGTAAGTTCTTCTACGCTCAAGTTGTTAAGACATTCTTACAGGCATCCTCCTTTTCACCCAGCTTCGGTTTCACCTGCCCCCCTGTTTCCGTTCTGCTCTTACTCTGGTACCCCCCCTCGACTCTGCCCCCAACACCCTCCCAAGGATTGCGTTGCGTAATTTTTCTCGCCTGACCCCGGTGCGGCGTGCTCAAGGTCAAGGTTCTTCCTCCTTGTTTTTTTTTTTGCAGGTTAGGTCGCATTATGTCGAAAATTAGTCCTCCCGTTTTTTACTCCCAAGGGTTCTCCGTATCCTTGGGCGGTGCCACATGGGACGCTTCCCCAATTTTGGCTCCGTGACCGATCCCTCCGGCGTTCTTCGCCCATCTCAAAGTTCATCTTTCCTGATGCCCGTCCCTCCAACCCAGCTTTTTTTCCTCACCCTCCCCCCTTCGCATTGGTTTTTCTTGTTTGTGGGGTCATGTTTGCTCCCTTGCTACGGCGACGACTGAGGAAGTTGATTTTTTTCCCTTTCAAAGGTTTAATTGCGACGGGGCGGAGACACCTTTCGCCCTTCTTGATTGTCTCGTCACCATTTAATCTTCCCCCATGGCTTCGCTTTTTGCCTTTGGCGAACTCCCCCTTTCGTTTCACTGGGTTGACTTCCCTTTTGCTTTCGCCAAATCAATGGGCGCTGTTTTTTTAACCCGTTGAAGAGTTGAAATCTTTCCTCCTTCGCTCGCTGTCTTTTTAGCCCTCTCCTTCCGGCCACATTCTTTTGCCAGTTTGTGTTTTTTGCTCGTAAAGTTTACTTTCGTCTCTTTCTTTTCGTTTTCGATCTTCTGGCCGGTTTTTAGCTTTTCAGATTTTTCCTTTTCTCTTTCCTGTGCTCTTCTCGGTGCTTTTCTGGGTCTTATTTGTCCCCCCGGGCAAGTCTCCCGAACCCATTTTGTTTTCAGCCCGCAGTCTTTTTTGCAATTGTTTCCCCTGTTCGGTTTTTGACTGAACCGGTTTTTCAAGGCGGGTCCGTTTCCAGCCCATCCTTCGCGGCAATATGGTTCCATCGTTTTACGTGCGCCGCTTTTCCCGCCGTTTCGAATAAGCTTGGTTCTTTTTTCCCCTTTTCTTTCTGTTTCGGCGGTATTCCTTCTGTCGGTTCCTACCCCCCTCTTCTTTGCTGCGTTTTTTTTTCTTCATAAAATCTCGAATGCCTTTCCCTTCTCTGAATCTTGCGTTTTTGCGTTTTTCACCATCTTTCTCTCGCGTTGTTCTCGTCCCTCCTTTTTTTTTTTTGAGCGCCTTTTTTCAAGTTTCTCTTCCAGAATTTTTTCGCCATTAGTCTCTTTTTTTCCTCCGGTTGCTCTCCCCTGCTTGCGCTAGTTTAGGAGCTTCCCTCTCTCCCGTGCCGAGCAGACGGCCCGAGCACCCGGTTCCCTCACCAACTCTATGACCTTTGTTGAGTTTTTCTCGTACGTTCATCTTTTTCCTTCTTTCTGTTTTTGGAGGTCACGGCCGACCTTCTGGTTTTAAGCCCTTCTTGCCCCCGCCCATCTTCCCTTCCCATGCACGCGGGTCTGCGCATGTGTTTCGTCGATTTTTTTTTTTTTTTTTCCATTCTTCGACTTGCTCTTTCCTGTGAGTGTCTTTCCTTGGTCCCTCCTCTGACAGCGCCTCTTTCCTCGAAACGTCAAGAAACCTCGCTCGCCACTCCCCACCACTTTTTGTTTTCTTCCGTGCGTTTTTTTTTTTTTTTCTTTTTTTATTTTTTCCCCGGAGTGCTCCCTCCCGGCCACAAACGCACCTGAGCTAAGGACCCCTTCTTGCCCCCCCCCCTCTTGCGGCTTTGGGCGATTTTTCCCTCGTCCCTTTTTTTTGTTGTGTTTTCAAAAGGCGTTTCTCCCCCCCCAGGGCGCCGGCGTTGTCGACAAAAGGGCGTTTTTTGTTTTCCCCCCCGTTTGAGGCGCAACGCGTGGGTCCGTCTTAACCCGTGGTTTTCCAACTTTTGCAACCCTTTTCCCCTCACTTGCGCTGGGAGGTTCCGACCATCGTCTTCTTTCACGGCAGCGCTCTTCAGTCGTTCTTACTCCATTCGCCTTTTCCCTTTTGTCGTTTTACCCTTTTTTCAACGCACATGAGTCGCGTTTCCCCAAGTGAGTTCGCGGCGGTGTGCCTTTTTTGATTGTTGACGTTTCCCCCTGATTTGGTTCCGAAGGGAGGCCACTCCCTTTCGTTTCGGTGCCCCAACGTTCTCTCCCGTTGGCGCAGTTTTTCTTTCCGCATGATCTTCTTCTTTTTTGCTTACCCCCCCATGCTTACTCTTTTGTACTTCGCCGATCATGCCGCTCTTTGACATCACCGTAACGTTATTCCGCGTTCCCTCTTTTTGTGTGCTCACTGCCCGCCCCGTGCGGTGGGGCGCAAAGATTTTGATTTTTTTCTCAAACATTGAGCGTATTGCGCTCCGGCTTTTGCTGGCGCGGGTTTTTCTGTATGCCGTGGAACTCATGTTTTCTTCGTTCCTTTTTGCGAAAAGGTTGCTTCCCCTATTTTTCTTCCAGTGGAGAGCGTCTCCGCTTCCAGTTTTTCCCCCTCTCGTTTCGGTTTTGTTCCTTTGGCCAAACCCCTGATGGAAATCGTGCCGTCAGTCGGGCCTCCTTCGAAGTGCCCATTTGTTTCCGGTTCGTGCCCTCTTTCGACCTGTCCTTTCCTCTTCCCGTCAAGAGAACGTGTTAGGCGTGGTTCCTTTTCTCAGCTCAAGTAGCTGGCTTTCCTGATCAACCCCCGCTTCTTGCCCCGAGCGTGCTTTTCTGACCACCGTCCCAGCTCCCTTTCATCTGCCGTGCGGGGCGGCTGGTTTTGCTCCCATTTTTTGCCCACAGGGGTAATCTTTCGTTCATTTCCCAGTTTTTGACCGCCGGTTTTGGTGCCCGCTGTTCTTCCCATTCTTTTGTCGGGCAACCCTCCCTCCTAGAACCCCCCCCTTTTTTCGGTTTAAACATCCTTCACAACTTCTGAACCCCTCCCTGACCTCCGTTTTGCGAGTTGTTTTTTTTCGTC
>Ga0179593_1295244_pt1 | contig 13173 bp, 21 predicted proteins | sample CZODoug2_1_08_16_FD_185931 | JGI IMG/M metagenome (GOLD analysis project Ga0179593, IMG submission 185931) | Vadose zone soil fungal communities from Angelo Coast Range Reserve, California, USA - CZODoug2_1_08_16fungal (PacBio error correction) | ecosystem: Environmental > Terrestrial > Soil >... | reverse complement strand
CCATTTTTGGTGACACATTCCCCCCCAGTACTTCTTTCAAACTTCTTTCACACCTTCCCCTGTCGACTTTACTTGGGGAGATACCCTTTTTGGAACCTTTGACGCCTATTTCTGCGTTTGTACGTCTTGGCTTCCAACTACATTCTCACCTTTCCGTTTAACCCCCCCCCCCCCCAAACGTTTTCTGGTACGTCCCCCTGCGCTTAACGAGTTGAAGGGCCTGCTTTTACAGATGGGCCCGATACAAAAAAACGAAACGTCCGTGATGATGGCGGTCCCAGATAAGATGAACAGGCCTACTCGTAGCTGTGAAATGGGTGACTGCGCCGAGCCTCTTGCTACAAGGATAGGGAGGAATGGCCCCATCTGTAGTCCAGCCCCTACCCAAGACCTGCCCCCCTCCAATTCCGTCACCCACCCCACCCCCCACCACCCCCTCCCCGACCCGGAGCTATCCTGCCACGTCGGAGTACGTTGCTAGCGCAGGGGCGTTTCCAGAGGTCCATATGGATCATAAACCCACTGGTGACTTCCGACTCCCCTATATACTTGTGGGAATATTTTTCTATATATCAAACGAGTGACACTGGGTGGAGGTCATATTTTTGCCTTTGGGTCAGTACCTGTTCAATAACCTGGGTTTTTTTCCTTTTATTGGTTTCTCTAATTGTGTTCCTTGTTTGCTAATTTTTCGCCTTTAGGTTCTGTGTAACACCTTTTTTCCATTTTTTTACCTTTCCCACAGGACCGCCCAGTTCCCTTTTTTTCCTTTCTTTTTTTTCCCCATTGATCGGCCACCCACCCAAATGGTCGGCTCCTTGATGTGTTTTTATCGATCCCCCTCGGTCTTTTGAGCCGTTTGACCTTCTCTTCCCATTTGGACACCCTGATGATTATAGCTGGTAGCTTACCACACTCTTTTTTTCTCAGGACGTGCCTTTTGTTTTCTACTCTCCCCATGGTGGCATTGTGTGGCGGAGCCTTTTTCTGTTGCCAACCCCCCCCCCAAGCTTTTTTCCCACAGCCTCTCTCTCCCCCTCATTTCTATTATATACGAGATCCTCTCCTGAGTCCTCCTTTATCTTTCCCCCCCCGTGCCCGTTTCTTCCTTGTTTTCTACCCTCCACACCTGCTGTTCCTCGAGTCGACTATGTGCGAAATTGTGTTTTCTGCTCGGTTGATGGCCCCCCAGGAATCACTTTTTGGTTTTCAAGCCTAGTTTTTCGTAGACTAGCCTTTTTTTCCCATGTTTTCCGGGTATTCCCCCGTGAGGAACGATCCTCTCTTACTTTTCCCCCAACGGCCTCTCGGTTTGTTCCAGTAACCACCCCAGTCCTCCCCCTGGTTTTTCTGGTGCCTGTTCGGGAGAAGGTGATTCTGGCTTCACCCCACATTGTTTGTGAATAGGCATCCATCGGTGGTGCCCTTGTCATGCGCCCCACGTTTTTCATTTTTCTCCTTTTTCAAACCTCCTTTTAGGCGCGCCCTTTTCCCTTCGTCCAACACGAAGTCTACTCTGAATTAGTCCCCCACTTTTTTCAAGACGCCCTTGAGGCCCGTCGCGTCTCCTGTTATCCCAAGATTCGCCGTGCTCCCTTTGTGCCTAATCTACGCGCCACTTGTCCAAGAGCGTTGGAGTTGTTTTTTGCAGCGCACCGCTCTTGCCCTGTCCCCATCGGTTTTTGCGCCTTTCTTCTCTTTGTGTTCTGTCGTTTTTGGAAAGATCCTGGTGGGGGACGGAAAGTTCGACTTTCCATTTTTTCCGGGGTTTTGGAAGAACCTCCCTGTTTTGTTGGGTCCCCCTGAAGGCCTCGCCTATGTGTATCGGGAACTACACGGCCGCATTTCTTTTCTTTTTTTTTTGAAAATTGTTACTGCAATTACGGCCGACCCTTTTTTCAGGCTTTTTCGTTCTTCACATAAAGCTTGGTGGACAAGCAGCTATTGCAATTGTCCCTTGCAATTCTTGTTAATTGTCTATGTTCTGTGGATGCTGTTCTCCTTTTTTCCCGGCGGCGCGCATCATCCTTTACTGTCCCGGTTTCCTCCGTTTACTTCTTCTAGACTTTCCGTTCGGCCACCCCCCCTAGTTCCACTTGTCCCCCTAGGTAGCCATTGGTGCGAGATGCTTTCGTCCCCCTTTTTATTTTCGTTTTTGTCCCTGTCCCGTAGTTTGACTGTATAGCTAGTTAAAACGTGCGTCTACCCTCGATGGACCACTCTTTTTTTCTTCCCATGTTTTTTAAGTAGAACAAAGTCCCCCTGGTTTGCTTCCCGATCCCTGCCGTGGTGAGTTTTGACCTACAACTCATTTTTTCCTTTTCATCCCTTCATAAAGAGGCTTGTTATCTGGAACTGAAACCTCCCTTTTTTCCCCTTATTAAAGTTCTTTTCAGTTGGTCGTCCTGCCGGATTCCCCTGACTTGATCCCCAAGAAAGAACCCCCTCTTCCTCCGCGCTACCTTCTCACCCGGTGGAAACTTCCTCGTTTTTTTTATGCCCAAAAAAACAAGCTTTTGACGGTGTTGCTCTTGTGTTAGGTCCCTGTGTACCCCCCCCCTACGCTATAAAAGGGTGCCCTTTTGGTTTTGGTTTTCCTCCAGGTTATGCGGGGTGAAACTCCTTCCTCCACAGGCATACCCCCTTTCTTCCTAGGACCAATGCTATAGGCCATGACGCAACGTTTCCCTCCTTTATTATTTCATTTTCTTTCCTACTTGCCGGCTCTGATCTGGAATTTTCCCCTCCTCTTGGTCCCAACCTGCCTCCTCCTGTCTGCAGTTTCTATCCGGTTCCCCTTTGCTTTTTTTCTCTTATGCGGGTGAACGTCACCTTTTGAGCGCTTCCCCCTTTGGGGTCTTGTCCGACGACCTTTTACCCCACACGTCAACCATTGGTGTGGTTTCTCCTTCCCGCGTCCCTTGAACCTTTCCTTTTTTCCATTGGAGGCAACCCCCCGACTCCCTTTTTTTTTTGAAACGGGAGGGCAAGGTGCTGTTCTCCTTGTCCTCTTTCCATGTGACCACCCAACCATATCAGAGTCCCTTTCTCTTTACCTTTCTTTTTTTTTTTTTTTTGCCTCTCGACTTTTGACAGTTTCGTTTTCTTTTTCGTCATCTCTTTTCCTCCTACCACACCGTATCTCACCCGGTGATTTCCTCTAACGTTACCCCGGCCCTCCTCTCTGCCTTTTTTTGCATCCTTTGTCCCTTTATGCAGGTTTTAACGTTTGACCGCCACCCTTCCGACCACACTCGTGCCGATGTCTTTCGCTGACCTCCCCCCAAAACCCCTCAGCTTACCATTGTCACACCGGGTCGTGTCTTGCAATTTAATCAGGTGTAACCTTCGCCAGTTTGTTCGTGTTCATCTGTCGTCCATTATATGGTGCGGTGCGGTCTTCATCTTACTCAGCTTTTTTAATGCACCCGACTCTTGTGGAATCCCCCGACTGTCCGCCCGTCCGCTGGTCTTTTTCCTGTTTCCCCCTTCTGACGATCGTTTTCGCACCAAGAGGCAGATCTGTGCCTTATTTTTTTGTTTCGGCCACCTCTGGGACACCAGAGCGCGGCGGATTCACCCCCTGTTCTTTTCTTCCAGTCTTCCTCCTGCCTAGAAGCGTCCAGGTCGAGAGGGATTTTGTAACGACAATACACTCCCCGATGAAGAATATGCCCGGTGGACTCTTTTCTCTAGGTCGAGCCGACCACCCGGGTCATTTCTGAGTTTTTTCTGTTGTTTTTTTCTCTTGTTTTGTTGACTCATTTCCATTTTCCTTTGGACTTCCTCACAAAAATTCGCCTTACCCTTTCCCCCTGAAACCTCTTGCAGATACTATCGTATGGATAGTTTTTTTTCAGAACAGTTCCTCTCTGGGAGTTTCTTAGTTGCCCAACATCTGAAACCCACAAACCACATGCCTCCAGTTTCATGTGGCTCTTCCGCCTCCTCCGTCTAATTTTTTTTATTTCCTTTTGGTTTTTTTTTTTCCGGCCCTAGAAACTATGGTTCGGATCTTTGAGTCTCCTCTATTGTCTGAGGATTCCGTTCTTCGTGGTCTTCTCACAACCCGGAACCCTATGGCCCCTTTCCGCTGCTAACTTGTTAGGGGCCCAACGAGTCTGCATTACAGAGACGTTCCACCCCCTTTTTTCACTTTTTCTTTTTTGGTTGATGAACCCTATTTTTCTTTTTCCTCTAAGTTTGTTTTTTTTTTTCCTCTTTTCCCTCTACACTCAAATCCCCTTACTTCGGTATTGGGCGTCCAATAGTTTTTACTTGACCCCCTTTTTGCCCCTCTGTTTTTTTTCTTTTCTCGCAGGAGGGCTGGGTCGGTGTGGGCATAGGTGGTCCCCTTTCACCTTTCCTTAAACATAGGGGTCTGAGACTCGCTTCTTTCTCCCCCCTCTTATTGTGGCGCAACCCCTCCCTTTCCTTCCCCTTTTTTTAGAGGCCGCGGGTTTTTCAACCACAGATGTGGTGTTTCCCGTTTTTTTTAGGAGTCCTCACTCTCCTTTCCCACGATTCCGAATACGTCTCATTTGTCATGGTCCCAGAGTCACTCCCCGTCTCCCCACTTTTTTGACAAAGCCCCCCTGTAGTAAAAAACCACCTGCATTTTCCCCCCCTCTCTCCGGATTTTCTTTAGCCGGGACGACCGGCGCATCTTGATTTTTCCCCCTGTCCTTCTCCTCTAGTGTGTCTTTTTTTCAGCTTTTTTTTTCATGGCCCACGAATATGTTATGCTCCTGAGTTCATTTTCACCCCCACCCCTGTTGGTCCATTTTTTGGATGGTTTCGCTGTGGCCGACACCACTTGGGCCAGGAGCTGCCGTCTTTTTTTCCTTTTTTCCCACGTTGCGGTCTTTTTTCTTCCCTTCTGTCCCAGTTTTTGTATAACTACCCCCGACCCCCCCAACTCCTCCCCTAAAATCTCCTTAGACATCTATGAACACATGTCCAATTCCCTCTCACACTTGTCCACCCTACTCCTACCTCTACTCCACTCCGGCAGGTTTCAATGCGCATGCTCCACCCACTTCCATCCCAGCGCTACCAGCCATGTCATCCTCATTTCGTCCCCCCAGAATTTCTCAACACTCACGCCAGACCAACTAGCTTTCATCCTTTCATTCTTTTCTAACCAAATATCCCTGCTGATCACACCTCACCACGTACCGCTCTCCTAATCCCTTTATATTTGCCCTTCCCCCTCCCCTTCTCGCCTCCAAATTGCCCTTCGGCCAAACCTCCGACCAAGCTCCCCCTCCCATCCGCACTTCAATAGCCCAGTTTCCCCCCCAGCCTTCCATCGATCCGTTACTCCAAGTGCCCCTGCTCCTACCAATTTTAAAGCCCCCAACCCTCAGATCCACTGTCCCCATTCACTCACTCCTAACCCAGTTCACCTTCATCCCCACGTCTCAATGCCTTCCCCTTCACGTTCTTCCCCGGTTACCTTTAATTACTTGCTATCTCCATCCTACTGCTACACGCGTCACACTCCACCCCACCAGGCGCCTTTGGCTCCCACTCCCACCAGTAATTACCATGTCTCACCAGCCCAGTACCCCTATCACCTGCCCTACTACATCGTCTACACATAGAGTTCTTTCCTCAGGGCCCATTCACACACTTCTTTAGCTTAAACTCTACCACATATTACCCCAGACCCAAGCCCCCCCCCCTTACCCATTCCGTATCTCCCCCCCTCCCGTCCCTCCCCGCCACCGCCAGACCTACAAGAGATAGCACTTCTTCACTACACTTCTAGCTCCTGTAGCACTTATCACCTTTTTCGATCTTCCCTCCCTCCCCGCGTCGATCCCTACTGCTTCTTCGCACCCCTAAGATTATTCACATTATCCTTCCCACGGCTTTTACCCTCCACCCTCCCCCCCCCCCACCAGCCACAGCACCCAATAGCCTGACCCCCTACTCATTACCCCCTTCTTTCACCCCTCAGGTTGACCCACCACTGCAGTCCACCGCTTACTATTTCTTCAGCATACGTCCACGATGCCCTCCTGTGTTCAGCCATTCTACTCCTCCCGCCGGCGTCCCTAGCACATCCTGCTCACCGCCTCTAAACACTGCTCCGGCCCCCGTTTTGTTATTCTCCTCCCATCCTCCCGCCCCACCTCATCTGCCCCCCCCACTCGCCCACTATTGTCCTTCCCCCCCCACCCTTGTCCTTTTGTACCTCCCTCCTCCATTCCCGCATCGGTCCCTCCCCTTCACCTCCTTCTCACTCTCTCCCCCCCCCCCCAACCCGACCACCCCCCCCCACATAGGGCTTCCTACATCACCCCATATCCTCCCCTATTCGCCCACACTCACCGCTATGCTCCACTCCCAACTAGCTTGTTCCTTGCCTCACCCATCCCAGAGCGCTCCACGCGCCTCCCACCTTCCCCTCTCCAACTTCCTGTCTTCTTACCGCTCCTATCCCTGTCCCCTCTCCCCTCTCGCCTCCTTCCCCTAACTCTTCTCTCACCCACTCTTTTACGTTCTTCTTACCTCTCGCCTCTACTCGCATTGTGATTTACCCTCCTTTTCCACCTCTCGGGTCCCCCCACACACACCCCCTCGCCCCCGACTACCCTGTTCTGTTGCGTGCACGGACGTCTTTTCCCTGTTCTTCTATCTTTTGCACAGTTAGCCACACCCCCGCCACGCCAGACATTCCCGCCTACTACCCCCCCTTCCCTCCCCGTCTATTTCACTCCCCCCACCCCCTCCACACACGCTACCGCCCACACCCCCCAATTCCACACTCTCACTCCCATTTTCACCCTTCCCTCCCCGGCCTTACTTTTCCCTTCCATGAGTCCCCGTTCCGACCCTATCCCTCCCCATTCCCCAACGTATATATCCCTCCACAGAACGTACCCTATGTTACCCCCCACCCCCTTGACCTTACTGCCCCCCGTGCGTCCTTTATCCCCTTCTAACACACTTCTTACCGACACCTTCCTTATCGTCTGTACACGAGCACAATCAAATACGCTTCCGAGTGCAGCGACACCCATTTCACTTGAAAAAAATCCCGCCTCCTAACGCCCTTTATGACTCAAGCGCTTCTGTCCTTATCATCGGCCTGGCTCGTTTCACCTCCTAGGAGGGGATTTCCCCCAAGTCGTTTCCAGGCCCGATACCTCCCCTCCCCCCCCTCCGTCTTGACCGACGAGTGGGGGGGGACCCCCCCGCCGGTCATCGCAGGTTTCGTCTGTAGTTAGCTTTTTTTTTTCTTTTAGTGTAAACTTTCGTACCCTCTGTCTTTTTTCTTTTTCCTACGGAGCCACCCGGCCACGATTTTCGTCGTAAACCCTGCTTGCCGGGTTACCCCAGGGCCTTCCCCTTGTCTAGCTGGTCTTCCTAGTTCATCACCAGGTGACTCTTCTTTTTTGCTGGTTGTTTCTCAGGGCTGGGCACACATTTCAAGGTTTTCCGCAGGACGGTGTCTTGTCGTTGATAGTCTTTTCCTCCAGTTGGTTTTTGTTCAGCCCCAACTCTAACTGGGGTTTTCCCATTTTCGTCCTGGTTGCCTTTTCCCAACCAAAAAGTCCATTTACGATCGCTTCTCTGGTTGACCCCCCCCCCCCCATCTTTTTTTGTTTCAGTGATTTCCCTCGGCACAAACCCCCAAGGTTCAGGACCAGTTTTATCCTCCTCCAAAACCCGTGACGTTCCCCCCCCGTTTCTCTTCCGCCCCCCCTTGCCACTTGAGGCGATTGTCTGGCTGGTCTCGATGTACGACAAAGTTCCATCCCGTCTTTTGTATGGCGTTTTTGCATTCCCTCCCCACTTCAATCTCTCACTACTTCTCCTTTGTGCGTCCATGACATACTGGTTTCTTTCATACAGGGTGTTACTTTTTCTTTTCTTGAGTCTCCAACTCCCTAACCAGCCAACCAAAAGGGGGCCCGGTGGACTTTTTTTTCGTGTTTTATACTTGGACACATCTAATCGGCTTCCCGGTTTCGCGGGTCCCCCCTTCCTCCTGTGTCCCGACGAAGAGTGTCTTCGTTGTTCCAGGTGGTTAGAACCTAGACGAACCAGGGTTTCTTTTTTCTTTACCTGGGTACCTTTCTTTTTTTCCTGTTTCCTGACAGTCCCTCTTTCTGCTTTACGTCCATTCGACCTGACGTTAAGACTTCCCGTTTTACAGGTGCGGCTTCTGCCACCACTTTGGCCTTTTTGACGCTTCCAGCCATTCGATCCGAGTGGTTTCCGCCTTCTTCCCTACCCCCACTTAAAATGACACTTTCCTATTACTCGAAGCCCCCTTCGTTCACTCCCCTTCCCCGCTTACTCGCACCAGCCCCCCATGGCCTCCTTTGTGATAATTTTTTTTCACTTGAGGCTCGCGGTTCTTGAACATACCGGGGTCTCCCAAGTTTGTCTTACCAGGGCGCTCTTGTTTCTTTCATGTCCTACACCCCCCCCGCCATTTCCGGCTGCCCCCCAACAAACTAACCTGCTTTCTGATATTAGTTCTCGCTGATTTCTTCCCATGTCTTCCCCCTTCCCCTTATAATTCATCTCTAAGGTGCCGATCTGACTTTGACCCCTTTCCTTGTGATTCATAACATAGGACTGCTGCGTTAGTGGACCACCCCATGCTTTTTTTTTTTTTTCCCTCAGTCCAGCCATACCCCCTCCCGCCTTTGTTTTTTTTTTCTGTCCCGTGACCAGCGCTTGAACTCCTCCACTTCTTCTATAATTTTTTTTTTTTTTTTCGTTGGCAAAGCCATCCATTTTCTTCACTGTCCCCCCCCCCCCCTTTTTTTTTTTTTAAGCTAACGGCAGGCTTTAGTCCACTGTGCTCCTGTTCCCCTTGCTTGAAACCTTCTTTTTTCAAGCTTTATATTTTTCTGTACGGCCCAAGCGCTAAACTGCATTTTTTTTTTTTTGTCACCCCTTCCCCCCCCGTTCATGCCAACAGTGCCGCAGATAACCTTCTCCGGACCAGGGCACTCCCCTTGGTGGCCGCCCTCCCTTGAATGAGACAATGATCTTCTTTAGCCGGGTTCGTCTACACTTTGTCGTACTTCGCTTCTTCACTGTTTTTGATATTGTTTGAGTCTTCGTCTCCCCCTTGTCGACCAACCCACAATGTTAGCAGCCCCAGTCGCTTTTACAGGTTTGATCTACATTGGCCGCTTGCCCCGTGAACCAAGATTTTCCTGATGCGCCCCCTTTTTCCCTTTCGGTCTCTCGGCTTCCATCACTGGGAGATTTTTCAAACCCGACACTCCCCCCCCGGCTCTCTTCAAAACAAATTCAATCCTGAAAGCTTCCTTTTTTTTTTTCCTTCGCCATAATCTCCTCTTCGCTTTATCCCAGTGCTGTTCCATCGACCCAGACCATTTTACTCGGTTCGAGGAGACTATTTTTTTCTCAACGTTTTTTTCCCCCCCCCAAAAAACTCTCGGTGCCGGGTTCCATATGGATTTCTCCCTCCTGCAGGGATTTTTTGCGGACATTCTCGTATCACAAAGCTTCGAGCCCCCCCTTTTCCCCCCCCTCTAGTCCGGCGCGGTCCGCTTTTTTTTTCTTCTCTCCGGCAGGATTTCTTCCTTTTTCGTGCGACTTGGAACTTCATGTCCCTTTCTGTCCCTTCACCTTTTTCTCTCCTTGTTCTTGTTCGCAGTTACAGAAGAAGTGCCCCCCCGGAACCCCAGGGTTTTCAAATCCACATCTTTTTCCCTTAATCCTATTGTTGTTGGTTCCGTCTAGATTTTCACCCCCCCCTCCCCTTTTTCACCTTCTAACTTCCCTTCAAAGACAGGACCTCCGTAGAAGTTTTTTTGTGCATCCCGAACCTGGGACGCGTCACGTCCTTCCCTTGTTCCCTACCTCCGGCTACACTAACAAATCCCCTTCCCACTCCCCAGTCGTCTTGCGTTCACCGAGGGGAAGGGGCTGCACCCGTCGCCCTGGGGGAGGGTGGGGTGGGGGGGTCTCACCCCCGGTCTTCCTTTTCCCAACGTTCAGCCCGCTTGTGTGAGGGTTTACCCCACCCACGTCCTGCACCCCTTTCCCTCGCCCAGGGGAACTCGCTAGGTTTTTACCCCCCCTTTTTCCCTTTTTTGTTTTCCCTGTCGGCTTCGCCCGCTGCCCCACTTGTTGGTTCGACGACCATTACTTCTTTTCCTTTGTAGTAGGGCTGAGAAATTCTTTTTCCACCCCACATTTGTTGCTTCTATTACACCCTTGAGTTTTCATGATTTGATTGGTCCTTTTTCGGAAGCGGGGGGACGTGTATGTTTTTTTCCGAGTTAGTTGACTGCTGGCCCCGTCGTTTTGAGCCCCAGCTACTAGCTTTTTTCTCCTTTTTCTCCCGAGACCTGATAAAGCCAGCGGGGCAATTGTGAGTTTTTTCTTGCCTGTTTACATGTGCACCGCAGCTCTTTTCCCTGCTGGTTCAGAGCGCCCTACTGTTGCTTTTTTTCCTTGGTTCTTTTGAGCTTTTCTGGAATTGGTTCCCACCCCTCCCCTTTTTCAACGCCAACTCGTAAGAACTGGAGTCTCCCTGGGACCGTAGCTGTGAACGCCATAGGTCTATGCCCCTTTTTTTTCCCCCATCCAAACTTTCCACTCTTCTTTGCAGGTTCTTGGGTCCGGTCCGTTCTCTTTCTTTAGCTTTCGTTCAACTGTTGTTGGTCATACCGTTTTCCTTTTGGGGGCAGATTTTCTCCCCACGGGACTCAGTTTTCCTTCCTTGGCGTAACAAGTGTCCGCTGTGTTTTCCCCGCCCACCCAACTTTCGCAGTCAACAGGACCCTTGGAAAGCTTTCGTATTAAGCTCCTTTTGGTTCCCTGTCCGTTCCCTCCCTTAAAGCGAGCTGGGTTCTCGTTGGCTCTTGACCCCGTCTCTCGCCCTCCTCCGATTTGCTCTGCTCCTTGCGCCAGGGGTTCGTGTTGTGTGACTGGAATCCCGCCCCTTTCTATAACTAGTCCCCGCAATTTCATTCGGGATTTTGTTTCTCATCCTTGGGGTGTGTCCACTTCCGTACTCGCCTGTTGACTCATTTTCCACTATTCAACACGCTTTTTTTTTTCCTGTTTTTTTCACGCCAGGTAGGGCCCCCCTTGGGGATGATGGCGTTTCCTCCCTCTCCCTTTTATTATTTTTGCAATCAAGGATGATTACATCAACTAACTCCCCGGTAGTTAATTTTCTGTCCCCCCTTTTTTTTTCTGTTGGACTTGGCTGGGGGAACACCCATGTCTTTATTTCTGCGTGCGGTTTATCCCTCCTACCCTGGAGATGCTTGTGAATTTACCTGGTGCTATGCCGTTTAACCCGAACCATTGCCCTACCTCCGGTTCGCCCTGGGGGGGCAGTCGCCTTTAGTTTGGTCTTTTTCTCTGTGTGGAACCTGCTGCGTTGATCTTCGCCAGTCAATTTCCTCGGACGTTTTTTCTTTCGGCCGCGTACTTTGAACTTCTCCCGGAGGGAGCTTGCCCCTTCCCCGGTCGGTCTTGTTTCCATCCGCTTTTTCACTTTGTCTTTTTTGCACTAGTAATCATGGTCGGGGTCTTTACGGCTCCTCCTTTTTTTCGCGTTTCGACTGACCCACTTCCCGTCTAGTATGGGAAACCCTGAGCCGTGGTTCCCCGTCTCTTTTCTTCGTTTTTTCACCCCCCACAATCCCCACCCACCCCACGAAGCCCCAAATACTGGAATTTTCCCCCCTTGGGACTTCGGAATTCCCACAACCCAAAACCCCAGATTGGAAGGTGGGGTTAAATTTTTTTCCTGTCTACTTGTCCGGTGACCTGTACGGCCCAACCTGGTTGCGCCCTTTTTTTCTTTTTTTTTTGTGATTTTTCTTCTTTTTCCCCCCATTCAAACTAGCGCCTAAGGCACCCCTTTTCTTCCTTTTTCTCTCCCCGCCCCCCCTATCTGATCTGTTTTATGTAACCAAGGACAGCATTTTTTTCCTTTTGTTTTCTTTTTTTTTTAGGCTGAACTGCCCGGGCAATCTTTCCGTTGTGGACACCTTGTTTTTTTCGTTTGTGGACCAAGGCGCATTATCCTTTTCAGCTATTTTTTTTCGGGGCCTCTTTTTCCTCTGATATTTTTTATTTTCTGAGGGTCTTCTGCCACGTGTTCCCGTCCGTTTGAGTGACAGCACCATGGGCTTTTCCTGGTTCACTGGCGCCCCCCACAACGTCACAAATTGGTTTGGTCTGCGATAAGCCCCGATAACTTGGTGCAGTGAAACCCCCCCCAGTGACTTCCCCTTTTTTCTTTGGTGACGTTCCTTGACGATGAAAACAATGCGTTGTGCCCTACCAAAACAACCCCTCTGCCTGTTATACCCGCCAGTGAACCACGGCCCCCACCCTCGCTTTCATTGTGTTTCGCAGTTACCTTGAAAGCCCCCCCTGCTCTCTTTTCACCCGGCTGATACATCGTATGTGAAACCATTTCCCTCTGCAGTTGGTTGCCCATCCCCCACCCCCTTGTACCGGGCTTCGGTTCCGTGGACTCCGGCCCATCTGTTTCTGGTCGAGACTTTCTTGGGGTCCTTCGTCGAAAACATCACCGAAACCCCCTGTACAGCGCGTGTGCGGCCACCCTGACCCCTTTCGGAAATCCTCTCCCCTAGCAAAACCTCGACTTTTTCGGTTCTCGATTGTTTTATCTGTTTTCTCCTTTTCTTGTCGGGATCGCTTGGCGTGAGTTGTTTAAAGAGCCTCCTCTTTCCTGGCCCAATTCCCTCTGTGGGCTTCCCCTCGATCGACTCCGACATCCTTGGTGCTCCCCTTCTCCCATTTTCCTTTTCCTGTCAGCCCCTCCGCATCTGTTTTTTTTCTCCCCAACTCCCCCTTGCTGCTCCTGTTGACCTCTAGTGGTGTCGGCTAATCGACCCCAAGACTCCTTTTGGCGTGCGTCCCCCCCGTGTTTGTATGGACCTTGATCCCCTCTTTTACGCAAGTTGAAGAAGCCGACTTCGTCATCTCGGTTTGCCTTTTCTTCAAAGCCCCCCACATACTTCTGTACTAATCTTGCTCGCTCACCGGGGTTGAGGCGGTTTTTATTTCGTCGGCCGGACAATCCCGGTTCCTTAGTGCGTGTTTTCCTTTCGGAGTCTTATAGGGCCTTTCTTCCTGTGGCATGCCTGAGTTTTCCTTTTTGCACGGTAACATGACTTGCCG
>Ga0179593_1417924_pt1 | contig 13174 bp, 22 predicted proteins | sample CZODoug2_1_08_16_FD_185931 | JGI IMG/M metagenome (GOLD analysis project Ga0179593, IMG submission 185931) | Vadose zone soil fungal communities from Angelo Coast Range Reserve, California, USA - CZODoug2_1_08_16fungal (PacBio error correction) | ecosystem: Environmental > Terrestrial > Soil >... | reverse complement strand
TCCCCTTTTCCTCCCCCTAGCCGTTTCTGCTTTTCTTTTGTTCTTCTTTTTTTTTTTTTTTCTTAGTCCCAGTAGAGGCAGGACAGGCCCCAGAGAGTAGGGACTCTTGTTTCTTTGTGTCCCTCCTCAAAGTCTCCGGTTGTCTCCTGCAATTTGGGCATTTTTCTTTTCCCCCCCCCCTCTGCGTTCTCGTCCTGTTCGCTATTCTTATTTTTCCTCTCCTTTCAAATCCCCCCCTTTGCTTGAAGGACAAACCGACATTTCTTTTATCAATGCCAGCCGAGCGACCCCCCACGTTTACCTCCTCCTTCCCCCCCCGATCCAGTTTATTTTCTTCCCCCCTTTTAGTGTGAGTCGCCCGCGGAGCTTCGTCGGTGGCGCAGGAAGCCAGTTATTCCAAATCGCCGCCACGAGCTGCCCCTGATCTTTGGTTCCTTTTTTTCCCTCCCTCTTTCTTTTGCCCCCCTTTACCCCCCCCCTTCCCTTCCTTCTCCCCTTTTGCACCTTTTTACAGCGTAACTCATAGCCGCCCTGGCGCATCCGCTTCTGATTCGAATCCTCCCCTCTACTAATTTTGTTAGAAATTATCGAGCTGGGTCTGACTATTACCTTCGTTTGCCAAGGACGACAGTCCGCCCCAAGTACTTCCCTTACCACCAACGTTTGTTTTTCTCGAGGTTTTCTCTTTTCTCGAGGTAAAGCCTCCCCGCAGACGTTTTAGACGGCTTGGTTCTTCCCTACACTACGGAAGGTATATATGTCGTTTCTCCCCCCCCTCGTTTTTTCCCGCTTTGTTCTGCCCACTTTAGAGGAAGCCTGTAGCCCCTCAATTTGACCCTTTTCTTTTTCTCTTTTTTTTTCCTTGAAGCGATCCTACGCACGGATCGAGTAAGTGGATTTTTTCCATTGAGACATGAGCCCGACCTTTTGCTTTTCTGAGACAATGTGAAGGGGTTCAGGAAGACCACGTTAACCCCCCCCCCCCCCCAGGGCCCGATCGTTGTAGTGCCCGTTTCCCAGCGTTTCCCCCTCTCTTTTATTCTCCCTCACCGCTTTCCGATGTCGGTTGTCCCCCCTCATTCAAAGAAACCTCTCTCTGAATAACGCCGCCTGCTCCGTCTCTCCCCCTAAAGCTGATTGGAGCGATCCCCTCTTTGATTCCCAGTCTTTTCCCCATCCCGCCCCGATGCTGGCCTCTTCCTTATTATTCCGTCGCGAAAACGCACAGGCTTTACTTTCACAGGCCTTCCTCTACCAAGCCCCGATGCTCAGTCGAAGAGCCATCTTTTCGCCTCCTCTGTCTGAACTTTTTCTTCCCTAGTTTTTTTGCTAAAACAGAATAGTCCTCTGGCGCCAAGAGTCCTGAGCGCTAACCGAGACCGCTTGCGGCCGTGTCGTCCTCTCCTCTGCCCCCCCCATCCAACATGCCCGCGTTTCCACTTTTTTTCTTGCCAGCAGAATCCCAATACTACTCAGCTTTTTTGCTTTTTTGTTTTTTGAAAATAGGCCGGCTCCATTTGTCTGTGAAGAATTACTCATTTTTCTTTCAAGTCTTTCCCTATTCCGCTTCCCTGCGCGCCCGGGTTCCCCCTCCCTTCCTTTTTGTATTTCTTTTCCCCATTCACAGAGACAGGTATTTAAATCTTTTATAGGAGTGCTCTGCATTTTTACGTCACTCCCTTTCCCCCGCCGCTTTTCCGCACTTAAGAGGGTTCCACCTCGACGTCAAGACACCCCTCGCTGCCCTTTCCGTGTCAACATCCTCCTCCTCTTCCTCTCTTTTGTTGCGTCATACAAGTCGTAAGAGTCACTTCTCTTGATATTACGACCAGATTCGATTTAGCTTTCAGGTTTCCATCGAAGCTCCTTTGATGCGAATCTCCACCTTCGTCTTCTTTCACCCAAAATCGGGATAGAAGTCCCTTGACCCTACCCTTTTTTTTTTTTCTTTCCCTATTAGTCAGGATCTTATCGCCTAAATGTTTCTTCCCCCCCATCGCGATTTTTTTTCTCCTTTTTGCCCGCCCCCTTAGATTATACTTTTCCAAGACTCCGCTTTTTTGCCCCCAAAAGCACATTTCTCGTGAGCCAGTGCCTTCCCATGAATGCATAGCAGCACGATTTAAGACTCCCCCCCTCTTCATTTTTGTCCCAAACCTCTTTCTCAATCCGCCCTTCACCCCCTTTTTACAGTGATCGCCTTCTCCAGGCAGGCGCGAGATCAGTCTTTTTTCGAAGTAGTGGTCCCTAGATCCCTTCCCCGTATAACGTACACGTGGCGATTTTCTTTTTTTTTGCTGTTTTCTTTTCGACTTATATCTTCCCCTTCTTCTCCTTTGTTTTCATCACACAATGCAGACACAGGCCCGTGATGCCCGTCCCTTTTTTCCTTTTCGTTATCTCGGGATTTGAAGCAAGGTGTATATCTACTTAATCCCCTTTCTCCTTTTTTTTGATTTTCTGTAGTCTAAAACCTTGCTAGTCCATAGCCTTTTTTTTTTTTTTTTCCCCTTTGTCCTCCTGTGTGCCCGTTCTCACATGCCCCAAGAACTTCCTTCGTTCTCCACTCCGCCCTCCCTTCTGGCATTGCTCTTCTGGATTTCCCCTTGAAGTCTGACGTCGTCACTAAGATGAACCCTCGCGGTTTTCCCCCCCTCACCTTTGATTTCTCTTTTCACTCTCTGTCGTCAAAGATCCTTCCCTCTCCGTTTTTTTTTTGACTCGCACAGTCTGTCCACCATCCCAGTCCTCCCGAAGGTGTTTACCTTTTTTTCGCCTCTCTCTCGAGGCTTCACTTGATTTTTTGCGCAAATGAGGCATCGCCTAGTCTTCTCATCGTTCGTCCCTCTCACTTGCTTTTTTTCTCACCACGCATAGAGCTTTTTTTTGTGTACCCCGATTCTTCATTTTCCTTTAGCAGGTTCCCCTACGCTGTGGTTCCCCCGTTCTATGCTGAATGTGTTTCCACCCGCATGCGAGCCGTCGGAGACTACCCCTACAGCCATCTATTTTTGTCCCTTGGTTTGTGTTTTTTTTTTTTTTTCGAGGGCACTGGATAGAGACCCGCCTTTTAGTCGGGAACTTTCCTTTTTTCCCCCTAACGCTCTTTTACGAGTCGCGCGACAAGCGCGAAATCCCCTAAGTTTGATGCTGTCGCACGGTTTTTCATTTTTTTGTTTCCCCCTCGTTTTTTTTTTTTTTCCCCCCCCCTCCATGCCATGAGGCGAGATAGAATGTTCCCTCTTAAGAGCTTTGTTTAGACGTCGAGTGATGCCACCCTTGACGCTCTCCCGTCCTGTCCTTGATTAAGACGTTCCCCCTTTTCGTCCTCATCCCCCTTTTTTTTGTCCCTTCTTCCTTTTTTTCTCCTCTTGCCGTCTCCCCTCTGTCCACCCCATACGACGCGCGTGCGCGATACTTTGTTCCCCCAGTCCTTGACTAATTGCGTACTCTTTCGACAAATGTGCCTTCCCCCCTCCCCCCCTTCTACCCCCCCCCCACACCCCCCCCCCAACACCCCAACCCACAAAAAACCCCCCCAAACAACCCCCCACCCCCCCCCCCAATTTCAACCAAATACATGACGAGTATAGGTTGGTTTACTTCTTCGCGCTCCTTGTTCCCTAACTCTCGACTTTTTCTCCCATCATCTTTCCGCGACAAATTTAATCGCGTTATTTTTCGATTTTTTCGTATTCGTCCGCAGCTCTCGTGGCTTCCTCCCCTTTTGACCTCCTTTTTTTATCGCAGCACGCCTATTATGACTCCCTCCCATCCTGTGAGCACGCTTCCCTTTACTTTGTTCCTCTTTCCTCTTTCTGCTTTCCCTTTTTTTAGGATCCGGATGGTTAGAGATTTTCCAATTTTTTCCCGCCAAGGTTCCCCGATGCCTCGATTGATGGCTATATTGCCCCCCTTTGTCTCGCTCAACTTCGCTTTGTATGCGGATTATTCCACTTCAGAGGACTTTGTAGAACGCATTTTTTTGGCTTTCCAAAACCAGAACGGCATGGATCCCTCTTATCTTCTCCCCTTCCCCTTGCCGTCCTATGCCTTGTTGTGGGGCGTTTCAATTTTCCCCCGACCAACAAAAAACAACCAACCCCCCACCCCCCTTAACGACACACCCCTTACAATTCCGATTCAATGTCCTAAGCGTCCGTCCCCCAATTTCCGAATGCTCTCAAGCTTTTTACCTAATACCCTTGTCGCCTGTCCCAGTCTGAACCCCCTCACCAATTACTCCTGTTTGTGTCCCCCCCTTGGCTACACTAACAGTCTGCCAAGTCGGAGAACAATTTTCTTAAGTCCCCCTTTCCTTGTCCCCTTTCTTCGTCATTTCTTTTGTTTAGTTCGACCCCGTCCCTCCACCCACTCAACCGCTAAGTCGCTTCGTCCTTTTTACCTTCCTCCCCTACATAGCCATAAGTTATACCGCAACGTGGTGAATTACGCGAGAATGTCGGTTAATTTTCTTACTTGCACGTGAACCATCCCCTTTTTACTTTTCCCTGCTTCATATTCTGCTACACACTTGTAGAATTTCTTGACGTGAATTTATTCTATCCATAGAAGTCCATGCCGCAAAGATCAAAGAATACTTTGATCCCCTGTCCCCCTAACCCGTTTTTCCTTTCTCCTCCGTTCCCAGTTTTGTTTTTTTCCTCATGAGAAACCCCCCCCCCCCCCCCCCCCCCAACCCCCCCCCCCCCCCCCCCCCCCCCCCCCCCCCCCCCCCCCCCCCCCCCCCCCCCCCCCCCCCCCCCCCCCCCCCCCCCCCCTCCCCCCCCCCCCCCCCCCCCCCCCCCCCCCCCCCCCCCCCCCCCCCCCCCCCCCCCCCCCCCCCCCCCCCCCCCCCCCCCCCCCCCCCCCCCCCCCCCCCCCCCCCCCCCCCCCCCCCCCCCCCCCCCCCCCCCCCCCCCCCCCCCCCCCCCCCCCCCCAAGGACAGCCTAGAAATCCTTGCGTTCGCCCCTTTGTTGCCCTTTCGGGCTCTGCTTGAGCAATTTTTTCTTCCCCTCTTTTCTTTTTCGAATCATAAGACGGGTTCGACGCCGTTAGAATTTGTCCGCCGATTTCTCTTTAAGAGGTTGTCCCACAGACCCAGTTTTAGTTATCGCGCTTAACCCCTCTCTCCCCTCCTTGATTTTAGGTCCGGTTGTTGCCTACGTCCACACTTTTCTCTCCCCCCCCTTCTGACTTTTCGGACTTCAGAAATGAGAGCACTCCTGTCCACAGAAAGTTTCCTTATTCTTGTTTGAATACAGAAGACTCCTGCCCGATAACCCGCCTTCCTAGACTACTTTAACCTCCCCTCTCTGTGCTTTTCATCACGCGTGGTTCAATACTTAACTTTTTTTTTTATAGACCTGCGTATCGCAAAGAGCCAGCCCCCCCGCTGCGCGTTCCCGTTTTGATCGGTCGTCGCACGCTGTAGGAGGACCCGGAGAGGAACTTTTTAGTTTCTTCTCTTTGCCTTCATCGTTCGTCAAAAGTTCTTCCCCCAGAATTTTCCCTTTCCCCTTCTCCACCCACTTTCTGAGATCCCCAAGAGTTCCCGTGCGATTTTGTTTTTTCGGTTCAATCCAACTGTCTAGACGGACCCAACATTTGCTTCTTGAAACTTGCTTTCCCCTTTAAGTCTTTTTGACCAACGTCAACACTGGAAAGATAGACGGCCCTCGTTAGAGTCCCCCCCCCGGTGCTTTTCGCGCCCTACTTTTTCTCTGTACTACCCAATCTTTTTTTCGACTGCGCACGTTACCAAAAGCGTCCGTCCAAAACTGATCCTTTTCTTTTTTTTCTCCGGGGCTGCGTCCCTTTGATCTGGGATAGTGAACCCCGACCCAAAATGCTCTTCTGAAGACCCTTTCCAGTGTTTTCTTCCATTTCGCTGAAGGCTGGAGAATACGAGATGGTCTTCCCCAATCCTGGAAGAACCAGACCCACACGTTTTTAGCCTTCTAGCTGCGTCCCCCTTTCCCCCCTCCCTTTTTAGACATTAGAACTTAAGAAAACCCTTCTCTAGACCGTAATTCACCACGTGAGCGTCCTCGAGAGCATTTTGTTCGCCCGGCAACGGTAAAGGAACCGCAACTTTTCCCACCTCTTCTTTTCGTTTTTTGAGGTGTCCAGACCCAATACAAGAGTTTTCCTTTTTTTTCCCCTTTCTTTGGTTCGGTTTGCGGCAGAAATTTTGCAAATTATAGCGGTTTTTTTATCTCCCACCCAGAGATAGGCTTCTAGTGCTGGCTGAAGAGCTCCTGCCTCTCTTTCTTCTCGCCGTCCTAGTATTTTCCCCCCCCCTTCTCTTCACTTAGAAGTTTATCATGTTGCATTCCTTCCCCCGTTCCGCCCACGTGTGCTTCTTGAATATTTTGTTGAGATAGACTAAGATATGTACAGGATTCCTTTCGCTAGGCTTTGTTTTTAAATGCACCTCTTTCTCTCCCCTTTTGCTAATTAGTTTTGTCCCTTCCCTCTACTATGGAGTGTCTTTCGCCTCTGTTTCCAATTCTCTCCCCCTCCAGCCGTATTTTTCTTTTTTTTTTTTTTTTGCCCATTTGTTTGCTGCCTCCCTTTCGTTGGACACGGTCCCACACACCGCCTTCTCTTTTCCTTCCGGCCTCCTTTCCAAGCCGAGCCTTCCCCCCGTACGCAGTGTTTCTTTTCCGGAAATTGGTTTTGATCATCCGAGGGTGCGACCGCCGAAACGCTTTTTCTTTTCCCCCCGAGTCCCCCCTGTCCTTGCCGGGATAAGCTCATCTTCCCTATCCCCCTCCCCCCTAATCTGCCGCGTATTCTGCTTTAAAGAAAAACTAGACTTTCCTTAAGACTTAAGTCCACAGCCAGCATCCACCCCCCTCGTCATCTTTGCATGCCCGTTTGCTCGTTTTCCCTTTTGCTTTCCAATTGAGTCTTAGATTAAGACATGTAGTCCCGTCCTTCTGCGCACCTCCCCTCGTCAACAATGAGTCTTTTCTCCTTCCCCCTCTTCCTGGCCCCTTCTCTTCTTATTTCCCCCCCCCCCTTTTCCTTTTCTTTTTTTCTGCTGAGCATAGGGTGCGTTTTTTAAAATCGGTTCCCTGCGGTTCCCCACTTGTTCCACTAGACGGTACTAAGGCCCCCCCCAAAGTTTCGCGAGCCCCCCCCTTATCTTCTCCCTTTTTTCCATCTTTTCCCTTTGTTGTTTGCGAATACACCGTGAGTCTGCCACGAAATCCCCTTCCGACCCTCTACTTTCCTTCCCCCCCCTCTTTCTCTTTCCTCTGTCGTTATCTATTTCCCGATCCAGTCTTCTCTCCCGTATTAGGCCAATTTTATGCCAACCATTTTTTTTCCTCTTCCATTAGCACAATAAACAACGTCCTTCACCTCTGCTGATGTTCGCACAGTCTCTTTCTCCCCCCGTTGCCTTCGTGCCAAATGCGGGCCTAAGAGTCGCACTCCTCCGTAGATTTACTTCAGTAGTGAAGATACGGACGTTGGGCGCCCCAACCACTGCGACCCCGTTCCGTCGCCCCCTGAAAGGCATCCTCTTTATACCCTCGTTTTTTCCCGCCCCCTTTTTTCCGTTCTTTTTGTCGCACACACCGATGGAACACCCCGCCCGTTACCCCCCTCCTTTTTGCCTCAAATTCGAGAGAGGCTCGCTGAACAGAGAAGGACGGGTAGCTCTTTCTCCTGTTTCCTGTTCGAGTTTTCCTTTCATTCTCTCCCCTCCCTGCTGCCTTTTTTCTTGCGCACTCTGGTTTAGAACCCCTTGAGAAGACGTACTTCATTTCCCCCTACTTATAAAATAACAGCCTCAGTACGTCTTTAGGATCACTAAGCCGTTCTTTTCAATCTTTTCTTCCCCACCCTCCAAGTTCTGTCGACACTTGTTGGTTGACCCCCTCCCTCTTTACCCTCCTCCCTCTTCTGTGTACCTTTATCCTCCATCTCGTTGTTTTTCTATCTTTCTTTCCGACTAGACTTAGCTGTCCCTCCAGGTCGCACAGCATGTCGCTTCTTCTGCTCCCCTACGACCAATCCTTCTTTGATCCAATCGACCCTCCTATGTGAAGGAATCCTTTCTGCCCCTTTCTCCGGTGAAGTCGATACCTCGAAACAGAGGCTTTCCACTGACGTCTACTCTTATCTGTTTTTCTCCGCCGACCACGACAGGGCTGAAAAAAGTTCTCAGCATACATCTCCTCCCCTCATACCATGATCCCCCCTTGTGACATCTTTCCTTTCTACCCATCCTTTTTTCTTGCGTCGGGGATTCCATATAGTTTTTTTTTAGGTGCCCTTCGCCTACCTTTTTCTTTGAGAACGCGGTCTACCCATCAATCTGCTGCCTGGGCCTGTCCCCCGATCTCCCTTCTTTTTTCTTTCCGTTTCGTATATCTTCGCTTTTTACCAAAGATCTTTTTTCTTCCTTCCCCCCGAATCTCTGACTCTCCTTTTGGAGCATCACCCGCCTGGGCTTTCTGAACTAGAAGCATCTGATTTGACCCCTGCCTTCTCTTGCCGCCCCCTCCGCTGTCCTTTTGGTCCATGCTTTTCCATTTTTGGATTCGAATCTCTTTCCCTTTCGATCTTTTCCCCCAGCAAATGGAGCCCGTTGCTTTTTTGCCGGTGAAGTCCCCCCCCTCCCTCCTCCTCCGAGGTTCCCGATCCTGAAAGCGTCGTAGACCTCTTCTTTTCTTTTTGGCGTCCCCCCACCACATAGCAAGCCGCGAAATATCGATGTGACATCCCCAGTTCACCGCACTGTGTCTGATAACTTCTTTCTTTTCTTTCCCCCGTGTAGCGTAGACGCCGAGTACCAGTGCCCCCCTTATGACTAGAGATCATTTTCCCAAAGTAGTTTCGAACCATGAGTAATCACTTTTCCTCAGACGTTTTCCCTATGACCGGCTCTTTTCCCCTACTGTAGTTTTTTTTCCTTTCCCTATAGTCAGGTGACCAGCACCCACAAAGAGATACGTCGATTACTAATTAGACAATGTGCCTCCCCCTTTTTCCCCCCCCCTTCCGGCGTTTTTGTCCCCCCTTGTCCCCCACCCCCCCTTCCTTCTCTTTTTTGCATTTCCTTTTCCCATCGTCCCCCCCTTTCCTGAAGGCCGATTCGCAAAAAGAAAGACTCCTTTTGACCCTTTCTTTTTTTCTTCTTTCTGGAATCTTCTACTCTCCGCCGCGTTCTTTTTTTTTTCCCCCCGCGAGTTTTCCACTTGCCTAGGAATGACATCCCACTAGAAAGCCCTTTCTTTCCCGATGCCTTCGAGCTGAGGCTCGACGCATTGTAGTCTTTTTTCTTTTCCTCCCGCGACCCCGGCTTTTTTTTTTTTTCGTCTTTCTTCAATCCGCAACGAGAGTTCCCACGGCTTTTCCTTTTTCATAGGATCAAATAATTTGCTCACACTTTTTCCTCTCCTCACCAATCTCTTTTGCTCTCTTCTAAAACATTCTTTGCACTTTTCCGTTGAGCTTTTCTACGTTCTTATGCTTTTCCGAGCCCCCCCTTACCTTCATCAGTTTGTACTTATCTTCTTCTTTCTTCCCCGGTCTTTTTCCCAGCCAGAGCGCCACGGTTTGGAGTATCCTTTTTTACTCCTTTCCCTGAGAATAACGCAGCCCTGAATTACCCCAATCATGCCTTCTTTTTTCCACTCTTCCCTTCCCCCCTCCCGATTCCGAACCTTAAGAACCCCCTACGCCATGCTTTTGTAACTTATTTGCCCCCCTCCACCCCCTTCCTTTCTGCGCAACCCGCAGTGTTGAAGCCCAAAGACTGCATCACTTCCGCTAGTTTTCTTCTCATTTGCGCACTTTTTCCAAACACCGCTACCCCCTGCTGCCGTTCGCCTTCCCCTCCAATTTCCCTTACTAAGAAAAGTGTTTCCATTCAGGGCTTCTTAGGGCGCCACTTTTCAGTATTTTAGAAGAAGACTTCAGCGTGTTTTCATTCACCGCTCTACAGTTTACCCCCTGCGTCCCCTCTGTCGTCATTGTCATTCCTTCCCCATCGAGGATGCCAGCACTGTCCTTGTTAGGTGTACCCTCCAACACCCCGTTGCCAAAAGTGGCTCCTTCCTCCCTTTTGTCTTCCCCCTTTTCATCCTCCAGTTTTACCGCCTCGACTCTCAGGCGAAGCAATTCCTTTTTTTTTGCTCCTTGTGTTTTTGGGTAACGCGGCTATCTTCCTCCACTATTGTATACTCGCCCTGAGAAATAGTTTTTCCCTATTTTTATTTCTAGAAGTCAGAAGTCTTTGAGGGTTCTCTTACCATTCCATTTTTTGGGGAGGGGTGTGCTGGGGGGTTGGTGGTGTGTTGGGATTGTTTTTTGGTTTGTGGATCACGGTCCTCTTCTCCCTCCCCCCCCCGTTTTCTCTCTTACCCAAGATTCCTGACATATTTTGATCGCCTTTTTTGTTCCCCATGCAGGTTGTACAAGAGATTTTTCTTTCTTCCCCATTTCCCCAGCAATTCAACTCGTGTAAACTCCCCTTTTTCCCTGATTGATACTGAAACCAGCTCCCTCCTTTTTCCATTCCCGATCACCGTCTGCGCCGCCTACGTTGAAAGCGCCAGAAGCTGATGTCCCCTCCCTTTTGAATTTTCGCTTCTTTCCCCTCCCCAGTTTTCTCTCTCTCTAGTTCGCCCCCACAAGACATCTCGCTTGAGTTTTTTGGCGCCTTTTCAGAGAGCCAATTTTTTTTGATCGCAGTCAGTACGCGCTTCGGCTTCCCGGAGACCTTTTTTTTTTTTCAACCCTTTCTTTTTTCTTCCAGCGATTTAATTCGACGCCCCAGTTTTTTGCTCCACTGCACATTTTGCCCAGGACATCTTCAGGCAACCCCGTTTTGCCCTCCCGTCTGTTTTGAACCGGACTCTTTTGGAGTACTGCTAGCGTATAGCCTCCCCCCTGCTGCTTCCTAATAGGATCAAATGACCGTCATTTCCCCGTGACCTTCGGTCCGGCTGTTGTAGAGTGTTTTGTTGGTTTTTTCTGTCTGTTTCCCGAGTGGCTTCTTTCATACCCCTATTTTTCCCTTTCCTGCCCTCGGCCCACCGAGCTTTTCTGTCTTAGTGCCTTCCCCGTTTTCTAGGGATTGCCCCAACGTAAAAACTTTCGTGTGTCGCCCTTTTCATGGGACCCGTGTATTGAGGGACACTTTTTTTTCTCTTCTTGTGCCTTTCAATCCGCTGGCGAGCACCTTTCCCCCCCTGCCGCCATCTCCCCCACAGTTCTTTTTAGCAGTAGCAGCGCCGCTGACTACACCGACTTTCCCCCCTTACCCTCCCCCTTCCTTCCCACTTCCGTTGCCCCCCTTCTGCCCCCCTCAACAATGTGCGCCATTTTTGGCGTATACTTGGAAGGCAGGTAGGCGTTGCTTTACCCTCGTTTTCAGGCATTTTTTTATTCCGTGTTTTTTTTTTATTTCCTCGACAATCCTCTTGACCGAGTATATTCTCCTTCTTAGAGGCTTGCCACTAGTGCTGTTTCGTTTTTACCCTTTTATCTTTTTGTAGCCCCGAATTTCACACCCGGCAGACAGCGATTGTTTGCTTTGTCTCCTTCGCGCTTCCGGTATTTTTCTTTTTTTTTTTTGGTTGTGTGTTGTTTGCAATACCTTGAGATCAGCACTTGAAGCTTCTTCCCGAGCCCTTTGCTGTGCCTCGGACAACGTTAGCCCACCTTTCTTCGCTTCCGTCTTCCTTTACATCGGTGATTACTCCCTCTCCCTCGCTTTTTTTGGCCCTGTCCGAAAGCATAACCCGATCCTTCGCCGAGTCTTTTTGTCTGCCCTCCCCTCAACGCGAATGAGGAGGGTCCTCTCCTTTGTTTCAACAGTGATCCCAATCCTCCCCTCCCCCCTTTTTCGCACGATTTTCCGGATCCTCCCCCCCTCGAACACCGTCCGTCCTGATCCCAGATGAGCTAATCCGTCATAAGGCATCGTTCGCCCTCCTTTCCTCTTTCTTTTTTTTCTTCCTTTTGACTAGCGCACCCCCGCTTTCTGGGTTTCCCTCTCCCCTTCCTGGCCTCACTTTTCCTCGCAAGAACCCAGCCCCCTGTCAGACCGTTCTGCCTTTCTCCAAGTAGAACGTTCGGCGTCCAAGCCAGTCCCTCCTCCCATACTCGTCCATTTGTTGTTTTAAGTTTTTTTGTCCCCACAGGAGCGGGCCCTTTTTGTTCGAAAGAACTTCTTTTTCCAAGTAATTGTTCGACCCGATCGCGCACTTCTTCGCGCTTTGGAATCCAGCTACGGCCCAGCTTAGTTCCTTTACTCCCCCTTCTACTCTGTCCCCCCTTTCTTTACTGATTGCGAGAATCTAAGCGTGAAGAGTATAAACTCCCTTACTATTTTTTTTCCTAAGCAAACCCATCGAGTGCCGCACCCTCCTTTCTTTTTTCCGCCCCACCCCCCCCAGCTGAGTTGAAGTCGTTCACCCCCAGAGTCTCTCTACCCTCTGCTCTGTAGTTTTGCAGACTACCACGCTGACAGATCCCTGCCTTATGCACCGCATCTTCCCCCTTTTCAGAAACTCACCGCTTTCTCTCTTGTCTTTTACGACCCCCCCGCTATCGAAATCTTTCCTATAGGCACACCTCTCCCCACTTTCCCCCGGTTGCTTCCGATTCAATTTGAACCTTCCCCCTCTCTTCAATACGCTGCCCAATTGTTCATTATATTCTACTGACGACCCAGTACGAGGTTTCCCCCTGCTATCATAGATCTTGCCGCATTATCCCCAGTATTCTCTCCTCATATTTTGACCCCCACGCTAGCGCCGCTCGTGTGACGCCTTCCCTCCCCAGCATTGATAGCCCCCTGAACAGATCGAACGAACCTTACCCTATCTCATTTTCCTTACCCCAGCCATGCAACACGTCTCAGCGTCCCCTTTTCTCCCCCGTAAAGGCTAGGATTAAGGGACGCCGGGAATTGATCTTTTGAGTAAGGCTGAGAAGCAGTAGAGTCCTCTGATATTCCCCCGATAACGTCAACGTGTTTTCCCTCTGTTTTATTTTTTTCGACAGACGTTCCCCTCAGTTGGATCTGACATTCTCCCTCCCATTGAGGCACGTTTGGATCACTAGACTGCCGTTTAGATTCTGTTTCATCACCTTCTTGGCCGCCTTTTATTATGCAAGCGAAGTTAGATCTCAAGCCTAGGTAGT
>Ga0179593_1352861_pt1 | contig 13174 bp, 14 predicted proteins | sample CZODoug2_1_08_16_FD_185931 | JGI IMG/M metagenome (GOLD analysis project Ga0179593, IMG submission 185931) | Vadose zone soil fungal communities from Angelo Coast Range Reserve, California, USA - CZODoug2_1_08_16fungal (PacBio error correction) | ecosystem: Environmental > Terrestrial > Soil >... | reverse complement strand
TTTTAGCAGAAGCGTTAGAATGTATCTGAGCTCTTTTTCCTTTTTCGCTTCTGGGCTGGTCCTACACGTCGATCGCCCCATTCCACCCTTCTCCTTTCTGCCATTGTCCCAGGATGGCCTAGAAAACATCCTAGTTTTGTTTCCTCGCGCAGCAGTTCCCTTCCTTTTCATCGCTCTCTCGAGCAGAATGGACACTTCCACGGATGCCAGCCGATCTGACCCGCTCTACCTAGTTTCGCCTCAAATCCCCCCCTCCCCGGAGCTCTCCCAGTGAGAGGGTTCTTTCCGCTCCCTTCATTTAATATTCCCAGTTTCTTGAGATAGTATCAATCTGGTTCTGGGCCCTGGGTGATTCTTCATCCCCCTCTCTTTGAAGGCCCGTCACAATACTCTTTGTCCCTTTTTCCCCCGTGCCGACGGCTGTGCCTCCCGAGTACGACTAGGCGGACTAGCTGTTGCATTCACCAAACCTCTTGTCGTCCTGCGGTCTGCGCCCGCGGAACGCATGTGCTTTTCTGGTCTGGAGATGAGCTTGCGCGCTGCCCTCCAGATCCCCGCTTCTTTACCAGAGCAGTCTCGCCTTTACTCCCGAGTAGGATAAAGGGCGTCTCTCTTCCCTTTTTCGCCGAGGAACAGGACGCTACTCCTCCTGCGCCCCAGTCGATTTTTCCCTTCCTTAGTGGGGAATTTTTACAAACGTTCTTTACTGCCCCCCTGGCCATCCCATTTTCCCCTCTCCTTTTTCGGGGATAGGACGACACCTCTTCCCCTTCCGCGGAAGCCGCACCCGTCGCCCCACTTTTCCTTTCACTCTTTTCTGCCCTAAAGCGATCATCGGGTTCGCTTCCTTTTGGGTTTTCCCATGGATGTCCTTGTTCTACACATCAACCAAGCATCAAAGAATACGACCCTCTGTTTCGAGGTTCAAAAAACATTCCCCAAACCTTGTCTATTTTTCTCCCTTTTTTCTTCTGGATAGGGGGTTGCTCTCTTACTTGCCCCAGGGATCCATCCGTCTTAACCCTTTAGAGCCAACTACCTCGAACGCCAACTTGTAATCGTCCTACCTTTTAGCCCATCCTTGATTCAAGGCAATTTCAACCGTGCCCCTTCTGCCTCCCTCTCCGCACCCTCCCTCACGCTGAGAGGAGGAGGTATATGTTCAAAGGTTAATTTCTGTCTGTGTAAGTCTTTCCCCGGTCTAGTGCCTTTTCCGTGCGATCTATGAATTCCAAGTGAGTAGCGTTTTTCGGGGAGAGAGGAAGTTCATGGAACCGTTGCGCCCTGTTTCAGATTCATTGAGACAGTGGTAGATAGGTTAATCTATAGGCCATTTCCTTTCAAACTCCCAGTCTGACATGCCGGCGAGTTTATTCCGGAGGCACAATAAAAGAACTTTTCAACAACTCGTCGGTCCTTGTTGAAGTTCACCTAAATCCCCCTCTCTAGAAGGTTGAACTCTCTCTGCCTCTGCCTCACCTGCAACCCTTTTTTTGCTCCTCTTTCGTCGGCTCCCGGCATAGTCCTTTCTTTCTGGACAGCCTTTTCCTTCTCCGACCACTCGGGAGATTCCAGTCCTTCCTTTCGACAGTTCGTGATATGCCGGGAGTTGTCTTTCGACTTCTAGATGCGATACCAGGGCACCTCTAAAGGTCCTTTCCTCTCGCTGCGTTCCAGAAGACCCTCTTTCCCCCTTCCCATGAGGGTAGTCCCCTGATAAAAACCCCTCTTACTCTTCCTCAGACCACTGGTCGCGTGGTCCGGTCTCTCGCATTGCACTTTCTCCTTTCTTCCAACCAAGACGGGTGAAGCTTTTTTCTCCCCCCTCCCGTCGGGGTTGGTTTTTTTTCTTTTTCGGCGGTTTCATATTAAGAGTTTGTTCGGTGCACGTTCCACCTTCTTTTTTAGTGGTCCGTCCGTCGGTCCTTTTTTTTTCTTGTACCCCTTTGCGATCCCCTCATTTTTTACTTTTTCCCTTAAAAGACGTTTTCCGCCCTTCCAATCATCGATGATCCGCGCGATTCGTTCTTGAGAATCAGGACTTTCCTTTCCTTTTCTCAGCGTCCCTCCTCGCCGCGCCTCTTTGCCCGAGTCGCAGGCACGAGAGATCTTTATCCTTGATTTTTCCGGAGTCAAGATGCTACAGTCTGCCCCCGAGGAATATTACTCCAGTCTTTCTTTAACTCCCTTCCCCTTGTGAGTACACTCTTTTTGAGATCTTAGGCCCTATCCTCCTTTCACTACCCTCGTGCTCCCTCGGGCTTTCCTTCGTGACTGGGAAAGAAGGAGTCCTCTTTCTCCCACAGACTCTAACCCCACTCCTCCTTCCCGGTACATCCTCAACCTCTTTTGTTCCCGCTACCCAAAAGTCTCCCGTCGGGCGGGGTCCAATCTTCAGAGATTTGACTCATAATTTCGCTATTTTACCCTCGCATTTTGTCGAGACTGGGCGCGATTTTCGACCTATCCCATTTTTTGCCCTTGCCGTGACTTTTTGAAGTTGGTTCCCCGGGTATTGGCCCCGTTTCTGTGCCCACGCCCTTATTCTAATCCGAGGCGCACCTATTTTCTTCGTTCTCTCTCCGGAATCTTAATACCTTTTTTCTAGGTCATAAATGGGCTTTGAGCTCCTCCCCCCCTCTCTGCTGAGTTAGTCGAATTGGACCTGCCTACTACATCGTGACTCCTCCTCTCCTTTGATCGTCCGGTGTCTGCGCCTGGCTTTTCGCTCCCTGCGAGGATTCATTTTTGAGGAACTCCTTCCTGTAAATAACCACCTGCCCCTTCCGGTCGAAAGTCGACTGATGGCCCACCAGCGGATTTTCCTCCTTTACCCAGGACTCTAGAGCGGTACGCCCCCCCTCGGAACCCCGGCAGACGACCGTCACTTTGATTCGGTAATATATATTCATTTGAGGTTCCCTCAAGACATTCAAAGCTTGCATATCGACGACAACAGTCCACGCCCATCCCACGATTTTGGTCTAACCCTCACCCGCTTTTTCTTTTCTCCCTCTGAAGCCTGATTAGCCGCCTCCCCCCACGTACACTGTGGATTCTCTGTTCTGCGCGGTGTTTCTCTTTTTTCTCCTCTTTGATGCTCAAGGTTTCTCCCCCTTCTTCCCACGCTGAGAAAGTTCATTGAACTTAGCTTTCCCTTGACGAAGTCCCGGGAACCTCAAAGAAGGTCTCACTCTACCGACGTCGGTCCGGCGCTTTCCTCCCCCCTCTTGGTAGTTATTACTTCTGTTAAAATCTTCACGCTGAGCCGGCATGTCCCTCCCGAGGTTCGGGCGTCTCGGTTTCTTTTCGCCGGTCTCTCCGGTCTCGGCTTTTCTGTAGCTGACAAGTCCACTTACTCTTCCGGTTCTTTGTCTACTCTCAGGATCGCTGCCGCTTTTCTCCCCTTTCTTGCAGTTAACTTCGAGAGTTGTCATACCTTCCTTCACCCCCCTCCTATTGTCCGAATGATTTCGCAACCTGAACTGACCCGCGATTCCTTCCAGATTTTCTTCCTCCTTCTTTTCCTCCTTTCCCCCCCCTTGTAACTCCTCGAACCCCATCTTTAGAGACCCCCCCGGCCTTGCCGCTTTTCTCAGGTCAAACCACATCCAATTTTCGGCTTCGACCTCCGGCCGCCCGTGAATTGCTTTCTTTCGCTTCCGCTTTCACCTTGTTTGACCCTTTCTCACTCTCCGACACCCGGTTCGTCCCTACATGTCGTTCGATTTTCGCGCCTAGTTTCCTCTCCTCCAGGTTTTGGTTCTCTTTCTGGATCGTTTCTTCCCCGCTCCCGAGCTCAATCACGCCGCCTCGTCGCCAGTTTAGTCTTCGTTGGGAGGTTCGCCGGTGGTCCACCGATCAAGCTGTTACTTCCTTTTGCTTTTCATGATTGACCGAACATGGCAGAAATTACAGGTTACCCCTCTGTCTTTTGGTGGGTACCGAAGTTTTCTAAGTTGGTCGAGTGACCTCTGACTTTTTATCCCGGCCTCTCAGCTTCTTGCTACTTTCCTTCCTCTCACTCCCCCCCGCGTTTCTGTATGTTCCCCTTGACTGCCTCCAAGTTAAGATAAGTCGTGGAACCGGCATTCCCCCCGGTTTTGAACTGAGTATAGGTGATTTTGCGTCCCTCTATTTCCTCCGATTCCTCTTGATCGACCGTTTCTAATTCTCTTTCTTTTTTTCTCTGAGCCTCTGGGTAGCCTTTTCTGGATTATGTCTTTCTTGGGATCGAGCCTGCTTTCTGCCCCTCTTTTTTTTCCGAGTGCTGCAGCCCAGACCCCACCAAGCGTACGTTTTTGTTTGTTCCCCCGTCGCAGCTTCTGACCCACTGCCTCACCTCCTCGTTTAGAAATAGTCTGATATTAGCTCCCGGTGCACCGGCAAAACGTCGATCGTACTTTTTCGGTCTCGATCATCGAAGCTGAGGGTCCTGACTGAAACTCACCCCACATAGACTCCTCTCACGAGCGCGTGTTGAGCCCCCTTCCCCATCTCTCTCCTTTTTCCTTCAGTGGTTTTGTCTCTCTATTCTCTCTTAAAGCCGCGGTTAAGTTTTGGTGATTCAGTCTCCCGACACTTCCTTCTCGTACCTCCTGATTTATCCGTGCAGCAATTTTTTTTTTCATGGATGCTCGCCTCTAAGAGTAATTCAAGTTCCTCTTTTCTGTTTATGTTAGAGATCTCAACAACACCCCGAGTGTTTTGTATTGCCGCTGCGCCCCTGTATTCTTGCTAGCTACCCTATCTTCGAGAGCCAAATCCCCGACATCGCAATCGGCTTCCCAAGGGACTTTTCTGAGACTTCTTCGATTATATTAATCACATGCATTATCCCCAAACCTTGATGCGTCCCCGGAGCTTACAGCGGTCGTGACGTCTCCCCTTCTGAATTCCAGTACGGCCGGGCCATCCAGAAAGTCAAAGGTTTCGTTGAGCTCTCCCCTCTCCTTCAGACCCCCTCGCACCCCCGTCTCCTCTTCCTCCCACATGAGTCACGCTTTTCGGGGACCCCCTCACCCTCCAGTCTCTATTTCTTTCGGGCTGAAAAGGGGATTTTGACCTCCCCTCAACGACGCAAGACACTTTGGTTATGTCGGCACTCTCTCCCCTACGACATCCTAGAGTCTTCTTAGGCTGGTCCTGATGGATGCTTTCGTTCTCTTCCATCTGAGCAAACAGGTTCCTCTCTCCCCTTTTGCAGATTCCGGGCGACGCCCTCTTCCATCGCCCCCCCATTCCGAAGCGTTACGTCGCGACTCACCTCCCCCCTTTCAAACAAGTTCTCCTCCAACCCTACCTCTTTTCACCTATGGGCGGCCGGGTATTTCGTTCCACAAGGCCGATGGTCCTTGATCTCCTTCACCGGATGACTTCTTCTCCTAGACTGTGGTAGAGTGATCGTCCTTTTGTGAAGGCTTTACATAAGGCGGAAGGTTCCCTATCGGTCCTGGCCCTTCTTTTTTTTGACTTCTGCGCCTATGCGGCCCTCTTTCTGTTCCCCAGAGAGGATCGTCCGTTCCTCTTCCCCCCTTCCCTCCGGGCGTTTCACCGAATCGAGTTTTTGGGGGTAGGGGGGGTTTTTGTTATGATACTGATTCGTCAGGACCCCAGAACCTTCCACTCTTCCCCCTTGTTGACGATTCTGGGAAAGAGAACCATCGATTCCCTCTTTGAGCAATCCCGTCGCCAAGCTCCCCCCAAGTCTTGACGCCCGAACCGTTTGGTACATTAGGCTACCCCCCTCTCCTGGATGGAGGCGTGAGTCCAGATCCTCCGAGCCGTCCAACCTTTGATCCCCCTGACTGGTGAGATGACCGCTAGGTGATGGGTTCTCCAGGACACATTGAACTCCCTTTCCCCTATTCCCGTACATTCCCATCTGCCCCGTCGCGAAGCACCTTCTCTTTTCTAAATCCTCGAGATTCCCCTTCTACACCTCCCTCACCGAGCCTCTTTCTCTCCGACCTCTCTCCCCCTGTGGGTAGTAATAGGTCGCAGGATCTAATAGGATTTCCCTCTACCCGAAGGTTTTTGAAGTGTTCTCCCCCGATGAGTTTTGAGGAGCCGTCCGGATGTCTATTCCTTTCTACGGGAGTGCCGGTTCCCTCTCCCTTAGTATAACTCTTCAGTCGTCCACTTTTTTGTTTCTACATCCCGATAGTCCCCAGGTGTGACTGTTGCAACTACGCTTGGTTTTTTGTTTTTTTTGGTGCCCCAGAGGGCTTTCATAGAGATGGCGCTGTCCTCCGCTACTTCTCCCTTTGATGAGTGATGACGTTCCTCCTGCGGCCTCCCGCGCGCCCGCTCGCCGCGATTCTCAGCCCCCTAGATTAGTCTTTCTTCGAAGTCACGAGACTTTTTTTCCCCTCCCTTCAGCTGAAGGATTAAGAGTCCAACCTCTACGTTCTTTCTATACCTCCCCCTTGATCCCCTGATGATCTTTGAAGCCCGCTCTGGGTCTAAATCTTCTTGGGGCTTTATGCCCCTTCTTGTGTGTTAAGACCGGAGCTTTCGGGCTATACCACCACGCTCCTGCGCTCCCTTGAAACCAATCTTGACGTGATAATTCCCTCTCGAAATCCCTGTGCTGAAACTACCATTTAAGTTGTTGTTTGATCAGATCCCCGCCTTGCTCCTGGACGATGCTCCTTCCCCTTTTGTTGACCCTTGCCGACATCCCCCTCCCTGGTCTTGTCTTGGCCGCCCTCGCCTGCTGCCCCCGTCAATCTTCTCAGACCTAGTCTCACTGTAGGAAGAAGCTCATTCCTTGTTTTACTCTCCTTCAATCCCCTTTAATCTTGATTGTCTTTCCCTTAAAATCGCCTCAGAGTTCTGCTTAACCTTATGACCGGGCAGAACGCATCTTTGGGCCCTTCCGAGGCTCCTGCTATAGTGTGCTTTCCTTCCCTTTTGCTTTCAGTCCTCTATAGATACCCGCCTTTCCCTTCAAGGAGAAGTTCCGTCGCCCCAATAAAATTCGAGACCCAGCCGCCCGATGCTTGTCGAGCACATAGGACCGTCTTCCGTCTTTCACCGGCAAGCTTTTCCTTCTATATCGTACGACAATTGAACTTCCCCCGCCTGATTCCCGCGATCTATCGCGTCACTCGGACATTTCCCCAAGCTACCCTTCGCCCTACAAGGCCCCCTCCCCCCTTACCCCGAGAGATGAGAGTTTCAACGGTCTGTGAAGTATCCCCCGATTGAAGCCCCTATAGGCCTTAGTATCCCCACTTCTGAACAATAGGTCAAATGGTCGACCCCCTCGGTTTCTCTCTGTTTTTCTCCTTTCTAACTTAGGTTCACTTCTTCCCCCTGCCCCGCAGCGCTCAATTCAGTGTTGACATGGATCGGCCTTTTACGTTCCTTCTTCACCCCCCTTATCCCCTTGAAGGTAATCACCTCATCTCCTGTATCACTCTCATTCCCAGCGTCGGCTCCGCTCCAGGAGCTTTTTCACTAAGGCGCCTTCCCCCGAGTGCCTTGGTTCTCCAGGGAAACCCCCCCCCAGGTTAGATTCTCGCTCTCTCGGAAAGATCTCTACAGGTGCACTTGAAAACTTTCGACGAGTTTCCCGTTTTCTTTCGTTGTCTCGACTATCCTTTTTTCTCTACGTTTTTTTAACTTTTTTTCTCCCTTGAGTGTGAAGGTGTCCCGTCCTCTGCGATCCCCTCTGAACCAGTCCGCCTGCAGCCCCATGAAAATTACGCTACCCGGCATCCGAGGTTACCTACCCCCATCCCGGACCTTCTCCGTCCAACCACGTCCAAATTATCTCCCCCTTCTTAGCACCCCCCCCCCCCCCTGATCCATACGCCCTGTGTTCATTTGGACTCCCATTAGTTGCCGTTTGTTGCCCGGCCCTCTCCGGCCGCCCTTAGCTACTTGATTGTCTTTTCTCTCTGAGGTCCCCAGATCCCCCCTTTTTCTTGCGCAAGATATGATTCCCCCTCACCTCGACATTTCTTCTGCGACTGTCTCGGCTTTTTAGTTGAACGACCCGAACCTTGTAAGCGTTAGCCTGTGGGCCTCAATAGAAACTATCCCTCTCCCTGCTCAGCCCCCAGATACCTTGAATTCGTCCGGTCTTCTCGTTGATTGGTTCCTTTTCCTGAAAAGACTTGTTGCAGGATTTCCCGTTCTCTTCATTGATTGAAAGAAAATCTTTGCCCTCCCCCCCCCTAGAAAATTTACCCCGCGTTGCTGGGGTCGCCGTTCCTAATGTTGGGCTGACCTCTTACTGTGTGTTTTGTTCAGGTAGCTCTCCTTCTTTCTCGTGATATACCTCACCCTGAACCGGAGTCTGGCCTTTCCCCCTTAAGACTGTTCTGCGTCGAACGTTCCCAGACTCTTGTTCTGTTGAGTTTACTCCGCGGTCTGCCTTTCCTTGAATTTTCTTTTCTCATCTTATTTTGTTCTCTTATCGGGTTCTTATGAGGGAGAGAAAAGTTCTCCCGTTTTCTGATAAGGATATCGTCTTTTTTGCGGTAGGCTACGGGTGGGCTAGTCGGGGATCTTTCTGGCTCGCCGCCTTCCTATAGACCCCCCACCCTTCCGCCGGGTTTCTCAGCCCTGATATCCCCTTTCCCCTCCTTTTTGTCGAGAGAAGATAGACCTGTCGACTCTTTACCTGGCACGGTCGCACCTTTGGCCACGGGGATCACCCCTCTCTTATTGAGGAAGTTCTATTTCCCCCTTGTAGATATGAGGGTCTGACTCTCCCCCCCCAGCCCTGAGCTTAAGCTTGACCCTAGCTCTTTTCTTCCGTATCTCTCTATTTTCCAGACCATCCGCGTTTTCTTTTTTCTTCAGGAATTCCTCCACGCTAGGTGAGTCAGATAATTTTTCTTCAGTCAGGCACCCTTTGACTCAGACCTTCCTTTTTTCCCTCCGATCTTCGCTCCATGTTTGGATTTGCCCCGGCTTTTCCTCTCTACGCCAGAAGAGAGGCCATGATCCTTCGAGTGTCCCCTCGAAACCCCCCCCCCGGTGTTGTCGAGTTTTCCTTGGCTGCGAACTCAATTTCCTTTTCTGTATGGGGCTACTTCGTCTCGCCAATTCCCTCCCCTATCGAACTCCCGGAGCTACCATACCCTGCTCTCCATCCCAAGCTGAGGACCCGGGCTCTAACCCCTCAGTCCCTTCTGCTCGCTGAGGACCCCCCCAGGCCCTCTATCCTTACACAACAGTAGTTTCGGCTTTTCCCCCATAGTTACTCTAAACGTCAGAGAATACAGTACTTCTGGCCTCCCTCCCAGTTTTTTATTAGTCCTCAAGGCCTTTAAGTCTCTATGCCGCCCCTTTTACGCACAGATTCCGTTTTTCTCCCTGAGTAACGATACCCTCCCCCCTTTCACAACCCTCCTCTTCCGTTCCTTTGTTGAGAAAAGGGGATGTTTTCGTGCCATGCCCCCCCCCCACCCCACCCCCCCAACCACAAAACCCCCATGCAACCTGTACGCCCCCTTTCCCTTAGGCCGGTCTTTTCCCTTTTACCTCTCCTCACCATTCGACCTGTCGACGGTTAGGGTTTGCTTTGGACGCTCGATGCGAGGAGTTGTGCCAAGGAGTGACCGCCCCCCTAACCTTTCCGAGTTCCCCATAAGTCCCCGTTCCCGACTCCCCCCGCGCCGGGTCGCAGACCTTTCTGCGTTCCCATAAGACCTTCCCCACTCCTTGATATTGACCCTCTTCGAAGCAACACATTAACTGCCTTGGGGGACTTCCTAGGCCCCCGGGACGCTGGGCTTTGTTCGGGTCCGTCCTCCCGAGTTCTTCTAGAAGTGGATTCTCTATCCTTTTCTAGTTCCTTCCTTATTTTTGGGCCTGGAGGTTTCCAATCCGCGGAATGTCCGACTCGGCATTTCCGTTCTCATTTCTCTCCCTTGGCGTTCACTATTTTCATTCGAGATCCTCCTTATAGAGTTAAAATTAAAAATTTCCACTGCGTTCCCGCGAGTATTTCTGACTCTAGTTCTGACAACGACCCTAACCGGGTGTTTTCTTCCCTTCCTTAAGGGAGTGTCTTGCCTTTCCATTCTACAGACCAAACCTCTTCTAGATCGACTCCGTGCTCCTCCCATTCCATCGTTGATTAGACCCTGGTTTTGATGGATCCTCCCTTCCAATCGGTTTTTCTTCCTTCTCCATGCTAAGAGAGGCTCGCGGAGATCCCCGTGGCCCCATTACCCCGCTTCCCCCCTTATGATTCTTCGGACGTCTTGGTATGGGCCCTTTTTTTGTCAGACCATTTCCCTCTCTTCAGGACTTTTAGCGTCTCGCGCCTTCCCCTTCTCATCACTCCATGAGTGTCCCTGCCACCCATAGAAGCCGACCTTTCTCCCCTTTACAGAGAGCTGGGTACGTACATATTCTACGGAACCCCGGTTTCTTGCACCCACGTTTCTTCAAGGGTTTCCCCCCAGTCTCTGGGGTTTTGTCTTTTTTTTGGATGGATATTAATTGTGGTTCTCCCCTGAAGGGTCTCAACTATAGTTATATATGAGTAGTCTTTCCGTTGTGTCCTGGCGCTCAACCCCGGTTCTTCCCCCTTTTAACCATTAGGCCACCTCCCTCTCTTCCTAGGGACCTCAACCTTCCTTTCTCTTGATGATGGCTTCGCGTTTTCTCTTTATTGAGTTTCGCTTCCATTGCTGGCGACGTCATTCTGCCCCTCGAAGCTGCTTGCCTTTCTGCAGCGTCACCACTCTCTTCCAAAGGGAAGTTCTTTTCTCTTCTTCACCTTTCTGGCATTCAATTTTTGCGATTCCCCGCCTCGAACGGCTTTGCTTGGGCATGATTACCTGTGAGCTCGATGGGCAGGATCGACCCCCCTCTTTCCCATGAGCTCCGTTTTTTTCCACGTGCTGCCGTTTTTTTTTCTCTTGACCGGGAATTAAGGCTTCTGGCGCACAAGTCACCGAGACCCCCATACCCTCCGTCATTTTCGTACTTCCTTTTTTGTCCCTTTTCATCGCCAAGTGCCTGGAGGGAAAAATACTCTTCCCTACTCGTTTTTTTTTATATAGTATTTTCATGTCAATTTCCTTTGCCGGTTTCTGCTCTGAGCTACCAAGAGGGTGCCCAATTGACCCTCCCTCTAATAGGGAATTCTTTTTTTTCTCCCTTTCTTTTCTCCTCGAATTCTTTCCAAATTTTCACGATGGACCCGGGCGTCCCCTCTCTTATCAGATGTCGGTCATCCCCTCTCTCCGTCCCATCGGTAATCCCTTCTTCAAATTACACCCAGTAGACGATACCTCCTTTCTTCCTACTTCCCTCCCCTATCTTAAGAGAATACCTACATTTAATATATTTGACCTAGGCCCCCCTTCTCTCTCAGCGGGGAGGAAGCCTTTCGCCATGACGGAAACTTTCCTGGTCCATCACTTCCGATAAGCGAGACCCCTCTCTTCTATGTCTTTAGCCCTCTTACTTCTTGGCGGCCGCTATCGGATTTTCTCTTGGTATCAATAACACACACGACGACGGCCCCCCCTTAGGAGGACGAGCCCCCGGTCACTCCTGACACACGCTTTTTTTTCCCCCTCCCTCCTGAAACAACTTCTCCCCTCCCCCCAAGATATTTTCTCGCTTAACCCTTTTTTCTTAGTTGCTCCCCTCCTTCGACTCGGCCATACCCCCAAGAGCAAGACTTTTTTTTTCCTCCCTTTGTCCGCGGTGCTTGATTTTCGTTTGACGCCCTCATGCGGTGATGTCTCCAAGTCCCTCCCGCAGCATCTCGAAAGTTTGAACTTTCCTTTTCTTTGTTTCTTTCATGGAGAACCCGGGCTTTCCCATCCCCGCCCTGTCCTCATTCCACCCTCGCCTTTCATGGCCATTCATGAATTTCGTAATAACGGGGTTTTCTGGTAGGTATCTTAGATGTCGAAGCGCCTCAAATGTGCCCGTCTGCTCCTAGTTTCCCTACCGTCCCCTTTTCTCCCTCCTCTTTTCCGTTCTTGGCTCTCTAGGATCCCACTACTTCCTCCATGGTGATTTAGTCCCACCCCTTCCCGGATAGTTTTCAGTTCTGTCGTCACCTCTCCTATAAAGATTCCATGAGGTAGAAAGGATTTTTTTCTTCCACGTGTCGTTGCCGATCTCTTTTAGGAACCCCCCTTGCCTCCTGCTTAAACCCCTCCGCAGGCCATCCTAGTACAGGGTTACTCCCCCCCCCCTCCCTTCTTCCCCCCCCCCCCCCCTTTCCCCCACAACCCCTGAACTAGTCCACCCGTCTATTCGTCCCTCCACTTCTCCGTCCTCGCCGTGCCTTTCCCTTTGACACATACACCCGCCCCCTTTCCCTTTTCCCGGACCTATTCCGCCGTCAGGCGTGAATTTGCCGTTTAAAGTCTACTTTTAATCGTTTCCGTCGGATTTCTGCCCTGTAGTATATGATTTGTTCGACTTGGTTTTCCGCTCTGACCGATCGAAGTTAATCGATCTGGCCCTATGGTCCCCTCTCCCCCCCCTCAGCCTCCTCGATTTTTCCAACTTAAGAAAAGGTGCTACGAAAGTCCCCCGGGACTGACGTTGGATCCCCCTTTTGAACGACCCTGACCTTATAATTCAATTATCCGGCTCTTCTCCTTTATATGATAGGTTACCACCTCCCATGGGCAAGCACGATCCTCCTATAGCTCTTATTGGTGTAAGAAGCTTTTCGTGACTCTCTTTTCCTATTGTGGATCCGGCGGTATCCGAGACTCTTCTTTCTTTTCTTCCCCTCCGAAAAAGCCTGCGTTCTGGCTTCCAGGACTAGAGTTTTCCAATCATCTTGTACTCTCCCTGGAGACCTTCTTGATATTCTTATTTTGAGTCCTCTTCTATTTAATCCTTCTTTCTTCCCCTTAGACGAAGCGGTATCCTGATATGACTGTTCCGCTAATTTTTCCCCCCTTGTAGGGATTTCTTTTTCGACAATATACGGCTATACTTTAACAACCTATCCCTTCCTCCTGGAGAATACCTTGAGCGAAATCCCCCCCCTCTTCGTTTGGGTGGACTCTCCTGCCTCATCTAAGTACTCGTACCTCTTCCCTTAGAACATGTCCTGACCTTCTGTTAAATTTAACGCTCTCTACGTCCCCGTTTTTCTATGAGAGAGTGTCCCTACTTCCCTTCCCCCACATCACCGGAGATAATAGACAAGACAGCACTGTTTTTT
>Ga0179593_1319238_pt1 | contig 13174 bp, 20 predicted proteins | sample CZODoug2_1_08_16_FD_185931 | JGI IMG/M metagenome (GOLD analysis project Ga0179593, IMG submission 185931) | Vadose zone soil fungal communities from Angelo Coast Range Reserve, California, USA - CZODoug2_1_08_16fungal (PacBio error correction) | ecosystem: Environmental > Terrestrial > Soil >... | reverse complement strand
CCTTCTCTTTGAATGCCCCCCTTTTTTTCAGTCCTTCCCGCAAGTATGATTTTTTTTTGTCAGACTTCAGTCTCTTTCTTGGAGAGGACCGTGGCCCTCGCGGAGGGCACTCCCCCATATTGTAGCTCCCTTGGTCTTGTTAACTTCTCCCTTCTTTCTCTAGTGACATTGCCCAGGGGGTCTCCTCCGTCCATGTTTCCTTTTGTGGCCTTTTCATTGCATCAGTTTGTTACCCACTGTTTCTCCTCTGACAACTCCCTTGAGTAGTCAGTCCATTGCCGCTTCTGCCCTGTTTTGCCGAGACTTCCCCGTCACTACCACCCTTATCCATCTTTTTTTCTGTAAGAGGTTCCCATTTAATAGTTGCAGCCTCCTACCCACACCCCTCCCTCCATGCGCCCTCCCCCAATCCCTCCTTCCCTTCGAATTCTCTAGTCTTGTTTTTCGCGCAGTTTTTCTGGTAACTGCATCTCTCTCTGCTATATCCTGTGTGCCAGCGTTTTTGTTTTGAGTTATTCCTGTGTTGCGTTTTGCCGCGACACGCCCGGTTTCGGGAGAACCCCTCACACCTTATTCCGCCCGTCTTTTGTGCCGAACCTTTGCCGAACCGTTTTTTGAACTCCGCCACCCGACCCCTTACCCTTGGGGGCCTTCGGTCACTGCTTTCCCTCGGGCAGGCTCGTGAAGGGAGACCGCCCTGTCTTTTCGTTTTATTTGCGTATCCATGAGTACGATGTGGCAAGACGCCCAGCGGCAGGTCTTGAGCACCAAGCGTTCCCCTTATTCTTTCCTCTCCTCCGCACCGCACGATGAGCTCTCTATGACATCACTGACGGGCGCGCGTTCCCTGGCGCCACCCCACCCCCAATTAACCGGCTGCGCTTTTCGGTAACTTTTTTGAGTTTGCGCCCCCGTTGCAAGGTTATCCTGATATTTTTCAGATTTGGGCCGAGCTTCCTCTGAGCTTCCTTCATACTGCTGCTTTTCGTTCACCTCCCGATTCAGTTGCCTTCATAACCCTTTTTTTTCGTCTAACACTGTTTCTTGCGACCCTTCTTTCCGTATTTTCGTGTGTCTGCTCTTTCCTCTCCTCTTGTTTAGACTCCTCCCAGAGATCCCACCTGAAAAAACACCTCCTCACTTTGATTGCATCCTCTGTCTTCCCCCCCCTACGAACAACACTTACAACTAGTTGTAACTTCCACCCACGACCTAGTACTTTCGTCTTTCTCTCTCCTTGGTCAAGTCGCTATCTGTCTTTCCGCGCGCAGCAGCCCGCGGTGCGTTTCCGATTTATCCTGAGTGTCCCCCTCATACTCCCCTCCTCCCACGAAGCTTCGACGTGCCGGATCCCATTTCCCTTGCCCTCACTTGCCTGATGTGAAGCTCTTGCTTTATGTGAGGCCTCACCAACCCAGGCGAGAATGAACTTCCCCCTTGGTTTGGCGCCGTTGCCTTTCTCCCCAATTGTTTCCTTTTCTCCTTCAGCCCCCAGTCCGCACACCACACTTTTTTCTCGCCCTTCCTCCCCCCCCAAGTGCTTTTATTCACTATTTTTGTTTCCTGTTGCTGTGAGCTTGGTATCTCCATAAAGTCCAATACTTTTACCTCCCCCCTCGTGTCCTTGTTTCCCTCAGACGTCATCGTTCTTTTCCGATTTGTCTAGTCCTCACGGATTTATCCAAATTTTTTTCCTTACCCCCTCCTCGTCCGGCCCCCGCAATCTCGACGTCTCTCTCCGTTGTCCCGAGGCTTTTCCCTCTCCTCCTGAATCTCACTTTCGTTTGATTTGCATTCATTTTGCACCTTTCCTTTCCTCTAGAGCGCGCGGAATGTCTTTTTTGCGCGATGATGTGACTTCCCCCCTCTACCGTGCCCCGCTTCTCCTTTGTATGCGCGCTTCATCTCTCCGGAACTTGTCCCCGATATCGCCGAGCGCCTCCTTTTGGGCGACCTCCCATCTTTTGTTATTCTACTCCTCACCCAGATTCTTCGATTTTGGGTCCGGTAAACTCGCAGGAAGGGTTCGAACATCAATCCTGTGCTGGCTCTCCTCCAGGGCGCCATTTTTTTCTAACTGTTAATGTTGCGTCCTTTTTCTTTCTTGCTTCTAATTGATACTTCAGTGTGTACGGATTGCACGGTGTATGAAAATTTCTTTCTCCTCATCTTTTTTCCCACCCCCTTTATCTTATCTGATCCCCTTATCCGGATACCCCGTCTCTTCGAACAGGCGGCGCTTTCTTGACCCCCCCTCTTCCACCCCCCTCTTGGTCCCACTCCCTCCCGTTATAAGGCCTGGCCTGTGTGTTCGCCCCCAGTCACGCGCGCCCCCGTCAGAATCTGTGTCCGGCTCCCTTCTGTCATCCCCTACAACCTTTTATTCTCTTTGCACGGTTTCAAAATCACTCCCTTCAGATTTTTCACCCCCCTCCGATTTTCGCCCTCCCCACGACGCCGTCGTTCTCCTTCACTAAGACCCTGCCTCTCAGCCCTTGACCTTCATTTGCCATCCCTGAGGTATGGTTAGTTTGCCTGCTCTTCGTTTTTGGCAATGCCGGACAAAAGCAGTTTGATGTGTCCTCCTTTTGTTTTTGGGCATCCCACTATGTCACGGTTTCTCGTCACCCCTTCCCCCCCCACAAAATTTGGCATCTCACAAAAGAACGTTTCCTTCCGTCTCCTTTCCCCTGTCTTCGCGCATTTTGCAAGTTTTGTCCTTCTCCCTCGGGCTTCAGCCCAAAGATGAGTTCGTCCAATTTCCGCGGTCTTATCCCTCCACTGTCTGTTTTCCGTTCTTCTTTTTCTTAGTAGTCTGCTGTTCAACTTGCTATTTGGTCCCCACCCTTTCCTGAAACCCAAACTTTTCGGGATATTTGCTTGCGCCGCTGCCAGTATCGCTCCCTCCACTGGGGCACCTTTCCTCTGACCGTCAACTGTCGGTTTCTCTTCTTTACAAACAGTGTTCAATGTCCTTGTCCCTCCCCTTGACACGGTTGTCCCTCGGAGCCGCGGTTGGGGCAATACGTCCCGCGACGTTGTTTTGCCATGTACAAAGTCCGGTCCCCCTTACTCTGAATCATGACTCCTTTGCGCGGGCCACACCTTTCCTCTCCAATTCCATCTCCTTCCGTCAATCCTGTCTGCCCGAATCGCTCCGTACTTGCGTCATTTTCCCCTCCAGTGGTGGGCCTCCCCCCAGATTGATCCTGCAAATCTCATCTATTCTCCCTTGTTTTTTTCTGAGTATGTTAATAGTCAACGCTTGTGGCACATGCCCCCCCCTAGGATTGGGAGCCGATGTTCGCCAGTTCTTCCTCGTCTTTTTGCTGGTCGTTTGCGTGTTTGGGTTTTCTAGCCTTTTTTTTCCGAGCCGGTTCCTGAAGGGAGTAATAATGGTATTCACTCTTTCTGTGTAACCAAGCATTTCTTCCCTGTCGCGGTGGCCGCTTCCCAGGGGTTTCTCCTAAAGGTCCCTCTTTTTCACGTGTTTCAAGGTTTGCTGTGCGCACTTCCTTTTATACGCCCCATTTTATGCCGACGCCGCCACCTTTACCGTTTCCCCTGAGTAACCCCTTGCTTCCCTTCTTATCTGGTTTGCAGGAGCCCGTACCTGCTCTACCCTTTCCGTTTTTTCTTTCTTAACCCCAGTGGTTTCCATAGTCGGTCCCCTCCGCATACCAAGATCAAATTCAGCCCACGCGTTCTAAAGACCTCTTAATTGAGAGCATTCCCTCTTTTTTTGCCCGCCAGTTTTGCGTATTAAATCTTTTCTGCTCTCTTTTTCGATCTCTGTGGCTCCAGCGTTATGTTTGGGGTGAGCTTCCCCCAATTGTTGTGCGCTTTGAAATCCCCAGCGGGGATTCTTTGCACCTGAACCCTGCGTGTGCGCGATTGCCCCCGCCTTTGGTTTTCCTCAGGCACACCTCCCCCCTACAACTTGGTGTCCTTTTCCTTTCTGTCCGACTGTCTCAGGATCTCCTTTGTTCTGAGTTGACTTAAGCCCGACCGCGCGCTCGGGATCTCGTTTTCGTAGATGTTGACTCTGAGAATCTCGTTCGGTCTTATTTCGTCACCCCGCCGCGTCTTTGAGTTTCTCCCCCCTTCCCGCATTTGCAGACAATCGCCTCTTTCTTAAGGGCTCTCTGCGCGCCCTAGGAGAGTGACAGCCAAGGCTTCTGTTTTATTATTTCCCTTTTTCGCCCACGACCTTCTAATGCTGTGTTTTTCCGGAGATGATCACCGGATTTGTCTTTGGACGTTACGCGCCCTACTTTGATAGTAAAGTCCACGTATTCCGTTCAAGCACCCCCTGTAACATTTTCTTAGAACCCCTTGCGTTCTGGATTCTTCGAGCAGTGCCCCTCTTTTTTTGTTCTGCCCTCCCTGGGATAACGCGCCTGAAGAAATAGCGCACTCCTGTTTGTGTTGCCGCTCAGGTCCCCAAACCATATTGTAAATTCCCCCGCGTACTTTTTCCCTCTGACTCGGGTAGCTGTCTTTGTTTCCCATATATATGTCCCTTCCGTTTTCCTGTCGGGCGCGTCGGATTTCCCTCAGCCGCCCCACCTGCTGCCCTCCTATTTCCCTATTCGAAATGTTCCGTCCTCCATAATGAGCTATCTTCCTTGATTTTGAGATTTTCGACGTCGACCATACTTCTTTTGCTCTCACACACTTCCCCTCCTTTCCTTCTCCCCCGAGCTTGTTTTCGGAGGACTTTCTTCATTTTTTTTCCCCCCAAATTTTATTCCCGATATTCATACCCTTTCAAGGACGTACCCAGGTCGCCACCCCCTTTTTTTTTTCGGCTCCCCTTCAATGACTAAGAGTCAAGATGTCTTTTCATGTTTCCCTGGGCCGTCGGCGTTGTGTTTACTTTTTCTCCTTGGTCAACAGGACCAATGCTCTCGCGTGATTTTCTGCTTTACACCTCCTCCGTCGGTTCTTTTCCTATGGTGTTACATTTATCGCCACGATTTTCACCTTTGTCCTCACTATGAGCGCCCTTTTTTTTCCCCTCCCCGATTCCCGCGTGCTTTTTCTGTTCCTCTAACAAAGTTTCTTTAGTCGCCCGCATAAAGCCTTCAAATCCTGCATGTCTTCTATTTTCGGGCCTGCCAATTTTATTTCCGGGCATGGTCCAGTAAGACGTCTTCTCGGATGTAGGGGTTGAGAATGTTAGCTCCCTCCCCCTCCGGTCCCTCCTTTTGTTTTCGCAGCGTGATTAAAATCTTCTTGCGCGCCAAGACTTGGGAAACTCTCTCGCCTACGCCTCTTTTGGTTTGGGGCCTTTCCCAAATACCGTTTGTTTTTTGTACCTTTTCTCGCCTGCAGTCCCTCTTTTGTTGCGCTTTTGCCTGGGTATCCTGAGGTCGCCCCCCTTTGAGGGCGCCCTTTCCCCTCTCAAGCCGCGCAACGGGTTTCTCACCTTTGTTGCTGCTTTTTTTCTCTTGACATGAATATGTCCATCTTACTCTTCCTTTCTTACTGGCACGTTCCTCTTTTTTCAGTTTATCCCCCGTGCCCACACGTACCAAAATATGCCAGTTCCCCGTCATGGTCTATCGCGGCGGCGACCTCGTATTTCCCTTCCCCTGCTAAGCAGCACAGCCTTGGCCCTGGTTTACTTTCTCGCAATTTCCCCCGTCCCATGTGACTCGGATTTGACTGCGCACAGTGACGCTGCTGGTGCGCGCTCCCCCTCTCGTCTTGGTAGCCCATAAGTACTGCTGGCTTTCTCGTCTTGCCCTCCCCCCTTCTACGATACCCCCCCCGACGACCGTCGTTACTTCACTCGGGACCCCCTGCCCGCCTCTCCCCCTTTCACCTCTGCTCCTCGGTCCTTTTTTAGTTTGCCTGGATCGGTTTTACTTTTCGTCCCCCACGCAGGGTTCGGTCTTCCCTTGCTGTTTTCCTTCCCTCCGTTTTTACATCCTGTTTCCCATTGAACCACAAATTGGGCATCTCACCCAATTCTCTCCCCCTTCGTGGAGCCCCCTTCTTTATCCCCGAGAGTTCTTCCCTGCCCCCAAGTTGTATCGTCCCTCTAGGGCTTCAGGAAAAGATGAAGGTCTCCCAATTAGTCGGTTCATTTTCAGCACTTCTCGCCCTGGTCTTTTTAATCTTTTCGGTTGCCACTCCCTACTGCCACCAACTCCCTAACCCCACCGGTCCGTTTCTGTATGGTGTTCCTATCTCTTATTTCTGCCCCGATCATCTCCTCTACCTTTTTTTTCCCTGACGTAACATGGTCAGGTTCGACACCCCCTTCTTGGTCCTGGAATTTGCAAGCCCCTGCAGAACAAATTTTTTTTTTGACCAGTTCCCCGGTGCCGCCTGGTCGCCCATATTTGCACCTCTTCGACAGTCGGTTCTCTTGGTTTTTCACCAAGCCTGTGTTCGATAACATTCTTTTTATCTTGAATCCTAATTCCCCGGGGCCAAAATACTTCCCCTGTTTCGAACCCCCGGACGCCACCCCGAACCTCTTTGCCCCCACCTCTCCCTCAGCTCCACTCGCTAAAGTGGTGCAGTCCCTCTCCCCCCAGTCTCTTATTTTACTTCTCCTCATCGTTTGAGAGTCCTGTATGGTATCCCTTTTCGTACTTCCCCACCAACTTAGGATTGGGAGCTTGTTCTCCCATTTTTTTTTTTTTGTAGTGAGTAGCTTCCTCCTAATGTTCTTTGAGCTCACGTTTGTCCCGCTCGCATTTTGCGTCAATGATCTCCGTGTTAGCTACGCTTGCTTGGAAACCCCCCCCGGCAGCGAGGAACTTAGTCTTCATCCTCTTTTCCAACTGTGGTCTGAAACCACGTTACTTTCACCCCCAGGTTTTTTCTGGCCAGGTTTTTTCTGCCATTCCCTTTCCCAAGTCCTTGTTTTATTTCCCTCCAGCCCTTGACTTTTCCAGTTTAGTCCTACCGTATTGCCGTCTTTACGATCTGGCACAGGCGCTGACACCCTCTCCCCCGTCCTCTTGTGGTTTCCTTCAACGGGTTGCACTCTATCTTCTTTTCCTTTCATAATAAAAAATCCGCCCTCACGGTTGACCTACACCTCTTTCCACCAACTCAGCTCCCCTACCTCCATTCTTCTTTTGACGCCCGCAGTTGTTAAGAGTCCCCCCCTGGCATGGCGTTCTCTCTCCCTTTTTTCCCGGCAAGTTTTTTGGGGTGCGATGCACACCTGGTGTTTTTTTTTCTTTTTCTGCCGTCCCCACTCCCTTGATTCGGTGTCCGCACCCTCCTTTATCTCCTCCCTGCGTGTGGGCCTCCCTTTGCCCATCTGGTCTTAAAACCTACCACCTACCATGTTTTTTTCGATGATGTCAATGCGGGATTCTGGGCAGGAGTCTTTTTGAAGTTCTTTGACCCCTCCGACTCGCGTCGTCTCTGTTTTCTGGTCTCTACAAATCTTATCTGGTACCATTTAGCCCCTTTATCCGTGTTTTTTTTAATGTTTGGGTGGGGGGTCAAGAAGATCTTTTCATTGCGAGGCGCGAACCAAGTCCCGCACGTGGCTGCCCCTACCTATATTGATTTTCTTTGCGCCTCTGACGGTCGACGCACATAAAGACCACTTTCCGTTCTCTATCTGTACTTCTCTTTTTGGTCCTATTTTGTCTTAATAAGGTGGGAAATCCTCTGCGCTGCGTCTCTTTTAACGTTTTCCCTCTGACGCTGATGCCTTTCCTTTCTTGATAGTACCTATGCAGCATTCAGTGTCATCCCACACCCGCTCCACATGATCCTTTCACCTTCCCTCCTGCCTGTGAATCGAGTTGACTGCTCCCTCCCTGGAGGTGACCCTGCCTCGAGACTTATTACGCCATTTTCCAGACTTCTTTTGACTCTGGCTGCGGCTCTCATGTTCAAATACTAGTTGTCCAAGGAGAACACCTCGCCCTCTTGTCCGCGATTGTCGGGGTACAGAGGTCTCTTTTTTCCCTCTGAGGTTTCCTCTTCCGACTCTTCTCGGTCTGAGGTTCGTGTTACCACGTAGTCACCAACAGTAAAGTAATGCCAAGAGGCTTGCTGCAGAACACTAAACATTTCATACCTAAGGACCTTCCTTGCATTTTTTCTTTTTTTTTCTCCGGATTTCCCTCCCCTCCTCTTTTCGATCTTACCACGTAGTACTAAAATAGTCATTAGATCTGTTGGCAGTTATATATGTGTGTCATTTCCCCACTCGCACATAAGATTCCCAGTACACAAGGCCCATCCCCACCAGTTGCTTTCCCCCCTCACTAAATCTCCATTTCAGGATTTTTTACACCTTTTGTATGTGAAGTGTTCTTCCTTGGTTCCCTATAAACAGGTCAACTTTACAAATCCTCTCAATCCCTCTTTGGTTATTGGAAGAGGTGAAGACCCTCTGTTTTTCTCCCTGAGTGTTTTACTTAGCTTTTCATTCAAATTTGGTTATGCCCTACCGTCCGGGGCTCCTCCCACTATCTCGAAGATTTACCTGATCTCCGTTCTCTGTCCAATGTCCTTTTCAGTCTTCCTGTCATTACATCATGGCAGAGTTTCGTCCGCGTCATGCCAATTCTTTGAATTTCCTTAAGTGCTTTCTGGTGTTGCATCTAGGTACTGTTTGCGCCTTTCTTTGTGAGAATCGACAGTCCATTTTCTCTTCCTTCTTTTCCTCATCACATCTGCCATTGACCCTCTCTTGTAACGAATCTGTACCACGATATCGCCGGCCCGTCTTTCGTTTGTTCCCTTACAACTTTATGGGCTACTTTGAGCGCCTCCCCTCAAGCTGTGCGCTTTTTTCCATGGTCTCCCGGTTTCCAGAAACACAGGTAGTTGCAGCACTTCTCTTCTTCAGCAATCGCCGCAAGTTCTAAGAGGGTCCACTTTTTTGCTCTCTTCTTCCTCTGCTCACTCCCCCCCATTTATGTTGAAAAGGTTTTCCGCCTTACTCGGACCCACTCTGAAAACCCTACTGTTGATTATTTCCACTTTCGTATCAGGCGAACCCACATTCCCATCAAATCTTTGGAAAGCATGCCACTCCCATTTTGTTTTCTTTTCGCCCGCAAGCGCGCTAAACGTCCCATGTCTTGTCCTTCGATTGAGTCATTTTTTGCGCGCCTCTGTTAGTCTTTTCTCACTTACCCCCCTTTATTTATAATCTTCACATCTACTCTTTTTTGAGAAGCCCCCCGCCTCCTCGTCGGTTCTTCTGGACAATGCCCGAGTTCCTCATTGACTTCCAAGATCGCCCCCGAGTCACGAGCCTTATTATGGGTAGGGTTTTTTTCCCGTTGGATTCTACCCGTGTTCGTTAAACCAGGCACGGTTCCTCCTATCCCTGGTGGATCGTCAGTGTGGTTTATCTTCAACGACTTTTCCTCTTGTCCCGGTACCCTCGCCCACCCAACCAACCAACACCCACCCCCCCTTGGCCCCCCCCCACCCTCACTTGGCTTCCCCGCCTTCGACGCCCGTTATTCAACGGCCACCCCCCTTCGGGCGTCAGTAAGGACGTCTCCCTGACCTCTTTCGGGTATGCCTGTCTGCCCTGGTTTTTGACTCTTTCTTTTCAGGATTCCCCCTTGCTGCAATGACACTTTTTCACAAGTTTAAGCGCACAACCCCGGGCGCAGGGATATTTTTTCTTGGTTCTGTTCCCCAGATTCAGCGACTTTCCATTTTTTCCCTACCATATCCTCCCTGTTCCTTGCTATCGTCTAAAAACAGTTTGCCTTTTCCTGGCAGAAACCCCCTTCGCTAGGGTTCCACCCATAAGCTCGCCCGCCCACCTGTTTCCAGACATCCTTACCTGTTGCGTCTCTTTGGTTACAAAGGTTCGTCACTCTTCCCCTTTAGAATCTCCCCTTACTCTTTGCCGCACACGGCCTCTCCCCAATTCCCCTCCCTTTCTTTTCGAACAACCTTCCTCCGCGACTGTAACCCTCTCCCGCCAATAATAAAGTATATCCCCCCAGACTTCCCCTCTCCGTCTCCTCCTTTTTTTTTTGAGAGAGAGTGTCTTTTCCTCTTGTTCCTTTCCCCCCCCCTGTCGTAGGTGTCTCTCTTTTTTACGCCAGTTACTGTCACCGCGGGATCGGTGGCTTTCTCTGCGGAGGACTGGGTTCTTTCTTCCTTGCCGGAGCCTTCTCCTGCACGTTAAACCCCCCACTGTCACGATTCTGAACCACGAGTAACCCCTGTCGCGGTGGGATTGCCCCTTTCTTCCGTTATTTCCCCTTTTCCCCCGTTGGGGCAGAGGTGTTGGATTCCATTGCACCACACTTTACGATACCATTTCTTTCAGAGTAAGTCCCTTGAAGGCTTCTTTCTTTGTGGCGGCTCACCATTCTCCAAAAGCTCGCCCGAATTTTTGTTTCTTTGACACTTTTTTTCTCCTTTTTCGTTAGCATCCCTAGTACAAACCCGCTCCAGGGCCGAACCTGTCCAAGACGCTTCTGTGTCTGACTCCTGATACTATTCTGACGCCTCATATGTGACGAGCTAACCCTTTCCGTCCTGCCACGGGAGGATGCCTTGACTCCCTCCCCTGTTCTTATTGGTGATATATGCACAAAATTTTTTTGCGCTCAGTTGTTTACCGCCTTCTCTTTTCACATGCCAAGCTCCCTTTCTCCCTCTGTTTGGCGCACTCCCCCAATCCTTGAGGCGACTCAGCACACCACCCCTCGCCTGCCCATCTTGCGGGCATGCTTGTTCCCCCCCCTCTTTTCAGGGCAGGGTTCCTTTCCATGTTTAAGGAGAATTTCTTTTGGTGTCTTTCACAGTGTCTCGTAGATGGGACTCTGCTTTTTACCTCGCGAGGGTTCTTATTGTTGCACCCCTCGCTGGCCACTTTACTATACTCATCCACAATTTTCCTCCCTTGCTGTGACATCCCTACCGTTTTTGTATGCCGCTTGCTTTTTTCCGGGTCATTCGTGCTTTCACGCGCCTAGTTGTTAGATCTCCAGCATTCCCTTTTGAACGCTTTCTGAAGTTTTCCTCCGACGGTGTAGATACTTCCAGATGATTCTGGCACTTTTCTCACTGATACGCCACGCCTCTCTTGTTTGACTACCCCCTCCCCCCCTTTTGCAAGGATTTTTCCTTTGCGAACCTTGCGCAGGCCTGCGTTCTCAATTTGCACTACCGTCCCTCCTTGGGCATACCCCCTTTCACCCATCGCAGGCCCCTCTGCGCTTCTTGTCAAGAGTATTTCCATACCTTCGCCCTGACCCACCCTACTCTCTTGCGAAGTCGTTTTTACTCTTTCTTGCTCAAGAAGAACGTTCATTGCGTCAGATCGTCGCGCAGGGCTGCGTGCGTTCTCAGAGCGCCCCCCGTACACGCCAAGGCGTTTTCCTGCCCCTGCCTCATCCACTTCTTCCTCTTCTTTTCCCTTTTGCGTGAGCCTTCTGTTTTCCTCGCAGCCTTTGTAGAGCTCCACACACATAACGGCGCCTTGGCTCGCCTTTGCGTTTCTCCGTGCTCTTCTTCTCAAATTTTAATCCGCGGGAGTGACAAGACAGTTCCGCCTTCTTTTTCTTACCTCTATCCCCCCCCTTTCTTTGATTGTATTGTTTCTTTTGTCGGCCGTTCGCTTTCATGACCATCAAGTTTCACTTTTCCCCCATCGGTCTTTTTGTGATTCTGCTTGGCTCCGGAAGCCATGTGGTTTCGGCCTTCCCTCCCCTCGGATCAAAATTTGGCTTGTACACGAACGACTTGCTAGTATGCCCCCAAGTCCCCGACTTTGCGATCGCCGTATTGTGCAAGGCTATTCGCCAGAGCCCCCTCCTCTCCCATAGCAGTGCGTCCGCGGCAAATGGTTTTTCATTCCCCCCTCTCTTCCTTTAAGACCTCTGGTTCGGCTTGTACGTTGTTGTCTGAGAATACGCCCTCAGCCGCCCCGCTCTCGTCTTGCTGTCCTCTCAATCCTTTTTGGCGTCCCCAATAGCAAAGGCCCCCCACTCCTACGCAGACGTCCGATGTGCACTTTACACCTTTCAGTTGATCTCCCTTTTTTAGCCAATTCTTCTCGATTTTCCTGGTGTATCCCCCAGGTTTGTCCAAGAGTTCGTTCTCCCTGCCGCTCACTCCCCATTCTTGCCAAGGGTTCTCCTCCACTTTGCGGAGTTTTTCTGCGCCCACCTGCATCGTTCGATTTAAGCAGTCTTTTCCCTCCGGCTTTCCGCGGTCCTCGGCCCCCCTGTGCTTGACAGACACCGCCTTCCCCTTCTCGAATGCGCTGCGTTTCTCCTATGCAAACTCGGGCCGCAAGCATCGCCTTTTTGACTGTCGTCTGCGTTCCCACTCTACTATTGACCCGACACCAGGCGTTGTAAGCTCTTCGTTTGACCCTTTGTGCGAGCCAATTTTCTCGCTTGCGGTGCCTGCTGTCCCCAATCCAGGACAGTGCTTTTATCATCTTTCCATTCCCACAATTTGCGACTATAACCCGACGCCTCGTCTCCCTTAAAAACTTGTCTCTCTTTAGACTGCGTACCATACACTTTTATTGTTAGGTTTTTTATTCTGTCGCCCATTGATCTTTTGAGACCACTTGAGTCCACCAATAAGGGGCGACCTTTACGCTTTATTCCAGTGGATCCCCGCCCTCACAGACACTGTTTTCGCGTTTCCCTCCCCCCGCACCCCCCCCATGCACCTCTGGGCGCCCACAGGATCAGCTTCGCTTTCCCAGTTGGCTCTTTTTTTTTCACAACCTGAGGTTTGATTTCAGACCGATGAAGAGTTCCCTTTTATAGTTTCTTTTGAAAGTCACTGTGTTTCCTCTTTGCGGCGCTATTCTTATTTATTTGTGACCTATGAAACTCCTTTCAAACGTTTCAGCCACCACTTTTTCGACGGTGATATCTCTCCGCCCCTTGACGCGGCATTTGGTTGACTTACTCGTCAAAACTGGTCAGGGTCCTAGTTTTCATCCAACAAAAGTTGGACATGGATTTAGCCATTGAACCCGGTTTGGACATCATGATGCCGCCCTTTGTCCCCGCCTCCTGCTGCCTTTTTTTTTCCAACATCTTCGTGCTAACATTATCCTATGAATCCGCCTCCTTTTTGACACCCCCGTCCTCTAAAATCATAGAAGGCTCATAGACCTGCCGCTCGTGACAGTACTTGCGTCCCACCTGCCCCCCATACTAACTGTCGTCCCTCTCCTCCC
>Ga0179593_1269704_pt1 | contig 13174 bp, 12 predicted proteins | sample CZODoug2_1_08_16_FD_185931 | JGI IMG/M metagenome (GOLD analysis project Ga0179593, IMG submission 185931) | Vadose zone soil fungal communities from Angelo Coast Range Reserve, California, USA - CZODoug2_1_08_16fungal (PacBio error correction) | ecosystem: Environmental > Terrestrial > Soil >... | reverse complement strand
ACCCTTGTACATCGTTTCGACATGTCAACGTCGCGATTGTCCCATGACTTCACCGGTCGTCTGGTTTCGGTTTCTTTTTAATCAACAGAGCTCTCTCCTTTTTGCCTAACTTGACCTTCGAGACCGTAAGATGGACGTTGGCATCTGGTCGCGCAGCTACCAGCCTCCCTTCTAGTAGTGAATCCGAACCTTTCTCTCCGATCTTTTGTCCCACGAGCCGTTTTACCTCTCTCCTCACTCAGTTGTTGTGTTTCCAGCTCTCTCCCTCCCGTTCCTGTTGCCCTATTAGATCGCTTTTTTTCTCACGGCGTCGGACCGAAGGACGATCTAGGATGGCGCATATTTCGTCATAGGAGTCTTAACTCTGTTGTAGGCGCCGTAGTAACCCTTTCAAAGGGTGAGATTCGCTCATTATACGCTGTTTGTTCTGCTATCACGCCGCTTTCCTCGCCCGGTTATTTCGGTTCCGAGACGCGCTCCGTTTTCCTATTTCGGATTATTGTTCTCCCTCAAGGCGCAGTAGTCCATCAAGTCGGCGTCGATCGTCCGATACTGACTTTTATTTATGTTTCCCGGCCTCTGTTTCGTTGGTTTTGGTCTAATTAAGCACTTCTTTTTACACATCCATTTGAGTCTTTGAGGGCCCCCAGCCAGAGGCGGGGGCAACTGCAATTCGGCACTCCTAATTAACTTTCGGATTTCCTTGCGATTTTTTCAAGACCTTTTCTTCTGAGCGGCGGCCGACCCTTAAGGCCGTCCCCCGTGCCTCACCCGCCAGCTGACATGGTGGGCCACCACAACGGCCTCTTTACTTGCCTCTTATGTGATGCCGAGTTTATATGATATCCAGTCCGACGCGGGCGCATCCCCGACATCAGTAACCGCTGATGTTCCCTACGCAAAATCCTCTCCAAGGTTGGACGGATGTATTGAGACCTAAGAGCTCCTCGAACAATCTTCCGTCCAGGCTTCTCGTTTCCAAGGCTTTTTAGGCGTTTTCTCTCTGTGTCGGCGACGACCCAATCCATTAACTTCTTTTCTCGCTCACGTTCTTTGCCCACAAGAATTACGCCACATCGATTTGTCTGTCGTCGTTTTTGTCGATTCATTTGCTACCAAAGTTTTTTTTTAAACAAGTTTGCCTTTCCTTTCAGAGCTGCGATTTAGACGATTCGGCTCTCTTGTCCGAACCTATATGCCGTCCTTCGCTTGCTTCCAACTTTTTCACCTTTCATGACCTATTCTCATGTGTGGAGTGAGAGCCTCGAGCAATAGGATCCGGATGGTTCCGATGGGAAACATGTTTACTTTTCCTGTTTTTTCTCATTTTTTTTTTTAATAGATTGTTCTTTTCCGGACCTATCATTAGTAAGAGCACATGCGCGTAAGTGCGTTCAGTTTCTTTCGTGGTAGGACATTCACCCATTAGCTTGCAGAAGTGTTAATGCTTTTACTTGACCGACTACCCCACTCCCCTTCCAAGGGCCTCTCTGTCTGCGTTTAGGAAAAATAGCGAGGTGTCCGTCTTCCAGCGATCATAGGTAGGTCCCCCCAGCTCACTCGTCGAAAGTTTTTTTTGCGTCTGGTTCTTCTCCCGCGTTCCATGGGTTATTTTTGTTCCCTTTACCTTTAGCCGGAATTTCCTGCTTCGTTCAGTTTTTCTGATCCACCTCTCCGCCCCTTTGCACTATTAGCTTCCCCCCTCGGTCCGCCCCGCGCCCTATATTTTAAGCAGTTGCTGATCGACCACTCTCCCTCGCGATGGGTGTCCAGGTCATGCTCCTTCTTCACTTCTCCTCGACTTTGTGACCTGCGTTTAACGACAGACGTCCTCACCATATGTGTTCTCCTCGAGTTCTTTTCAAGAGGTAACTTATGCGTATACACCTGCGTCTTTTTTGCCCCAGGTTGCGTTTGTAGCCTCTTTTGCTGCCTGTTTTACGGTTAAGACCACGCTTATTTCCCGCAGAGATCCCTGGGAGTCTGCGAACAACGTGACGATGTGGTTTCCTTCGTGGGCCAAATCGGGCTTTTTAAAGCTTTGGCCTTCTCTGGTTTCCAATTTTTCTTTTCATGTCAGGCCCTTTCTGTTAGTTCCACGAACTCGTATGGAGGTGATCCTCATCATTTTTTCCGTCAACTCCTGTTCAGTCTGTCCTTATCGGATCGTTGCTTTCGATTTTTCTGAATGGACCGTTTACTGTCGTCCTGTCTCGGACGCCAGCCACGTAGATCTTTTTAACCCATGAGGTACGTTTCCTGCCGAACGATGTGTGGCCTTCCGAACTCTCATTGTTTTCTCTGAACGTGCCCCCCGACTTTCCAGAATAATTACCCCGTCCATGCACAGCAAAAAGCTCGGCGTTCGCGACGTAGTTCCTTTTTTCTGGGGTTGTCGTCCTCCTAGTTTTTTTTTCCTAGAAGTTCTCGTTTCCCACTGGAGCTGTTTTTGTAACCCCGTTTAACATGTTACGAAGAGTTACAGCCTCCCCCCGGATGTTCACCGTTTGTTCTGATACCCCTTTCGGATCCCTTTTCCCTCCACCCCAGTAGCCAATTCCCCTCGCATACGTTCCCTAATGGTTATAACAGGTCCTAGTTTAGAGGTCATGAAGGTAGTAAAGAATTCTACCGCGACGTTACTCATCTCCCGAAACTTGTTTTTGCACTCAGCCCATTTTCTCGCGTGAACGTTACGCCTCCAATCGGACGGTTTTTGCTAGAATTCATTCATTCGGCGACCACGGGCCAGCGGCTTGATGGCCTAGGATTACTGAGGTCAGGTGATGACGATTGACGAGCTCTTTTGGGCGTGGGTCATGTGAAAATCTCCTCTTCTTTTAATTTGAATTGCGTGCCTTGAAGGTCACTTTTTTTTTTTGAGGTGGCGATTTTAACGAGCCTTCTACGGTTTTCGCTGACCAACTAAGAAGTTTTTTTTTTAGGACGGAGTTTCTACCCTTTGGTGGATCTTTTTTGAATTTGACCGCTCGCCACACTGGCGAGGGTTCGACGGGATGGCACTCCAGACTGTTCTGTTCCGTTTTTTTTCTATGGTCCTGACCCGTTCCCGTCGTCTCGGACGAGTTAGGACTTTCTTCTTTCCGGCGACCTCATGCGTTTAGTTTGTAGAGTCATTGCATTTGTTTTCGCTGACCCTCTTAGCCTTCGCAGTCTCTTTTCCGTCTGGCGCTTAAAGTTGTGAAAGGATCTCTAGGTGGCAACCACGTCCCTTATTTCGTCATTTTTCTTTCAGAGGAGCTTTTTTTTGGTCGAGTTTTTCTCTTTGCCATGTAATAAGCCCTGCTGGTGCATTATTTGGCTACGTTCGGATGTTTTTGCGGAACGGTTGGTCTCTGGTTTGTTGTTTCTTATCTCCCTGACCTTCCTCCCAACCTATTTTTTTTTGTTGCTTTTACGATGCATAAGAAAAAGAAGCCCCCATTTCCGGCCATCCAGGCGGCCTCCGCCCGATCCGCCATCCAGCCTCCCCTGATGTGTGATTCATTTGCGACCGGCAAGGAATTAGCCAGGCACTGCTGCGAGGTCTGGTCCTCCGTCTCATTCCGACTTACTTTGTTGGATTTCTTTTACCAGGAGAGACTTGTTTCAGCAAACTGAACCTCCCTGACCTTGCCGCCCTCACCCTCAGCCCACTTCTTTTCGCGTCCGAATTTTTCCAACGGTGGCCGTGCGACCTTTCCTCTCCTTCTCCTGGTCCTCTTTTCACTTGTCCCAGGCTAAGGTCGCCCAAGTGGTCGACGGTCCGTCATTTTTTTTTCCACTTTCTTTCTTCCTTCGTAACTCCCCGAACCGTCGGCGGGCACTCCTTCGCCTTTTTCTGACGGGCGCGATTTTTCCGTTCCGCCTGATCCCTCATCTTTTTAATTCAAAGGACCAGGCTGTGGTGTCAGCGACCCGGCTCCGTCGATGTCACACTGATCCACCTCCCGCACCTCTGTCTCACCGATCATACCCACTGTGGAACACTTGGAAGCCACTGTATTGCCGAAACCTACAGCCATCCCATTCGTTTTTCTTCACGACGCAGTAAATCTCTCTTACCCTCTTAGCCCGCTGTCGTGGTCAAAGTAGTGTCGAACTAATTGCTGGCTCGGCTCAACTCTCTTCGCTGGCGGTTTTTTCGTGACGCCTCTAATGAGGCGGATCACCTCGTCTCTAGTATGCTTGTCGCGGTCTAGTCGTGCCCAGACCGTCCTGGCCGTTTCGAGTGAATGCCAACGAAACCTACATGAGTGTCTTGTCAGTCTTCTTGTCTCTAAGTTTTATCGCCCCTGCTTGTAAGGATTTGTAATAGTCAGTCGTGTGGGAACCGCTCATATGGTGTTTGATGTTTATCCGTCTACCCTTTCTTTTTGCGCAGTTTTTCATGATTATTTCGAGTGAATACGAGCTGGTAATGTCCCTACACCCCATCTCATTCTCACGAGAGTAGCGCGTTACTCCCCTGCTTTGGTTTCTTCCCGCGTTAATGAGTGGAGGGGATTTTGGTTACAGTCCTGACGAAATCAGAGGTTGCGTCCTTGACCCCATTTATTTTAACCCAATAGGGTTCCCCCGGAGTCTTACTTGCTTCGCCTTCGTGTTTTCTTTCTCATACTAGGGAAATTCATATCCGCACGTTTTTCTTGCCGAGGACGCGAATGGTCTGACGCGACACTGCTTCGGGAATCACCTCCCCCGCCGACCGCTGGTCGGTTAAGATGGCAGTACAAATGGGGTTAGCTCTCGGCGGCTAGCGATTTGAGGGACATTTTACCTTTTGTCCCACGAAGGTTTGCACCACCTCGTCACGTGTTTTCGCAGAACGCCTTTGATTTTTCGTGGACCGCTTAGTTGGGTCCCCCGCACTTCTCGTAGTCTCCCCAATAGTTACAACCCCCCCGGCGGCAACTTCGTGTTCCTCGGTCCCTTTTTGCCCGGCAGGAACTTGAGCCCAATTGCCAGAGTGGCTGCCTCCCCATTCACCGGAACCCCCTATCTCTCCCTCGGGTAGACCTTCTCCCTTTCGCGGTCACCCCTTCAGCGTTTTTATTTTTGGCTTTCTCCATTTCCTTCCTTATTTTGTCACTTATGCGACCTACCAAGAGGGTAACGCGAAAGAGTTGACGTTCTCTCGGTTGTCTTTCGCGGTTGAGAACCAAGGCCCTCCGGTCAATTCTGATTCTTTTTTCTACCGAACCCCGTCTCTTGCTTTTTTGGCCTTTGCCCAAATTTCGCACCACTTTCTGAAGTAGCCTTATTATGCTGGTGCCTAAATTTTCTCGATGAAAGTTATTCCCACCTTCGCGCTGTCACGCTCTCTATTTCACGGTCGTGGTCTTTTTGTTTTTTCTGTTTCGTCAACGTTGCAATCGGGGCGCCGTACTGATTTTATTCTAACTCTTCCCCCCTTTCCAGATGACCTCTCGCTGTTTCTGACTGCTTTTCGTTTGATTGTCCCCCACAAAAAGCCTCTTTTTTCCTACTTGACGTGAAGTCCCGTGACACGTGTACCCGGCCGACTCCTGGATCCTCTCTCGATGGGTCTAGAAGACACCCACTTTCGCAGTCTTTTCTTCCCTTTGTCGCTTTTGCAGTCTCTTTGTGGCGCCCGTCCAGAATCGTATCAGGAAATAAGCATTTTTCATGTGTCGCCAGATGTTCCTCGACATAACATCGCTGGTCACGTCTCAGTGTGTGTAATCCCTTAGTTCTCTCGTCTGATGGACGTTGTTGTAGTTCCACCCTCTCAACCCCGCCATAGATTTGCGGTTTCTCTTGTCGGCTTCGCGCTGGCCGGGTCGCACCCGTACCCCGGTGGCGTGTGAGTTTTGCGTTATGCGAGCTTCCTTTCCCTGGTGATGTCGGATTTCCCGAATCCCTCCTCTCTACGGTTTTTGGCCAATAGAAGTGACGCAGAGCGTTGGGGCCCTCCCGTTTCGCGTTTCCTCCTTGATTGTTCGCCCCCGCGTCTAGGCCTTTAAGGTGTTCCCTTGGACCTTTCTGAAATTTTGAAATAGGCCTCCTTCTTCCGCCGAAGGGTTTCGGGCCTACCTTTGGCTGAATCCCTTTCCGTCTTGCCCACATTGTTGATTTTCCTGTTTTCACTCTCTTCTGTCGAAGATCCCTGCTGAAAGAGGGAACTGCATAAGTTTTTCTTCCTTTGCCGCTCCGGACTCTTGTTATGGCAGTCCTGAAGCCTTCTCTCGTTTGACCGTTATTCAGTCCCTCATCTCACTGCTCCGCGTTTGTTCTTCACCATGAGATCAACAGTTTTTTTTTTCTTGATTGTCATCGTCAGTGCTCTTTTAATTCCCCTTCCCCTCATTTCATTCTTGTTTCCCAGGCTGCTTATCTCTTCGATCCGCAAGATTTACATCTCCTCTTCTCGCTATTACCATGACTAGATAGGTTCCCGTAGACCCGCCTCTCCATGTCTCTCTTCTGTGCACTCTCCGGAGCTCCTTTTCCTGCCCCTTTTGTTTTTTTGAATCTATACAGAACATCCGGATCGTTGCACATTGATATAGAAATTGTTCTCTTGGTCGCATTTTAAAGATATTAGTGTGGTGTAGTAGATGCGAGCTTGACTTCTCCGGTTTATCCTATCATTGACCCCCCTGTAAAAGGGATGCACACTCATGAGTCTAGGCATCTCATCAGCTTAAGTATTATGATTCAGATTTCAACTTTTTCTACCCCCGGTGCCGAAAGTAGTCACTGTCAGCATCTCTCATCTAAGTGTGGTTTTTACAGCTGAATTTCTACGCGATTAAATATTTTTTTCAGTCGCCCCACTGATACCCTTCTGCCGCGCCACTTCCCCGGTCGGAGCTGTCCGCGAGTCCTATGCCCGCCCAGCCCCCGAATCCACTTTCATCTATCCCCCTTAGCTCCCGGCACTTCTATCTCCGCGCCTCTAAATACCAGTCTCCTCATCCACCCCCCCACTTCGCCATTCTCGCTCCATCGCCCCCCCCCTATAACCCCCTCCGTCCGCCTCCTCTCCCGCTCTTCCTCCAGCGCCCTAACATGCCTCATTCATTATGGCGTCTTCACAATCCCCCCTACCTCCTTTTCTACTTCATATCTCACCCTTAGCTCCCCTCTTTCCCTATTCGCCTCTATCAGACGTAGTTAATTCTTCCTCTGTGACTTTGGGCCGGTGGATTCTTCGTACCCGAATTTAGTCACACATCACTTCCACTTGATTTTTTGCGGTCTCAAGAAAGGTGGTTTTTACTAGCCTTTCCGCCTGTACTCTGACATTTTCAATGACTCTTTGTTCTGTAGTAAGATGGTCTGCCGAGCAGGGAGTTGCCCAGCAGTTGATTTCCCTTCTCCCCTTCCCCTTTTGTTCCAACGCGATTTGGTTTCGTCACTCTCTTATTGATTAAAACCGCGATAGCTGTCTCCTAGTCACTTCAAGACCGTTTTTCTCGTCCCCTTCCCCCTTCTTCGTTCCCCGGGGTTTTTTTTTTTTCCTTCCCCTTTGCAGCGCTTCCCGTCTCTGTCAGCCCGCTTTGTCTTTTTAGGTTACGAGGTTTGTCGACCACGACATAGTCTTGCCATCCTTTCTTCTCTCCCATTTCTTTGCCCGAAGCATTTTAACCCTTTCGGTTGCGGGAGCGAGTGTCCCCTCTGGCGAACAGGACCGCTGTATTCACTTCGCAGCCTACTCTTCCCTTTTTTCCATTTGATTTTTCAGTCCACGGTTCCTCCTGCCCCTCCCTGTTTGTTCCGGGCCTCTGCCATCGAGATAGGCCAGGCTTTCGGTGGACACCGGTGCCGTCTGGCCCTTTTCCCATCTGACACAAGCGCTGGTTTTGCATTTAATTCGTCTTTTCCTGCGCAACCCAGTTCGTGAGGTAGTCGTCTAGGATCGCTGGTGGGTATTGAATCCAAAACTCTTCGGTCCGTCCTTTCTTTTTTCTCCCAGAGGACGACCCCCCCACGTCCCTTTCCCATACGTGGCTGCATGCTGTCCCAAAGTCTCGAGTGGTACGTCCTCCAGCATTCCCATGGTGTTTTCTGCATCACAAGTAGAAGGTGTGAGACTTTTCTCTGCGTTTACCTTTTGCCATCTTGGTTCGGGTAGCCGTGAAGTTCGCATTCCATTCCTTGGCGCACGGTTTGATGCTCCACCCACCCCTAACGCCTTCTCATTCAAGGTCTGTACCCGCTGGTCGGTGAGCATTGCGTTTCCCGATAGGCCTGTGCGTTGATCTTAGACCCTCAGTCGCTGTTTTTTTAAGTTCCGCCTTCTCCCGGAGTAACCTCTCGAATTGGTTAGGTTTTGTCTTCCAGCACCCTCGTTTCCATTTTTGTGTTCTCCCTTTCGCTTATTCGCTGGACTTCTTTGCTTTTCGTTCGCCCTAAATGGTTGGTTTTGCAGGTTCTGACCCGCTCCCTTTCTGTGAACCGACAGCTTTCCCCGCCCTAAGTTTTTCTCCAGTTTGACTTTTTTTCTTTCCAACTTCCGATTGTTTCTTTCTTTTGGGCAAATTCTGGAGTTTTTGGGACAGACGTGAGCTTCCCCTCTCTTGGACCCAGCCGTGCCCCGGCCCCTTCCGAGCACTTTTCTCTCGTCTTTCTGTGTAACACCCTCGTAGGCAGGGCGGTGTAGAGTCCTTAGTTTACGAATCCGGTCTCTGACTATCCCCGGATCTGTTGACCCGTTATTTCTTATTGACTTTGTCCAAGCTGTCTTCATTAATAGCCCCTATCGCTCTTGACCCGTAGATCCGTTGTCCCCCCCCTCATTTTTGCCCCATCCGAGAGGGGGCCCAGCGATAGCATCCCTTAACTCCTCTTCTGTCGCGGAAAGCCCCTACCCATGCCCGCCTCCTTGGTTTTAGAGAAACTCCGTCTTCGTTCACTCCCCTCCGTGTTGCACGAGCGAGTGTTTTCTCTCGAGCGTCGTACGCTTAAGTTTTGGATTTTTCCCGGCGCTGCACGCAAACACGGCCCATCGTTCGACTGCGTATCCTCCCACACCTAGCCGACGTTTCCTCCCACCCGGTGCTTCTTGTCTTTAGAAGAGAGTTTCTCACCCGTCGCACCTCAAAAATCTAATTGCAACACCAACCTCTTTCTGGTCCGTTCCTCTCCCTGCTGGCCCTCCCCCTTCTTACAGACGCTACCCCTCTTCACTACGAAGCTACGACAGCTGTGGTATCCGTCCCTAAGTCTTAGCTGCGACCTTCAGAAGAAGCCCTTCGACGGAAGCAGTTCATCCTCGAATCAAATACCCGTACCTTTGTGAATGGCGCCAATCCAGGCGGCTCCTCTTGCCCTGTGATAAGATCCCACTTGCTGCTACTTACTATCTCTTTTTTTTAGGATGGTTAGGGGCGGTGACCAGAGAAGGATAATTGTACACAGATCTTACCTTTCGCCGATTTGTTTTGGCTTTTTTTTTCTGTTGACATCGCTGCGACGTTTTTCCGATGATAACACAAACCCTCAATTGGGTCTGTTCAGTCCCGAGGAATGGAGTTTATCTTTCTCCCTTCATGCCTTTCACATCGCCCATCGTGCCATTTGTTAGTTAATGGATCGCCCGACGTGACTTTTTCCTCCGGGTTTTCCCACTTTTAATTCTTCAAGCGTTAGACGGAGCTGAAGGAGGTTAGCGAAGCAACTTCGTACCCTCCTGGCGCCCTGTTTGTGTTTTTTCGTTGGTATTTTCTTTTCGGATCTTTCTTTTGTTCGTGCGTCTTTTTTTCCCAGTTGCTGCCAGTTCCAGCTACGAGGGGTTTCAACCTTTCCTTGGATTTTTTCTCCAGTTTATATTGTGGTTTTTTTTCTGGGCGGCGCTCCTCCTTTTTTCTGTAGGTGTTGGATAGGGCGGTTTTTTTGCTAGTCCGGACTTTTGGCTCGGGTTGCGGTATTTTCCCATTCTCTTTTCTACTCCTTTTTTTTTTTTTTGCTCTCTTTATGGCTATGCAAACCGCGATCCCTTCCCCTTCCCCCCTGACAAGAAGCCCCCTACCCCCCCCCGCATTCAAGAAGCCTGTATTTTCCCATGCCGCCGTCCACGTCCAGCGCTCTCCCGCCCTATCATGCAGGTGCTTTTTCATTTCCGATGGTAAGTATTTTCCGGACATCTTTTGCCCCCATTGAGAATTTCCAAGCACTGGAAAGACCGCCCTTCTACCTCGCCGCGCCGGTTCCATGCTCTGAAAACTTTCCCCGTCACGGCTTAGGTTCAGGGACGCTTCATCTTTTGCCGTTCTTTCTCGCCCCGCGTCATCGCTTGTCTGTAAGATTTTTTCCTGTCATTACTTCGCCCTCGAACCGTCGTGGGGCCTTCTTCGAACAGCGGCCCCTCCTTGGAAGTTTTTCTTCCTCGCTTTTGTCACTATCATGTCTACCTGGCCCCTTCTTTGTTTGCGACCAGTCAATCCTTCCTTAGCCCGGCCCTCAAGCCCCCCAGCCGTCGTCTCCTCTTTTTCCCCTTTTGACCTGGCTTTTCCTTACCGCCCCTCCCCCTCCTCCAGCGCTAGTCTCGCCATCCCCCCACCCGCGCGTACATTAGCAGAGGAGACGTGCGGTTCTTTCGGCCCAGTCGGTCGTCGATTTTTTTGGCGCCCTTTTTTTCAACACAGTTTATACACCGCAGGGAGGTGTTTTTTATCCCGTGCGAAGGCTTCTCCCCTTCTCCCCCTTCTAGCTCTTTTTTTAGATTTTTGTAGAGAGTCTTTCCCGACCCTTCCTGGTACCCGCTTTTTCACTGGAACGAACCAGAGTCTTGTGGGTTTTCTCTTTTTCCGTTTCTTTTTGGTTTGTTTCCTGGCTCACTGTGGTTCATATCTTCCCGCAGCGGTGCTTTTCACGCGCTCGGTGTGGCGCCTGGATGCAGTACCTTCTCCTGTCTTGGTTTTTTTGCCGTGCTTTTCCCCCTAGCATAAACTGGCGTTGGAAGCGTTCTGTTGTCACTACCCCATCTCCTTTTCCCCATCAGTAGACGTACCTAATCGCTTTGATGTTGGCCTTTCCTTCCCCCTGAGATGGGAGGGCGTTGTTCGGTGACTGGTCGAGACTTCTCTTTCCCCTTTGGCGTTGCATCGTTTCCCCCCTCGGCTTCCCGGTATTAAGTGAGGCTCGATTCTTTTCGTTAATGACACCTTTGCTGAAATTATCATTCCCTTCCGTTACTCATCCGATAGGAAAGGCTGCGGACCCCTTCTTTTTTATTTTTCCCCTGCGACGATCGCCGTTTCATCATGAATCTCTCGTCCCTGTGCTCGATCATGAGGGCGACTGTTGGGCCCCAGAAGGAACTCCGTCTGTCCGATGGACCAGCCGGTCCAAACACACCTAGTCCCTTTGGTTCGGACAATGGATGGAGGTCCGTTTTTTTCTTTCCCCTAACTGCTCTGCGGAAGAAAATGCGAGACACCAACCCGTTGCCTCTCGTATTTTGAACTTTTCTGCTGTTTCCTTCCCCCCGTGACCTGATTCCCACCATGTCGCTTGCTGGCCGCAGTAACAGGACCTTTTGATCGCTCTCTTTTTCTTCTTTTTTCCGGTACATTCATCGTTTCGTTCCCCGGTAGGGTTTTCCCTCTCCCCAATGCCCGTCTTGGCCCTTTTTACGCAATTCTCCCTCCCCCCGCTGGTGAATCCTCAACTCGGACTTGTAGCTTTGTCTGGCGGCGTTCGCCTACCAAAGGCAGCACGTCAAGTCATGCAGGAGCCCTTCACGTCTTACCGACAAAAGTTGTTTTTTCTCGCTTTTTCCCTCTCCGCCTGTGCGGAAGGTCCTTATATGTTTGATGCTGGGGCCGCCCATGGGCTTATTCCCCGTCCTTACCCTCGTTTAGCTCCCCCCAGCTTTGCCGGTTTTTGTATTTTGTCGATAGATTAAACCCCCTTTTTCCCCTTCCCGTGCGCCGACTAGGATTTGTTTGCTGCCCCTCACCCCGCGAATCTCGTTTCTCCTTTTTTGCGCCGGAGACGTTCGAAATTGATTCACAAAAAGCGATTTCGCCCTCTGTCCCCGGAACGGCGATTTACCACGGTTTCCCGTTTTGCCAAGCTCTTTTTCGAGTTTGTCTTTTTCACACATTTCTTCTTTGACGTGGGTATGCACGTCTGAATCCGTTGCGCCCGTACCGAATCTTCTCGGCGCTGATTTACTATTCAGCAATTTGGCTGGTTCTCCATCTTTTCCCTCTTTCCCAAAATAGATGTTTTCTTTCTTGCAGTATTCTTGTGTAAGCATCTCCTTATTTCTTCATGTCGTCGTACATTTCCCCAAGAAGAGAAACTTCTATCGCCCTTGATAGGTAGGAGGCTTTTGCCGCGTTTTTTTCCCCCGCCCTAGGTGGGAGTGTCTGAGGCCCCGCCTTCTCTCCTTTAGTTTCGGTGCTGTCGGAGGCTTTTTGAATTCTCTCATTGAACTTAAATATCCTCTGCGCTTTTCCCGCCAACCAGTCATTCCTTTTTTCGAGGACTTTTCTTTTGCAGAAAGCCGCCTCACAGGTTCTCTGAAAAACCGCTCCCTGACAGACTACGTCTGCTCCGCTTTCCGATTTTTTTTCCATTTTTTCCATACGCACCCTTTTTGATCTTGTTTACGAACGCTCTAAGTCCTCCGATTAAAAGGACCCATTCCATATTCTCCCTGCACTACGTCGGATCCCATGGGAAGATAGACTCCCTCCTTTATTTTGCTGAATAAATGCTAGGAGGGTCCCCCGTTTTCCATCGTCGTCCTCGCCACGGAGCTCTTCTTCGACCTAGGCGATCACCAGTTTTGTAGTTTCCGCTTTTTGGTGATCTTCATCCCCCTTCCCCCTCTTTCTATCTCGTGCATTCTGTCATCGTCTCTCCCCCTCTTTATTGAAGCGAGTAGTGCTTATCCAGGCCATTTACCACGTCTCGTCTTCGTCGACTCCCTTGAGAAAGGTTGTTGGGGTCCCCTCTCCCCTTCCTTTGTCATCTCTCTCTCTCTCCGTTTGGTGAGAGATTGCACGCGGATTCCTTTCTCCTTCGCAGTTTTATCGGCTTCAGACCGACTACTATTAGGATGGATTTCCTCGTCTCGAGTATTCAATCTGGGCTTCGGCGTTAGGTCACAAGATCCGTTTAATCTCTTTGATTTCCCTCTCGTGATTGTCCCTTTCAGCGGACACGCCGATTTGATTTGTTCCCTCTGTTTTTT
>Ga0179593_1659772_pt1 | contig 13175 bp, 23 predicted proteins | sample CZODoug2_1_08_16_FD_185931 | JGI IMG/M metagenome (GOLD analysis project Ga0179593, IMG submission 185931) | Vadose zone soil fungal communities from Angelo Coast Range Reserve, California, USA - CZODoug2_1_08_16fungal (PacBio error correction) | ecosystem: Environmental > Terrestrial > Soil >... | reverse complement strand
CTTCCCGCTTTTTTTTCCGTTTCTCTCCCTGCACGAATTTTGCAGACTAGGGGGGTGGGGGTGTGGGGGGGTTTTTGGACCCCTTTTTCTACACTTTTCCCCCGCGATCAAGAGAATCCCAAAGGCTTCCCCCACACCGGTCCTGCACCTGTCCCCTTCTTTCACTTTCTTTTTTTACGGTCAGCGGCGTCAGCCGACCGAAGTCCCGGGACGACCTACCTTTTGGCTTGTTTCCCCCCAGTCGTATCTTCGAACTTCCTCCTCCCCCCCTTTATACCGTTTTTTTTTCTCTCTTCTATCTTGACTTCCCTTTTCCCTTTGTTTTTTCATGGATACTATTTGATGTAGTCCCTTTCCCCTGTTCTTTTTCCCCCCTGACGAGTTTTACTGTTTTTTTTTTTTTTTTCCTCCTTTCTCTCCAACACCCCTTCCAACCGGGATTGTTCTTCGGTCGGGCGGGTATGCCCTCCTTTTTTTCTTTTGTAGTCACAGTTTTTCCGGTCCCGTTTTAGTGCGGTGTGTTTGTTTGGTGGTGTACCAAGTCGTGATTTTTTTTATCTCCTGACTCCTCTTCCTTGTTTTAGTGTTCACATCGGGAGACGGACCCACCCCCTTTTTTTTTACGCCCCTCAGAGTTTCAGCTCCACCGAGCTTCCTTGCACCCCCCCCCCGGATCAACATCTCCCCTTTCCCAGGGACGTTTGTGCAGCTAAGGTCGATGATTTGTATGTGACGTGTCGTTGTATCCGGATGGACTTTTTTTCGCGCTTTCTCTTTTTTTTACGCCCGCGGTCTGGGGGGAGGTTGTTTTTTTTTTGCGTTCTTCTTTTTCCGTCCTCCTTCAGACCGGTCGGACCTTCTGAAGGGAAAATGCTCGTTTTTCTGGTCTTTTGAAATCTTTTCGTCTTTTTCTTCTCTTGTTTTTTTTTTTTTTCCCTTTTCCCCCGTGGGTGGCAGGCGCGCAACTGAAGACACATGAAATATTTTTCCCTTTGGCGTTTCTTCCAGCCTTCGTATTCCTTTTTTCCCCTGAGCGTTGGGCGGTACCTTCAGATTTCCCGGTGCTTTTTTGCTCACCCCTCTGCATCTTGCCCTTTTCTTGACTCCCCCTCCCTTTGCTTTTTATTTTTAGGGTCTCGTTTTCCCTGCCTCTTCCCCTTTTTTCCGGTTTTTTTTTTCAACACAGTTTTTCCCCCTTTCTGCCTTCAGCGCCGTCTGCCAGGCACAGGCACTTTTTTTCTGAGTTTTCCCACGTCCTCCTTCGACTGGTCACGGTTGCTTCCTTTTTTTTGTTCCATTGGGTATTTTTCTTTGCTGCTTTCTTTGGTTTTTCTTATGCCTTTTCCCCTGCAGTTCCCCTTCCCGCCAGTTGCGTGTCTTGAAAACTCCCCCGCGGGCCCCGTCTAATACAGCTCGGCCTGCCCCTGAGACATTGCCCTCTGTGGTGCGTTTCTCGGTCCTGGCCCCCTTTTTCGGCCCCCTTTCTCCCATTTTTCCGTGCGGCCGCCAGCCTGCACCGTCCAGGGTGTGACCGGGCCTTTTTTTGCTTCGCTTTCGTCCTTCTCCCTAACCATCCTCTTCCCCTTGCGCGGACAACCGGTGAAACGATTTTGGCTCTTTTTAGTACCTTCTTTCCCCCTGGCCCCCAACCTTCTTCGACGTGTCCTTTTCATTAAAAAAGAATGGTCCGCAAGCTGGCCCTTCATTCTCTGAACGTGAGCGTGATAAGTGACCTCCGCATTTTTCAACAACAGTGGCTTTCTTTGTTTGGAATTTTATGCCTTCGGCACCCCGGTTTACCTCAAACTTTTTCTTTCTGGGTCCTGGAATTTCCCCCCCATGCTGTTATGCGGTGAGGATCATCCTTTTGTTTTTCTCTGTTTTGCCCTCGGATCGGCTTCCCCACGCAACGTGCCCCGCTTTTGCGACCTTCGGACTTTTTTTTTTTCCTCTCCCCCCTTTTTTGCCTTTTTCTGGTTTTTCCCCTCATGGTTGCCCAAGCCGAACTGGCACTTCGAGGGCCGTTCTGCCTATCTTGGCTCCCAACTTCTTTGACTATCTCTTTTTTTAAGTTCTTGCACTCGCGTCTCGCTTTTTTAACCCCGGTTTCTTCTCTCTTCTCCCATCCCTTTTTGGAACCCCGAAAAAGAACGCGTTTTCCATTTGTTTCCTCTACCGCCGTGCTGTTTCTCCCCACCTGGCCACTCTTTACTTCGTTGAGGGGCCCCTCGACCTTTCCTGGACCAGGTACGGCAGTTTTTTTTCCTTCCCTCTTGAACGGCGTCGGGGCACATGGCTTCCCGTTTGACAACCGCGTCGTTCTTGGTTTCAACGGTCCGCCGCAGAACGCATTCTTCCCTTTTTTCCCTTCCGTCATTTTCTCTTTCACGAGTGCACTTTTCTCTTGCGGGTGTCTCTGGCCGAGCCCCCGCCTTGTCTTCTTTTCCCTTCGACCCCCCCGTACGTCTGCCGATCTTCTTTTTTCCTCTTGTTTCCTTCTGCCGACGCCCTCTGAACTGGGGTATTCAGTACATCACGCCTTCTCGAGGGGGCTTCAGGTTTGCCCACGTCTTCCCCCCCTCTGTCGTGCACTGTGAACGCTTTTGGTTCTTTCCGCCGTTTTCCCTTTCGGAATTTTCTGGCAGTTCCACCGAATTAGGTTCCAGCTTCTTGAAAGGACGCCCTGGTCAATGTTCTTTTTTCGATTCCCCCCCGGGCAGGCTTTACGGTTTTTTTTTTTTTTCCTTCCAGCTTTTTACTCGTGCTGTCCGCCCCAGCCGAGTTCGGCCTGCTTCAGGCCCAACCGTCTTGCAAACACCCTTCCCTTTTCCCCTTTGGCCCCCCACGTTTTTTCGCATTTTTCTTTGGGACCTTCCACCTTTTCTTTTTCCGCGTTAGTTTTCAAGGCGTCCGTAATACCCTTCCCCTCCTTCCCTTGACGCCCCATCTACTTCTCCGGTTTTTCTTTTTGGGTTCTCTGTATTGGGCCGGCATGTAGCCCGTCGACAGTAAGATCAGCACCCCGTCCGGCCCTTTTCGCCTGCGGGCCCCCCTTTCTGGCGTTTTCTCCCTTTTGTAATTTTTTTGTCGTTTCCCCGACTCTTCTTCCTCGCTGAACAAGCCTTTGTGCTCAGGCTTTTGATCCAACTTTCGGGTTTCCCCTGTGAGACGGCCTCCCCCCCCTCCTTTGGCTGCCCCAATTTCCCGTTCGGCATCTCTCACCGCTCACCTTTCAGTGCGATCGGATTTTTTTTTCGATGCCCCCCTTTTATTCTCTTCTGTCGGATGCTGCGTCTTCTTTTTTTTTGTTTTTTTGGTAGTCCTTTTTTTTTTTTTTTTCATCATGATCCCGTGTTCCACACCCTCGTTACAGGTTTTTCGGAGTCAAGTGGAAGTTTTGATGTTCGTAATTCTGACTGACTGTTTTGGTTGTCTCCTTTCTATCCCACCTCCTTTCCCCGTTTTTCTGGGCCCCCCCCCTCCCCTTGCTTTAGGCAGGTAGAAGATGAGCATGAACATTGGCATGACCTCCTCACGTCACCATCAGCATTCTTCGGTTCCTGCTTTGGACGAGCTTTTTGAAATATTTTCAATCAACGAACTTCGTCGGGAAAATTGCCACGGAGAGCATTATAAACCCCCCCCCTTGGCTTCTTTTTGTCGGTGCGGGCCCCCGCATTTGCGGCCCCCCCCCTTTCCACCAGTACTATTCTGAACCTGGTGCTGAAGTCTTTTCTCCGGACGTGATGGACCAAGTAGAGGGTTCCTCTGCCCCCCCGTTCCCTAACCCCCAGTTTTATCCGTGACTTTGGTTTTTTTTACCTATCCTTCTTCCCCCTTTTTTGATTTTTTTTTTTCGAAGTCAGGGGCCCTTACCGATGAAGAGCTGTGTTGTGAGAAGGACCCCGACCCCCTCTCCCCCTTCTGGCCTTCCCCGCCCTGACTCCCCCCCCCTCTGTCTTTGTTTGTCGCGCCCTACCCATGGGGGCTTCCCCCCTTCCCGTTTTCATTCCGTTTGCCGATTTCGTCCCCTCCGCCCCTTTTTGGAAATCCCCTTGATTGCGAAGAGCTGTTTTTGGCCGCCGTCTCTCCCCCAGACCCCCCTTCACGCTCTTTCTTTTTTTTTTTGCGAATTTTTTTTTTCTTTTCGGTTTTTCCCTCTTGAGCGATTCCCGACCTTAGGCGGTGCCGTTTTTCCTCGGTCCCCTCGTTCCTCCTCGGTCGCGTCCACCGCGATTTCCCCCTCTTTTTTTTTTCGTTTGTTTTTTAACCCTTGAGGACCCGGAGGGCACCGCGATTTCTCCAACGGAGAAACTTCACGCTGTGACCCCCGGTGCCATTTTTCACCCGGGTCCTTTCGGGAATTTCCCCGGCTTAGCCGGAAATATCCAAAATTTGACCTGGGACTGTGCTTTTTCCTCTCGGGTTTCCGTTCGACCTGCTTCCCCCCCTGGCTTTCTTCGACATCCTCCCCAATTTCGTTGTGTTTTTTGTCAGTCTTCTGATAGGGATGTCGGCTGATGTTTTTCCCGACTTCTGGTTGGGATTTTTTTAGGTTCGAGTCACCGCCTTTGGGGTCTCCCCAACAGTCCCAAAGTTTTTTTCTTTCGAGGCGCGGGTCGGGGCTGGCCCTCTTTTGTGGTTTCCCCTTTTTCTTGGACCGTCCATTTTGCGGTGCCGGTGTGTGTGTCCCCCGTGATGTTCTTTTGTGATTTTCTTTTTACGATTTCCGGTCGCCAGCGAGCGCGTTCCGGTGCGGCGTAGGTTTTCTCTCTCGGTTTCGACCGGTCGTCGTCCTTCACTATCCCCGCCAGGACCGGGAACCGGTCTCAGGTCGATGAAAACCCCCCCTTCTTCTTCCCCCCCTTCCCACTTACCTTTCCAGCTTCTTGCTTTTTTTTTGACCGGCAGTGGACTGTCTATTTGTTCATCGAGGACATTTTTATTTTTTGCCACTTCATAGGTCGGGGAGGGGAGGAGACAATTTTTTTGGTTGCGGATGTTTGATCAGCTGTGTTTCCTCTTGGTGTGATCTTGCCACTAGCCTCCATGAAATCCCTTTCATTCGGGGTCTGTTCAGCTTGTATTCCCTGATTGACGCGGGCGAGGGGAGTTCCAGGCTCCCATCCTCTCATCTTTTTTTTTTTCTGTCGTTCACCCCCTCCTTTTGCGGAGATGGTTGGGTCTCCCCACTTGGGGTTTTTTTTCCCCCTCATCTTAGGCCTCTTTTGTAACAGGTTTCGTTTATCCCTCGATTTGCAAGCATTCGTTAGGACCCGACTTTTTTTTTAGTGCCCTTCGACCGGTCTTCTGTTTTTTTCCAATGGAGTTCCCCTTTCGCTGCTCGCCTTCAGCCTTTTCTTTTTTTTTTTTCTCTTAGCGGACTATTATTTCACTTCCCTGCCCCTTTTCACCGCTTTCCATCTCGGAGGATATCCGCAGGCTCGCCAGCTTGAGCAGGCCCCCCTGGTTTTACTTTTGCTCGCTTCTTCCCTTTGGCCGTCGAGGCAATTGTGCGGCCCCTCCGAAGACTTGTGGACCAAGGTCCTTGTGTTTTTTCCGGTAGTCCGCCTGCAATTTTTGAAACATTCCTCGTCACCTGGACGGCCGGATGAACCCCAAAAACCGGTTAAACGTTCGGGTGTGCACGCTTTCTTTTTTTACCTCCTCCCTCTGTTTTGGCTTTAAGTTTTTTTTTTGGATCTTCGCCTTTTTTCCTTTCGGGACCCCCCCAAACCGATCTCGAAAGAAACTGCCTGTTTTCCCTCGCCCCCCTTTTTCCGCACTGTTTGACGTTTTGCTCCTTTCATTTTTTTCCGTCCCCCCCCCCAGTTGGCTTCTTTTCTTAGGCCCCGGTCGAAAACATGGTTTCTTCAATTTTGCTCCGATTCCGTTGCACAAATGTCTTAGCGATTCCCCTGCAGTCCGTCCTTGTTTGAGACTGGTTCCCCCCATTCTACTTTCCGAGGTTTACTTGACGGCTCGACTAACTTTCCCGGTTTTTTCTACAAGGCGTTTTTTTTTTTTATTTCCCTGGCTTTTTGCCTGCATTGCGACACCGAAAGCTCTTGCCCGGTTTTTTTTGAAGCCGTCTCCCCTTTCGCTCCCCCTCCGATGTTACCCCTTTTCTTTGCCCCCCCTTTTTGAATCGCTCCGGAAGTTGTCCACCAGGTTCGCGATCGGGCTCCTTCCACGGTTTTTTTCACCCCCTCCCCCATCGGTTCCCTTTTCCCGAGTTTTCTGCGCGTTTCGGTTTCCTCCCCGCCAAGAAGTCCTTCAGTGATGGACTGGCTCTGGTCCTCCCTTTCCTGCCCTCTACAGTGAATTTCTCATTTTTCGTGGTTCCTTCTTTTGGAATTTTTCTCCGTTCTGGAACTGTACCGAAGGCAGTCCCGGCAACGGTTATTTCCTTCTTCCTGCCCTTATCGTCGTTTATCTTTCGGTTTTTTTCCCCTGTGGCTTTCTTTTTTTTTTAGGAAACCCTTGCGAGATCGGGCTGGATGGACCCGGGAGAACCCACGCGTCGTCTGCGATATCTTCTTCCTCCTCCTCCTTTTTTTGCCTTCTTTTTCTACTCGCAGTCTACCTTTTTTTCCTTTCCTCCGTTTTTTTTGCAGGCCCCACCGCATTTTTTAAGTCCACCTCGGCGGCTCATGGGAACAGTCTCCCTTTAACGGGTTCGTCCTGAACATCCTGAGTTCTTTTCGGCCGGTTCCTCCTGTTCCCCCCTCCTTTATTTTTCCTGTGACTGTCCCCTCCCCATTCCGGTTACTTGGGCGCCCGTGCCCGATTTCACGATGAGTTCCTGGGCCGGCCTGCCCCTGCTCCCTTATCTGACTTACTCGTGCGTCCTTTTTCTTTGGGTTTTTTTTTTTTGTTCTTAGGCTTCCCGTCTTGCCTTTGACTTCCCGTCCTTCTTTCGTTGTTTCACCACCCCCCCCTTGGGTGATGGTTAACTCTTTCCGGTGACGCCTTATTTTTAGCTTCCCCCATTCTCACATAGCTCGGATGAGACCAATTAGGTCGGAAGGCTCTCTTCCGGCCGCCCCTTTTTGTCATTTCAGCTGCTTTCTGTTTGTCGTCGGCTGTAGTCAGCCCCACCCCGGTCGACTGGTTCCCCTGAAAAGCGGCATTTCCGGACCATTGCGGCCCATGAAACGCAATCTCCTCAGTATTTGTCTCCATTCCTAGACACCCCCTGAATGCCGTCAAGAACAGGACGCCCCCTACTCCCCCTCAACTAGTATTCCCCCCATGGTCTTCAAGAAACGACGAGCCCCCCCTGTATCAATTACTCCCCCCTTACTCCCCGTTCCCCCCCCGCCCTTTCCTTCGCGAAAGGAGAATTAGGAAAAACGACTTTGAAGGTTCTGTCCTCCCTTGAAAAATCGGGGTGAGTCGGGCCTTAAACAGAATTCCAAATCAAAGGGAACGCGGAAGGAGGGGACCTCCTTCGTTCAAAAAGGTAGGGAGGATAATCATGAGCTAGCAAAGTTTTGTCTTTGTTCGCTCTTATCTCGAGGAAGCTTTCTTATCTTTTGCTTCCCCCCCGGCGTCTTTATAGGTGGGGGTTTTCCACTTCCCTGGTCAGTCCGTTTTTTTCCATTCCTTGATTTCTTTTCCCCCACCTGCTTGTACTTTTTTCCTCGGAGTAACCCCAGGTTTTTTCTTCATGGCTGTTTCTCCCCCCTACCTTTCCTTTTTCCTACCGTCTCTTTTTTCTTTTCTTTTTCGGCTCCCCCCCTACACCTGATTTTTTCTTTCCCTTTCCCCCCCTACGGAGGCATCCCCTGGGAATGCACTCCCTTCCGCAATAGCGTTCCTTCTTTTTCCTGCGGGCCCGTTGCTGCCCCCCTCTTTCGGTTCATCCTCACCGTTTTTTTCCTTTTTTTCTCCTTGTCCGCAGCCCTCTTTCCCCGCATAACTTTCCACCACTAACAGATGTGTTTCCCCGTCGAGGGCAGTTTAAATTGGACCCCTTCTGGGTCCCCCCCTCGCACCCCCCCCCCCTGATCGAGGTTTTTTTTCCATTTTTTTTTTTTTTCCCTGTTATTTTTTTTTTTCCTGAGCGTCGTTCTACGGCCAACCCTTTTCCAGACACACTTTTTTCCGTTTCCTCTTTTCTTTTGCACTGTCCAACCCGAGCCCCCCCCGCCCGGCGACGTCATTTTGTCTTTCCGTGATGACAGAGCTTGTGAGCAGGCGTTTTGGAACCTCCTCCTCCGACCGCTCATCTCCTTTCCTTCTTTTCTCCCCGTTTTTTTTTTTTTTCCTTGGTTCGGCGGTGTTCTCGCGACCAATGGGGGAGACCTTACCCAGCTGATCACCCCCCGATTTCTGCCTTTTTTTTTCCTGGCCCCCCTCGTTTTTGAGGGTTTTTTTTTCCCTTTTCCCTGGATCTTGGTTTTTTTTTCTTTTTTTTTTCTTGAGGCCCGCGAAAAACCGAAACGGACGGGTGACCTCGACGCGGTTGCGTTCTTTCACTTACTCGGGGTTGAAGTTTGGTTTCATAGTTCTTCTTTCATACGCCTTTCGGGGTGCCACTTACTTTGATTCGTTTTTCGCTTTTTGCCTCGGTCCCCAGCGATCTCCCACGTCCTTGCCCCCCCTTTTTGCTGCTTCCTCTTTTCCTTTTCCTCTTCCCCTGCTTGGACCACCGCGGCCTTTCCAAAACTCCCAGTTCCGATAACCGGCTGACCAACCCACCCACCGGCACGCACTCAGTCTTTTCCTAAAAACGGCCGTTTGTCCCTCTGCGTCCAGTTCGACCTCCATCGAAGGACCTTCCCGTTTGGCTGGTTTTCCCTCCGTTCCCCTGTCTTTTTGTCTCCCCTTCCCAACCCCGGCTACGTGAACACGCCCCCCCTTTTCCTCATCTTCCGTTGGTTTGTGAGTCGTGGGATAAGATTGTCGGCGGCGTGTCTTCGTACTCCCTTTTTTTTTCTTTGACTCCCCTTTTTTCCAGGAAGGGGTTCACCCCCTTTCCCCTCTGTCTTTCGATGGGGGGGAGGGATGGGAAAGTTGACCCCCCTTTGCCCTTCCTTTATCTTTCCATCTCTTTCCCATGTTTTCCGTTGTCGGTAGAGTTGTAGATAGTTCCTATCGGTTTAACCCGGGGAACCTCCTTTTTGGGGGAACCGGCATTTTTTTGCGCGTGTCTTGTGCGTTTCCTTTAATTTTTTTTTTCGTTTTTTTTTGGCTCGCAACGGACCTCACTCGTTTTTTGGCCACCAGTCCTGACAGTGCCCTCTCCTTTCTCCACTGTCTGTATATCTTTTTCTGTTTTGTCCCCCCCTCCACTCCTTGCAACCCTGCTTTTTAGTCCCTTCCTTCCGTGCAACCGATGTTTCGACTTCCTTTTTCTTCTTTTGTTTCTGTCCCTTTTCAGTGGTAGCCCCTTTTCTTCCCCATGCACAGGGCACCTTTGCTCGGTTCGGGCGGGCCTTTCTCAAAATTTTTTCGTTTTTTTTTTGCGCTTTTTTACTTCCTTTTTGTGAAGGCGGGGCGTCTCCCCAAATAGAGAACCCTGACCCCCGATTCCTCTTTCTTTCTCCCCCTCTTCTGAGGGCGGCCTGTTTTTTCATTCTTGCTTTCCAGGTTTTTTTCCTTGCCCCGGCTTGCCAATTTCTCTTGACCGACCCTTTGTCGCATTTTTTTTCTTGGTAGGTCTTCTTTGCCTCATCGTCAACTTCCTCTTTTTGGACAGGGGTTGTCTTATTTTTCGTCCAGCCCCACAGACGAAGTCGGTTCGCCAGCGGCACGTTTTTTGCTACTTTTGTTGGCGGGCTTGTGCTCTCTTCTTAGTTTTTTTTCTGCGTAGGCATCGTACTGCAGTTTTCCCGAAGAGTTAGTTTGACCCTCTTTGAACCCCGTCCTTTTTTTTTCGGTTTTTTTTCTTCCCTTTTCAGTCGTTTCTCAGGGAGAAACTGCGCGATGTTGTTCGCGGTAATGTCCCGGGCCATTGATATTTTCCCCTTCCCGTTTTCTTCTTGGTTCGGAGCCGCCGAAATCCTTTCGCCTTTTCGGTTCTTTTTTTTTGATCGGGTCGCGGCAGTCGTAGCCCTTTTCGCACATTCCTTTTCCCACTTTCCCTCCTAGGTTTCAACAACCGTTTCCTTTCCCCTCCCCTTGTTTTTCTTTCCCCGAATCCCTCCCCGGTTTAAGTGACCAGACCAAACACCCTTTCTCGGGACGCCTTTTTCCCCCCTTCCCCCCGACTTTCATGGATGTGGCTGGGCCTTCCCCCCATTCCCTTTTTTTCCCCAAATTTTTTTTTCCTTATGCCGACCGGCATTTTCGCCGCCCCCCCCAAACAAGCCCACAACCCCCCCGGTTTTCTTCCCTTGGCCCGTCGCACCCTGCTTCCTCACCTTTTGGCTGGTTTTTCGCAAATCTGTCGGAGATTCTGTTGGGGCTTTTTTGCTCTGGGCCCTTTTCTTTTGATCGACTGCAAGGAGGATGCGGAAAAGGTCCGGTTTGATGGAGTCCCCCCATGGCGACGTTTTTGGTCCCCTTTCTTCCCCAGTTTCTCCCCCAGTTTTACTTCCTTGCGAGTGGCCGGCCTATACTTTCTTTTTCCTCCGAGGAAATATCTCTTGTCTTTCGGGGACCAAGTCAGCTACTCTGGCCCTCTTGGTTCGTACCCCAGTTAGACCGGATCTGGTGCCAACTTCCCCCCTGTGGTGTCCACTCCAACTCTCCTTCATTTGTCACGGGGCGTTTTTTTTCTGAGCTGACCGGGGCTGGGGGGGCGACACCGCCCCTTCTTATTTTGAGTGAACTGTATGTTCATGGTTTCCCCGAATGTCCGGCCCCAGAGCATCTTTAAATTAGACGGGTTTTTCTCCTTCCCAGGCCTTGTTTTGTTCACATGTTGCCTGTGTGAACCAATCTTTTTCTTTTTTATGGTACTGCTGTCCGCCGTTCCCCCTGCCCCCCCCTTTCCGTCCTCCCCCCCTGGTTGCCCCCGTCGTCTTTCCCATTTTTTTTTTTTTTTGTTTTTCCTTAGAAACTCTGAGGCGGTGCCGAGGGCCTTTGCCCCCGCGGATCCTTTTGATGGACGGGTTCTTTTCATTGTTGTTGCGATCTTCTCCCCTTTTCCTTCCTTTTCCGATGATCGCTCCACGACCCGCGAAGGTCGGGCAGGTTCAATTCCGGATCTGCGGGTTGGTTCTCCTTTTTGGCCCTTTCGTTGCCCCCCTTTCCCGCCTTTTCCCCGGGCACCTGGGGAACGATTTTCTGTTCCTTCCGCGTTTGCTTTTCTGGCAGTGGACAGCCTTCCCCCAGTAAACGAACTTTCTGCCCAGCGAGCAGGTGATGCCCCTGCCCATTTCTTTCCTTTCTCCCCCCTGGTCGAGATTAGGGACCTTTTTCCCCCGTTTTCTCTCACCCTTTCTTTGACTGTTCCGCCCGTCCTGCCGGCCGGCTAAGGGCAAACTTCGGGCAAAAATGGTACCGTCTTCTGTTTCCGTTTTTTTTCCCCCCACCCCTTTATTGGTTTGCCATCGCGACCTTTTTTTACTCCCCCTGTCTTTTGCTTTTTGTCAGGAAACCGAGGCTCCCTAGGTCTGAGCCCCCCCCAAAGATTAGTTTTCCCTTTGGCTCGCCGGTTCGCTTTTTCCTTTTTTTTTATCTTTTTTTTCCCCTGGCCTCAACATTTTTCCGCAACCCTGTCTTGTCCCACAGCGTGACTTCGATTGAGGGCCGTCTCCTTTTTTTTTCAGTCCTTTTCCCCATTCGCCAGGCCCGACTTTTTTTTGATTCCCCTTCCCTCCCGACCTTTTACCCCCCCTGGGATTAACGTTGAGGTACCCCCATGTGTGCGAAGGTGCCCCCCCCATTCCACCTTCCACTTTTGGGTTTTCTGGTTCTCCAATTTTTTTTTTGTGTTCCTGAGTTGCACGCTCACGTTTTTCTATCGAGTTTTCCCTCTCTGGGCCAGCTTTTCCTGTTTGTACGAGAAAGTCGATCTGGTTTTTTGGTTCCCTTTGACCGTCACTCTTTTGAAATCCCATGACTTCCACACCCTTTTCCCCCCGGTTTCCTTTCTCAGTTGTCTTTCCCCCATTCGTGCGGATTCTCGCGGACCGAAACCTTGGCACTGGTCACACCTTTCTTCTTGGCGCCGCACTTTTCCTTCTAACGAGCATGTCCTTTCATTCCCCTTTTTTCGTGAATTTTTTCTACTTTTTCCCCTGCCGATCTGGCGTCCCTATGCGGTGCAAATCTAAATCCTTCCCGCGGTTGGCCTCTTTTTCCCATCCCCCCCTCTTTTTTTCGTTTCCCCAGTTTTCCCATTTTTCTCGTTCCACCTGAACATCTTCTTCCGTCTTCTCAGGCGGTTCAAATGGGCAACGTTTGTTTTCCCCCCCCGCTTCCCCACCTGTGACCCCCCGTTTGTTTTTTGGTTTTTCTTCCGTTTTCCTTTTTTCGTGTGCTCCCTCCCGTGATGGGGACGTCAGAGGGCGACGTCCCAACCGTCCTATTCCTGTGCCCGATGCTGGTTTTTTCCCCAACCGCTTCTTCAAAGTTTTTTTTTTTTGGTTTCCCCCCCTTTTTTTTTCCTCGGGAAGATGTCCGCTGGGTGAGGCAGCCTGAAAGGGACCTTTCCCTCGCCCCCCTGCTTTCCCTTAACTTTCAAGGTTAAACGCCATTTTTTTGTTCCGCTGGGTTTCCGCCTGGGGTCCCCTACCCCGCTGTCCTCCCGCAAAGATTAGGGCCTCCCGTCCCTCAGAGTCCTTTCCCCCCCTCAGTTTTCGGTGGGAATTGGCTTTTACTTCTTTTTTTTTTTCCTCGTTTTTTTGCAAAATCCACGGCCGACCTCGGACGCGGTGACGGGCGAAGCCGAGTCAGCGGGTTTTGCCTTCCTTCTTTCTCCCTTGATTCGGTGACGTTTCCTTCTGGTTACATCCCGAGTATACCCGGGAGGGCACAGAGATCGTCCCGCCTCCCTTTTCCCTTGCCCCTCGGCCCCCTACCCTTTTCTTTTTTTCCTTTTCCCGGAGTTGCCCGCCATACCAAACGCGAAGACCCCTTTTGGACCACCCACCTTGGCACGCCACATGTTGGTACGGCGCACTCCCCTGTTTCGGGCAGCCCCGCCGCTTTTTCACTCCATTATTTTCCGAGCCCCCGGTCGGAATGCGGCCATCCCACCCCGGTCCCCTGGCATAACG
>Ga0179593_1620163_pt1 | contig 13175 bp, 14 predicted proteins | sample CZODoug2_1_08_16_FD_185931 | JGI IMG/M metagenome (GOLD analysis project Ga0179593, IMG submission 185931) | Vadose zone soil fungal communities from Angelo Coast Range Reserve, California, USA - CZODoug2_1_08_16fungal (PacBio error correction) | ecosystem: Environmental > Terrestrial > Soil >... | reverse complement strand
TGGGGGCCCATCCACCGCCACCTTCTTCTCTGTGCCCTGATCGCTTCCCCCCCCTTCGTTTTTTGCGGCGCGTCATGGTCCATCCAGTTGATCGTGGAGTCCTCTAAGATTTCGCTTCGCGGTCTTCTTTGTAAGAAGACCATGCAATTGGCATATTCCCCAAGGTTTTGTTTTCTATTGTACAGATCTCCCGCGACCGCTATCTCTTTCCTGGATCGAGTGCACCCCTGACCGGCCGCCCCTTTACTAGCGTTTGGGCTTCTCTGTCTTTTTTCCCCCCCGCAGCTGACCCACCCGCTTTTCCAACAGGGAGTCCCCATGAGTGAACCCACCCCCTTTGCCCCAGTGACGATCATATCCCCGTTCGTTTGACCCCTTTCTGAAGTTCCCCCCCTCAGTTGTTCAAAATGATCTGTCTCTTTCCCTCTTGCCCTTTTTTCGACACGCAGTAATATCTGTTTTCAAGGTCTTTGGCCAGGACCTTTATTTCGACCAACGTACGTCAAATTGGATGAACCCTGGTTTCTTAATTAAAAAAGGGGTTCAGACCACCCCAAGGTTTTTCTCTTTTCACCTCGCAAGACTTTGGTGGACCAGGGGTCGAAGTGGGTAGTGTCTACGTGAGAGGATCGCTTCGGCCCTTTGATCTGCCATCACGCGCCTGGTTCCCTCCGGCACAAACTTCTTCAGCAGTCTTCAGCGTCCTGACGCGGGCTTCTACGCTTTTTTTCCTTTCCCCAGCCCTGGTTGTAATTTTAACTCCTTCTTTCCTCGCGCGACTCTCTTGGGGCAAGTGGTTTTTTAGTCCATTGTTGGGGATCCTTTCGATGCGGCACTTAACGTTTCCCACCCGGTTGGAGTTCTGTATGCCTTTTCACGTTCTCCAACCGGTTCCCCCTCTTTTTCGCTACACCCGCCGACGGCCGATAGGGTCGTGTGTCCTTGTGAACCCTCTACAAACCGGAAGAACCGAAAAAAAGACCAGAAACCGTGTTTTCCTTTTTAAGGAGAAGCACTTCTTTTTTTTGTAGGTTGGCCACTTGGTCTGTCCTGACGGGGGAGGACCTTCCTGGCGGGAACTCGAGCCAAGCGGGCGACCACACGTCTTTGTCGAGTGCAAATGGTAAGCCCCTCCCCCCCCGCCCCCCCCCCTTCGTGTTAGTCACTGACAAGGCAACCCCGTTTTTTCCCCTCGGCTTCGCGTAATTTTCACGCCCCAACCTTTATCCTGCCTTAGTTCCCCTTTGGCCCCTTCCTAATCGCCTTCGTGGGGATTTCCCCCCCTGTCGTGGTGAACGTGCAATTACCAAACTGACAAAGTCCTGACACCCTCCTCTTTTTTTTTTTTTCTGCATGACCCACGGTCCTCTCAGGGCTTTTATCCCCCCCCCCCCTCCCCCCTGTTTCCCGTTTGGAACAGCTGTTTTCCCTCTTTTCCCTGCCCTCTCGCACGAAGCTCTTTCCCCTGACTGCGGAACCCCTTCTTTCCACCGCGCGCACCGTTTTTTTGTACCAATAAGGGTCGTTCCCTAAGTACCCAGTAATGATCCCCGCGATGGACTTTTTCTCCCTTGAGGAGGCCCTCTCCTTTCAGCACGGCATCGGCGAAACGAGTCAGGCGCGTTCGGCAGCCCTCCTCAGTCTGCAAAAACGGCTTGCCTTGTCGTCAATTTCACCATTGCCGGGGACAACCACCCTTACCGGCTTACTCGGCTTTCTTTCTGTGCTTTTTTTTGACGCGTCCGATTTTTTTCCTTTTCTTTCCCCCGGCCATTTTTTTTCTTCCTTTCATTTGTCCGTTCGACGGCGGTCTTTTCAGGCGGCTTTCCTCGCAGGCCGCCGTGCGCTTTCTTCCAAAAGTTTGTAAACCCCCCTGGGTTGGTTCCAGGCGCCCACTGTACCTTCTGGCACGTAGGGTTTTTGTCCATGATGAAACGTCCCCTTTTTCTTGACAGCGTCTTCTTCCTTCTCTCCACTCTTTTCACTCCTTCCATGAACCTTTTCACTAAGGTGGAGACACCCCCAACCACCTCGTCAGCTCATTCTGGCCGTCACCCTCCCTACCGGCATCGTGCAGTTACAAACGGCACCTGGACCCCCCTCCCCACTTTTCCCCAGCAGCTTTCCTCAGAGCAGTGGGGACACCAAGGATAAACGACCCCCTTTCGCCCTTTGCGTCTTTGACGCCGTCCCCCCTTAGAAGAGCACCACAGACTCTTTGAGATTCCCGACAGAGAGACCCTTGCGGTTTCTGTGTTGGGGTCGGTGAAAGTTCTCGGCTCGGACTTTTTTGATCCAACCTCCGACCACCGGCGACTTTGGCGGTGGTATCCCTTCGGACCCTTTTTTTTCACCTCGCCCAAGTTAGGGACACCATGTCGGACCTCCCTTGCAAACACTCCGCAGAACCGTCTGTTCCCCGACAAAGGAAAGCTTGTTTTTTTTTTTTCTTTCAGCCCTGCGGGTTCCCGACAAACAGCCAGAGGCGTTCTAGGCTGTCTTTTTTTCGGGCCTCGGCCGTGGCCTGGGTGTCCACTTTTTTCCCTTCCCCTTTACAACAACGGGCTTTTTTTTTGTGGTCTTATGTGGGACACACCACCTTTTCTTGCCCGGGGTGTTCCCCACCCCCCACCCTTGTTGGACCCCAGGGGCGATATCCCTTTTTTTTACCAACCAACCCGCAGACCCCCGTTACTGTAACTCACAAACGGATGCACTGCGCATACTCGTTACGGGTTGGACTGTTCTTTTCTTATGGGTTAAAAAGTTTTTTTCGTTTGGGTGCAGGCCTTTGAAGATTCTTCCCCCATAAGCAATAGGACGGCTGTAATCACCTTGGTTGCTTCCCGAGAAGGATGCCCCCCCCTTTGATAGTCACCCGAGACACCCGGACCACTTTCTCAGTGGGCGGCTCCCGGACATGATGAGCCTCTCTTTCTTCGATTGCTGCGATCCCCTCTATGGAGACAGATCTTTAAGTCAACTTTCCCTTTAGATCTGCCGTTGCAGCGTCAGCGGTCCCCCCCAGGGGATTCAGGGATCTCGTCAAGTTCGTGTTCGCGCAACCCCCGTTTGGAGAGTGAATTGTAGCCCGTAGCAAGGCTGAAGCAGTCTACTGAGAGGTTTGCTTGTAATTTCCCTTCCATTGTAACCGCGGTTACCTCCCTTTTTCCCGCTGGAGGTCTCCCCCCTTGTCCCTGTAACCCTTTCCGGGACTGGTTCTCTCGTGAGCAGCCTTATGCTCACTTCCCTTTTTTGCGCCAACTGCTTGCACCCTAGGCAGAAGCCGCCCTCCGCCTCCCGCGCAGGTTGTTTTGGACGATGCTGCGGATCATGGGAACATTTTTTTTTCCCCCGGTTTTTCGCGTTAATCCGGACTTTTTTTTTTTCTCCGTTTTCGAGGCAGCCATACAGTAGTCCCTTCCCCTCGCAAGAAAGGCCTGACGAAGAACATTCCTTTTTTTCCACCAGCGCTTGATTCTCTTTTACTAATCCCTTCCCCCGTTTTTTGTTTTTTCCTTTCCTCCTTTCGCGCTGGTGTTGGACTTGGTAGGTAGTCCGTTCTTCCCCGGGGTTCTGTTCGTACTGTTGCTCGAAGGCGTTGGGATTCGCGCCGCGACCTGCCGCAGTGCCCTGATCGCCCCCCCTGCCGTTCCAAACCTCGCCGTTTTTTCTTTCTGGAGGAGCTTTCTGCATTTTTGTTGCTCAAGGGTTTTCGCTCCTTGAAGCCTGCTATTCCTGCTCACGAGCCCTTTTTTCAGTAGGGCCGATGTTCGTCGCAGATGTTTTTCGTCGGTCCGCCTTCCCGGTATACCCCCTGCCTTAAGCGCTCGTCCTTCTTTTCCTCTTGCTAATTCACGCTCCAGTGGCGCCGGCTACTCCCTGATCTTAGTCGGCTGGGTTTCCCCTCTTGCTACGCCTCGTCGCCACTAGCAGCGTTTTCTTTTTTATTAAATCTGTTACGCGGGCTGTCTGTCCTCCTGTCCCTGTTAGAAGAGAAAGGCATTTGGTAAACAGGATTCCCTCCCCTGGTTCGACCCCACTTGTGCATCTCTGTTAAATCCCCTCTTTTGATTACCCCAGTTTCCTGAGAGGGATCTGGGGCGCGAGCGTTTGGGCAAACCTAAGCCAAGCCCCACCCCTTTTGTACAACATATTTTCCCTCTCAACGGGACCTTTTTCTTTTTATGCAGGAAGTTTTTAGGTGACCGTTCTGAGATGTTTTTGGCCATTTGATATCTCCTGGGTAAAATTGGCCCGCCAAGGTTGTTCCGCCCCCTAGACCATGCACCAGAAGTTTAGGCATTTTTCCCCACAACAGGCGGATCCTATAAAGTCCCTTTTGCCGCACCCCCCATACCGATGCCGTAGTGTTTTTCTCCAACGCCTGCTGCCGTTTTTTAGCAGCTTCCGTTGTCTTGGTTTAGCGAGTTTTTTGCTCGTTCTTTTTCCCCCATGGGTACCACCTTTTACAACTGGATGTCCGCCGTAAGGCTTTTCCCCCCGTCCCCCACCGCAGTGCCCCCCTCGTAGTGGACAAACCCCTGGGTTTCAGAGCAAGCCCCCTTTTTTTCCATTCCACAGGTCGCTTATGGCGCTCGATGCTTCTTTTGAGTAGTAGTTGTTTGTTTTTGTGAGTCAAGTCACGGCCCCCGGTAGTGTTTATTTGGTTTCCCAACAGCTGCTCTGCGTCAACTGCTGCCACTGTGATGGATTTTCCCTTTGCATTGTTTTTTTTTGTGACCCTTTGCAATTCCGTGGTTGGCCGTCCCTCTAGAGGAAGATTTTGTTTTGTTCGTAAAAGTAGGTCAGGCACGGTATGGGTCCCATTTTGTCGACTCTGGGTAGAAGAGACTTTCCCTGCCGGCTCGAGGCGTTTTTTTCATACATTGGACACGTACTTCGTGAGCGTACTCCGGTGTTTTCTGTCCCAGACCATTTTTTTTTTTTCAAGCATTTTTTTTCCTGTCCTCCAGCGCTTTTTCTGCGCAGTCTCCCTCCCCGCTTGGAAACCGCCTCCCTCGAACGGCATTTGATTTGAAGCTGGAAGGTGGTGAAGTTTAAGCTTTCCTTCACTTCTCTCTTCAGCCCGCCGAAGTAGCGGTAACTTCTTTTTTTTTTCCATGGTGAACCTTTTCCCCCCCCCAGGACCGCTTTTGCGCCCGGGATATTCGACCACGCCCCTCCTGTCTCGTTTTTTCTTTTTTCTCCTGTGATGTTATAGTATCTTCTCCCAATTTCAAGGTGCTGAGATAGAGTGGATCTAATTTACTTTGAAGACCTGCTGGTCCGCGGCGTGGACTCGGGGGTCTGCAGTCCTTTTTTCCCTCTTTTATTCGTGCCGGCCTCACCTCGATCGAGCCCCCCTTTTTCTTTAACAGACCATTGGCGTGACAGTGTTGTCCTCCTCCCCCCGAAGGAGGTTTTTTTTACGAGACTTTGTAAGTTCCGTTCCCCCCGGACGTTTTTTCCCCCTGCTTCAAAACGATTCGAGGGATTCCATTGGCGTTCGACTTCCCTTTTTTTTTTCTGTGGCGTACCATGTCGGACGATTTCCTGTGGTGGCACGGGTCGTTGACGACCCCGTAGTTTTTCGGCCCCGTACACCAGTTTTTCCTCAAAGGGCGCAGGTGGTACGCTCGTGCTCGAGTTGCAGGGCGAAGGTCTCCCCCTTTTCCCTCGCTTTCCTACGTCCTTCCCCCCCCCCCTCCCCCCCTTGCCGTGACATTCTTCATACCCCCTTTTTTATTCTTCCATCCCCCAAACCCGACCCTGCGGCAGGTTGAGCGAGGCGAACCTTTGAGTTCGCTCGGGACCGCCCGATGAATGGAACCCGTCGTGTCTCCCCCCAGGTTGACGATACCCCCCCTTTACTAGACCTTCCCCGTAACTAGCCTTCCCCGCTTTTTCTCCCGAAGTGGATTACCCCTTGCTTATTATAGGTTCAGGGCCGCGTCGGCCGTAAGGAAGCTTCCTTGGCGAACATGAATGCCCGTCCTGATTAATGTCCCTCCTTTTTCCTTCGCCTTTCCCGTGATTGACACGACCTTTTTGTCAACCCCGTCAAGTCTGGCAAGACCCCGGAAACCATAAACCACCCCCCCCTCCCCAGATTTTTTCCCCTATGTCTAGCATTCTTTTTTTTCACACGTGGGTTAGCTTCCTTTTTCCTTCAATCCTTCGTGGCCGTTGTGTAGTGATTCCCGATGTCCTGCCGCATCCACTGAACGAAGCTTTTCCGGATTTGTCATGATCTTTTTGAACGCCGAGGAGCTTTGGTTGACCACTCCTTGACTTCCTTTACGATGCGATATCTTGATCGTTGGGACGCCTTCCCCTCATGTTTTTTTTGAGTAGCTCCTTTTGATCCCTGTTTTGGTCTTTGCTCGAGGGGTCGCCGCCGACACCCTTGCTAGTCCTGGGCGGGCCTGTCCGTGTCTTCTCCTTGTTCAATAGACGAGGTCCGAAAGTTTGATAATGACCCCTTTGTCTAGTCCCCCCCATGTTGGTTTGACTCACTCCTGTCGAAGCGGCGTATCGGGCACACCCACTCCCCCCACGCATCCCCTCTTCGAACATCGCCGTCCGCTTTTTTCAAACGCTTCCCTTTTGGATCGTGCACCCTTTACGCTGCTCGGGGCTGAGCTTTTATGTTATGAGAATTTTTTATATATTTCTAATGGTGTGTTGTGAGTTTGAGAGGAAGAGACGAAGCAAGAGTCATTCGTCATCCCTCAGAGCAGCGTCCCGTGTTTGACATATTTCGACAGGACGTCTTTTCCGCCTTTCCCCCTGCGTTAGTTTCACTGTTCCCCCGTGGGGATCGTGGGTTCGGCGAGCCGCCCTCTTTCGTGGAGGACAGGCTTCGTCAGTCAAAGCCCATGGGCCCTAACTAAGGTGTCAAGGATCTAGTTTCCGCTACCATCGTTTCCTTATTTTAGAGCCCAACACAGAAGTTGACGCACCGCGGACCCTTAGAGTTTTTTTCCGTTGCTCCCGTCGGCGAAACGGGTTACAACCCCGCTTTCGACACACGGATCCCTTCTCTACTTTCCATAGAACCATTCTCGGAGAAAAAGACGCCCTCTATAAAGCTCCCCTACACTGGCCCGGAAGGACCCCAGTGTTCACCGCGCATCTTCTGAGTTGAGGAAATTTTCCAGGACACTTTCCCCTTCACTACTTTTATCCTTACGTCGTTAAGGGGAGGCCATCCAATCGGGTCCTGACCCCAAACGCCCCCTTTTCAGGGGTGCTTTCCCTGTCCCGGTCCCAATACAAGTGACGATTACTCTTTTTTTGGACGCGAATAGACCGCGACTTTTTTTATTCCGGGGGGTCGTGAAAGGACTTCTTCGGCAGTTCCGCTAGATCTCTCCGCTCCTAAGGACACTTTTCCCCGGAAAAATGATAGGCATGGCAGTCCCCTCTGCGTTCCTCCGGACGGACCCGGCCCTGTGTTACGCGTTCCCTTTCCCCTTTAAGCGTTTTAAATCCGCTTCACCACAAACAAACCCTCTCGCGGATTGCTCTTGACGGGTCCCATGCGCAAGGGTAAAAGCCGGGTTTACTTTACCATTGTGGGGTGTGATACGTCCATGGTGCCTTTTTGCACGACGGGTTCCCCTTTAATAGGTCCTTTTTCCTATCCTGACTTCCAGAAAACCCGTCGCCTTCCGTTCTCTCCCGGCCGCGTCCGGTCGGGTTGCCGCAGTACGCAGGCCTGCGTGTCTTGGTCGGGTGCGTGGATCCACTGTAGAATCTTAAGGAAGACTCAAGATGTAGGAAATTTAGAAAGAAACCGTTTCTCCTCCACGCCGGAAAAGAAATTCATTTTGTTTTGAGTTTTGCCGCTCTCACTCCTCTCTCAGTGGGAGGGACCCTCCTTCACTTCTCTGTTCAGGCTAGATCCCGCGGCGACACCGGCTTGTCTCTCGAGCCCACTGAGTACCTGCCCCTATTTTTCTTAGTCAACGACCCCTTTTGCCACCAAGGAACCTCGGTCGTTTTCATGGACGCGGTCAAGCGGACTCTCGACAATGTCCCATAATAGAACTCGTTGCTGTACCCAAAGTCGTCAACGCACTCCCCCCTTTTAGTACTCCCCCCCTAAGAGGGAGGAAATGATACACCAAGGTAAGAGCCCCCTGGGCTTGAGGGTTTTCCCCCTGGTTATCGATCCCCTTTTTTTTTTCCCCGTCGGCACGATCCCCAGGCTGCGGACCCCGGCCAAACCGCCGTCCCTTCTGCAGGTTCGTCACGAACCCTCCCGATCACGCGATTTTTTGACTCGACGGAGGAGAATCACGATTCTGCAAGTAGTATCTCCCCCTCGGCGTCGGGGAGCTCCTCAGAGCACAAAAAACGCTCACTGGTACGTTCCCCATGCCTCCACCAAATCCGCGTCGATCTCCTGCAGTCCTTCCAGACGAGTCGAGAGAAAGTCGCCCTCTTTCCCCACACAGGACCCTCTTCCCATCCTTCCTTTCGGCGGGTGTTGTGTCTTTTAAGAGGCAGGCTCTCCAGGAAGCCCCGCTGGAGTACTTCCCCAGGTTTTCTGTGAAACCCCCCTTTTTCTTTGGGCGTCACCCATAGCCCTTTACGGACAACTGGGGTGTCCATGCCCTTTCCCGATCTTCTTTCGAGTAATATACCCCCATACTCCCCCCCCCTGAACGTTGTTTACTAAAGTGTCCCAACAAAACACCTCTCCGCTACACCCTTTTCTTTTTTTTACCCCCCCCCCCCCCGAGCCAGGAAGGCACAAAGCACGTCCCAACAGGCATTTTCCTAAACATCCCGCCCCGTTGCCCTCCCAGCAGCGTGTTCCCCTCCGGAGCTTCCCTTCCCCCCCCCCACTTAACCACACAAACTTCGGTCTGTTGACTTTTTTTCCCCGCCGAACCACCACGCCTCCCCCCACCAACTTTTTCGCAGCTGATGGCCCCCAGAGAAGGGGTGTAGTTTGGCGGAGAAGTTCTCGTTTGAGGGCCTTTGGTGTCCACCCCCGCGTAAACCCTCTTTTTTTTTTTCTTCCTAAGGCGGACCCCCCCCACGTAGACAGCGTCCAAGTGTTACCCAGGCCGACACCGGGGCCAACAACTCGTCCCTTTCTTTTGACCCTCCCTCCCCCTGGAAGTTTAGCTCTGTCCCTGCTTTTTCGGTTCGGTCCCGAACACGTTTTTTCCCCCAGCGGCAGTGGCCGGGGACTTGCTGAAGCGGACTGGCGTTTCACAATCTCCCAATAACACACTGAGGTGCGTCTCTAGTTGGCGTGGTTTTTTATTTTTTTTGTGACCCTGGACTTGTCCACTTTTCCCCCTGGCGATATCCCGTTCAACACCTCCTCAGCCTATGTACCTCCCCCCGGAAATGCCTTTTTTTCTAGCTCCTTTTCCACGTTGGATTTTTTTTTTTTACTCGTTCCGCTCCCTTGTTGTGGCGGCGTGGGAGGAGGTTTGCCTCTCCCCATTATCACCTTTTGGAAGGATGTATTTATTCATAGGTGTTGGCTTTTTACTAATTGTACCTCCTCTGGTGAACCCTGTTGTCCTCTGACGCGATGCCCCCCCGGAACCCCGGTGACCGCTTTTCAGGCGGCGGCGATGTTCCCCAGCTGCGCCGTTTTTTGTGCCCTTCTCACTCCCCGGCTTTTAGACGAGCGGGTCGTAGCAGAGTCATTAGTCCCATGCCGACAAGTGGTCCCAGTAGACGGCTTTTTCCCCTGCTTTGTACAGTAAGCCGAGCAACTGGCAGGGGGGGGGTTTCTGAGGCGTTTTTTTTCGTTTATATAAGTTCCGGTAGACCCGAGTTTTCAGAGGACAGAATGTCCCTCCCCTCCAACCCTGGTCTTAGAACGGCCCGTACTTCCCCTCCTCTGTGAGCATGTAAATACTTTTCAGGCCCGAGAGCAATGCGCCTTGACCCCTTTGCAATGGAAGAACGTTTTTCTCCCCCCCCGAGGTCCCTGCCTTTGTAACGGGATTGCGGATAATGGTTTTTTCTTTGTTCTCCCCCCCCTCAATCCGTTCGAATTGCCGTCTGAGTGCATTTTTTCCCCTTCAGAAAAGGAACCACGGTCCAGCACGGACGACGAACCCCTTCTGTCCACCAGGCGCTCCTTTCTCTTCTCCTCCTTACGTTGGTTTTTTTTCTTCTCTCTAGCGTCCTTTTCTTTGTTCCCCTTGATGTGAGAAGGGTTTTTGGTAGTAATGGACATGCTCTATTCTTTTAGCTGGCAGGATTCCCTTGGACCGGACGCATTGCCCCATGACATTCCGCAGTTTTTTCCCCCCCTTTACAACCACATGATTCTTTTTCTGCGACGTTCTTTGCGGCGGTTGCGCGGCTGGCGCTCTCAGTGAGCCTGCTATTTATAACGAGCCGGCCCCCCAAGTAGGCAGCGTTTCTCGAGTTGTCGGCCCAGTGGCGGTCCCCTCCATTTTCTTCCCCCGCGAGCTCGTACTGAATAAGCTTTATCGGAAATAACCGCTTCCCTGAGCGAAGTGCTAATGGTTCCCCCCTCTTCCTTGTCGCATGGGGTCCCCTTTTCCTCTTTGCTACGAACGCTCGGCCATAGGACCTTTTTAGGGGTAGTGACCACGAGGTAGGAGCCTTGTTTCACATATCTCCTTTGCAGAGGTTCCCCCTTTTTGTAATAGATTCGCGTGACAACGGTTACCCTGCTCGTACCCTTTCCCCCCAGAATTTCTGTTAAAGAGGATATGGGGCTCAGAGAGGGCTGCAATACGGTCCCCACATCCAAAAAAGGTGCTACCCCTTCTTCGCTCAGCACCACATGTGGAAACCGAGCTCTCCTCATTTTTCCCTTTGTAGGTTCCCTCCTGCAGAGGTTGTTGTTCCAGGGATATCTCCCCTGGGTACAACCCCTTGGACTTTCCCCCTGTGGGTCCTCCAACGAGAACACCTCCCCCCCTCCGTCTGTTCCTCTGACAAACAAGGCTCGTGACGAGCCCCGTCCGCCGCCACTCCCGCTGGTAGTGTGCGGCGACCCGGCCGCTGACCGGTTGCAGCTTTAATTTTCTTTTCCACTTTGATTTTGTTTGCCTGGCATGTAGCACTTTTTAAAAAATTCGCGGTCAAATTTTTTTTTTGTTTCCGCCAGTTACCACGCAACCCCCAGGTTACGTTGTACTCGGAGTGGTTACCCCATCCGCGTATCAAGGTTCACCCCTCCGAACCTTCCCCCCGTTAGAGTATCGTATCGACGCTTGGGTGGGTCGTTGTTTGGGCGGCGTCACTCTCCCCAATGGGTTTCTTTTTCCCCAGATGATTTGCGTCACACGCTGGTTTCACTTGATGGATCGTGCCGGTGTTCCGGCGGGTTCCCCTTGCAGGTCTGTTGACGAACCCCTCCTTCTCTGCCTTTTTGTTCTACGTCTTTCAGCAGGTCTGGAAGTAGCCGTAGAATTACTCTTTTTCCGATTGTTCCGCTTCAATAATTTTTGTTGTCCCCGTTCTCTTTTTTAGTGATGGTTTTTGCCTGGTCCCATGCCCCTTTGGTTTCCAGCAGGTTCTTGACCCACAGCTCCCTTCGTTTCTTTTTCGTGATGTCCCCCAGACCTCCCTTCCCTTTTCTGACCCTCTTTCGCCCAAGGGCTTGGTCGAAATTTTTAGGGTGAATTCCGAGCGAATTTCATCCCGTCGGGAGAAGTCTTTCCGCCGCCCTTTCGACCTTCGTTGGTTTCCCGGCTGGTGACCTTTTCAGACCAGCCCTGCTTTTTTGTGGCTCTGACTGATTTTTTTTTCTTCCCGCGATCTTTCTGCGGATCGCCCGTGTTCCGTACTCGCGGCTTTTTCACACAGTCGAAGTCACTCTTTTATTGAGCTAATAGTTTCCCCTTCCCTTTGTTACGCATTCTTTTTTTTTTGGTTCTTGAAGTCATGGCGCGTTCCGTTCAGAAAGTATCTTCACGATCGAGACCGACCCTACCGTCCACTTGGATCCTGGACAGTGTTGAAAACCTCCTTCTCCCGACTTTTCTTTTTCCTTCCCTTTCGTTGTAATTGCAGTTCCATCACGTGCTTGAACATCTCCCCGAGTCCGGATGAAGGTCCATGTTCGAAGGCTTTCCTGACCGGGTCTTACATTTGAAAGACTCTTTTTTTTGGAGCGTAGTTTGTCCAACAGTAGGGGGGGCGTTTTGAGTACCAGTTTCTCGAAAGCCGATGTTGTAGACATCGTTTCTCGATGGTGCCTCGCACTTTTCGAAAGGTTTTCCCCCCTTCGAGTATCATACCGCGGTCCCGGCCCCCAGGCCTTTGAATTTCCCTTTTTCCTTGTTTCCCGTTCATCAAGCACCCGACCGGCCGGGGTGCGACTCCCCTTCTCACCAGAGGTGGAGTGTCCGGCCCCTGACCTCCCCCCCCTATTGGCCCTTTTTTTGGAACCGTGCCGCGGTTGCACCCCCCCCTTACTGAATCCCCCTGCTACTAGACCAATTTCCCCCTTCCGAGGAGTCCCTCCCCGCGATTACACGTGGTTAAGGTCGTCCCAGCAGTCGAATCGTTTCAGGGGACGGCTTGGGTGCGACTTCCTCCGCCGTATCATGTTGCCGTCTTTCCTTCCCGGATTCCTTCTTCAAGCTTTCCTTCCTCCTGACGTCCGGTCACTGCCCTTTCAGACCACGTTCGGGGGGGCCTCCCCCCACAATGCTGCCCCTTCTGAGGCGTCTTTTTTAGTTTCCCCCCGTGTAGTTATTGTTTCCCTTAAGCCTTTTCCGTGGCTTTTTGTCTTCAAAGATGTACCTTCTCTACCCTGAACCCTTCCGTGTAGTACGGCGTTCTCTGCGGGCTTTTCCCGAGAGCTCGGTGGAAAACGTGGGCCTTCGCCCCTTAGTCGGCCTTTGGATTAGATTCTCTTGGAGCCTTCCTCCTTTTCCGCTTACTTTGTGTCGAGGCCGGGTTGCGGACGAGGACAACGCAAATCAGAGGATCCCTTCCCCGGCTTCTCGACTTTTTTTCTCCTATAGAGGGCTTTTTTTTCCCTGCTCTCCACTTGTGGTTATAGTCCCTTCTGCTGGATGAATACTTTCCGCTCGATTGCGTCCCCTCTTCACTCCACGACCCCCTGGATTCTCCTCTTTTCCCGGCTGCAGCCAACCAAGCTTCATGAAGATTTCGACCCCCCACGGAAGCTGGTCGGTTCCCGGTGT
>Ga0179593_1579507_pt1 | contig 13175 bp, 14 predicted proteins | sample CZODoug2_1_08_16_FD_185931 | JGI IMG/M metagenome (GOLD analysis project Ga0179593, IMG submission 185931) | Vadose zone soil fungal communities from Angelo Coast Range Reserve, California, USA - CZODoug2_1_08_16fungal (PacBio error correction) | ecosystem: Environmental > Terrestrial > Soil >... | reverse complement strand
TCTGTCTGCCTAGATTGTTTCTTTTTTTTTTTTTTTTTACGGTTGAATCCTGCTTTAGGACTTAGCTAGATAGGGGATTTTTGCATGCCCTCGTTTCCGACCAGTACCCCCACAAGTCAGTCCACTTTCTCTTTTGTGTACTCCCTTCTTCGTCTGCAGAATGCTTCTCTGCAAAGACCATCCTACTCTGACGTACTCCCCTCGTTGTCTTCGCGACATGTTGTACCATACACCGGTGCCGTCCAGAGTCCCCTTTCCTTTTTTCCGCTAGCAGCTCTGAACACCAAACTCTTATACATCGTTTAAACGTTTCTTTTTCCTTCGTCGCCCTTCCAAGTTTGCCTACAGAACATTTGGAACGATAGATCCTGCTGTTTTTTTTTCACCTGCCTTTGCTGATGCAAGTGCATCGGAAGCGCTCCAGGTCCCCGCCTTCTCATCTTTCCCGATCACCAACATTTTTGAGACAGACCCCGAAAAAACGGGCCCCGTAGCCCGATATTCCTTCCAGACAACCTCACGTTATAAAAAGCCTTTGTTATTTTGACGATGTCCTCGGTTGCTTCTTTTCCGTTCTCCCCTTTCTCTTTCTCAATCTTGAAGGCCTCCGAAATTAGGACGCAGGGACGTCCAGACCCTCTTTTCCTTCCTTCTTTTAAGGATGCATTACCTTTCTTCTCCTTTTCGCGCCTTTTCTTTTCCTCACTTTTATAGTCTCGCACTTTTCTCTTGCCTATTTGTCGCGCCTTTAAACTTTCCCCCCCCATGAGTGCTTGGTCGGTGACGGGCGGGCCGTAAGCTTCCCTTTTCCCAATTGCGACTCGAAACTTTTTTCCGATCTCCTTCCCCTTCTTTTTTTCTCAGGTTTTCCCCTAAACAGAACCAGCAAAGAATCCACCCACTTTCCCGATTAGTTGCGTTCCCGCATTTTCCTCGACAATGTCGCTCTTTCGTCGTTACCCCGTCCTCTTCCGTCCCCTGCTTTCCCCTCATGCAACTTATTCATGACCCCCGGCCCCGTGAACGGTCAAATTTTTCTTGCGAATCTTCCCTTTTTGTTGTAAGATGATGGGCCCTTCTTTTTTGTAAGGAGATATGGTTATCTTCCTCTTGCCCCCAATCTAATGGCCAACTAGTGACACCCAACCGGCCCGTAGTCTACCTTTGGTGCATACCCCTTCCCCCATCAGAAAGGATTTCATTCCTCTATCTTAGAACCTTCCCTACCGCGGTTATAGTTGTTTCCCTGTTAAGTTCGTACCCCCCCACCAGGAAACGATAGCAGTCAGCTCCTCTCTTCCGATTACTTTTTGGGTCATCCCTTTCCCTCGTCGAGAACGTTTCCTCGACTTTATTGACCTGTTCCACTCTCGGCTTTTCTTATCCCCGATATACACTTGGCCCCTTGCCCCGCACGCCGTGTTCGCCAAGTTCTGATTCTCTAACCTTCCAAAAGGCCCGTGTTAAAAGGAGATTTGCTTCTTCGTCTTCTAAACCCTCCTTCCGTCCGTGGATTTTTTTTCGCTCGACCTCTGCTAGTTTTCTATCCGCTGCGCTTTTCCCTCCCGTCGCGCTTGATACCCGCCCCAAGCTTCTCCACCTGATTCGCCCCATTTCGAATACAGACCATTGTTGGTCATCATTATCTCCCGATTTCCTTCCTTCCTTTGATGCGTTCGTAAAGAAGGAGTGAGTTGCCCCTCCCCTTCTTTTTTGTTTTCTCCCCCTCTTTTTTTGTGGAGACTGTTGATGCCGATTTTCCCATCACCTGCAATCTTCGAATTAGAGGTGAATATATGGATGAATCCGGGTTCCCCCTTATGTTTCGAGATTTTCTTCTTCCCCGTTAACATGTCTTCTAGAGGAGTCTTTTCTCCAAGCGATTTGCCTTTTCGAGAACCTATTCCGTATTTCTCTGGGCAGGCCTCGCGGTTTTTCCCCCATCGATGGGTTCCGATAGACCTCTTCACGGCGGAGGCCCCACTCCCCCCCCCACCTTGGAATTTGTCCTTCTTTTTCTTTCTGAGGACGGGAGATCTTTTCCTGGTTTTTAATCCCGTTTTACACACGTACCCACCGGTCAATTGTTCCGATCGCTCCAGAAGACCCCCTGGTTTTAGTTCATTTTTTATGGATGCGTTTTCGTGACCAGGCTTTCCTTCTTTTCGATTCTAATCAACTTTTAACAACGTCGACCGCGCTGAGCTTACTCCTTTTTTGGGGCCCAGATGTTCCTTCTCTATTGACGCACTTAGAGTTGTGCATTCACTTCTGCCAGATTTCCTTTGATGTGGGTGAGGAGGCCCTGGCACGCATGCTTTTCCCGTCTTGCAATCTGTAGTACTGTGCGTTGCTCAACGTTTTTTCCCGACCCTTATCCCCATATCATAAGTTTCCGCCGCTTTTCCCAAGCCATCTTCCCAACGCATTTCGAAGGTCTTTCCTCTAAAGTGATCAAAAACGGTTCTGTTTTCCGGGAAGGGTTTTCATCCTTTCAGTCTCAACTAATCGCCTCGTGACTATGGTATGGGGAGGGGCTTTCCCCAATGTCCCTCTTTGGTCCCTCTTTTGATGGTGGTCTTGTGGATTTGCTTTTTTCTGGCGGAATTTCTTTTCCCAAATGTTTTTCCGGCGATCAGTGCTTCGACCCTTCCCTTTTTTCCGATGGGTGTCCCGCCTGGGGAACGATCCCAGAACCTCCCCATTCACCTTCCAGTTTTTGAGAACCAGATTCTGCCGTCTCGTGCGCCATCCTATAACTGTCATTCCCCCTCTCTTTTGTTCCCCCCTTTTTCAGACTCCTGCCATCCATTGATGAAGCGGTCTTTTTTTTCTTTCTTTTTTAGATGTCGAGTTTCGAAGAAGGTGGGTTGTTCTTTCGAATGGTGCTTTTTTGCTTATACTTGCAAACGGAAACCTGATGCTTCTCTCCTCAACACGAGTGTTCTATTGGTTAGGGGGTCCCCGCTTGATAGGGTATTGGTGGGACAGCTTGCCATTTACTGGTCCTTACTCCTTTTTCCCTGGATTAGCCAACCTTTAAATCTCCAAGGTCTTTTGAGTGCTTTTACGACTCCTCCAGGTTCGCCTTTCCACCGTTTCCCCCCCCTTTCTCATCAGCAATTCGTATTTGGAAGGCTGGTTCTTTTTTTTAGTAATGATCTTCCTACCTGGTTCCATCTTTACTCCCCGTTTTGTGCGCAAGCGATCAACTGCCCTTGATTTTATTTCCGTGAAATCCATTTCATGAAATATGGTTGTTTTTGACACAGTCCCCCCTTCCCCGTTTCCCCCATCCGTCGTACCCCCCCCCCCCTGTCATCGAGGGGATTTCTTTCCTTCTGAGAGCTTCCCGGTCAATTCTGACCTTTCCCCTGCGGAGTCCAACCCAAAACACATCGAAGGAGCTTGGAATTCTTTACTTTCTCCTCCCAACTTCCTTCTGTCTACCTCTCTATTTTTGCCTGTAGCTCTTTCCCTTTGATGACGCGGCCTGGCCACCCAGGCTGACCGGATCCTTAATGCGTAGCGTATAACAACGCAACGGTGCAATTTTCCTTGCTCCCCAAGTTGGACGGTCCATCGAACGTTTTGTCTTTTCTTGAGGTCTCTTACAATCGGCCGTAGGGAGAATCTTTCCCTCCGCCGTCTCTCGCTTCATACATCCTTTGCTTGAAGCTTCTCATCGGATTCCAAGGAACTCCCTTTCAATCTAAAAAATCCCTCTTTTTTTCAAGCTACCGAGTGTTTTTTTTTTTTTCAACTTCGAGTGTTCCTTCGTGAAGGCTAGATCTCTGTAGTTTCTTGCCCGCTTCCTTGTGCCCCTAGCGGCTTTTGGTTCGCAACGTGAAACACGCTCTTCTTTCCTTTTAATGTCCCTTTGAAGTCCATTTTTAGTTCCTTTTTTCACGATTTTCCACGTTTGCCTTCAGGATCTCTCTCTCAGAATTTTTTTTTTCAGAGTTCTTTGTGATTAGGGCGTTCTCCCCCTTTCTTTCTTGGAATACGTTCTTTTTTTTAACCTGCTGTTTCACCCCCGACCGCCCTTTTCGGTGAACTTTTCTTTGCCGTGAACCTTGTCTCGAGCCTTTGCTGAAACAGTACCCCGCATTTCCCCCCTGACCCCATGTGAAATTGGTTTCTAAGAAGGATCTCTTTGCGTTCAGATTTATTCTCCGTGTCGAAGCACTTCTCTAGAGATACGAGTCTGGATTCTGGGACTAATCGCTATTTTTCTCCGTTTTACAAGTTTTTCCCCTCGTCTTCAAATTTGGCTTTCCCTGACTGGAGGCAGAGATGGAGTTCTTTCGTACTCTTAGGCGTTAGTATAGGAGAGAACTGAGTTCCTTTCCCCCCTTCGTGATCTCCTCCCCCCTCTGAGAGCCCAGCATCCTAACCGGCACTTTTCCCCCCCCATGAGCTCCTCCAGAGCTCGCGATCCCAATTCAATCTCCCCCCTCCGGTTCCGACGATTCCTAATGTTTTCCCCTTTTTCGTTTGTTCTTGTGTAAATCAAGGTGCGTTGCTTTTACTTCCTCCCTACGTTTTTTTTACACGATGGATTAAACCCAAACGGGGATCAAGGCAAAGCTTTTTTGTCCGGACTAGTGCCCGGCCCTCGACTCCTTTCCACCCTTTCGTAGATCCTTATTTTTTGCCGTTTCCTTTTTCTCAATTCGAATTGACACAAGTGCCTCGGACGGACCTGGTACCTCCCTCTTTTTCTCATTTCCCTCCGCCTTTTTTTTTCCCCAAAAACCCTCCTTAGTCCCCGTAACTACGCCCCTGACCCTCATCTTGTCCAGCCCTGATAACCCGAAAACACATCTTGATTTATCAGCAGTCCTTTTTGAAGATCGCAAGCATGCCATTTCGGCGAGCAAAACAACTTTAAGGAACGGAGATCGCCGGCTTTCAGCCGCCTAGTCCCTCAACCTTTTTGCTTCGAGGTTACCCTTCGCGCAGGCTCGGCTTAGTCTCTTCTTACTGTCCCTGGTCTAGGCTTTTTTTTTCCGTCCTTTCTTTTTCGACCAATCCGTCATTTCCATGTCGCGTTGTTTTTAGTACTTTCGGCCCTTCCTTCCAAACACATCCGGAGTTCCCAAGCCCCCTTTTAACGTCATCTATTACCTCCCCCCCTTCAAACCTTTTCGTTGTCAAGTGTATCACCCGACCCAGTTCCCAAAAGAATCGATTTCCCCCCTGGTCCACCTCCCCGCGCCAGTCCCCTTTTTTCCCCCTCTGGTGATCTTTCGGCAGCGTATTGATCTTTTGCAGTTTGACACTGATCTTCTTTCTTCCCTTTTCCCGGCACATGTAGTGTTTGAACACCGCCGTGATCTGCAGTGCATTAGTCCTTCTTCTTTTTTCTTTCTTCCAGCGCTTTCAGTTATGATTCGTGGGTTCTTTTTGTTTTTTCCGGTCTGATGAGGAGGTCACAATAAAGTCGCCTTTTTCCGACCCCCCCACCTTTCAGCTCCTTCCCTCATGTTTTTCCTGGTAAAACATTGCACGACCGTTTTTTTCGGCTTTTGTACTGAACTAACATCTGGCCATGCGCATCGCGTTTAGTTTCCTTCTTTTTCTCACCCCACAACAGACATTTCCCTTGCAGCTTTCTCGTTTTCCATTTTTTGTTCGATTGGGATCGAGTGCTCTGATTTTTTCTCCTCCAACACAGTAGCCCAATACAATCTCCGGATTGCAGCGCTTTCCTTTTTTTATATTTTACCATGGGCTCTCCTACCGCAGTGTCTCCCCCCTTTGAAGTGATAGTCTATAGCGCCTTTCCGTCTTTCCCCCCCAATTTCGCTACCTCGTTCGATTGCGAATTCTCCCGCCGTGACCTCTTCCTTGTTTCGTCCCCTCGTCCGTATGTCCACTTTTGACGTATTTTTTCATCTGTCCCTAGATTTCCCCAGTAGGGACGCTTTAGTCCCCCTGACCCCTTTCCTTACAGTCCCCTCCCGAACTTTTGTACATGATCTTCCACAGTTATTTCTCCTCTCCGCCTGGCCGACCTTTGCGTGATGGCATTGAAAATCTGACCCCCCCCTTTCCTTCCCTCCGTTGTTTTTTGTTGAGTAACTTTTTGGCACTTCGGGAACAACCCCCTTTCTTTATTTTTGCGAAAACCGCGCCGTCCCTCCCAACTACTGCTGTATGAAATAGGGAAGTTTTCTTTTTAACCACCGGCTTTTCTAGAATGCTCATTCCTTTACGAGATGTGTTTCCGCGATTGTGCGGTTCTTTACACTATTTCGACAGAGTTAGTTCTTTATTCCTGGATTGCTTTTGGTTCCCTCTTGTAAGCGGATTGATTCAGCATCTAACCCTCCTCGTTCCTTGTGGGGGTGGCCCCTTTGAATATTTTCAGGCGCCGCTCCTGCTTCTTCTGGTTCGCCCCCGCGTCTGACGGTGCCATGGTGACGATTCCGTAAGACTCCTCTTTCCCCTTTTGCTTCCCTCGATTCCTTGATGCGAAGTTGACTCGCGCATTGTTCAGAGCGCGGATTCAGCAAAAAATTCTTCCCCCTTCCTTTCGCTGAAGTGCCGATCCCCTTTATGTTTCTGGGGTTGCGCGGACAAAAGTGCCATCTCGAGACTTTTTTGTTCATTCGTCCCTCTCAGCGGCATGCGTTTTCCTTTCTTTTTCTTTTTTTCCCCATGGCATTCCCCTGATGTGGATTTAGGAGGCCGTCACTTGGGCCATCATCTTTCACAATTTTCTTTTTCCACCCAAGGCCGGCGCTCACCATCTTCGAGCTTTTCCCCCCCCCCTTAAAATTTTCAATTGGAATGCTTCGACCCGGGCGTTTTTTTTCAAACATTCAGTGTCGGGAGGGGGCGTCCCCTTGTTGACTTTCTCATCTGGGTTTAAGAGTCGTTTCAAAGCGACATTCTTGGAGCCTTTTTCTCCCCAGGAACCTTAGATTTTTTTTTTTCCACGATTATGGTGGCTTTTTTTTTTTTGGTGCGGACTCCCCCTCCCTTGGTTTCGATCACTCTTCCAAAGGTAACGTTTGCCCGGCCCAAACACCTTCTCTGGGTTTTCTCGCATGTTTTACTACCAGAAAGTCCGAAGTACGTGTTCTCGTCGTCTCGGTTACTTTTTCTTTTCACCAGTTCTCCTCCTATAAATTTGCAGGCGAGACTCCCCCTAACCCGACCTGCGATACTTGATGCCTCGAGGTCCCGTTTTTTTTTCGGCTGTCAGCCGCGATGTTCCCTGATTTTTTCCTAAATTTTCGGCTGTGATAAGTTATCAGGAAACGGCAACCTTGGCTGTTTTCGATAAAAATCTTTGCGGGGCTTTTTTTTCCCTTCCAACTTTTTTTTGGTTGAGGGTGCTGGCCCCCTTTTGCTGTTTGTTAGTATTTTTTTTTCCCCTGTCATTCCTTTGACTGATTTACAATTCCGAAGTACTCTTTGTCCCTTCAATTCGGTCTCCGAGAGTTTTTTTCCCCAAATTTTTTTCGTTAGAACCGGTTCGGATGGCTTTTGCTTTTCTTCCTCTTCTCAGGACAGTGGACAATCTTTCCCCCCTTTTCCCCCTGACTTCAGTTTGGTGTGTTCAGCCGCGCTACCACGCCCTCCAGTCTCTCTTTTGTCAGTCCCATTGTAGATGTGACAAAATGTCTCCAAAAGACTTTTTCTCGTCATGCCCCTTAGGGACCAGATTGTTCATTTTTTTGGAGTTGTCTCTCTGGTCCCGCAGAATCTTCTGTTTTACGGAAGTTCTGTATGTTTGCGTCCTTTCCCGATGATTCCTAGGAGCCACGGCTTCCCGATAGAGCAACTTCGTCGAGGATAACCACCCCCTCAGTACTGACTCTAAACCCCCCTTTCCATGTTCCCATTTTTTTCCGACTCCCTTCCCTCCGCACCTCACTCCGCTTTAAGTCGTACCCTGGTATAAAGACGCGTATCTTCTCCCTCCCCTCTTCTTCGGGTCTCCAAGGTCTCCGCTGGAATAAGTTCTGAGACCCGACCCTCATAAACTTTTTTCAACCTGGTAAGGTTCAGCGTGCCGTCTTTCCCCCTCTTTTTTGACCTTTCAAGGCCGTTTCACCCTGGGGATTTTTTCCCCCCATCTTTGTTCCCCGTTCGTCTGAGACGGCGTAACACAGCGGAGGCAAGCGGCGACCTCCCCCTCCCCAAGTGTGTTTCTATTTTCCCTGAAGGGTTTTTTTCACTTTTTTTTTTTGAGCTGTGCCATCTTTGGACTCCGTTCCTTCCTCGCGAGTTTTTCCCTTTTTTCTCCCCCCGAAATGAGTTGCAACAAATAGTTCCTTTCATCGGACGTGTCCTTGATCCCCCCCCCCCTCCCCCCTCGCCGTCCCCCCACCCGCCCTATTAACCTACCTTTAACCATCTCTTGACCTTTCAGAGTCTCTATTGCGCTCAGCCTGAGTTCTTGGTCAGGTTCTCTTATCCTCTTTTTCGGTACGGTTTTTCTCCCCCTCGACGATCCCACTTCCCTGGCCTGTCAGGCCGCTTCGTAGACCCTTCCTAGTAGCTGTCGTCCACTAGACCTTAGCGGAGGTAGCCTACCCTGGTAGTTTTCCCCGCGTGCTTGTGAGGACTCGGGAGAGTTTAGATTCTCCGGTGCCGTCACCTATTGCCCACGGGCCCATTTTTAGATCCAAGTCCGTTCACCAGGCAAATACTTCGATAGGGACCTAGTCTCCTCTCCTCTCCCGACCCGCCTTCGTGACCTCTCAGTTGGTTTCTAGGCTCCTAATGTGCCAATTTGAGGCCCCCCTACTTCGTATGCAATGGATCTTTCTGCGACGCGTCCTCACGAGACGGAGTGTGCTTGCTGACCCCCCCCCCCCAAGGTTCGTAAAAATCCCCCCGCTGTCCACTTTGATTCTAGACTTGGCTCCGTCCAGCCTGCCACCTACGGGCTTTTTTTTTCTCTAGTGTTGTGGAGACGGTAACAACGGCGCACACCGTCGGCTTAGTCCCCCCCCTTCCTGACTTCTCGCGATTCCCTTTTTTATGGGGATTCCCCCCTTTTCACACAAGCAACAATTTCCTTTCACCCCACTACCGACCCGATATTCTTGTCCATCCCCCCCCTTCTCCCCCCCCCTTCCCCCTACTAGCTTCAGGTTTGTTTTTCCCTCTAATTCAGTAATCTCTCCATTCTGCAGTCGCAACACTGTTAGGAAATTTTCCTCCGGCAATCGAGTCCCCTATTGCGCTCGTCAGACAACCTCTCTGATTTCCCTCTTTTTTCCCCCCATTTTGGCCCCCCTCCCATTTATGGATTTTGTCCCCCCTTAACGGGGCCTTGTTGTTGTCTAGCTTTCTGTTTTCGGTGAAGTTTTCCTTTCTTTCTATCGTAGTTTCCCCACTGGTAAGTTATCCAAACGACATTGGATCCCTCGTTCCTTCCCGCCACGGCCACAACCAGCCCAATCCACAATAAGAGTGCCCAACCCCCCCCCTCCTCTCCTTCCCCCAATTCAGCCCGACGAAGACCATGTCTGAATGAACATTCTTTTGTCTAAAGAAATTAACTGATCGATCAACACGTTCTTCCTTCCCCCCCCTTGTCTCCTGTGTTTCCCCCCCCCGCAGTGATATGCCCTCCTCTGAATTCGGCCAGTCTGGCCATTTGGCTTTCCTAAGATTTTTTTCCTCTGTGATCTGGGTCGAAAATAAATTCGCCCCGTTTTAGCCCCCTACGGCCCTCCTTCCTGTCGTGTAACGGCACCCCCTTTGACCCTTAGTGCCGCTTATAGGCCGGAATCATGTACTGCACTATGGCCCTGCGTCATTTTTTTTCCTTACTGTTCGGACCCCCCCCCCCCCCCCCGAAAAGACCTTCGGAAAGACTGACTCGAGCGGTGTTGCGGATTCCTATCCCAGCAGCTCCCTGAGCCTTTGTCCATGACTCACAATAGAGGAAAAGACTCTTCCCTTTTTTCCCTAGCCCTCTTTGACCTCCCCCCCTTGTTCGGCAAGGAATTGGTCCTCTTAAGGTAGCTTCCCTCCTGCTCACTTCCTCAAGGTCTCTAGCGTTCGCTTTTGCGAAGACCTCGCCTGTTTCCGATCTCGTCTCTTCTCAAGAATTCCTTCCCTCCCGTCGCATGAGAGGGGGATTTGCCCCCTTGTCATAACAAGCGGACTTTCACCAGCTAGGGAACTTCGCCTGTGCACCCCCTACTCTCTCCGTGTCTGACTCCGTCAAGATTCCCTCAGACTTTGGCCCTTCGGCGCTTTTTTTGTCGCCTGCCCATCTCTATCTTTTTAATCCGTTTCTTTCGAGATCGGCGCAGTGGTTCTTACCTCAAACTGCGTTTTTCTGGCGCTGTGAGCTTCGCCTTTCTGCCTCTTTTAACTTTCTCGATCTTGTTCCCACCGCTGTTTTTCTGAATCACGCGAAGAGATCCGAGATGGTGAAAGCCTTGGGCTCGTTCGTCAATCCGCGAACTTTCGCTCGAGTATCCCGGTTTTTATCTTCCCCTGGGGTTCAGATAGAGGTTAGCAACGGCCTGCGTTCTTTAACTCCTTTTAGACGAATTTTTCTTTTCCACTCTTTAAGGATTGTAGATTGTGGCCCGGCCACTATGTTTTTTTCATTTTTCCTTTCTCTCTTATTTAACCAGGGGGAGCGGACAGACTTTCCTCTTTTCTTACCTCTCCGTTTTTCTTTTTCCCGGCTCCCTTGTCTGAGCGCTCTTATCCCCCCCCTTTTTTCCCCACCTTGCGTGATGTGCTGCTGGGCCGATCGGGTTATGTTGTTTTTTTTTAACAGCTCGATGCGTCTTTCCTCTGTCCTTGATAATGTCTCTCGAGTTTTAGAATCCTTTTTTGTAATGGTTAGCGGAAAGGGAACATGCTGTTTCTCCTGAGCGTGCCAAATATTTTTCGTCCGGAGGGATAAACCCTCTGGGTGCAGACCACCCAATCTTTTCCTGCGCTTCCCCCCCCCCCTTCCACCCTCCCCCATCCCCCCCCCCCTCCCCGCCTCCCCCCCCATCCCCCCCTCCTCTCTTCCAACCCACCCCCCACCCCCACCCCCCCCCCCCCCCCCGTCCCCCCCCCCCCCCCCCCCCCACTCCCCCCCCCCCCCCCCCCCCCCCCGCCCCCCCTCCCGCCCCTCCCCCCCCCCCCCCCCCGCCCCCCCCCCGCCCCCCGTTCACGCCCCCCCCCCCCCCCCCCCCCCCCCCTCTATACCCCCCCCCCTCCCCCCCACCCCCGCCCCCCCCCCCCACCCCCCCCCCCAGTGCCCCCCCCCCCCCCCCCCCCCCCCCCCCCCCCCCCCCCCCCCCCCCCCTCCCCCCCCCCCCCCCCCCCCCCCGCCCCCCACCCCCCCCCCCCGCCCCCCCCCCCCCCCCCCCCCCCACCCCCCCCCCCCCCCCCCCCCCCCCCCCCCCCCCCCCCCCCCCACCAGCCCCCCTGCCCCCGGTGCCCCAAAACGGACAGTTTTCCGGTTCTGTTGACAGATCGTTTTAGATCAGTTCATGCGGGCGAATCTTTGGCCCCCTTCGCTTCTTGGTGCTTTTTTTTTTCGAAATGTTCTCCTTGTGGTGTTTTTTTTTGTCCTTGAACCGAATTGGGCCCTCTTTGGTGGTCGCGTTTTCGTGGTGTTTGCGCCCTTCCCGAAAATGTTTTTTTCCAACTCTCATGGAAATTCCCCCTTTTGGTTACTATTTTGGGCTTTAGGACGGGACGATGACTTCACTACCCCCCGCACTCCTCCCCCCCTTTTCGATTTTCCCCCGATGGACGGCTCCCCTCTTATGTTTTCTTGATCCATTGAATCTTTCTTATCTGAAAAATGAAAGAATCGAAGCATCCCGATCGTGTGTCCGATCTCCCTGGTGGAGGAGTCCCCTCTCGGAGTTATCGCGTGACTTCGGGTTGATCCCTTTCGCGAAAGTATACGGAACGTGCAACTGATGCTGCTGGAGAAGCACCTAGGTGTTCTTTCTGGGTCTTAATGGTTTCTAGTGCGTTTGCACCCTGTTTTGGTTTCTCCCCCGTGGTTATTTGCATTCTTCCATTCCCGAGAAAATCGCAAGTCTTTGGCCGTCTCTTTGGGTTCTTCTCGTGGTACCGGCGCACCCATGAAGGCTCTTTTTCCGTTAAACTGACGGTTGCGTTTTGCTTTTTTTAGTCCGTTCGACGGACAACGGTCAAAGTGTCCCCTCTTTTTGTTCTTCTCTTTCTCAGAGCCCACGCCGCTCGGTGCTCTTTGCGTCCTCCAGGTCATGTTCCTTGGACGGTTCGATTGTTTTCCTTTCAAACCCGACTTTTCCCCTTCCATAGTTTTCCCTCGGGATTGGACGATTTATTCTTTACGAGACTTCCCCCTTTAGCCCCAAGGGCGGGCCCCCCCCTCTGATTGGAATTTTTATGGAATGGGAGCCAGCGTCGAATTGCAATCTTGTTCTCCTCCCCCCGGCTCTCCAGATTCCCCCCTCCTCCGTCAATGCCGTCGATTTCCCTTCAAAATCCGGAACCTCCCTCCAGCTCCCTTTCCGACATCGAAAAGATCCCGAGCGCGGCGCTGCCGCTTTTCCCGTTTTGACGCGTCTCCTCGGTATGCTTTGTTCTCATCGGGCCTCTGAACAGGATTCAATCACGAAGACGTTCCAACCGAATTTTTCTGCGGGGGGGAGGTAAGGGTTCACTTTCGGACCCTCTGTTCTTCCGTTCGTAAATATTCTTTTTTGCCCCAGACACCCACTGTTATGTGTTCTCCCCTCGGCTATGTCCACCTGCCCAGCAGGAGGGAAAGCAGCGACGCTGGTTCCCTTCAGGACCCTTCGTTTTTTTAGATATCCTGAAGTTGCCCAAACTTTCCCGTTTTTGCTTTTCTTCTGGCATGTTGAATCGTCAGCCATGCCTAGCTTTTTCCCCTCAACGTTGTTGCCAAGATTCATCGGCCGTGAAAATTTATGATCGAAATCTCTCCCTTCCCTTTCCCCCCTTTCAGACCCCCCTATGTAGCTTCCCTTTGGTGTGTTCAATTTCCCTTTCCCTTAGTTTTTCCTTGTGATCAAGCCTTCATTGTCCGCGGGAAGCCTTTCTACATACGCTTCTTTTCTTGGTAAGCTGCGCGTGTTTTTCCTCTGTTCAAGAGTCTCTCCTCCTTTCTAAACGTGAACACTGTTCTCTCAATATTTTTTTGGGTCTCGAAGGCCATCGGAGTGATA
>Ga0179593_1389781_pt1 | contig 13175 bp, 9 predicted proteins | sample CZODoug2_1_08_16_FD_185931 | JGI IMG/M metagenome (GOLD analysis project Ga0179593, IMG submission 185931) | Vadose zone soil fungal communities from Angelo Coast Range Reserve, California, USA - CZODoug2_1_08_16fungal (PacBio error correction) | ecosystem: Environmental > Terrestrial > Soil >... | reverse complement strand
TGCTGATCAGCCGCTGACACGGTCTGAATGTCTCGGAGGCTGTGTCGATGGTTCCGGTTCTGGGGTCTTGGTTGGAGATAGACTTTATAGTGATGATCCAGGTCGCTCTTTGCCAAAGTCTTTATCGGCAGTGGGTGATTCCAATATGGGTCCTGTCCATTCCGTCTTTTTTCCCAGGGGATTCTCCTTCTTGGGCGATCCTTTACAAGGAGACCTGATCGTCTCTTTTATTATCAATCCAGACTGGAGAAGTTTTTTCGGAATCCATTTTTTGATCCTTTCAGCTTCCCTCTCCCTCAGTATCTTCCCCCACTTTTCTTTTTTTCGACATCAGCCAAGGTTGTCTTTCTCACGCACGGGCTGGCACCGGACCTGTTGGGCTGCGTTGACGTCACAATTTTGGCGACAAGGTGGCGCCCTTCTTTCTGCCGAGGTACGACATCCATTTCCACCTGCGCCTTTTTCCCCTTTATGATTATCGAGGTCTCAGAGGCTCTTAGGCCCCGATCCCGTACCCCTATTGGTACTTGATGTCCTTTCCTTGGACACAGTCTTCTTGGTTTTGACTTTCCCCCTGTTTTTGAGTTCAAAGTCAACTACCGAGTCTTGAGCACCCAACATTTTTCCCTCATTTGAGATACATATTCCCAAGTTTGAGTGATCCGGTTGGGTCAGTCAAGCCCCTTCGTTCCCTTGGCCTTTTGCTGGCTTCCTTTTGAGTGCAGTAGTGCAGACTTGCTTCCCCGAATGTTTCAGCCTACCTCTCCATCGTATGAATCTGTTTCCTATTTATTTAGCAAATTTTTAATTGGCTCATTTTCCCCCAGTGGGAGCTCCGTCCATGCTGAGGATCTTAATGTGGTTTTTCCCCATCGCGTGTGGAAACCAGTCCCTGCTTTTTGCTATCGGAACTCAACATTTGCCTCCCTCCCCTTGTCCCTGTCCTTGCGCTCTGAGGCGGTCCGTGATTTTGTTGCGGGCTCATAACGGGTTTTCTGATCGCGTCTTTTCATCCCCGCTTTTGGCGGGCTTCCCTTCTTTAGTCCCTTTGATCTCGGCCACACTTGCTAGTTTGACCAACGTTTTCCAGGTTAAAGTCTCTTTGGGACCCCCTCTTCAATTCGTCGGCCCCCCCACTCTAATGTCGAGATGTTGCCCCATCGTAATTTACTACCTGCCGGGAGGTGTTCCTCGCCATAGTTCTAAGCCCTAGAGTTCTCCGCTGCGCTTTGAGCAGCCCGCAGTCCCTTTCGCCACACCTCCTCGGGTCTCTTCCCTGTCATTTGTTTAATCCTTCAACTCCCCCATTGCTTGTGCATTTGCACATTCTTACTTTCTTCTTTCCCGATATTGTGCTTCCTTCGGTTCTTCCCTTTTGTTTGTCCCTCTATTTCTGCTCCTGACGACGCCCGATTACGGGCTTCATTCTTTGTGGTCGGACAAATCCCAGCCGTCCTCTTCTACTCCTCCTTTTTCTGCCCCCCCCCCCCCTAGAAGCTTTCTCGTGCCCAGTGTCTGCAATTGAATCCCGCGACCCCTCCTTTGGCCGTGTTCCTTACCGGTTTTCCCCCTTAACCCCCCCTCCCTAAAAGCGCTTGCTTCAGAAGGAGTCTCAACATCGTCGGTCCCTTTGTCCTGAAAACTTTTGTGAGCATACCCCCCCCCCCCCCCCTGTTCGTTCAAGGGAGAATGCCGCTCTACTATCTTCCCTAGTTAGATCGAGGTCCCCCTAAGACCGACGGTCTCCGGATTTAAGGCGTCGTCTGACGTTACAGGGCGTGGCTTCGGGTCGTCTCTGGGGCAGTTTCGCTCAGTCGCTTAGCACGAGTGTCTTCACTTGTTACGGTCTTCGAGTGGGTAGTCCCGACTCGGCTGGGCAGGCAGCACTTTGTCTCTTCGTCACCTAGTGATTCAGTAGAAGCCGCGAAAATATCGAGGTTCCACGGTTTTCGTCTTCCGCTGTCCGCCGTGAAGTCTGTCAAGTTCTGCTGTTCAGTGCAATGGTCGCACACTCCCGCGCCATTCCTCCTTCCACTGGTTCTCTACCCCCCAACCGATTGTGACGACACCCTTCTTCCCCCTCAAATTCCGCGGTTTTTTTAACCGTCGTTCCCTCGCTTTGGCATGTAGCCTTTCCCAGTTTCATAGTTTTTCGGAATCCGGCAAGAATACTCGACTCGCTCTCCCCCATCCCGAAAGGAGTCCTCCAAAGGGACCTGCTGAAGGAGCGGCGTTCGGTATGGATTCTTTTCCCCGGTCGTATTTTGTTACTCTACCTGCCCCTTCTTTTGGTAATCCGTCCCCCTCTTTATCCCAAGTATTCCCCTTAAGGGTTGATTAAAAAATAGTACCTTGACCTTTGCTCTCTTTTTAGCGCATGCGCACGCCCCGCGCTCGTTGCGCTTAAGTTTCTCCTTTCTCCCCTAATCTTCAGCATTTGTTTGACACCAGTCCCATAGGACCCTTCAATCGTCTGAGGTACGAATGAGGCCAGTTCCTTCTCGGACAGACTCCCCTCTTCACTTTTTTTCGGACCAGTCGTTCCTCCGATTCTTTCTCACCCCTTAAGACCGAAGGACGTGCCCTTTTTAGCGTACTTTTATGGAGACCCCTCCTCTGCAATATCTGCGATCCTGGTGCCTCTCTGTAGTCGTCTGGCGTACGTTCCCCAACTTTTTTGATTTTTAATGCTGGAGTTTTTCGCAAAAACACTTCCCAGGGTTTTTTCCACGCAGTATTCAGCACCATGCCGGACGCGAAGTCCGGTTGGTCCCAAGCCTGATCATATCTATCCAGTTATTTGATAATCCTATTGGGCGGTTCGATGAGATTTCTTTGTTGACCTTGATCCGGAATTAGCGTCCGGTCCCTTCTGTAGTTTCGGAATGCTGTGACGCACTGTGCAGGATCTGTTTCGATCTATTTCCAATGCCCCTCCCGAATTTTTCTTTACCTAGCTACCGCGACTCCCTGCGTCCCCCCCCCCGGGAGTTCCGCCGTGTCGATTTTCCCTGCACCCATTTTCCCTTAGGATTCCCCACGTTGCGTCTCTTCCTCCCGTAGTGGTGTAGACACGTACCCGACCCCTCTTTTGAACGAAGGTCGCTGCTGTAACCCCCCTTTTGTCAGAGGTTTCTTTTACAGATAGATCCGGCACCGTGAATGCTCTTTTCGACCTAAACTTGTCTCGATTGCTTTTGCCTATTGTCTTGACTGACCATTGCATAACATTGGGTACCAGGCCGAACGTCATGCTCTCTGTTGATGCCCCTCAATCATAGCCCCCTTTCTCATGATACTTGGCGACCCATTTCGTAGTTTTTCTCCCGGTCTTGTTTCTTAGATTGTTCGAAAGCGAATTTTCCTCCCCCTCCTTTGGTCGTCACCTCTGAACTTCTTCCCTTTTGAGACCCCATAACCCCGCCGCCTCTTCTCATTTTCCCTTTGCACGGGACTTCGTGATTTGGTCTCTTCTTCGATTCCTTGCAGGAAGATTTTTTCTCAGCCTTTTCCCCCATGTTTCGCGCGGTTACCCGGCCCCTCGCGACGTTGAACCTTTGTTTCGCCACCCCGCTTATGATTTGGACGTCAGAATTGGTGTTTCGTCCAAAGTCCTCGTTCGTATACACCGTGGCTTCCCAGGGCGCGGATGTTGGCTTCCTGCCGCGCTTGTTCCCCCTTGAGCTAGCTTCGGCCTCGTAGCACCCCCGTACTTTAGACTCTGATTTTGTCGTCTTTCCGATTATGGATGATAGTTTTTACGTTCGACCTTTCGCGCTCCCACTTTCGGGGCGCGAGTGCTCAATTCGCTTCTACCGGCCACCTTTGCCCCCCATTTGCGCATTCTCCTTGACCTGCGCCACGCACAAATGCAAGAATCAGAACTTTTTCTGGAATGTTATTCGACGCTGCTTGCGCTCCTTTACTTGTGGCCCCGGTTCTTCTCTCGATGGATCTCTTGTATCTCGTCGAGCGAATTCCTTGCCTACCTTTTTCGTCTCGCGCAGGGTTGATTCCTCTTTCTTCGAGCTCGGTTTCTCTCCTTCTGAAGCAGTCCTTCTCTTCGATTTGCTTGTTGTAAATGCTCCCAGGTATTCATTTGTTTTTCTCTTGCGGTGATACAATTTCCTCTTGCTTGTTTCTTAAGTCAGCGTCTATTTGGCCTGTAGTGTTTCCTGCTCGTTACAGAAATTTTTCTTTGATCTCTTTGCTGCTCCCGTGACTATGCACCTTCTTCGGTGCATCGAGAACGGCTCCCTAGCCCTCCCCCACCCCAACCGCCCCCCCAGCAGTTCCAACCCCCCCAGATCGGTACGCATCCGTTAGATCGGCATTTGTGACCTCCAAATCATGCCCAGTTCTTCAACCAAGTTTTTCGGACCTGTGTGTCTTTTGTTAGGATTCCCCCTACGCGGGTTTTCTAATGAATGCGGTCGTCTCAACATCTGCGGCTGCCACGCTTTTTTGAGTTTGAAGTGAATTTTTTTCGGAAAAGACCGGCATTCGGACCCTTGACCCCGCTGTCATTTCCCGTGCCTCAGTAGCTTTTGCCGGCCGATTATTGAGTCATTTCCGGTACACGCTTCCCCCTCTTAGTACAAACTGTTAGTCTCGCTGGTTTTCTTCTAGAAGTGGGAATCCGGTCGACGAAGTCCCCCCTCGGCGTAGCCTCTTCCCGTTTGTTTAGTCCCTTCTTACCCCTTCCCCGCCCAAGTTTGGCACCCTCTCCTCCGCCCCCTTCTCCGGACAATGTGTGCCTCTTTGCAAATGTGTTTCGGTTCATTTTTTTTCCCATTGAGCCTTTGTTTTCCCCCCTCGTACTTGGTACACCCTCCCCCCTCCACTCTGCGTGCCTGTGCTCCCTTCGCATTATTTTCCGCCGGCCAACCAATCTTTTCCCCCACGCCAGCTGTTCCATGATCATAGCTTCTGCGGTTCTTCTGGAAAACCCACGGTTCGGTATCTTCGTTCTTAACTTAGGCAGCTAAGGGGTTACCCCCCTTCAATGATTTGCGGGTCAGGCACTTCCGCATTCTCGCCGGAACAGTGGGCCAAGATTCCTTTTGCAAAATTTTTTGCTACGCATTTAGGGGCGACGTTCTCGCGCCTTAAAGAAGTGGTCCCCTGTTTTAGTCCTTACCATTTCCTGGATCGAGTTCCCCTCCGAGAGCTTGGTTCACTTGCCTTCCCCTTCAATGAAGCCCCTTCGAGTGAGCTGCCCCTCGTGAATTTGTACTGTCTATCTGACGATTACCTTTGTTTCACTTTCTTCACGACTTGCCCCTTCCACGCTTTCGCCCCCCAATTGTCTACTCGTTCTTCTTGACCTCGTTTTACTTGCTTCTTTTCGGACGCACCTTCTTGGCATTAGACCCTTTTTTTTTCAGGGCGCGTCCTCCGGCTTGTCTTCTTCTTTCTTTCGAACCTGATACCGACCTGCGCCCCTTTTCTGATTGCTTTTTTTACCTTAGCCTTTCCGGGATCCCCCCCGTTTGCGCATAAGCTTTTGTGACTCCTCGCGCCTGCAGCCCATTATGGAATACCACTTTCACTATATTTTGGCACTTTTTTTTTCGTTTTTGCACCGCGGCCCCGCTCACGTATTCCCCTCACCACGCTCTGACCCGGACCTCCTACTCTCCTCTGCGCGCCTTCCTGCCGTGTTCCTTTTTGATCAAGTCCCTCTTCTTAGCTCTGGTCCCCCTCCTTTGTTTTTTTTGAGATATCTGTTTGATCAGCAAGCCGGTACCACCTGGCGCTAGTGCGTCGAGCTTTTTGTGGTTGAGTGTTCTTTTCTTCGGAAGTGATAGTGTATTTTTGACTCTTTGCTGGATCGCTTTTTTGCACCCCCACTTTGATCGCAGTTTCGTGGGTGATTCCAGCGGGGGTCTTGCTATCTCCTTCATTATGCGGAGGGGGCGATTCTCCTCCCTTCTCGGTTGCTTATTTCCCCCCATTCCTCTGCGCCCTCTGTCACTGTAGGGCTTTTGACTGTTCCGGGAAACAAGTCCCTCTATTCCACTGTTCTTTCTTTCACATGGTTCTAAGATTCCCCTTATGCTTCTTTCCCCTGAACGTTTCGTTTTTCTCAAGACTGGATGGATTCTTGTTGGCTATCGTTCCGCTTTGTTTTGGAAGACCCCCCCTTTTATCCCCACTTCGTCTGCCCGCGTTCGACTTCTAACCGCGTTCATCTCACGCTGAATCTCATTGATGATGCAGTCGAGTACCTGACCTGTTCCGTTTTCGTGGTCCGTGAGTCTACGTTGACCCCCTGAGGAGGGGCCTGGGCCGCGGAATTTCTAACTACCTGGCGTTTCGAACCCACCCCCACTTGTCAGGTTCGATTCTGGCCTTTTAGAAGGCTGCAAGTTGGAAGTTTCCCGCCCCCCTCAGTGTACTTTTACCGGCGGGTCCAGTCCTTCTTTTCCGGCGCGTGGCCTAATCTCCCGTAGTTCTTTTTCCCTGTTCTCCATCTCTGGATTTTTGTGAGTTCTTCGCTGTTGCACGTTTTTCTCTTTCCCCGGCAGTTGTTCGGCTGGCTTCCAATTTCTGTGAAGTTTTTTAGAGCGGGTGAAACGTCATGGTCTCCGTCATCCTTCTCTGCTACCCCCCTCCGTCCTTTGAAATAGGCCTGGTTCCCGTCTCCTTCGGCCTTTGTGGAGGGGTAACTGCGGTTTTTTCTAGATTGCACATGGGCGCGATCGTTTTGCCTTCCGAGCTCCCTGTGGCTTTCTTAGGACGTTGGCTGGCCGCTGATCTTCCCTTTAGACGACCCGGTGTTACGCCAGTTTCTTTTTGGTGAACCCCCCACCGGGACATGCTTATGTTCTTGACCCCCTCTTTTTTTTCGGTTCCCGACCCTATTCTTTCCGGGCGACTGACTTTCGTTGTTCCTAGGCTCCTCGTCCCTCAAGTGCTACCCCATCCGCGGATCTTTGTGTTTTTTTGAAGTCATGCAGACACCCACTTCCTCGGGGCCTGATTTTTTGCCCTGAATTGGATCCCGCAATTTGCCCCCTAAATGAGGTGAATTTCATCGCTCATACCTTCGTTTCTCCTATCTGGGTTTCCTCTGGTCGGCTTTTTTTTTTCTTCTGCTGCACGCCCCGCACGACCTTCCAGAGTCACGGGTTTTCCTGAGACGTGATTCCCCCCACAGCACCCAGTCAGGAGCTGCCGAAGTCCTCACCATTCCCACACGATAATGCTTTTTCGAGGCCCCGTGAGCAAGCTTTCCAGTGCCTCCCCCTCCGAGCGTTTTCTTGCCCGTGAATCTTCTCCCCCCAGCCCGATATAGAAAGGTGAACGTCTGCTCTCCGGAGGGAACTACCGGAAGCCGGGTTTTGGTGTTTTTTTTTTTGTTCTGGTTCCATCACCCCACCCCGTTTTTCCTTGCTGATTTCTGGCTAAGGTGCGCCGGCTTCGACCTAGGATCCATGAGCGCTTTCTTGAGAAAGCGCCATAGTGATCCTTGGAGCTAGCTTTTCTCCGAACTAGAGTTTTTTTTGTTCGTAGTGCTGTCGTTCCGGGTCGTCGCAGGCGTGGGTAACGCGGTTGCCCCCTCCAGTTTTTTTTGCCGCGTGGCGCTCGTAGAAAGCGATGCGGCGCGTCTGGATCTTCGTTCCACTTAGTCGATCCAAGACTCCTCCCTCCGCCAGCCCGCTCGTGTTTTTCTCGTTGGCTACTTCTTCGCGGAATACCCTTCGCATCCGACACTTTCAGGCAGAAACATAAGCTTCCATTTCCTCCGCAACTGTTTTCCCGACCTTTTTGTCTACCTTGAAAGACCACCCCGTTAGGTTCTTGCGGAATTCCAGCCTGTTTTTTACCTTTTCGTCGCGAGGTTGCCTGTTCTCTTGCTGCCACCCAATGGGATCGTCTTTTCTGGCCGTTCCCTACGGGCCCCATCAACTACTGTTTCCCCATTCCCCCTAAGGAGGTCCTGAAAAGGGCCCCCGAGGACGTTAGCGGTTTGCGTGACTCTGGGGTGTTTACTACCGGATTAACCCTTCTGTTACTTTGCACCGGTCATCCTGCGTTTCGAAACTCTTCAGTAGGTGCTCCCATAGTCAAGTCTACCTTTATTTTTTTTGATGTTTTAAGATCTGCGTTTTTTACCCCCGTTTATCTTCAGCTTTCAGGTCTGTTTGCCGAAATCTGCCAAGACCATTATTATTTGTAGAATTTTTCCTCCAGTCCATTATCGGCCTTTCTTCCTGATCAAGAGTTGTCACGGGGTGATTTGTGCGTTTTTGTATTTTGCACTAGGCGTGTCTTTATCCCCACCGACGACTCTTAGACGAACGACTTTCGGCGCTCTTCTTGATCGCTGCCTTTTCACTTTTTGCCTCCTGTTGCGCGCGGTGTAGGGGAGGCATCTCCTCGGACTTTATTGGAGTTTATCGACCAATCCAGGGCGGTCCGAAGTCCTACGCCATCCAGGCCGACTCGACGCGGATCAGGGCCCCCCCCTGTCGACTACTCTCTCTTTGCATTCTTGGCCTGTGGTTCGAGAGTTCGCTCTGCTCCTTCGACCCTTCGGATTTTTTAGGGAAAGGATGGGTTTAGTCTTCGTATTTCGGACGCCTGCATTCTTTTCCAGATCTCTCCAGCTTCTCAGAGCTTTCCCTATGCTCCATCCCCTCCTCTTCCCCGTGTTGACGCGACGATGTTACTTCCGGATTACCCTCTTTCTGCACTAAATTTTTGCTCCTCTCACCGTATTTGGGATGGTGCAACTATTTTTTTCCCCGATTTCTTTTTAGTCAGGTTCTTGCGCGATCCACGGAGTGCGAGCCGGAGCCCTCAATGCTCTATTGCGGGGGACAGGTGACCCCCGGCCATTCGAGATGCGAAAGTCCTCCGCTCTTCTTCCCGGCCGCATAATCGACCTTGCATTCTTTTTGGGTGAGCGGCTACTCTTTTGTTTGTTTCCTTGTTGGCCGTAGCGTGTTCGAAAGCGCAGTCTTCCCAGGTGCTTACGCTCAGGTGCCCCATGTTCGTAGTCCCTCCCGACCCGAACAGTCCGCAATCTCCTCTTTGAACCCCTTGAAGGCTCCTGTCGTGTTTGGCGACGATACTCTTCGATTGGCTTTTTTGACCAATGGCCATTTATCAGAGTAATCAGCCGTTCCTTTAAATTGCGAATTTCACCGGGTTCAGAACTTTTTTTATGCTGGCTCCGGGGTTTCGTCCACTCTTCATTCCCTTTACCTTTTGAATGTTTTTTCCTTGGTGAGGATGTTGAGTTGCCCCCCCTTCTTTCCTTTTACCACTTGAAGACGGTCCGTCGGCCCAGTCTGAAGCCACTTTTTTGACGATTTCCCACGGCTTGCCCTGTTGCGCCGCTTCTTCTGGATGACTATGTGAAATTCCCTTGTCGCCGATAGCCTTTCTGAGCCTAGTAAATCTTTCCTGCCTTTCACGTTACCATGTTTTCACCCAAGTCGTTATTCTTCTAGGCCTGCCGCCCTCATCTGCGAATTTTTTTTTCATGGTTGACGATGCGATTTTGCTATACTTGCTGTCTTCGGGGTAGGTATACTCTGAGCTGAGTTGATCTCTTCCAGATGCCTTCCCACCTTGTATCCGACCCGATCTCTCTCCAGTTTTTCCTCTGTTCCGCTCGATTTTCTTCCTCCTTCTTGAGCAGTCCCCCCCTCTTTTTCGCTTTGCTGTTGCGCCGGTATTTTCTTTGATATGGGGTGAGTGCCTGTCAGTTGATCCTTTGAGAAGCTTATATTTTTGATGAGGTTTCCGGCTTAGGAACGCCTCCGGCTGGGTTTTGCCTCTCCCAGTTTTCTCAGTCTATTGCCTCTTTTGAGCAGCTCTTCACCCCCCCCGCCTGAACCAGAAGTGACCCAACCAATATCGGTACGCCCCTCTTCTTTTCCCAGTGGCCCCTCCACTTTATTTTTGATTTAACAAGTGCTTTCCATGTCAGGCGGCTTCCCTCTTTGGTTGGAATTTGGGCTTTTTTCCCCCTATGCCTCTGGAAGACCATTTCTAGTATTTCTTGGGGCCGTTTTTTGTCCGAGGTAACACCGACCGTTTTTCGGCAGGCAAGTCCTCATTTGGTTGTGTTTTTTTTCAGTGCCTCATTAGCTTTGGTCGGAAGATATCTGCATTTCGGTGACCTATTACCCATTTGTTGTTCCTGTACCATTTTCGGCGAGCCTGGTGTCCTCGTTTCACCAGATGGGCCTCCGCGTCATCCTCCCGACCCCGCTGCCTTGGCCCCGGCCGTTTATCGACGCCTGGTCCAGCTCATCACACCTTCAACCACCCGTCTGCGTTTTTTCCCTCTTTTTGCCGGGACATTTTTTTTTATGTCCAAATCCCTGAGTCGTGAGTTAGCCGAGCTCAGTAAAATTTTTGCTCCTGAGTTCCCACAGAGTCTTGGCGTAACCCCCATAATCTCTGGGGCCAGCCATTAGAATGGCAACTAGTTCCCCCACCGGCAGCCAGCCCCATCTGACCAGGATCATCCGAGGGTCTGAGACTTTTTTTTTTTTTGACAAAATGTTCTACGTGATTTAATAGTACTGTTTCCCCCGGTTTCTCCATACTTGGTCCCGGACCCTGATTTCTTGATGCCACATGAATCAACATTCTCTCGCCCCTTGTCCTTCTTCTCCTTGACTTTGGTAGCCAGAGGTCTTTTTCACGTTTTTATGCATTTTCCTACAGCTGGTACCCTTACCCATTTTCCACCTCGTGATGAGTACTAGATCCGATAGTACCATGAGACGCTTTAATTTTTCAGTTGACTTTTTTCTGTCTCCCCCCTAGTCCAGAACCCTTTTGACGTCGGGCTCAACCCTTTCCTTTCAAGTTTCCCCCTCTGGCCACCCTTCCGAGAGAACCCCCCGATTCAGCCCGTTCTATGATACCTAGCCCTTGCGGATGTAGCGATTGTTGCCGCACCGTCCTGCGCTCGCATCAGGCTCGTTCGACGTTTCTTCTTTTTTTTATTTTCGAATTCTTCTCCCTGCTCCAGCTCTTGAGGAGTTTACCGATGTTCCTGAGACTTGGTCGATCGCCAAAGTCCTTTTCGAAGCTCCTGTGACATTTTTGCGTCCAGCCTTTCAATATTTCTAACCCCCTTATTCTTTTTTTGGGACGTTTTTAGACCGAGTCAATCCCAATATCACGTCTATCTCAACTCTGCAATTGCCCACTAGTCAGATTTTTTTTCTCGCACTTTTTTTTGTTTTATGGGCGTATCTCTTTCTCTTCCACCATCAGTTTTTTTTTGTCGAGCTGCTTTCTTGCTGTCGCCAGAGTCCCCCTTGTAGCCTTGCGCTTTCTTCGATTTCTTTTTTTTTTTGGCATCCTTTTATAAGTGATTCCCTCCCCTTTTTCCTGTTATGCCTCTCGTGACCCCAGCCCCTTCGCCAGGCGAGATGGGTTTGATTCCCATTGGGTTTCCGTTTGCGTAATTCTGATTCTGAAGTGCTGTGTCCTTAGCTTTTCGAATTTCTTAATTCCTCAAGAAGGGATGCCGCTCGCCGTCGTGGATCATTTCAATCAGAGGACTACTAAGTTTCTTTCGGCTTTCCACCCCCCGGGGTTATCAGTACATCCGCACCCCAGTTCGAGGTCCCCCAGAACTTTTTTTTTTTTGTTTCTCCGCGTTTACGGTTTCCTTCCCAAATTGTTGCGTCAACCAGTTCGGTCTGACGAGTTCTACATCCTCTCAACCGAGGATCCCTTCGCCCGGTTTTTTCCCTGATCTTTTGTCAGCTCTTGCCTAAGGATCTCGAAACCTGAGCGGTACGTTAGGTCCCCATTTTTCCCAATTCCGGGCAGGTCCCGCGGCCCTTCGCCCCCTCCCCTTCGGCCAACCAATTTTCTAGTTATTTTTGGCCACAGGTTCTAGTTTCTTGCGCAGGGGCCCTCCAGTCCCCCACCCCTTGTTTTCCATTTGGATCCATACGGTGACGAGGAAAGTCCCGCCCGTTTTCCAGACGCCCTCCGCCCTCGTATGATCCTTTGCGCTTTTTTTCTCAGACCGTGAATTGCTTTGATAATTCTTCAGTTTTGAGCGCCCTTTGTTGCTGTTAGTTTTTTCGCGACGACGCTTGGGACACGGCTGTAGTTACTGGTCTAGTCTCGCCAATCTAGTCTTCATTGCCCGGCCTTGTTACAGGCTCCGTGAGCGCTGAGTTCGATTCGTTTTCTGCGGATTCCGCCCGTTGCGTTCTTTTTGCTATGCGAGCATTTTGTTTTGTTTTTCACGTCGGACAAGCGAGTTTTTCGGCCACAATGATAAGCCTGACACGTTTATCCCCTGAACTGGGATGTTTAAACGGTTCCTTACCCCTCCGTTCCCTGCCACGTACCTTCTTGTCCGCTGCTTTTTTCACCGACCCCCGATCTTCGGTTGCCCCGTTTGTTCTCGTGTGTGTCGTGTCCTCGGACTACCCCGCAGCTAAACGAGGCTCACCAGTACTATGTACTCACCTCCTATGGAGCTTTTTGCTCGCCAGCTTTCATCTGGTCCAATATGAAGCCAACCACCCGACGCGGTTGTTCCTCGTGTCTGTGCATTTGGATCGCACTTCACAATGACTTTTTTTTTGTACACATGTTCCTACCTATTCTACAGACTTTTTTGCACTTCGTTTTGGCTTGTTGGGTTTGGTCATCTCTTCTCTCCGACGTGGCTTTGTAGTGGGCGACTGTGAGCCGCGTCGATGCGAGATCACAAAGCCCCCCTGTCCTTTCCTTTTTTATCTTTATTTATTCCCCCAAAAACCGATCCAGGAACCTTGATGACCTGTCTTCTAACGCGTGTAAGCAGTCTGCCCCTCCTTCCTTTTGAACCTTTTGTTCTTTTCGCCCTTCCACTGGAGAATTGGTTCCTGTTGCCCAGTCAGGACCCCTTTCCTGCACGACACAAGCTCACGTCTTACCATTGACCATTTCTGATTCTATTTGTGCCGTAGCATCGGGCAGGACATTCGTATTTGTTCCGCTTTTCCCCCCCCTTTGACCTCCGCTTTTTTTCCGTTGTTTCTTTGCTCTTGTTATTTCTTTTTTGACTCAGCAAGGACTAAGTATCTTGAAGACCCTCCGCCATCAGTTAACTAATAGCTCCCCCCCCTACCCCCTCTTTTTCGTTCCCATGATCTACTCTTTTCTTCTGATTCTGCCCGCGTTGTCGTATT
>Ga0179593_1311479_pt1 | contig 13175 bp, 17 predicted proteins | sample CZODoug2_1_08_16_FD_185931 | JGI IMG/M metagenome (GOLD analysis project Ga0179593, IMG submission 185931) | Vadose zone soil fungal communities from Angelo Coast Range Reserve, California, USA - CZODoug2_1_08_16fungal (PacBio error correction) | ecosystem: Environmental > Terrestrial > Soil >... | reverse complement strand
TCAGACGAAAACCCGTTTTTTCCCCGAGCGGCATGAATGGTGCCAGAGTCCCACAACGGAAATCTGTAATAGAGTCCGAATTGCCCCGACGGGCAGTTACTTTCGAGCTGTCGGCACTTCGATCCTGAAGATTTGCACTTCCTTTTTGATGGCTCCGGGTGTTGTTACAGAGCTCCATGCAGGTGCAACGTCCAGGCGCCCTTCTCTGAAAAGGGCACGTCTGTTCTCCCCCCCCCTGTCCGAGTTCTGTGACGGTCGGACATAGAGATTTTTTGTTTTCTCTCCCCGAGGTTTTGGGTTTGAGTGTGTGATGTTCCAGTGCTTTTTGAACGTTTTCTCCCACAATATTACTAGATTGTGAGTTCTGACCCCTCTACGACTGCTCTTTTTTCATACCAAACCATCCTTGCAGGAGGTCTGCCCCTTCCTGTTCCGACGACCGTGTCCGGGTGATTGATTCGAAATTCGGATTCGGCCTTTGCCTGTTCGAATAGTCATTTCTAACTTTTCTCCCTTTCTTAAGCTCTTCTTGCTCAAACCTGGCTCCTTTTGTAAGAATAAACCTATTGCGCCCCCTCAGTGCTGAAAACATCGACACTCCCCCTCTCTTATGCTGTTGTTCTTTCTTTCCCTCGTTTTCTTCTTCTGACGCAGCAGTGAAGTCAACCCCTCCCCTCCGAGAACCCGTGACTCGGTATGATTCCCGTTTCTTATTCAACTTTGGCGGACATGTCTCTCGCCAAACTTGACAAACTGCGGACCAAGCATTTTCCTCTTCATTTTAGAAACCCAGACCCCCGCGGCCACCTGGGAAACAGGGAGGCCAGCTTTGAGAACTCCCCATTTTCCAGCTCGAGTTTGAGTTTTTCCCCTTCGTTTTTTCCTTACTGACCAAACCACCAGACACACATAACGTTGAAACTAATGGTTACCACTCGGAAGGCTATCAGGCACGTTTCACCGTGCTTTTCTGATAGTACTTCTGCGGTTCTTCCATTGTCTACCCCTAACCCCAACGGATTCGTTGTTTTTCCCCTGAATGTTACTGGCCTTCACCGGTCTTAGTCCGTCAATCCTCTTTCTCTTGTTTATTTTTTTGTTAAGACCCTTTTTGAAAGCTGGTACCCCAAGAACTCTGCCAGATAAGGCGGTCCCTTTTTGCCGGACGTTTCATATGTTTTTTTGGGTCTCGACCCCCCACCTGGACACGCGTTCTTTCACAGTTTCACGACTTCGCGCGGGCCTTGCAGTCTTGCTTTCCCAAAACGACGCTGCTGAGGTCGTCCTTGAGGATCCAAGAGAGCGGCCTCGAAATCTAGGGGACCTCCCCTTCTAGACAGTGCTATGCCAGCCTGCCGATTATCTTATGACTCCCTGGGCGTGACGAGGACTATCTGGTCGTGATCTCCCTTTGGACGCGGCCGACCACTTCCCCCCACTCCGTAGTCCCCCTTCCCGAGTGTTTGGAGCGTCTTCCCTCGGGTGACCATTCCGCGCCGGCGCCGGCTAGTGAAACCTAGCGCGTCTTTAGAGAATCGTTTTCGATTGAAAATCATCTACCGATTTTCCCCCAGTTTCTCCCCCCCTGCTACCACTCTCGACCTCTGGCCTTTTTAAGATTGATGTCTATCTTTCCACGCTTGTACAAAATCGCTGTTCACTCTCCCCACACCTTTGGTTTTGTGGTTCACCCTCAAGGTTTTTTACTTTCCATCCGTTAGAGTCTATCCCCCCCCAGCCGGGCGGACCCAAGTCAAAGCCGCTCTTTTCATCCCCGCTTTATCCCACCGTGAGCTTCTCCTTTTTCCTTTGACTCTTCGCCGCTCCTAACACAGAAAGTAGGTTGAACCTTCCTTTTGCTAGTGAGTTCTCCCTTTGGTGGCATGCGATATGATTTCTTTTGTTCTTGTGTGGGTCCTTGTCTATCTGGGTTTAGCGCGACCCTTTCCCTCCTCATGGTGAAGCGGGAGTCATAGCTTTTTCTTTTTCATGCATACTGACCCTTCGGAAACCTAGGAGAGTATAACGTTATCCCATTAGGTTTTTCCTACGGAACCAGGTAAAGTGTTGATCGCCGCTCCGCCGACGGAGATTGCTCTCCGCGGCGCTAGCTTCCTATGAAATCTTTTCCTTTATTTTGAGTGGTTGTGAACCTCTTTCAGCCTATTCACCGCTCCCCTATTTGCCCGGCCCTTTCGTCTTGCCATTCTCTTTTTGCACTTGTCGACTTGAAGCGGGTATCCCCCCCCCCCCTTCTGAGCGCATCGACCACAAGGTTCGTTCGAAAATTCCTCTCCCTTCCCAAGGAAGCTCTGTGCTTTTATCTGTCTTTTCTGTTTTTTGCCCGCAGCTTTTTCGGTCCCTTTTCGGCAGTGCTTCGGGGTGCACTGCCTATTTTACCCCCCACGGTTATCGTTTCTCCGTGGCACCCCCCGTACTTCTGTAGAAGCGTACAGAGACATCCCCTTCCGCCGGTGCGGGCAGCGAGCCCCCATCTCCTCCGTGCTGGATCAACCTGAGATGCTGGTTAGGAGTTGTTTCCTCTTTGTGGACATTCCCCCTAATTCAATCCCTCTGCACGGGATTCCGGATCCGCGTATTCATTGTAGTCTCCCCTTCTCGGACCCCTTCAACAGAAAGCGTTTTCCATGGAAAATCCCAGAACATTCTCCCCCCCTTTTTTTTTCGGAGAGGCTTACCGATGATCTAAGCCTTTATCGGATGATGCGGAGGCCCATCCTTGTTGTTTTTTGCAATTCCGAGTAGGGTTCTGGCTTTTTTCCCTGGGATTGGTGACTTTAGAGCATCAGTCCCCCGTACCCTGCGGTTTCCTGGCTTCTACGGTCATCCCCCCTGTGCGATGTCTCTTTCTGCAGTAGGCGATTAGAACCCCAAAAAAAAAAACCAAAATCTTTTTTTGTGATCCGCGTTTTTCCTCAGACTTTTTGCGAAGACTATCCCGATATGGATGGCCCAGTCCGATTTTTTTCCTCTTATTTTCTGGAAAATGAACCAGGAAGAGGAGTCCACTGGGGCGACTCCTCTCTCAGGTTCTACGGGTGGCATCTTCTAGGATCGTCTTCTTTTTTGTTCAATGGACTTGGGTTACGATGCACCCTTCTCTTTATATGCGCATCATCTGCGCATTTGGGTGGAGCTCTCAGTGGGAGTTTTTTCGTCTTGCTTTCCTCTGCAGTGATAGTCTTCCGCCGCCTAGGTTTAGGAAATGCGAAGTTCCCCCCTTTGCCATTCTTTGTTAAAACCCCCCCTTTGATCCCTGAGGGTTTTTGTCGTGCCTGGCGTTTCCTTCTTCATTTGAAAGGAATTTTCACCCCCCCCCCCCCTTTCCCCTTTGATCTCAGTTCTAAGACCTCTCTGAAAGTAAGGTCACCTTCCTCTTCCCTCCGCCCGCGGAGTTTATGTCAAGCGCGTTATCACACATCTTTTTCGCAACTACTAATAACGAACAGCTGACCTCCCTTTCTTCCCTCCTGTCACTTTACTTTTACCCCCCCAACTCCTTGGACTAGGCTATAGGACTTTCGTCTTCCCCCCCCCCCCCTTCAGCCCCGGCACTCTTCAAAGGTTCGACTCCACGAGCCGTAGCCTATATCAAATGCGAACAAGCCCTGTCATCGTGTATAAGTCCCTGACGCTTGGCATGGTTCTCTCCTTTTCTTTCCATGAACCTCCGTTTGAAGTTTCTTCTAGTCAGTCTTACTAGCCTCCCCCGTCCTGATCCCCCCTTTCACTCGGTCCTCTTGGTGACCACCGTGGCCGAAATCCTCCCTCCCCCCAGACTCATTTCCACGTCATCCTTAATTGAGGTTTCAGCCGCCAAAGAAAGATGCTCTTCCCCTCTTCCCCTGCCCCCTTTAAGCGGTTCATTAGCTTGTTTGCGCCGTACTGCCGACTCTACCATCCGGGGAATGTCCTTTCCTCCCCCCTTTCCCTGACCCGTGCGTTCCCCTCTCCCTTCATTCTCAGAACCTCCAATCTCCTTTTCCCTTTCTAGCTTACTGACATGTTTGACCCACTTTTTTTTGGGGAAGGATTTTAGACCTCCTTTTCTTTGCAATAGGAATGCGCTCTTCTCCGACTCCCCTGCCCCCTCCTAGACACCCTCCACCCTGCCCTTCCCCCGCGACGAGCGTTATCGGTTCTCTTTTCCTCTTTTGCCCGATGTCACCCAACAGAAGCCCAATCGTCGGCGAGGTCGGTTTCCCCTCTCTTTTCGTCCGTGGTCGTTTCCATCCCCCAAATTCCTTCTTTCCCCCTTCTGAGCAAAACAGCTTTGGACCTTGTCTTCCCCCTCCCCGAGCTACCGTTGAAATCCTTGAAAGAACGCCTCCTTTTCTTTCCAAGTCCCCTTTTTCCCCCTTGCAGCCCACCATTCCTTTCCGCCCCTCTTCCGCAATGTATGCCTTCCTTTTTCCTCTTCAAACGGCTACTCCGGTGAACACCGCCAGCACCCCTCTCCCCCAGGTTCGATCTTTCCCAGCCCTCTCACCGTCTCCCGCTCACAGGACAGTTTCTCATTTTTCTTTGTCGGTGCGCTCAAAAGTAAACCTCCCTCCCCTCCCACGGTCCCTCCCGTCAGGGTATGCTCCTTCATCTCTTTTAGACTTTTTTTTTAAGCTGTCGACTTTCTCCATCCAGCTACTCTTGTGTCCCCAAAGTTTAGGGTCCAACCACAGTTTTCCCCCCCAATTTTTTTGTAGCGCTTCCATAGCGGTGCTTGCGTGGACAGATACCCATCAGCTTACTTCTCTTCTGAGCTACCTTTTCTGTAGTGGTCACGCAGGCAGATGACCTTTTTCCTCCCCATACCCCAAAAGTGCCGTACCTCCCCGAGGCGTTTTTCCCGGTGTAGATACTCATCGCTGACCGCTCCACATCCAGCAGAGGTTGCTGAAAACTGGTGATTAGTCGTCCTCCAGTTGAAATCTGCTTACTTGTTCCTCCCCCTGCCCCTTCTTCCGCAATCAGCTCGGGCATCGTTCAGTGGCTTTGTTTTTTTTGATGTCCCTATCTTTTTCGCTTCCCCCTAGCGGTTGGCTTTCAAACCCCTCTCCAGAGCAGCATGTCCGCTTGTTTTCCGCACCTCCCGTTTAGGATCCAGATTTTCGTTGGCGGCCTATTTTCACTCCTTTCCCTTTTTTTAGGTTCTTCGCGGCCCCAACACATAGACGATATAACGTCTTCCCCATCAATCTTGACGAGTCATTCTCATTCTTCCACTGATCCTTTTCTTTCACTTGCCACCCCACCCCCCCTCTACATGCACGGGTTCTTACTCCTTTTTTACCCTTCGCTTTTTTTAAAAACTCCCGTCAACCACATTGGTTTTTTTCTACAATTCGCAAAGTCAGAAGGCCTGTGACTCTGCCCTCCTGTTTAAAACCCTTTCCCCCCATCTTTTCAGGTGAACTGCGTGTTTCCGTCTTTCGTCTGTTTTTTCTTGGACATCACTCGCTCGCAGGCTCTCCCCAAGCGTCTTAACCTCTTCCTCTTCATGATTATCTTCCATCCCCCCCCCCTCCTCAAATGTTATGCCGATTGGCTTTTTTCTATCCCCCAATCCCCCTGGCCACATCTTTAATTCTGAAGGTTTCATCCCCACTCTCGAGTTCCTTCTGGAGGTTCCTTTTTTCCGGGCTCAGGCGAAAAGCTCGCTATTCGCTCACCTCAATAAGCTTCGATTTGCAGGACCAATATGTTGTTCGTTCCCCGTCGTTCCATTCTTTTCTGACCCCTCCCAGCGTCGTGTTCTCTCCCGGCTATTCGGCGCCTTCTTCCCGGGTACCCCCCCTTCCTCCTTTCTAGAACCGGCCATCCGCCTCCCGAGCCTTTCTACCATCCCACTTGACCTTTCGTAGTTTCCTTTTGATCCCCACATCTTTTTTCTCCCTCTTCCCTCCTTTGGAAGTTCAGCCGGATAATCTTGTGAACCTTTTTTTTTCCTCACGCGGGGGCATGGCCCGTTCCAACACGACGCCCCCCCTTCTTGATCGCGCATTCAATCTCTTTCCTCCTCTGTCCACAATCGCGTCCATTGTTTTTCTTCCTACGTTCCCTTTACCGCAGTTCGCCTGTTTTGAGGACTGGTCTTTACACCCCGTTCTCCCCCATCCCCAACTAGATTTGTAGGGAAGCATCGGCAGTGTACCTCTCGACCTGAAATGTCAAGTCTCTTCCCCCCTCTTTCCTAGGACTTGTTTCTTTTGGACCTCGTGACGTCTTCCTTGCCCGGATGCAAACAAACACCCCTTTTAAAATGGTGTTCCTCCATGTTATAAGACCATCTCTATCTTGTCACCCGAACTCACTTCTTTTTCGAGAGTCCATCTTCCCCCCTTTTCCCTCCCTGTCAAGGAGTAGTGCAAAGAGCAACCCATCAGTCTCGCCATCCCGAATTGTTCCGAATTCCGTTCCCTCTTAAGGTAGATCTTGTAAACTACTCGTTCCTACGAACGATATTTTGATTTCTAAAGGTTTTCCCCTTGTCGAACACCCTTCCGGGCCTTTCCCATTCTCCCCCTTATGAAAAGTGGCGTCTAAAAATTTGCCGCTTATGTTCGTGGCTCTTGCGACGAGATGGCTTTGAAGCGTAGATCACTATTGTTCGTCGTTTTTGGAAGCCGCTTTTGTTTTCCCATCCCCTCTGAGCCCCCCTTTTCACTTCTCTCCTTTACCGGATCCAAATTACCCCCCTCTCTTTTTCCGTAAATAAGTGACGTAGGTGCTTCTCCCGTTCGTGGAATCAGACCGTGTACCGTGTATGGTCGCAAAAGTCGATGTCCTTTTCATTTCTAGGTCCCTCCCCCCCCTAGGTCCTCCCTTCCTTCCTCTCTCGGAACATGTCCACACTTGTCTTTGGTCCGAATTTCACAACCTTGTTTATGAGAATGGACGAACAAATTTCCGCTTAATTCAGACGAGTCTTCTGTTGGTGACGCGTAATTTTCTTTTTGAGATCGCCGCAGCTCCCTCTTGACGTCACCGTCCCGCAAGAACTGATCCGTGGATTCCCCCTTCCTTGCTCCCGAGGTGCCTTGGAATTTTATAGCCACGACACCCACCGCGGATAATTTCTTTTGGACTGGTTAATCTCCTCCCCCGTCCCCCCCCGCTTCAGGGAATTTCCGAGCGTGTCTCTTGCGCCGGTGCTGATTGAGTACCGAGAAACCCACAGCCCACCCGTGAACACATTTTTTTTCCCATCTCCCCCCGTCGCTGTTTCCTTCTCACGGATGTTCTCTCTTTGCTTCCAGGGTCGCCCTTCTTTACAAAGAATCTCGTGTCGGCATTTAACCTGGCCTCCCCTCCCTTTCCTTTTTAACGTCCCTTCCCGGTGTTTATTAATTTCCCTTCCCTGGTGGAAAGCAGACCCCCTTCAGCTAAGCTTCTCGAGAATATTGATTTTTAAGCCTACCTTGATATAGTCTCCTTCTTCACCTTGCCCCCACCACGTCAAGTATCCTTCTTTTCAAGTGGCCTCGAGCAGTCCTTCCTTTCTTTTCAGGTGCGTCCACCCCCCTGCAGGACATGCTGCTGATTTCCTTGATGATGACAAAGCTTCTCGTTGGTGGACTCTAACCATGCAGGCATCCGTCCCGCCACTTAGATTAACGCCTGCGATATTCTGTAACGAAAGTTTCCCTCTAAGATCCCCCCTTTCGTGGGACTTCAAGGGGAGAGGACTATACGAAACCGATCCCAATTCTCTTGGGTTGCGCGCGTCAAAGCGTATGCGACCGCGCTTCTACGGGAGAAACTGAAGGCAGGGTAGAGAACGAGGGTTGATGAGCTTAATTCTCTCCCGCGCCCGAAAGAAGCCGTTACCCTTTCTCTCCGCATGGAGGTACGCTTGTGTATACTTCCAAGACGGCCAAATCGTGTTCCCTCGCTTAACATCCCCCCCACCCCCTTCCCCCTCTACTCCCCTTCTCTCCTCCCCTTCTCTCCTCTTCCCCTCCCCTCCCTCTCCCCCCCCCCCCCCGCCTTCCCTCCCCGTCTCCCTCCCCCCCCCCCGTACTTTTTTCCTCCCCCTCGCCCCTCATCCTATCCCTTTCTCCCCCTCACTCCCCCCCCCCCCATTCCTTCAGCTCCCCCTTCCCCTCTCCCCCCCCCCCCTTCCTCTTTCCCCTCCTCCCCTCCCTGCCCCCCCTTTCTCTCCCCCACCGCCCTCCTCTCCCCCCCCCCCCCTCTCCCCCCCTCCCTCCTTTTACTTCCCCTCCACCTTTTCCCTCCCCTTCCCCCCCCCCCCCCCCCCTGCCTGCCTTTTTCCCTCTCCTCCCTTCCCCCTCCCCCCCCCCCCCCCATTCCCCCCTTCCCCCCCCCATTGTCCCCCCCTCCAGGACCCATTGGTGGACCCGCTTTTTGTTTCCCTCAAGGGGCCCAGACTTTCGCGTGGATTTTACCTATGGTTGCTCGAAAAAATGAAAGAGAAGCCGATCTCGCGTTTCTGAAAACGTGATTGGGACGTTTTACTTCTCCGCCCAATATCCCCCCCTTCCCAATGAGACTTTACATTTCCGTTGAGTCATGATATTCGGCTGTTTGCCTGATCCTTTCTTGTGCTTTTAAACTTGAGTTCCCTTTTTCAGGCGCGACCCTTTACATTCACTCAGTTGCTGCCCCGCGGTGCCCTTGAATTCAGAGTGTGCTTGCCGCACTCGGTCTCATGGATCCCCACCAAGCGTCTTTTGATCCTTCTGTTATAACTGTATCAACCCAGGTAAAATATTTTTGCGCAATCCCCCTCCGTCATGGTTAGTTGTTTAATTGTTTAATTGTTCTGGCTGTTCTCCTGTTTCGCTATTAAATTCCCCCCCTCTCACCCCCTCCTCAGAAGGCCATGGTTGTGCAACTTAGGCGATCACCTAGAACCCCGATGAACGCAATCGGTAGGCGGAAATTATGTTTTGTTCGAATTTCCCTGGTTATTTTCCTTTTTTATGAGTCGTGACGGAGCATTCTTCCCCCCTGCTACCCGCCCCAAAATACTTCCTCCCCAGGGAATCATCGTGAGTTGGAACCCCGGAGGTTATTCTTAATTTGGCACCCTGATTGTACACTTCCTTGCGGTCCTGTTCTTCCTGTTGTCCTTCCTGATGTCACGGAGATGTCAGCTGGTCCGGCACCGTACGTCAGGAGACGATTAACTTCGTGAACGCTTGCGCACTTGTTTTCATCGGTATTTTCCCCGTGATTTGGTGCTTCATTACACAGGAGTCGTCGCCTCAGATGTGTGACGGCGGTCTCTTTTGTCCACTTTCCCAAACAATCCCTAACGTTATCACATTGATTACTCTGGAGACCTTTTCCCTGGTTGTAAGAAAGGCCAACACACCCAGAGGCCCCTCATAGCCCAGACCCCCCTAACCCCCCCCGCTCAAATGCGCCTCTTTCTCGTGTTACTTCTCATTTTATGAAGCTCCTTTATATCGTGAGGCGGCTAATTTTGAGTCGGCCCGGTCTCCCGAGTGCTTTTCTTGGTACTGGTTTTCGTTTGCGCCGTTTCCTCCGCGCCGACCAACAATTAGTTCGTTTCCGAATTTTTTTTTTTCCCCTTCCAGAGGCGCGCCCCCCCCCCCCCCCAGGGATGCCTTCGACTCTTTCGGGAGAGTTTTTGCAAAATCTGGTTACCCTCTCTTCCACCCGGCTTTCCGTTTCCCGACTAGTCCCTCAATAATTTCACTAGCCTTTAACCTTTCGGACACGGGCGACCCTGGATTTCCGACCTGGGTCTATTTCTCTGCTCTACCGGTTTTTACTCTTGCTGGCGTGTCTTCCGGGTCCTGAAATGGTATCAGACTCACACCCCCCCCTGCCCCGCCCCCCCTATTGGAGATGAGCTTCTGGGCGAATTTTGCTTGTTATTTTTTTTTTTTCTTGTTCTAGTGGTTCCCTTTTTTTTTGTTTTTTTATTCCGATAAGCCGATTGATGTTTTCCGGAATTCGCGTTTTTCTTCGGTTTTTGGTTCCCCCCCTGTTCTCAGTATCTAGACAGAGACGCCTCGACCGGAATCTTTTTTTTTCCCCCTCGTATGGTGGTCACTTGCCGCGCGAGTGTGAAAGGACACTTCACCCCCCTTTTCCCTTTTTTCTTGTTCCTTTCTCTCAGATCGGCGGAACTCAGATGCGGTCACCCCCCCAGCTCCGATCCCTCTGGAGTTGTACTTCTCTCTCGCTGATTCCTCACCCCTCTTTTTGAGCATCCTGACCGGAATCCCCGAGCCAAGTCTTAGGGACCATTCTCGGCAATTCCCCGACCGTTCTGATCCCCAACAATTCCTTTTGACTGGTCTTAGTCTCTCCTTTTCTTCCCACAAACCCTCGAACCAGCCCCGGCAGAGACCCTGCCACTAACTAAACTTTCGAGCCGGCACACTCCCGGCTCCTCTTCCTTTTTTGTCCTCTTTCGTAAAAGCGTACTCACCTTCTCGCTGTTCCTTTATCACTATTTAAACTGAACCAGCTTTATTTTGGCCTTGTCGTCGAGCGCGCCTCTATTCCAGTTTCTCCGCCCTGAATCACTTCCCTCTCCTACGTTTCTGAGTACCTTTTACTCGTGGGAACTTCCCCTAAATACCCTTGCAGCACCCCTATCAGCTTTCATAGAGTCTCAGTCGATGTCCAGCAGTCACGGACGCTGCGTGCCTCCCTCTTCCTACTTCTAAGCGGTAAAGATGTCTTAAGATGCTCCTTCCTTTAATGTGAGAACTATACTAGACATTTTCTGACTACCTGTCGCCCTTCCTTCCCCTTCCCCCCGTCCTTTCCCCTTCGTTAATCTTGCCAGCCCCAGTCCCCTCCACGAGCTTTTAAAATGAGCTCTCCCCTCGGCATTTTTCTGCCTGGTCTTGTCGAACGCCTGGTTGCCTTTCTCCCTATTTTTTCTGCCACCCCCTTCCCCTCAATAGACAATGCTCCCCAGCCTTGTTGACGATTGCGTTCATTCCCTTTTTCGAGTGTCATAGTTTTGCCCTCGTGCCACAACCATTTTCAATTAGTCTGGAGGTTCCTCGTCTTTCTCCCCTGCCTCCCCCCCCCCTCTGCCTTCTTGCTTCTTTCCAATCTCCTTGCCTTGGATCATCGTCGAAAACCTCCTTTACCTGGTTCCTTTTTCAACAGAATTCTAAATTTGCCCCCCCCCACCCATCCGCTTTGTAGGACCGTCTTCCGATTGGGTCGTTCACCTCGACGCCACTCTTTCCGGCACCAGTTTAGGTACAGGTTTCGCGTTGAACCCTTAGACTCAGGTGAACACAGTCCGCACCCAGCCCTCTTCCACTGCCCAGAACAGTCCCCCTTCCCCTCCATTTAAATTGGTGGAGTTCCTTCTATCTCGAACATTCCAGAGCCAACCTCCAGGTTTAAGAAAAAGCGTTTCTCCCTATCGCTTCCTCACTATCGCTTCCCGGCGCTGTCGCCTAGGGCGTTTCCCCCCCCCCCTTTTCTTTGTCACATCGTACACAAAAATTATTTAACACGCGATTTGGCCCTCCGTGGAAATGATAATTCCATGCCCCCCATAAAGAAGAGAGAGTTTTTTCCGATCCCTTGCTGTCGTGTGGTCGCTCTAAGTGTCACCTCACCCCCCGCGTCTTCAGACCCCTTCTCAGTCTACCCGGTGCTCTCTCGTTTCGAAGCAGCGCTTTGACTCCCAGAAAAAATCTATCGGGGAAGTTCCCCCTTTTTGGTGACTAGTCGTCACCTAGCCACCCCAGAACTTTACGCTTCTCGAACTTTCCCCTTCGCCCTTCAGCCAGGAGGTTCAGAGCCTTGGTCTGCCTCTTACTCTCTCGCTTCATTCAGAATCACTCCCCCCCCTTTTTTTTTAGCAGAATGTCTTTGAGGGGCTCAACCGCACCCAGGACCTGTCTCGCCTGTTGGGCGGCTCCCATTGAATCCTTTCTCTTTAACTTTTGTAGCGGACCCCCAAACCCACTTCGACGATATCGGTAGTCCTCTAAAGGCAATAGGACCTCGATTCTTTTTTCTTTTTTATAAGCTTCCACCGGGTTCCAGGCAACTTCCACAAACTATTAGTACATGTTTCCTTTACGAAAAGCCCATGTTACGGCCGTTCCCGCCTACACGTCCTCTTTTTTCCATGCGACCCGTCAGACCCTTCCGAATCGAACCATCTTTTTTTTTCCCCCCCCAACCTCAAACGCCCTGGATCGAGTTTTCAAAATGCCAGTCTATTAATTAAGTTACTTCCGTTTTTTTTCTTTTTCCTCACTCCTCCTTGCAGGATTCTCCCCCATCTCCGGCCCCCCCTGCTTTGATGATCTTCTGACAATTCCCCTACAAATGGATTTTTACTGAAGTCCTCGGTGGGCTTTTCCCCCAACCCCGCTGATATAGACACTTTTCTTTTACTCACCCCCATCTCTGTATTTATTTCCTGTGATTCATCTTCGTTCGGCGCTTGGAAGGCGTCTCCGCTTTTCGTACCCCCCCGACCCTCTTCGATTCTAAGGCCAATTTTTCCTGCATGACATTGGTTGTTGACCTTAGATCCCGAGCCGGTTTTGCTTCTCGGACGGTCGTCTGCTGCCCCCTGGTTTCCCCCCCTACCCTGGGATCGTGAACGCGCCATTACCTTGCCGCGAATTTTCCTTTCAAGGTCCCATTTCTTATCCACGACTTGCACACATACACGTCCCTGATGTTTAAGGGAAAACGTCTTTCGTTGAAGTTCAGCTTTACCGGCCCCATCCTATGCCCCCATTGGGGAGACCTGGGTCACGACTCAAGTCGTCTACACCCCCTGTGATCTTATCCCCCATCAAACCCCCTGGTCGCCTGATCGCCAGAAACAAGCGCGTCATGTTTGATCTTCAAGTGTAAGAAGGTCTTTTCCTCTGGACTGCGGTCTTCCTTTCTCCACCCTTCCGCCCCCCCAAAGATTAGTAGGGCATCCCTCGTCACATTTTTCACCTCTCTCCCCTTTGCACCCCCCTTTTTTTTGGGTTGGTCCCCTCCCTTGCAATTCGGTCAAGCTTCTTGCAGTGGATGGTTTTTGACTCTTGTGAACTTCACTTACTTGCCCGTCTTTACCAACAACCCAACAAAAAGGTCTTAATCTCCTATTTCTTTGAACTCATAATACCCGGTTGCTTTTTGAATTGTTGTTGTTGAGAGCTTCCCGCTTTACACCC
>Ga0179593_1462648_pt1 | contig 13176 bp, 12 predicted proteins | sample CZODoug2_1_08_16_FD_185931 | JGI IMG/M metagenome (GOLD analysis project Ga0179593, IMG submission 185931) | Vadose zone soil fungal communities from Angelo Coast Range Reserve, California, USA - CZODoug2_1_08_16fungal (PacBio error correction) | ecosystem: Environmental > Terrestrial > Soil >... | reverse complement strand
GCCTTAGTCTCTGTTTGTTTTCCCCGTCCCGTTTAGAATACAACATCTTGGTTGGTATGTCGTTCCGCCCCCCTCTCTCTTGACCCCCCTTTGCTTTTTAGAGCGTCTTTATGGGTGTTCCCAGTAGAAACTTCCTTGTGGCTTGTCCCTTGTATGATTATTTTTTTTTCTTCCGGACCCGAAAACTGGAGGAGTACGTGAGCGGTTCTACCCCCCACCTTCCCTTTTTCACCCCCTCCCGTCTATTACTGGTGCATCTTCTTCCAATTACGATGCCCCGCTTAATTTTCCTCCCTCCTGGAATTGACTTTTTTTTTTTTGTACAGATTGGATTTTGATGTCTCTCCCCGTTACTTTATAGATGTTTTTAAGTTTGGTTCCTGACTTGACTTCGATCTTTTAAACACATGAACGAAAGTCTGACTGAGTCAGTTCTTTTTCCCCGTGATTTCCTCTATTGACCTTCGTTTTTAACATCCCCCCCCCTCCCCTTTCAACAGTGCTTTCATTTTGAACGTTCCAGTGTGTAGTTGTAAGACCACCCCACGTCCTTACCCTTTTTTTTTTACACCTCGTACATCTGTGCTCCCCTTCTGTAGTAGTTTTGTACTAGGACTTGGCTTGTTATAACGAACGTGCCAGGTTTCCCCATTGACAGATGCTTTCAGTTTTTCTGTTTTGTCGCGACACCCCATTGACCTTTTTTATTCTTTTTTTTCAGCTGGTGGTCACCCGGTAAATTTTAACCTTTCTCCCATGTCTTGCTGCTCAAACCCCACCAGACCGGAGTGGTTTTGTGTTAGGGTCTGTTCTGAAGTTTTCCGTTCTCCGTATTTTCCAAGCTTCGGTCCCTTGCGCTGTCGTCCTTTTCCAATCTGCTGTTTTGCAACTCACACCCTTTCCGTTTTGTTCCCGATCCTTCACTTAGTCTTCGTCTGTTTTTTCCTCCCTTTGGTTTACCCCTCCTGGTTTTTCTCCTTCTACTGAGAGTCTTCTCCCCTTGTCCTTGTGACACATCCCCATTCCATGGTGCTCTTTTTTCTACGTCAGGAGCTTTGATCTATGAAAATTGCCATTTTCGTCTGTGATTTTCCCCAAGTCCTTCTTTTGCCGACCAGGTAGCATTTTGTCGAGACCCCTTCTCGCATCGCCTCTCGGTACGGCCCGGTTAGCCCCCCCCCATAGTCAGATTATCTTTTTGCTTTCCATCTTCTTTTCTTGTGCAAAGGTTGGTATAGTAAACCCACTGCTGCCCTGTCTCCCTCGTGGGTGCTTTGCGGACCTCACGTGTGTTCCCTCACTGTTTGTCAGATAGTTTTTGGAGTGTTTGTTTTGTCGAAGTCCCCCCTGTCCTAGGGTGTCCGAACCCTTCAGGAACTTCCTTGTTTTACGTAACTCTCGCTTTTGTTGTGGGGTTAGGGGACTAGAGGTTCAGAGGACTGCTGGCCGTGGTCTTAGATCTTGGCCTTCTCCTTTTCTCTTCACCTTTCGGTGTTGGTTGTGTTGTTTTCCCGCCCAAACGTCGTTTTTTGGACTAGTTCTTCTTAGTTTTTTGGCCATCCCTTTTTCATCCGCTTGTGTGGCCCGTTTCTTCCGTCATGTCCAAGCTCTTCCCCATTTCATTCCATCCCCCGAGACAACTTTGAAAAAGCTACCATCTTCGTCACTACAACAGATTCCCTTGTATTAGGAAGGTTTTCGGGTGGCTTTTAATCCATTCCAGTAGCATGTTTAAAGGATGAATTGCCCCCACTTGGGCAAAGATTTCCCAAAGCCTTAACCCGGAGCTCCCCACATATGGGAAAAGTTCTACCGTCAAACTTCTTACATCACATTAGTTGCCCGTTGAGGTTGGTGATGAAGGTGAGTCCTTTCTTTTTTCCACTTTTTTTCCCCGATTCCCGTCTTTCACATCCCTTGATTGGCACATGCTCCAAAAACACGAACCACCACCAGGTTCCCCTTTCCCTTTCTTTTTGGGTCTAGCGTTCCTGATGTTCGTACTTTCCCGTCTTTTCCTTTCTGTGAGTTGATCCCTTAAAGATCCTCTGTCGCTTCGCTCTCCTCTGGAGCCTTATTTAGTTTCCTGGGTTTTTTTATGCGTACCGTTTCCGATCCCCTTCTCAGTTCCCCGCCCCCCCATGCTCTTTTTGCGAGGTACTGTTTTTTTTTGCCGTGAATTTCCTGCTTCACTGAGCCCCCTTTGTTTTTTTAAAACCTCTATGTCTCGGTGCGGTCGTTATTTCCCGTTTTCTACCCAAGAGTCTTCTTCTTGCACCTGTAGGTCGTATCCCTTACAACATACACGCTTTTAGAAATTCTTTCGTTTCCCCTTTTACCCTGTTCCGTTTGTCGACACACCCTGTGTCCCCCTGTTTCTGAGGAGCGCACCGGATGACTCTTCTCCTCAACCACCACCCCCAAACACCCCACAAACCCTGTCCCTTGCGTTTGTTTGGTTTCCCTCTTTCTCTATTACTCCCCACATCCGCGTTGTTTTGCCGTGATGTTCCGGGTTCGCGATGTACTGCTCTCTCCGGTGGATCCCCTGCAACCCCCCAGCCGCCCCACAGGGGCCTCCTCGTCTGTGGTTCGCATTACCCCCTGCACGGTGATCCTTTTTCCCCCCGAAGTTCTCACTTATGTGCCCCCCGCGGAGACGCGCAGTGTCCTCCTGCTGTAGGTCTTGCACCTTACCCCCCCTGTGGGTTCTGTTTGAAAACTCCCCTTTTTACAACAGGTCTTTTCCCCCCCCGGGGCCGGAATTTTTTTTTTCCCCTCTTGTGGTCTACCCTTTGCCATTTCTGTATATACACCTCCCTGAGTTTATTTTGATCGGCGTCCAGTGCTCCTGGTCTCTGTGCAGCGTGTGTTTTGCCTGTGTCCCGTCCTGGGCTTGATGCGAGGGCCCTATGAGATCAGATTTCCTGTTTTTTGAACCCGGCCCCCCCCGACTATAACACAGAGTATTTACTGGTTGCCCTTTTTCCTTTTCCAGTCCTCCTCGTGTCCTTCCACTGAGTTCCTTTGACCCTTGGAAAAGGGGGTTTTTTTGAACCAACAAAATCTCACCCTTGCCCAGTACAGTTTTGATCCCCCGACAGTCCCATTCTTGTCATCTGGTACTCTCTGATTGTCCCCTTTTGTTTTTTGGGTGATACCATGGTGCAAGTTTTTTTTCCCTTTTGGACCCAGAGCCGGTCCACCTGTGATAGAATGTTTCCCGCCCTTCTCCTCGGCGTTCTATCTCCCCCTTCTATTAGGCAATTGCCCCCGGGTTTTTGGTCCCCACCCCCTTTTTTTCCAGACACCCCCCCTCATGCTCTGGATTTTTAAAGAAATTATAGTTTCCCCTTGTCTTCCCCCCCGCTCGACTTATTTCTTCCTGGTTATGTTTTTCTTTGTTCCTTTCAGTCTTTCGGCACAACGTATTTTTTGGATAACATGTTTTTTTTTCTCCAGTCCCCTTCTCAGACATGATTTTTTGTGACCATCTTGCACGAACCTTCCCCCCTTGCGCCTGTCCACCACGTCTCGACGCTGATTTCTTTGATGCAAGTAGGTCTTTTGTTCTTGAAAATGAGACTTTTCCTTTTTTGGTCTGCTTGTGCCAGTGTGCTGTTTTTGGATGTGTGCTTGCCCCCTTTCTCTCCCTTTGTGAGTAATAGATCTAACCCCCCTTTGTTCGTTTCCCTTGTCCGAGACCGATTTTTTCCGGAGAGTTGTCCACCCCTTCCCCTGTTTAAAATCACCGTATATTTTCTTTTGTGTTTTTTTTCTTTCAAAGGTGCTGACTCCGTTTGCCAGGTTCCCTGTCTCTGCCTTGGTTTCCTCTCCCATACACCCGAATTCCCGACATTTTTCATTTCCCTCTTCTTCTTGGGTTGAACCCCTGTGACAATCTATTTGATAGCTGCCGAGATTTCCCTTTTTCTAAGATTTTCCTTTCGTGACGCACCTTCTTTTTAAGTCTCCCTCTTTTGGGTGTTGAATCCCCCCGTTTTTTTTTCGAACGACCCTCCACCCCCGTTCCCGTTGTTTTTATCACCTCTTTTTCCCCACCACCCCTTCTTGAACTCTTCCCCCTCTGGTTCACCAAGGATTGGTTTTGTTGGGTTGGTTTCTTCCCATTTTATCTGCCCTCAGGGGACTTTATGTCAGCCTTGAGAAACAATCACCCTTTCACGGGTTTTTTGCGGCTGACTCAAACGGTGGAGTCCTTTTTTTAGCAACTTGTTGACTTTTTCCCCCTCCAGCGACAACTCCCCTTTTCAGGACGTTGGTTGCTCTTGTGGGACCTGTGTGGCTTCTGTGGTTTCGGTTACCCCGGAGAGAAACGTTCATATTCCCCCTTTAGAGTTGGTTTGTCTTGCACCTGATAACCTCTTTTGCTTAGGTTCCGCATTTATGCAGCTGCCTTTCTTTTTTTTTGTTTTTTTGAGGTGTATGATGGAGGACTTCAACCCCCTTTAAATGGCTGATGCAGCCCCCCACACCTTTTTGTAGTTCTTAGGTTTTTTTTTTTATCCACCGACATTCCCACGGTTACATGTTGCTTTTTTTCTGTTTTTTTCCTCGGTCTTATCGCTCTCCCCCCTTTGCGTACGCAGGCGGCCACCCATGTGCTTAATAACGTCGGGTCGGCAGGGTGGCATTTCGTTGTGATAAGGTAGTAGCGCCTTACTTGTTAAGAAACCCCCGTCAAATTCCCTTTTTGTCCCCCACATGATTAAGTTTTTTTTTTTGGTGTTTTTTTACCCTCTGTCTCCCTTGACCACGGTTTGTTTTTCCATAAAAGTTTTTGAGGGTGTGAGTTCGGCACTTGTTGTTCGGGCCCCTTTTGCCACGCGGTGCACTGTCGTTCGCCTTCCTAAGAAAAATGCCTTCCCTATGTATCTCTCGCGCCTCTTAACAGGGTCCCTTTTTCTTTCCTACACGGGTTGTGTTTTTTCGTTAATCCTCTTTTATTTGTGTTGAGCATTTTCACTTCCGATTCTTCCTTTTGAAGCCTGTTTTTTTCAAGGCCCTTTTTTCAAAGGTTTTTTTGTTGGGGCAGCTTCAACCAATTTTTGTCACTGCCGGCGCTCCTGCCGGAATGGGTCCTAGGATTTTTGCCGAGGCACACCCACGAAGTTCTCGCTTTTTTTATAGGGGCTCCCAAAAGGCGTTCTGTAGGGACAACAAACGCTACGGACATGTCACCCCCCAGCGGCTTGTTAGTTTGTTTATGGGCGGCGTTGGAAGTTTCAAGTCTTTTCGCGGATAAATCCTTTAAACGGTTTGTGACTGACACACAAGGTCTGTCCCGCCCCCGGTTTTATACCCTTTGCCCGAGCAGATTTAGGCCCCTTACCTGCGTTCATCTTGCGGGGGCCGGGTTTCCATATGTACGGTACTGTGCCTGACCTTACCACCACCCCATACCTGCCCTTTTTCGTGGTGGAGGACAATTGTCTGACCCTTTTTAGCATCGGGCGATTTCTCGACTTCGCTTTTTGAGACAGGCCCTCGACTTTTCTTTTTGCTGTTTAACAATTCTTTCCCATGTGGTGCCCGTTTTTTTTTTATTCTGGTCCAGTCCCCCTCTTTTGCGTCGCGGCCCCCCTGTTTTCTTGCCGTTAGACAGACAAAAACTGTATTTCCTCTCCTCTCCCCCCTTTTACCCCCTTTTCTGAGGCTGGAGCTGAGGTTTTTCCCTGCCCATGGTTTTTTAGTCTTTTTAGGTTTGCTTCTTTTTTAACCAGATCCTCATCGGTCCCCTCTGATTATCCCTTGCAACCGATGGCTCGCCCCATGTAGGTCATTTGTTCCCTTGAGAACTACCTTTTTTTCTTTTTTTTTACCGTGCTTGGTCTGTATACGTTCCCTTTGATTTTCGGCGGGTCCATTACCTTGTTAATTGCAGGTGTTTTTTCACGACAACGGTGGTCACGGGACCTTCCCCAGCCTTTGGCCAGTGGGCGGCGTTTTCTATCGAGGAATGCTCTCTTATTATTGCCTTAATGTGGACGTTTGTTCCTTTTTTTTTTCTTTCTGGAGACTGTTTTGGTTACGTTTCCCCAACAGGTCGCATTTTCTACCCCAGAGTTAATTTAACTACATTCCACGCTTGATTCGTCTTACTCATTGCGGATTACAACCTTTTTCTCTTTGTTTGCTCGGGACCCAGAGGCTTAAGTAGGCGAACCGGGTCCGCCAGTTGCCCTTTTTTGTTGGTCCTCTTCGAACCCTCTTGTTACCTCCCACCCCCCCCCATCTTTATCGTTTTGGGTGCCTTTATCAAGGAGGTTTTACTCTTCTGATTTCTGCCCAATGCTGCGCCGGCAGTTCCTCCAGTATTCTTTTTGCTCGCCACCGGCTTTGGTAGTCAATTTTTGCACAGTAAGCCTTTTTCTCTCCACAATTCCGTTTTGGGTTGTTCTGTGAATTTGCGTTTGGTGGGCCTTTTCTCTACCTCAAGGAGAATCTCCCTTGGAGAGTTTGCTCCTTTTTTTTATTATCTTTAGGATCTCCAGCGTTTTTTTATCCTCTTTCTTCTCATTTCTCGTTTTTTTAAGTTATTCTAGTGCCTTGGGCGCGTGGATTCCTACTTCTTTTACCATTCGAATTCGTTTACAGTACCCATTTTCCCCACCCCCCTGTTTCTTCTTCGGCCTTTCCTTTTTTGCTTGTGCCCACCCTTTTTTTTACTTTCAATTTACCGAGTAGGCAGCCTTGTGTCTCACCTGTTACTGGTTCTTCATATGTTCCCCCCTCTTTTTTTCCCTTTCTTACGTACAATTGTTCTATTTCGTCGATGCCTCCCGCACCCCTTTATCCTTCACTACCCCCACGGCTTGTCCTGAGTAATCTTGTTTTTATCTTTTTCACCGGCTGCTGGCGAAGGCATGTGAGATCGTGTTTGTAAATTTACGTCCCCCCCTCCCCAAGCATAGTCAGTTTTTTTTCTAAAGTCCCCCCCCAAAATATGTTTCACCTTTCTTGATTGGGAAGTGTTTTTTCTCGTTCTGACTCTTCGGCTCTTTACACGGCGTACGGGTCCCATCTCGTTTGTTTCGAGAATACCAATATAAATTTTCTTTTCTTGCATTATCCCACCCCCCCCCCCCAACACCCCCCCCACCACCACCCCAACCAAAACCCCCCACCCCCCCAAAAACACCCAACCCCACAAACACAAAACAAACCCCCCCCCCCCCCAAAACCCCCCCACACCCCCCCCCCCACCCAAAACACCCCTCCCCCCCCCCCCCCCTTAAAAACCCCAACCCCCCCCTCCGCCCCCAACAATCCGTGTTTAGAACCCCAGACAAACACCCCCCCGCAAACCCCCCCAACACCCCCCACCTTGCCGTCGGGGCTGTCCCAAACCCATATCTCTCTCCTCTCCGGATCTTTGGACCCTTTTTTTCAATGTCTTCTCCTATTTTTCACCCGCGGACGCCTTTTTTCGAAGGTTGGTTTACCTGTCAAGCCAGTGTCTCCGTCTTCAGTGAAGTCTGCAGCGTCGGACCGTGTTGCAAGGTCTTGGTCTCGTTATCTTTTTCGTTCCTGGGCAGTCAAAGCGTTTCTGAGCTTGATCCGCGTGTTCCAGACAAATTTTTTTCTCTTTCCCTGACTTGCTCTGGTTCGGCACTGCTATGACCTCTATTTCATTGGAGATGCCTCCCTCCGTGTCCTCCTTGAAGGCTACTTTTGTATGGGTTTTCCCGCGAGTTTCCTCCAATGGTTTTCGTGCTCCCAGTTTTGAAGTACGTTTTGTCCTCCTGGGGGTATAGCGTGCCTCAGTTGACTTTTTTTTCTTCCACGCTACTGTTTGTTAGCTGATCCTGTCTTGTTCAACTTTACCGTTTTCATACGAACCCTTCTTTCGCCTTGGCGACCTCCCCTTGCACTGAGAGTACGTTACCCCTTTCAGTTGACCGGGACAACACCCCCCCCTCACGTTTACCAAAGCTGTCCGAGTTTACGTGACTCAGGGGCCCCACCTTTTTTCCCTAACTTCCTGGTGCCAGTGGCGAATTTTCAGGTGTTTTTGGTCCCTTTTTTTTGACGCCAACCCGTTTTCCTAGTAAGGGGGTCGTGTTCACTTTTCGATGGCCTTGGGAAGTCCCCATCATTTTTGGTTTTCTTTTCCCGCCACTTTTTCCTTCCCCAGTCCTTCCTTTCTCACGGTATTGGGCCTTGAAAACTTTCCCCCCTTCGTGATGGACCCACCGGAGTGCGGAGACTTCGTGGGCCCCCTTCTTTCCACATTTCTCCTCCGCGTTTTGGTGTTTGGTCCCAGCAACAGTCCGTACAGTTGCCTGCCCACCATTCGGCGTTCCCCCGTGTCCTTCCTCCCTTTTCCCTTTGCCGCTAGCCAGTTCAATCCTTTTTCCAGATGAGCGATCCCTAACCCCCCCCGGCTTGCGGCTCGCCCCGTTACATGCACCGAATCTCCCCTCCAAGCTTTTTTTTTTTTTTTTTCTCGAGATTCTGGTTCTTTCTCCCTGCTTCCCTGGCAACCGTCCCTTTTGGTTCGTTCTCAGATCCAGCTTCTTTTTTCCAACTCTGTTCCTTCTCTCCCCCTCCCGCTGGGAAATTCCGACCCCGTTTTTTTTTTCCTATTTTGTCGGGGAAATTTCTATTCTTTAGTCATTTTTTCCCCCCAGTTCGGGAGGTCGGGCAGTTACACCCCAATTCCCGACCGCCGGTTCCCATCATGTTTGACCTTTTTTGTCATCACGGATGTGCCCCTAAGTTTTCTTTCCCTGGGCCCTCTCGATTCAGGTTTTTAATTCTTTCTCCGGTGGGGAGTGTTCCGGAAGAGATCTGGCCCTTGCTGAGTGTGCCCTGCCTGGGGGCTTGATGGTCCCCCGTGCACCCCCCGACCCACCGCTGTGCCCCCGTTGTTGTGGTTTTACCAAGGGATCTCCCCCCCTTTCATTTTCCCCTGTCAGTTGCTTTTAGTTGACCTCCCTTTCGGTTGGACAACCCCCTGCGTCCGTGGACCCCCCTCTCCCTTTGAGACCCCAATTCAGCTGTGGCCCCCAGTCTTCTTTCCTCTGCGGTCTTTCTACGACCTTTTCTGTGTAAACGTTCTCTCTCCCGCTGGGAGTTTCCCCAATTCCCGGTTCGATAGGGCCTTCCCCTTTTTTTCTTGAAACGCGCCGACTGAAGTTACCCCACGAAGTTTATGTTTTGAGGCGTCCCGTTTCCCCCTCTCTCTTTCGACCTTACTTCCCCCCCCCGCCCTTGTTTTTGGCGCCCCCTAACACCGTTTGTTCTTTCAAGACAGTTTGTCAATAAGGATGTCGCTCAGTCGGTTTTTCGGACTTTCTCTGCCCCCTTTGGCCGAAGTCTTCTGCTCTTGTGACCTCCAGGGGGTCCCATGATCCTCCTTTTATAATCCTCCTGTTTAACTTGCGTTTTTCGTTCTGATCCCCCCCCGATCAGCCTGCCTTGTGCCGCCAGGGTCGTCCACCTCTGATCCTGCAGTACAAGTAACGGTGCTCACCTTCACTCCGAGTTGATGAGTTCCTAATTAGTTTATTCCACGGCGGGACCCACAGTTTTCTCCGTTCGTCGCCGGCTCCGTTCTTGGCGGATCTGTTTCAGTAGAATGACGCTTTGTCCGAATTTTTCCTTAGAGGTTGATACTTCTCATCTTGCGTGTTGGCCGGACGACGGTTGACCCTTCCGACCGATGTGTTATTTTCTTTTTTTTTCCAGCGGTTTTCTAGTCGCGCCCGAGCTTTGTCCAAGCTTGTCCTCCTCCGCATCCGCGGAAAACTGTCCTTGGCGTTTTGTTTTTCCATTTCCAGTCCTCCACCATTTTCCTCCCGGCGTAAGTGGACTTTTCGTTTGGACTGTGGGGTGCTTTTGCCTTTTAATTTTTCTCCCTCCTTCACCGGTCTTTCCCCACGACCGTCCGTTTAACGCTTCCCAACCCTTTTACAATTTAGACCTCCCTCCTCCCGTATTGATTTGAACCCTTTTGGCATCTGCTTCTCTCCCAAATTGCTTTGTTTCCCCCGTTCTTCTTTTGAAAACTTTGCCGATGCCCCCCCCCTTGGCCACCCTTCGTCACCCCCCCTGAGCATTTCCCTCTTTCTTTTACAAAAGTCCCTTCCCCTCCCAATTTGTTTTGTCTTTTAGTGGTCCCCAGGTGTGAGCGAGGCGTGTCCCTTTTCCTGACCACGAATACTGATGAAATCTCTAATCCCCAGGTCACCCATGACCAATCCGCCTCCACCCTACGTACCGGAATCCTCCATGAGCATTGACTCCTCTCCCGGACCTCTTTCACATTCCCTTCTTTCTTCCTCCCCCCCCTTATTCCCCGTCCCCACCATTTTTAGATTCTCTTGTGTATAGGTCTCCGTACCACGTCTTTGATGAGCACCTTAGGGCTTCACCATCAACCACGGATGTTCGGTCTTTCTGTTCTCGTGGTTTTCCTTTCCAACGGACTCCCCGTTTTTGGCTATCCACATCTATGATTTTCGGCTTATTGGCCGTTTCTCTTTGTTTTGGAAAGCTTTGACCCGTCAGTCCCTAGGTGAGATTCCCCCCCCCTTCCCCCCATACCGACGAAATGTGTTTGGCCTTAAAGTCTGTGTCGAACTCCGCCCACCATGGTCTCCCGTTGTGCTGGCAGGGCCGACGTTGGACGCGCGTCCCCCCGCCACCCGCCCCAACCCACACCCGTTGTCCGGTCGATCGTCTTTTTTTTTCCATCTCATGTAGTCCCCCTCCGCTTTTAGAACGTCTTGTTTTTCCTCTCTTTAGAATGTTGTCGTACTGTGGTCCGATCTGTCTTTCTGTCCCTTTTTTCCTTGAACGTCACCACCGCTGCCCTCTTTTTTTTCCTTTGAACGCTCCCCCTTGCTTGCTTCCGTGACTTCTTCTGAGATTTCCACTTTTTTTCCCGCGCCGGCCGATTTGTCTTCCTTTCAGTTGTTCCGGTCGCTTAAACCCCGCCCCCCCCCCCCCCCCCCAGTGACGGTTAGGGAATACTTTAAGGAATTTCCTTTCCGGACAGTATCCGTAGCCACACGCGGGTTAGTTTCTCCCCTGAGTGATTGCTCCAGGGCGTTTGTCTCCTCTTTTTCCTTCCTTGATTCTCCTGTGATTCTAGAATACCTTTTTGGCTGTATTGATCCCTGTCCGTTGTTTTGGGCAGGAACCCGAGACTTTTTCCCCCCCCCCAGTGTTCCTTTCCCAGTACTGCCCAGCCAGTGCGCCGCCTTCCAAACTACTTTTCCCCCCCTTTGGTTCCCGAAAGTAAGCCGTTCACCGTTTTTGGTCTCCTTATTCCCCTTTTTTTTCTGAAGCCGTTCAGGACTGGGCTTTTGAACCCCAGTCTTTTCTGGGGATCAATGATTTTTAAGGCCGTGCCTTCCCCCCTTAGGCCCCAGACCCTTTCTTGCTTTTTGCGGCCCAGTTCCTCCCTCGGTGCCCCCTTTTTCTTCTTCCTTCCCCCCCAGTGTTCGATGACCCCCCCGGGGCAGACCCCAACCCTCCTCGAGTTATTGTTTTTTTTTTTACCGTTGTCCTTTCTTTTTAGTCAAATGTTAGTTTCACCCGTCCCGTGCGTCCAGTTTATGTCCGCCCCCGTTCCTTGCTTACTTTTCTGTGTGACCTTCCCCAGTCTTCCCAAACTGTGGCTGTTTACTTTGCACCGTTGTCATTCCACCGTTTTGGTTGCCTACCTCCTTTTTTTCAATCACGCCGACACATAGATAATTTTTTTTTTCTCCCTGGAAACTCCTTTGGCGACCCCCCTGATGTGTGTCTGCCCACTTAGATTTTTTGTCTTTCCACCAATAGAGTTAGATTTTGTTTGATGTGAAAGTATGGCTTTTTCTCCTTGGTATTATGATTCACCGCTATTTTGACACCCCCCTTTTTCTCCCCGAGAAACCCCGATGTAAGGGCAGCTATTTAGAAGTACAGGCACACAGTCTTTTCCCCGACGCATTCCCCTCCCTTTTATTTTCCTAAACTGGTGGCCCTTGTTTGTGACTGCATGTTTTTAGGGGCAATTTTAGTGTAAGGATCTCCCCCTTCAACTTTTTCTCGTGGTTTTATTCCTCCTTGTGCTTTTGAAGTGCTTCTGGGTGACTGGTGCCCCTAACTACACATCCCTGTTCTCTCTGAGATTTCCATAATTTGCCTCTTTTCCTTGCGACCCAGACACCGTAAGATGTCCCCCTTTTGTTTTATGTGACCCGGGTGGCGTCCTTTCACTTTTTTTTTAATTTGATTCCCCCCCCACCCTCTTTTTTTTTTTCCCCAGTATTTGCCTTTTTCCCACCCCCCCCAGCAATTTCCGCTACCATCGTGATTCACCCCCTTTGAATTGTATTTTCGGGGAGTCTTGAGTATAGCCCGAAGCCGTTTTAGATTCCCTTCTCCCCCATAACCGCTTCCCCCGCCACTTTGGAGGAAGGCGCGTCAAATTTTTTTGATTGTCGGTTGGCTGGTAGTCAACTTTCATCGCTTCCCCCTCCCTCACCCATGTCCAACCCCGGCCAGAAAAAGCTTTCGGTCCCAATTGAATCTTTTGTGATGGACCCCTTCTTCCCCCCTTTTTAACGGAGTCCCTATGTTGCTGAGATAAAGGGACCGTTTTGTCGGGGTCAGACTCCCCCTATCTTTTTCCCCCCCCCCTTTTGGGTTTTTTGAGGTTTGTTTATTTTCCCCTTACCCACCTCTTCGCCCTTGATTGACACACCATCTTGAGGTGGGCCTGTGTTTTTATTATGGCGTGTACCCTCACCCAATAAGGGTCACGCTCCCGAGTTGATTGGGCGTTTTTTTCCGGACATTTGTAAGGATCTCTCTTCTTTCACCCCCCCCTTGTTCAGACCGGTTTTCTTGCGACACCCTTTTTTTCGTCCCTTTACATCTGGTTGATGCGGGTTTGAGTTTTTCTATAACTGGGGACTAGGACCGTCGTCAGCGATTACTTCCTGGCCATGCCCCCCCATCCAAGGCTTTCTCCCAATGTTTTTGTCACCCAACCACTATCTTGGATCCGGCCCGTCGGTGTGTTGGTTAACGTCTTTTGATTGGCCGTCAAACAGGTTTCCTCGTGGGGGCTTCTTGTTGATGGGTGATTTCCTCAGTTCTTTTTATGGTGTTCTTCTCTGGTTCCCTAGACCACCTTTAAAACATGGCCGTTCGACT
>Ga0179593_1421605_pt1 | contig 13176 bp, 18 predicted proteins | sample CZODoug2_1_08_16_FD_185931 | JGI IMG/M metagenome (GOLD analysis project Ga0179593, IMG submission 185931) | Vadose zone soil fungal communities from Angelo Coast Range Reserve, California, USA - CZODoug2_1_08_16fungal (PacBio error correction) | ecosystem: Environmental > Terrestrial > Soil >... | reverse complement strand
TGTTTTTTGAGTCCGCAAGGAAGGTTGACTTTTTCGCTTGTGTCCCCTCTCATTTCCCGGCGCACCGGCCTTTTGGTTTCCTCCGACCTTTTTGACTTTCTTCCGCTTCCCCCCCCCTGCAAATTCTGAAAGCTGTGAAGCCCTAGTTTTCAAAACCTTCCTTTCAGGCTCTTGAGGGAAAGTGTTTCGTCGACCCCCCGTGCCAGTGGGCCTTCCCATGCCTTGTGTCTGTTCCCCTCTACAAGATGGCCTTCTTGTTTTGTTGTGGAAAACCTCCCCCTTAGGGGGTACGCCTGGCTCCCGTTCGAACCTTCTGGCATCTGTTGACACCCTTCCCTTTACCATTGTGGTTCCTTGCCACCATTTGCCCGTGACTTTTCCTTTTTACTTTTCCTTATCGTTATACGGGAAGGGGTGTCTATGTGTTGGGGTTATGCGCGCCGCATCCTTTTTGCTTATGTTGAATATTTTTTGCTTCGAAAGATTTTTTTACTCCCCCAACCCGGGAGCTCGTGGTAGCTACGTGCCGATTGGGCCCGCGATTAGCCAGGGCGCCTCCTATTTTGTTGTGTTTGATGTCGGTCCCACAATTGGTATTCTTGTTCTCTTTCGTCGCCTGAACCTGCCAGTTGGCGAGCGGCTTTTCCTACTGGATCCCCGAGACCCGGGGGAGCCATGAGGCTACACTTGCATGGATGCTTTTTCTTCAATCTTTTGCCACACGGGATGTCGATTTCCTCGTTTTTGTTCTTCCGCGTAACTGCCCGTCGAAACCTTCAGGGCGATTCGTTTTCCTTCCCCCGCACTGCATCCTACCAAGGTTTTAAGTTTCCCCCCCGTCCGGAAGTTAGACCATTTTTTCCTCTTTTTTCTGTGGTACCGCGGAAGTTTTTTCCCCTTTTTGATTTTTTTCGACCCCGCGCCCCAAAATCTGTTCTTTTGCCGTGACAGAGTTCTAAATCCGTTTCTTTTCCTTTTAAAACGGCCTTGTTCCCCGTCATCTGTTTTCGTAGTTTGGTTCCCCCTGTTTGTCTTACCTATCTGTTTTTTTCTTCTCTGCTAGTTGGCAGCGTGGGCGTCCCCCGCAGTTTCTTTTTTCAGCAACTTTATTGGGGGGTCCCTGTGGGCAACTCTGTCTTCCCTCTGCTTAGCCCCTCCCCCCCTTTTGGCAACTCCTCGCAATAGGCATTTTGTCCCACTTCGTTCGTACCTCGCATTCCCCCTAGAACAGAGTCGCAGATTATCTGGTTGTTCCACCTACCATCCGTTGGCTACCGCCTATTGCGGCTGTTTTTCATATCTAGTTATACGCATGGTTTCTTTGTCCTGTCGGTACCCCTGCCGAGACCAATCTCTGTCCTTTGTATAGTGGTTTTTTCCTTAGCATTCAGTCCGACCCTTTTTCCTTGCGTTTCCATCGGTCTGTCTTTTTTAATGTGCTCGAGTAGAGGCTCTGTGCGAGTTTTGGCACCTTTCCGGCCGTGACTTTTCTTCTGGAGGCACTAGTGTTCTTTTTTTCTTTTCCATGTCCAATGACTGGGCTTGCATTTTTTCCCCTGTTTACTTCGTCTACGCAATTCTTCTTCACAACCCGGGGGCCTCCATTCTTGTGATCATCTCTCTTTCGCGTTTGGGTTCGGTTGTATTTACCCTCCCCTGTCTCTTTGCTCCCACTTCATCCCCCACTCAATTTTCCTCGGGCCCGGTCGTCCGTGTCTCTTGCGGTCAAGGCGCCCATGCGGAAGAGCGGCATCGTGTTGCTTGATTTTCCTATGATTCGGTCAGCGGACCTTCTTTTTATTTTGCGTCGTTGATGATGCCTTTGCCTCTTTTCTTGTCCCCCCCTTTTTGAGGCGTTCATTTGCCAAAACCTTGTCATCTTCCCAGCAAAACCCTCGTCCTGTGAGTGTGATTTGCTTGGCTGCTGTTTTTGTTTTTTTGCGCAAAAAAGGGGTTTTTGGTGGGCTATACTTGTTTAGTTCCCCCGACTGGCTTTTCGTTCGTCATTATGCTTTTCGTTTTGTGGTCAATCATCACTCTGAGCGCCTTGACCCCGTTATCCGCATTAATTGAAATGAGGAATTATAGCAGATTCCCCCCAGTTTTGACACGGGCTTCGGCCGTCAAATATTTTTTTAACCGAATTTTTCCGACCATTTCTCCCCCCCCGTCTGTGCATTTGACCCTTCCCCCAATCCCTTTTTATTCCACTAGACGGTTTCCACCCCCCTCCATCCTTCCAGGACTCATAAGAACAAACAAACAACACGATACTTGAGGGAGATTTCCCCCCCTTCTTTGCTAGGTGACGGGAGTCATTTTTTTTTTTTGCGCTTTGTCCTTATAGATATTTACCTCTTCTCTTTTTGAAGAGTGGTTTGCTCTTCCGTGTTTTAGCTCCTCCATATCTGTTCCTTCAAATTTTTTTTTTTTTCCTTTTTTTCTGATCCGTCTTTCTACTGGAGTTTTTTCTTTCTCCCTGCGGAATGTTTCTGTTTACGTTTTTTGGTTCCTTTTTCGGCACCCCCCGAGGAGTTTGACGGCTACGCCCGCTCTAGAAAAGAACCACATGGAGATCCCTTGTTCTCTTTCGTAGGTTTATTCTTCTGGTACAGATCACTCCCTCTCCATAACGGTCACTGCAGCATCAAGACCCACAATGTTCTGACTCTACCCGTGCACCCTTCGAGTTTAGTGCACGCCGTCCTTTTGTCGCGGACCAAGACCCGCATGCCCCCCATGCTCACGCTACTCTCCGAGTTCCTTTCCAAAAGGGCCTGCTTTTCCTTACCTCCCCCCCCTTCTTGGTTTGGTGCCCATCCCTCCCCCTTGGTTGTTCGAACCCCCGATGTCTTCTTTACTCGGCCGAGTCCCATCTTGGCCCTCGTCTTTCCAACCTCTTCCCCTTGTTCCGATAGCCTCCAACCTCAAGAAGGCGATTCTCTCGCCGGATCGCTTCTTTTTTAGGAGACCTTTTTCCAATACAGGCATGCGTCTTCCCCTGGAGCGGAATTTTCCGCTCATTTCGGATCTGACAGATCTTGCCACAAACCCCTTTTCCTTCTTTTCTCCTCCCCCTCCCTTTTTGTTGTTGTTGATCTCTTCTTTTGTTGGAGGTAGATCGTACTGGTCCTTGCGTGTCACGGGCGCGGGGTTTTCCCGGGTCTCGTCCTTTCTTTTTTTCACGAAAACGATATTGTTTGCGATGGGTACCTCCCTTTCAATCGCTCTATCGACCTGCATGATTTTTTTTCTTTCTAGTTCCCCCCTCTATGTCGTGTATTTGGGTTGTTAAAGGGTACCGGACGCAAGTGCTTTTGCTGCGAGGAAGGCCCCACACTCAATCAGGATCCTCGTTCCGAAATCGCTGATCCCTCACCGTCCAGTTCTCCTCCAACCTTTCTCTTTTTTTTTTGTCTGAGTTTTGTTCGAGCAGGATCTTTTCTCTTGTTCTCGCCAGGCCGGAAGCGTGTTTGTGTTCACCCCTTTCTGACGTCATTTCTCCTGTTTGAATCTGTCCTTGGGGTCCCTTCAGTTGAGCTTATTCGTTTGATATTTTCCCATCTTCGACCAGATCGTACCGTGTCTATCTCTTTGTTGGGTCGTTTTTTCTCGCTCGTTTCTTTGGTTTTTTGCCGCCGCCTTCCCTCCCCCGCCTCGCTTCGCGTTTTTTTTTTTTTTTTTTTTGTGGGTTGAGCCCCCTCCGCCATGAAGACCCCCCCCCCCGTCAGCCTTGCGAACAATTCCCCCCTTTTTTTCGCAATTTGGTCGTATGGTCTTTTGGGTTTTTTGGGGGGGGGGGGGTGGTAGGGTGGGTTGGGTTGTTGTGGGGGGGTTGGGTGGTTTTTTGTGTTGGGGGTTTTATTTGGGGGAGACCGGGGTGGTTTGGTTGTGGGTTTTGTGGGGTGGGGGGTTTTGGTTTGGGGTTGTGGGGGTTTGGTTGGGGGGGGGGTGGGGGTTTTGTTTTGGTGGGGGGGGTGGTGGGGGGGCGTTTTGGGGTGGTTTCCGACCACAATTGTCGCTTTATTAGCCGACCCACTCGGCCGAAAAGGGAGTTTTTAACCACTCTTTTTGCGGATGCACAACCTTTTCGTGAAGCGCACCCCGGGACGCCGCCACCAGGCTGACGATAGATGACGATTTACGCCCGCGAGCGTTTTCTTAGCTTTTTGGTTCTTTTTTTTTTCGTCTTCTATGAAGGGTTTCGGTTTGTCCTCTTTTTGTTTTCAGAAGGCTGCATTTTCCGTTTCCATTTTTTGCGAAGGAATGGGGCTCCTGGCCTCTGCCAGGCGCTGTTGACTTTCCTTCCCTTCTTGCGAAGCCTCTGGTTGACCTTGTTAGTCCCAGAATCATTCCTTTTCATGGTTTCACCCACCTCAAGATTCGTTTCGCCTTGATGTGGTGTTATTCCACCCCCGCCGCATCACGCTGAGTTGAGGTCCTTTATCCCCTCCGCAGCTCCTGCGCCCTCTCCATCCGCTGTGTTTCACCCCATTAGTTCAGCCCCCAATTTTCACTTACCCTGACGGGTCACGTGAGGGGCTGTCATATCCCTAGACGACATTTCAACATTTAACCGCAGCCACATGCCCTTCGCCCCTCGTTTTACAGCGAACTTGCCCCCAGTCGTTTGCCCATCGTGGGCCGTTTTTCACCCTGGGCACCGCCCCGATTTCAGCCCCTGGAACGAAACCCCTCGCCCAACCTGTCTTTTGACCATGTACTTCTGTGACCGGGGTGCCCGTCCTGTTGACCCGATTTTTCCTCTACTTTCGGATTGTTGTATGAGCACCCTTTTTTTCGTGTCTTTAGTCAACCCCCCGCTTTTTGCGGACCACCCCAGTGGGATCGCTCTACCCGCGATCTCCATGTTGATCTTAGGCCCGGCTGTTTTTTAGGCACCGTGTCCCCCTTCCCGAGCCAAATCATGTGTGCTCTTTGTGAACTTTTTTTGAAAATCCGCCACCCCCCATTTTTTCATCTTCCTTCCCTTCGTCCGCCCCGGCTGCCACTCAGACCCCCCCCGGAGCTCCCCCCCCCCCACCGGTATGGGTTGTCCCCTACCCGTTCCCCCCACCGGAACCCGCGTGTACCGCGCCCCGATCGAGAGTGCTGGTGTGTACTTCCGGTTGGGAGGCGATAGCCCAAGAGTCGTCTGCAAGGCTGGTTTTTTTTTCCTGTCGTCACCTGGCCATCGTGAGAAAACTTCGTCCACCAGGTGTCCAGAACATCTTCTCAGATTTTCCCCCCTCCCTCCCCCGTTTTTTTTTGGAGTGGGCAACCAGGAATACCCTCCTTTATTCGTGGTCGTTTTCTAGACCCCATTGCCGAGGCGTTTAGAGTCGAAGCGATTTCACCGATTTTGCCCCCCCCCCGCGGAAACTCAGGGCATACACCTCTTTCTGTTTCGGACTTTCTTTGAGAAACTGCTCGCTTTTCGTCATCTGAAGAAGCCCCCTATCCCCCTGGTATTCCCACCCTTTTAGACGATTTTTTTTTCCACCCCACAATAGAGTGGAAGAGGCCCAAGAATTAGGTTTGCCCCGTGGTGGTTTAATTTTTTCCGTCCCGTGATTAGTCCTTGATCTTACATGTTCACCCATTCCCCTCCGTGTTCACGCTTGCGCCAGCTGATTTTCGGACCCTCACTTAATTCTTTGCGTCTCCCTTCACAGGCCCTGTCTTCGCGCGGTTGTGAATTCCGCGCCTGCTATAATTTTTTTCCTGCCCATTTCGTTTTGAATCCTGATTTTTGTCGCTCCGGGTTCCCGAATGGGCGAGGTAGCCGTGGCCACTTCCCTTCCGGCGTTTTAAACGAACAGGCTTTTTCGGCGGTTCAACCCCCGACCCCCCATTTTTTTCTACAGGATTGGTTCCTCCTTTAATTTCAGGACAAACCAACTTTGTCTTCCCATCTTTACGCTGTCCGGTTGCCCTTCCCCCAACCGTTGAGGAATGCGATCGTGCCCCCCCCCGGTACATGGGCGCCTTTCCGAGTTGCACAACAAATAAAACTGCGGTCCCTCTGAGAGCTTCAGGACATCCCTTTCTCCTTTCCTTGTTTACGCCCAGTCCTACATGTTTTCTCGGGCCTAGCCCATTTCTTGCATTGGAGCCCCTATTTCAGTTGAAGGCTCAGTCTCTCTCGGTGGTTCCCCCCCTACTTTTCTTTTCCGTTAACCTTGATTCAGTACTACCACATCCTTTGTCCTTCGGTCGCCCGCGAAGACAATGCTTCTTTACCAAGACACGACTACGAAACTCCCCCCCGCCCGGACCCCACCTGGGAGTTTTTCAGCCCCCTTCACCCAGTTAACACGTTTGACCGCACGGGTCCATCCCCGACCAAGTATTCACAATTTCTTGAACCGAAATCCCATCCATGTTTAGTGCAAGAGGACGCTTCACCAATCAGGTTCTTGAAAAGAAAGGTCGTCCTCCCCGGTTGTAACCCTCCCCCCCCAGAAAGGTTTTCTTTTTTCTGAATCCCTTTTTTCTGTCAGACTTGTTTTCAGTGGACACTTTCGTCGTGGAATGAAACAGGCCCCTGTCCCTCTTCAGGCTATGCTGTAGATAATTTTTTTGGGGCTAGAGCCACACTCCTTTCCCTTTGCGAAGATCAGCAAGTTCTGTGTTTCCTATTTTTTGACCAACGTGGCCGTTTCGTGAGACCGCTTTGCCAATTACGGTCCCTTTCCCTTCCCAGGTCGTACTTCTTGATTAATTTGGCGGGTCACACTTTTTCCCCCTGACTTTTGTGTTAGTATTCCCCCCTAGATGAAATCACTCCTTGCGAATACGTAAGTCCAGTGCGGCGTTTTGGTCGAAATTCTTATTGAACATCCTTTTTTTTGTTTCTGAGGAGTTTTTCTTTGTTCCCCCCTCTGCACCCCTGGACCTCCGGTCGTGATTTTCATTTTTTTCTCTTCCACCCTTTTCGTCCCCTTCGGCAATTGGCCCTCCCCCCCTTCCCCTTAGCTCCTTGATTTGTCAATTCCCTCCCCCTGCCTTTTGCATGGCCCTTTTTTACCTTTTTTTTTTTTTTTTTCGTTTTTCTTGTGGGGCCCGAGGCCCAATAAGAGGAAAATTGTCCTTTTCTTTTTTTTGCCATTCTGTCTGAAAGATGGTCATTCGATCGAAACCCCCCTCCCCACCCCCTTACGGGATACCGGAGTCTATTCGTTTTCCTTTGACGCCCTGCCTCCACAATCTTTGGCCCTGCAGCATTGCCATTCTTCCCCTCCTGCATAGTGTGTTTTTCATGGATTTATCCCACTTCCCTTTGATTGTCTTCTTTTTGTCGTCGCGATTTCCCCCCTCCGCCCCGACCCTTATTTTTCTCCATACCTGTTTCTGCAGATGTCACTAAACCCACAGAGAGGTTGCTGACGGCTCTTCCCTTCCTCGTTTCGCGCCAGTCCGCCGCGCTCTCTCTCTTTTCGCGAGTGGTTCGTTGCCCCTGTTACGGTTTTTTTTTCTCCCATTTTTTCGCCCCCTTCCTTTGACTCCCTGCCGTCTATGTCAGAACCTGACTCCTTTTCTGAGACGTCCTTTCTTCACCCTCTTTTCCTCCCGGTCACTGTTTTTATACCTGCTTCTTTCCCTTTCACGAGGTTCGGGTTTTCTCTTTTCTTCCCCTGACCCTGATCGGCGCGTATCGTTTTCGGCACCCTCCTGCTTCCCCCACTCACCAAAAAGAGAGTTGGGATTTCTAATCTAACCCCCATCTTTCCCATGGGTAGTACTCCAGGAAGGGCCTGGATTTTGGTCTTTCCCCCCGCTCAAATATTCATCATCGTTGATGTTTGCATGGTCGATTGATTATCGCTTTTAGCTTTCCCCCACCCCTTTTGTTTTTTTTTTTCCCCTTCTTCATCTTGGTTGTGACGCCGTGCATTTTTTTCCTCCCCCCCCCTTCTCTTGTTCGTTCTCGCTGCTTGGGCTTTCCCCCCCCCCTGCGTGTCCCCTCCCCTACAATGAAACTTTTCGTTTTCGGCCCGTCTGTGTGCCATCGATCGTGCCTCGTTTTCCCGTTTTTCAATGTCTGATCAGCTCGCCCCCCCCCAACTAAAGAGCTCTTTCCCGGGCCCCCCCCCCTCGGCCGTTTTTTATAGCCCCCTCCTGGTCTGTTTTCACCGGGCCCTTCGGTGTTCACGTGCTGACGTTTGCCGGTCACTTCCCCTCTTTTTACATCGTCTTTCATTAACGTGATTTTTTCCTCTCGACAATGCGTTTTCCCCTCAGTTGACTTTCTGGCGATGCCTTTGGCCTGCACCCTCTCCGGGGGAGCTCTTTTTTTTAGGCATCCGAAGCTGGAGGCGAGGCGTTGTCGGAGTGTGAGGTCACTTCCCGCCACACTTCTTTTGGTTCCTTTTATTTGATTCGTTGCGCCCAAAGTCCTCTACAGCCAGGATCAGTCTTTTTTCTTCAACGATTTATGTGCGGATAGGTTGTTTTGCTAGTATTGTTTCTCCTATTTTCTCCCCTCCTTCTGTCCCGGCGCGGCACGGTGTTACCCCCGGCGTGCGGTCAAGGGACCTTTCATGTGCAGAGATTGGTATTCTTTTTGTTCCGCTGTTTTCTCTCGGGCACGGTTCTTGATTTTTGTTGCCCCTCCCCCCCAGAATTTATTGGACACCTCTGCCTTCTTCTTGTTTTCTTTTTTGTTTTTCCAAAACCATCGTCACTCACCGCCAGTGCAAGCCCCCACTTTTTCTTCGCCCCTGGTGGTGATTGGATCTTTGGGGGGTGCGGCCAAATTACTTGCTTGACTAGGCGCCTCGTTTTTTCTTATCCTTTTGGTTTGAGTTGACATAATCCCCCCTATCCCCCTAGGAGAGGACAATCCCCTGGGTAATCCCCCTTTTTCCCCTTCTTTCCCGGAACCGGGCTTTCACCCAGTTTCTCTTGCTTTTTCCTTCATTTTCAATATTGGAGGCGCGACTCCCCCCTCCTTTTTCCCCTTTGAGAACTTCGTTTCCCCTTTTTTTTTCCCACGGTTTTCTGAAAACCCCCTTCCCCCCCCCCCCCCACACATTTTCTCAACGGCGACGTGGCCCTCCCGCCCCCAGACCGGAGATCCCACAAACCGCAATTGGAAGTCGCTTTTTTTTTTGCTATCTTTCCCGCTCGTCTCATCGCGGGACGTTGCCCCTCATTTGTTTGTCCTTTATTGTTCGATGGTGGCCCCCCTTTTATATGCTTTGACAAGAGATGCCTTTTCCCCCGATTCGTTGGCCTCCTCGGGTAGCGACAACGTTTGTTGTTCCATAACTAACGCTTTTTCCCCTGATTTTCAACTTTCCGGTTTTTATTGTGTTTTTTTGATCGGGTATACAAGGTTCATGTTTGTTTCTTTTACAGCTTTTTCTTTCCGTGGTGCGCAGGCCTGGCCCCCCAAAAAGCCGTTTAGGAAAGAATTCGCCATGAGGAAGTTCCCTGCAACCTTATCCTGGTGGGTTTGACTCCTCTTTTCGTCCGGCTCTTCATGTAATTCCAACTCCCCTCGAAAAGGAACGTCACCCGCAGAAATTACACACTCACAAAACGTATAAGATAGAGCCCGTGCACTTTTCCTCCGACACTGTGGTCGAGGCCCAACGTTAAGGTAGGAGCGTTTTTTTACCATCGGGATCGTTAATCTGTGTTAGTCCCCCCAGACTAGAGCTAGAAGCGTACCTTTCCCCCCCCCCTTTTTCTTTTTTGTGGCGGGATCTTCCCCCCCGACCCCCCCAGACCTCCCGCTTTTATTTCTTTTTCTGTTCCCCTTTTGCGTTCTGTTTTCTTCGGTGTTATTTTGAGGTGATCCCCTCGGATCCTTTTTCGCAGCTTTTCTTCCTTTTTCTGTTCTCCGGCCCAACTGACCGACGCTCTTTTTTCGCGCTTTCCCGCTCACGCGTTTCTTTCTTCAATGGGCTGTCCTTCTCCGGCTGTACTAGTCGTGTCTCATTAACCCTTTTTTTTCCCCCACTCACGCCTGCTGTCCCCCTGGGACGCGTTTGCTTCCCCCCTGTCCCCCTCCCGTTGGGACAGAGCTCAATTGACCTCGATTTTTTTTTTCCCACCCCCTTTTACCCTTTTTTCCTTCCTTGTGCCCATAATGTTACAGGATCGACGCACCCCTAGGAGGGATGTTTTAGGGTACTGTCGTCATTTCGCCCTAGGTGTTTACCCCCACTGGGCTTGGTCCGTGTTTTCCGCTCCCTTGTTTTTTACCATTTCGACTACCCCCCCAGTTCCCGTTTTTGACACCCAAAAACTAGTGGTTTCCCAGTTTGGTCTTTTTCTTTTTTCACAGTCCGCCTTTCCTCCCCTACATTTTCTCCTTGCTTGAAACCATTCGACCAAGACATAGGAGTTGATCTTTTTAACCTTTTTTCGGTTCGCGGTTTTTTTTTTTTTTTGGTTTTTAGACGAGACTTTTCCCCGTTTCGCGCTGGACATGTACCCGTCATATTTTTAACCATTTTTCGGCCTCCGTCAAGAGATCATCACCCCTTTTTTTTTGTCGCAGGAGGCCTTCTCCTAGGTGCATTGTAGATCTTATTTTCTCGCCCCTAGTTCCGACTTCTTTTGAAACACCTTCTAGCAGACAGTAGCCGTTCCCCCTCTTCGTGGCACGACGGTGTTCTTTTACACTTCGTTTGTATCTAGAATGTGACGGTTCCCTCGTCTGTCAGCCGATTTCACATAGTTTTGACCGGTTTTTATTTCGATGCTTCTTTTGATTTAACATAAGCGCCAGTGTGACTTGTCATTCCCCCCCCTTCTACCTGGCTTAATCTCCTTTGGCCGAGGGATGTAATCCCTTGGGCCTTTTCGGGTATTCTTTCTTCTCGTTGTTTCGTTTCGAGACGAACCTTTCCCCTTGCCATCTTTCCCTTTTTTGCGCCCCCCCATGCAATATGACCAGTGCAACTGGACGCACGGAATTTTTCAATTTTTCCCTTTTTTCAACATGCGAGTCCCCCGAGGGCCCCTACCAAGTTCTCCTTCCCCCCCCCCCTTGGGCGGAACTTCGGCAACCGGCAAGCGATGCACCATTTGCTTTTTGCACAGGCATGATGGGTCCCCCCCCTACCGGCCTCCCTTTTTTTCCCCCAATTTCTTTCCCGTCTCGTTCCGACTCGTCTCTGACCTCCTCTCTTCTGATTGGGGTTTTCATTGAGGTTTCCTTAGAGATTGTATTTTTGGTGTTCTTGTCTTGCGTGCCGCGGATTTACCGGCTTTTGTAGTCGTTGTTTTTCCCTAGTCTTTATTTGAGTCTTTTTACCGCGGTCTTCTGCATTTTTTTGCATCTTCTTTTTGCGGCGAGCGACTTACGTGTCCCCCTTACCATGGGCACGTCCTTGTTATTTCTCGCAATTTTGCATGTTGTCTCATTCACTATTGTGCGTTTGTTCTCGACCCCTGCCCTTTTCCTGTTACCCCTTGGTGAATGTTCCGTCTCCTCAGTCTCGCACTTTTCCGTAAAGAAATTGATTCTTTTGTTTTGGATGTTCTTCCTCATCGAGGGTGGTCTGGATTCCACAATTCACCCCCTGTCCCCACTCACCCCTCCTATTTTTTCTCAGCGTCAGCTACGATTGTGGAAACTTTACCCTCCGCTGCAACCCCCCCCTTACTCTTTCCCCGGTTTCTCTACACCTTACGCCGATAGTTTTGTTTCTGGTGATCAGGACGATTTTGGACTTCGATCGGTCCCCGCCTCACTACCGCCGGATTTTTTGCACCCTTGCTTGAGTACAGGATTGGGCCGTGGCTCCCTCTCTCCTCCTGGAGAGGCCCCCCCCCCCCCTTTTTTCCCTTGTTCCGTTGCTTCCGACTCTTTTTTTTTTCAGCTGCCCCCCCAACCGTGGCACACCTTTTTCCCACCCCCCCCACAGTTTTTCCACCTTATGGGCATTGTATTTTGACCGTGCACCCTCGCCGGGGCGTGTGTTCCTTTGCCCCTCTTTCTTTTTTCCTGGTGCTGGGCACACCTTCCCCCGTGTTGAGACGAGACCCCCACCACAGTAGTTCCCCTTGATCACCCACCGTTGGTAGATCACCCTCTCCACCCGATTCATTTTGTGCCATCTGTGTTCTGATGGAGGCGCTGGCTGGTTGGTCCCTTTTTGTCCGCAACGGAGATGCCACCTCTGGTTTACATCCTCCCCAGCCATTCAGGCGTTCGTTTCCCTTCCCCCGCGGCCCACAATTTATTCCAGATTCGCACCTTTTCTGGTCAACACGGTTCGCCCCTTCTCCTGTTTTTTTTTTGCGGGCCCCCACAGCACCCGGACCCCTTCCCATTTTTCCCCCATTACCCGATTTCCTTTTTCTAGTCCAGTTGTTTAGGAGATGACTTCCCACAGTTGATAACGTCTTCATCCTCCTGACCAGTATTTTTTGGGGTACTCATTTCCTTCTCAGAGTCCGCATTTTCCCTCTTGTGAAACCCGTTTTTTTTTCGATATGTGACCCTACCCATAGGTTTCTTTCGTGGTCCACCCCGGCGCACCCGTTGTGTCTTTGAGCTAAATTCGATAATGTTGTGTATCAGTGTTGCAGATCTATTTCTCCCCCACGTCCCGCGGTTTTCCTGTCCGATTCCAAGTTTCCCTTCAACCAGTCCCTTTTCCGTCCTTCTTTTCCCCACTTAAGGCAATCCCTTGTCACGACTGAGTGGGACGGACACGAGTCTTGTTTAGCCACTTTCCTGATTTCAAAGCTTTTTTTCCTCCTTTTATACATTGATCTGGTGTATTCCTACCATTCAACTTCCTTTAAGCTCACTTTCCCCACATATGAGTAGGGGTTCCCCCAAACGGCCTCTTTTGGGCATCCCCGACCCTCCGTCCCCCACGCCTTCCCCCTTCATGCCTTTCATCTTCAGTTTCCCCCCCTTTTTCGATTTTTTGGAGGGGCTTCGTCCACGCAGGCCGCTTGCGGTCCTCTTTTTGTTAGGCCTCACCCTTCTGTGCTGACGTGGGCTTTCCCCTCTGATGTTTTCTTTTGCATTGCCCATCAAACCTTGTTGTGTATTTGTTTTGCCTATGGGAGCGTTTTTTTCTTTCCCCCGCCTTTCCCTTGGGATCGATCAGTCTTCGTCGGTGATTTTGCCCCGCCCACGGGGTTAGCAGTCGGGACCTCCCCGGTCTCGCCACAGTTCCCTGCTTTTTTTCCCTGCCCATG
>Ga0179593_1311431_pt1 | contig 13176 bp, 16 predicted proteins | sample CZODoug2_1_08_16_FD_185931 | JGI IMG/M metagenome (GOLD analysis project Ga0179593, IMG submission 185931) | Vadose zone soil fungal communities from Angelo Coast Range Reserve, California, USA - CZODoug2_1_08_16fungal (PacBio error correction) | ecosystem: Environmental > Terrestrial > Soil >... | reverse complement strand
ACCAATAATTTGCCCGATGGCACTCCCCACATTCTGCTGTCACGCAATTGGACTTAAATACAGCTTCCTCCCCCCTGAGATTGCCTGTCCCGGATATCTAGTTCCAATGATTCTTTTCCCCTATACTATGTTTTTTTTCCCCTCTTTCGGTGACATGCCCTTGTTTGTCCTTTCTAGTCCCAATCAAGGAATTCCACTATCTGGTGCTCCGCTCAGTGTGTCGTCCTTGACAGAGTTCAATGCAATGGGACCGTTTCAGCTTTTCTCTGCCCTCCTAGATTTCACCCCCCTCTTAATAAGGTGATTTCCCACTGCTCCTGTATGCCTTCTGCTTCCCTTTTTTTCGGGGACGGGCAAACCACTGCCCTTTTACGGCCGGTCGCCTTGTTTACCTATCTATAGGGTCCCCGAGACAATCAGTCGACTCTAGACATAGTCTAGGACCCCTATTTCACCTCCCCCCTCACACTCTTTCCAAGCCCCCGCCTCCTCAGATTCCCCCCCCCGACACTCCAAGTGGCGTATTCAGGACTCCCTGCTACCCTTATCCGCCTCACAGCCCCTTGACCTCTCTTCATTTGCCCCCCCCCCCGCTCCCGATGACCTCTACGTCTACACCTCCTGCCCACACTTGCTTTCTATTCTCCCCTACCGTGCCTTTCCTCTCTCCTCCTGTCGACTATTACTCCCACTCCATCACCCTTCCGTATCCACTCATTCCTCAGTTTGATTTTCCTCACCCGCATTTTCCTGCTCCTCTTGACATTCATTCCCTCCCACACTCTCCCTTACTGCGCACCCCCTCCCTTGCTAACCCCTCTTGCCCGCTGCTCGTCACTCGCCGCTGCTGGTACTCAAGGAATCCGTTATAGATGCCAGCTCCTCCCCTGAGCTCCTCCGCCCGCGCCCCTCCCCGTTTGACTTTCGCCATATCACGTCTCTCTCCACTATACATGCATAGATTTCTTTTCACCCTCCTGTTGATCCGGCATCTTATCCCTGGACCCCTTAATTTCGGTAACCCGCCTGCTTTGCACCCCACTGCCTACCTTCTCTGCTATCCTTGAGACCCCCTCGCGAAACCCTTGCAACCCCCCATATTAGACCTTCTTCCTCTCCAATTGTAGTTACCAGTCACCAGACGCCTACTCACACTAACGTTCAGCTAAGACCCTTCACTTCCTCTGCTCCTCCCCTCCAACACATTGTTCCCCGACTCATCTCCTTATTCTCCCCTACCACACCTTTCCAGCCAACCCTCCTCCCTTCCCCGTTTGCCTCTCCCCTAGTTAACTCTAGAAGAGTAGACAGAACCCTAAAGTTGGTTTGGTTTCCCTCCCTTTTTCCTTTTCCTTTACAAACATTCTTCCCCCGAAGTGCCCCGTCTCAAGTAAGTTCACTCGTGCTTTCCCTTTCTCTTGAAAAGGTATAGCCCCGACTATTTTTTGACCCAACCTTCCTGGGTTCCCTTACCTCCCTCCATCTTCTATCATTGACTGCCCTTTGTCCTGAACTAACTTCTCTGTGCCCCCTCCTTCCCGCCCTTCTGTCTTGTTCACCTCCGCTTCCCCTTATCTTCTCTCTCTTCCTTTTCCCCCCTATTGCTATTGGCCCTTGCGCCATCACTCTCTTCCTCCCCACTTTTGGTCCCTTGCCTCCTCCCTCCCTCCGTCCCCCCTCCCCCCCCCCCTCCCCACCCAGGTCCCCACCTCCCTCCCCTCTCCTGGCCCTACCCCCGCCCCCTCCCCTTCCCCTTTCAACCCGCCCCCATCTATTGTTACAGTAACCACCCCGGAAGAAAAGTTAGTCAAGATTCTTTTTTTTTTTTTTTCTTTTTTTTTGTGGGGGTGTTTTTTTTTTTGGGGGTTTTTTTTTTTTTTTGTTTATTGGGGTGTGGTTTTTTTTTAACGCGTTTTTTTTTTGGTTTTTTTTTTTTTTTCAGCATACCCCCCCCCCCCCCAGAGATTTCAAGTCCTTCCCTATAACTGTAATTCGGTTGTCGTAATCCCTTGCATCCCTGCCGTGTCAGGTGATTTCTATCCAGACAAAATCCCCCCCTAGCAGCCTTGGCCTCTTCCCCTTTTTTTTCCCACGAGACCTCTATCGAACTGCACGAACTCTTCATGACTAGACATGCTTCGCAGGCCTCTTTGCCGGCGGGGCTACCCCACCCTCTTTAAAGGTCTCACCAGGGTTCCCCACTTTTGTGTTATGTGAGAGACGTAGTCAGAGCTTCATCCCCTCCACACGCATTCTCCCCCCCCCCGCCCTTTTTTTTCCCCGGGTTAAACCTCCCCCGGTCCTATTTAGAACCGGCAATATACTCCCCCTGCCCACACCTTTTCTTCTTGGTGCCCAGAGGAAATAACCCATCGATCTTTCCTTATTGAGCCTTTAGCGGGACACTCACGCATTTCGAACACCTGGTCCCCCCCCTGCCCCCCGATACTTTCCCCCTTCCGATTGTTGTTTTCTTAAGCAAGCCGTCTCTACCCAACCCCCTGCCCCTTCTGGTGAATGCACAGCACTTTCACCAGGTCTCTTCTGCCTTGTTTGCTGGAGGTATGCGTCTGTTTTTACTTCCTAGGCTTCAACCGCCAACAAAAGTGAGAAGGTAGATTTCCTTCCTTGCTGACCTTCTCGTCGTTCCAAAAATGCAATCATGGAAACGACCATTTGCTTTTTTTTCCCCCGAGTTTCAAATACTTCTCAAGCTCTCCCTCCTTCCAGCCTGATCGTCTTTCATTTGCAATTTTTCTTGGTCTTCTATGTTGTGGTACACCGTGTTCTGCATTAGAACCAGTAGTCCTCTCCCTCTCCTTGCTTTTTGCAAGATTTCTGGGCGGGTTTTACATTTCTGTGTGGAACTCAAACCTCGATTCCCCCTGAGTATAATCCATCCCTTTAACCCAATCTATTCTTTGAGTTTGGAACATTCCTCCAACCCCCCCCGACTCTCCCCTCTTGATTGCGTGTTTTTTCTTCCCTTTCCTACGGGATATTCTCCTTCCCTTTTTTTCACCGACTCCTCAAGCAAGGACAATCTTTTGAAGAATTTTGCACTTGGACAGCCCCTTCAGAGACCCCAACAGTTTCCCCCCCGCATCAAGGAAGGCGGCTATCATAACTCTTTACAAGATAATAGATTCGATCGGAGAAAAACAACAGGATCAAGCGGATTTGGTGTCACATTTAGAACTTCATTGGAATCCAAGTCTTTTTTGTGACTATAAGGCAGAGTCAGACACTATACTCATTTCTCATACGATCTTTCCCTTCTAGAATCCCCAGCCCCCTGTGCCTTCCATTTCGGTCGCCCCTCATAAGCCGTCAGAACCGATAAACACAATCGCATCGGTCCTTCCACTCCCCTATCCCCCTCCTTTATACGACCATGCCATAGAAATCCCTCCTACGCGCTTTGAACCACCCATCTCTCCCGTTTACCTCCTACGGTTGGTGTTGACTTTATAGTGTGTACCAACTTCGCTTCGTGCGGATGGCTGTGAAATTCCATGGAGGCCCTGACAAGTAACGTGACCGGTCTTCTAGTTTTCCCTTCCATCGCCCGTGATGGCTGATGGTTATCGGTTTACGCTGCTCGAGCGTCAAGGCTTGGGCGGCTGGCCCGTGAGACGTTCTATTAAGTACTCCCCCCTTTTTCTCAGGATTCCTAGAGGCACTGCTGGCCTTTAACGGTACATCTTGTCTGTCACCTGCTTTTTCCTTTTCCCCCCCCCCCCCCCCCGGTTTCTTCTTGTGTGGTTGCTTTTTGACAATTTTAGTTTATGAGATCCCACATCCGGGCTTTTTTTTTCCTTCTTTTTTTTCTCGCCGCAGGGCCCCCCCGGGATACAGGGCTTTTCCAAAGATTTTCCGTGTCTCTCGACGGGCCACCCCTTACATCAGGTACAGTCTTGCCTTGACGACACACTCGCTCCGCTTCCCTTGTCCTTATAAGTCTCATGGGTCTTGTTTTGTTGATTCCCCCTTCCCCCTCCCTTCACTCGATGTGCGGAAAGGACTTTTTTACCAAGTGGTACGATTGTTGCGTTCGCCCATTTTTTCTTGAAACCAAACGCCAGAATCTTGGGTTCCCCCCAGTTCGCTAGGGCGGTACAGGTACTAATCTTCTCCTATATAACCGTACCCCCTATCTCTCCCCCATCCCTTTCTCCCCCTCTGCCGCCTCACCCTGATCGGCTCCCGGGTATAAGCGGGGTTCTCATATTTAGAACCGCAGTGGAATAGAAAAATTTTGCTTTATTCTTGATTTGGTCAATCCATTTCCCCTCCCCCCCTTTCTTCCTCTGATCTCCATAAGGGTGTTAGGTTGCATCTATTCCCTTAGTTATCGCCTCACCTTTCAATCCCTTCATCCCAATTCAGCTGACGTTTTTTTTTTCTGCAACCGTTATGGACCTTCCTCAGTGTGTCTCCCGTTTTGCGAAGCCCCTCGTTCTTCTTAAGAGTCAAACAACCTATCATGATCGAGAAGAGTATTTTTGCGGGTATTCCGTGCTTTCTCGCGTATCTGAGGTTAACTGCCCAAATCCTGCACTATCCTTTTTGGTTGATGTGTTAGTTGTTCTCCCCCCACCTTTTCTTGTCTTGTTGTGGGCCTTTTTTTTCTCCTTGATTTCTCTCCTTTTCCCTCCCCCCTTTCTTGGAGCCTACTTTTCCCTTTTGCTGAAGCTGGGCGTTTTTATGGATCGTTCCTTTCTTTTAATTTGCTCATCCCCCTCACCTTTTTTTTTTTAAGGAAACCCTTTACCTTTCTCTTTTTGACTTTTCCCATCCTCTTTGACCTTGCGAATCCATTCTGCGTCGGCCCCCTTCCCTTCAGTTCCTTATTGTCCTTTGTTAGTTCTTTATTTCCACTGATGCTATTTCTTTTTCACCTCTCCACCCTTTCCTCTGACATAATATGATTCTCCTAAATTCCAGCAGAGTTTTTACGACGTTCTTGCCCCCCCCCCCCCCCCCCCTTTCTGTCAGCACTGGTGTACCACGATCTCTCCTTTCATCTTCTGCCCCCTAACTGCTCCTGCATCGCTCTTCACGAATTTAAGAGATATGCCACCCTGAGGATAATGGGCTTGCCCGGATCCGCCCTTCAGGTCTTATCTCTCTGGCTCAGCGGTCGCCTCCTTTACATTTTTACCCTCCCAACGATTTCACCCAAAACTCGTTTATTTAGTATCGGTTAGGTCATTTTTTCCGTGCGTTTTCCCTTTTTGAGTGTTCCAATTTTCCCTGAAGGAGCGGTTCTTCACCTCCCGCCTAGTTGTGTCCTTAATCATTCCCCCGCCTTTCCCCCTTTGAAATACAATTGAGGCATTCCGACCTTTTAAGGATGCTCATTGTGATCGTCCAGTTTGTCCCGTCCCACCCTGTTTCGACCCCCTTTTATTTGACTCTCCTTTGTTCCAGGAGCCCATTTTTTTTTTTACAAGCTGAAGGAGAAGCCATTGGTCCCCTCTTTTGGGCACACCGTCGTCCCTTCGCACCTTTTCAAGATTTCTTTCCCCGCCTCCTACCAGAAATCTCAATATGAGTTCAGCCCCGCTTTTCTGTTAAGTAATGTTCTACTCTCCAAAGATCTCACCCCTTTACCCCCTCCCCTTCTGTGCATCTAGATTGACATCTTCTTCTTTTTACCCCTTGCCCTTTAGCTGTCAGCATATGCCCCCCTCTCTTTTTCTTGCAGCATTTTTTTGTTACTTCCATCTAGTTCAATTTTGTCTTCTTCGATATTTTCCTCCTCGTGTTGTTTTTGCTCTACTTATACCACGGACCTGTCAACTAGATGGCATGTGAACCAAACACTGGCAATCCCGATCGTCCACAACTTTGCCATTTTTACTCGCGGTTAACGTCATCAGTTCATGCGATGATTCTACTCCTATTCTTTACCTCCCCCTCCTTGCCCGTTTTTTTCAAGTGGTGCATCTCTTTGAGCGTATTTCCGGTTCCAGTACCTACATGGAGGACAATCTTTTTCTCATTCCCTTTTTTTTTTGTAGAGTCCTGGTCCCCCCTTAAGTTTTCCCTCAATGGTGTCCGGACGCTTGTTTCCCTACTGAGATTTGTTCCCTGCTTTTTATACGTTCTCTGATTTGCCCCCATGATAATGTTTTTAAGCAATGTCTTTGATCCTTCCCGAAATTTGGACCTGCAGTTTCTTTTCCCCCAACGTTTCTAACCATGAAGTTACCCTTTCTTCCCTCATCCCCCCCCTTTTCAGTTGAGCGGAGAGTGGTTTTCAATTAATGCAGCCCTTATGCGGAAACAAGCAGCCCCCCTTCGTATGCCCCTCAACCGTGAAACAATCGTCGGTTAGAACCCTTTCGAACCGACTCGACGAACTTCGAGTTTGGTGTTTGGGATCTTTTTTATATGGAGGTAACTGCTCGCGCCCCGTCTGTCTCCAGGCTATATCAAGTAACTACCTTGCGTCCTGCGGGCAGTTGCCCCAGGGTTCCTTTTTTAAATCGGTTCTTTTTCGCATTTTCTTTTTTGAAGCCGCCCCCGTCCCTCGCCGCCACGCTCCCTATCTGCATTCCGATCTTTTTTTTTCCCCTTGTGAATTCGTGATTTGAAGGATTTTCTCCATATCCCAACTGTAATTGGCGAACAATATGGAAGAATGCAGATTCCAAGTGTCTTCCCTTCTCACCCAATTCGACAGGCAAGTCTCCCCCGTTCCCCTACGACCGTACTTTTTAGAGACCCGCCTTCGTATTTTTTTTTCCCTCAAGTCCTCGTGCCCCCCCTTTTTCTTTCCAAAAATATAAACTTGTACCCAGGAGGTTCACATGTTTGACTTTTCGGTCTCCCGCTTCTTAGGAGCGCATCCCTACCACAAAGCCCTGTCGGCACCATGAACTTGGTACCAGGGGGTCTACCAAGAACTTTTTTCTTCCCCCGCCAACTGAGTACAGAAACCCAAGGAACCATCCCATCTTGAACTTGTGTTTTTATTCCCCATGTACCTCCCCATTTCTTCTTCTTCGAGCATTTGCTGGCCCCAGCAGCATACCGTCCTCCCTAACTTGGTTCAACAACCGACAAGCATCTACCCCCTCTTTATATTTTTCGCCTTTCGTTGTCCTCCTCGAAAGCACGTTCTCTCAACCCCCCCGACCCCTTCTGAATTCCCCATAACGGTTTTCCCCCCGGTCCGTTTACCGTCCAGGAATGTGGTTTTATATTCCTCGCGACTCCCGGACTTTCTCAGCCACCGGCACACCCCCACCGATTGGCCTTCTCCTGTTATCATTTTGGAAATTGTAGTTCCAAAACTAATAAGGCCAAGCTGTGGCGAGGTTTCCCTGCCGGTTCAATCCTCTTCACGGACGTTACCCCCCCTATCTTTTTTTATCTTGCCTCCTTTCCGCACTCTTGGTTAGCGCTTTTGTGGTAAAACCGTTTTTTCCCCGGAAAATCTCTTACCCTCGCCCTGCGACGTATTCAATCTTTGGGGTGTTTTTTTTTCCCCCTTTTTCGATGGGCTCCCCTCCAACAATTGTGGCCAGCGATCCCTTCCCCACCCTTTGCGGTTTTCCCCCTTCGTCCCCAGGTCGTATCTCCCGGGGGGGGCCGGGAGCGATGAGCTGAGTTTTGTGCTTCCATTTTTCTCCGGCTACCGGTTGCCCCTCCCCCCCCTCCTTATCCCCCAGTTTTTCCACCCCTCTTCCCTATCTTCTTACCTACCTTCTCCAAAGTTCCCCCCTTAATCCTCTCATACATTTACTTCCTTCGCCCATTCCTCTTCAAATCTCTCCCCCCCTTTCACCCTAGCACGATCCCATTTCCTTTCTCTCACTTTCATGCACTCTTTCCCCTTCCCCTCCCACTCATTACTCCCACAATTCTCTCGTCTTTTTTTTCACGCGATATCACCGCCCCCTAAATCTGGTCCCCTAGACCCCTTTTTCGCCTTGGCCGCTCGTGATAAACCTCCCCTCCCCGCAAGCCGGTCTTTGCACCTTCCCTAACCCCTAGAGTCGATGGCTTACCCCCACTTTTATCCCCCTTTGGTTGTTGTACAAGATTTAGAACTTTCTGGCAGCCAGAGTTCCGTTCTCAGCCAATTCTCCTCGCACTCCTTTCTTTTTTTTCCCCTGCGATTCTACCGTTCTTCCCCCGCTCTAAAGTCCTTCCTTGCTCCCCATTTAGGACTTTTAGCCTACACCCGACCGACAGCTTCACCCCTTCTCTCGGCCCTTGTCCACACTTTTTTTTTTCCCCCCCCCCTAGAAAGCACGCCCTTTTTTGCCTCGCCATTTCCTGCCGAATGAGTTTAGTAACCCACTTCCTTTTTTCATCCTAATCGTTGTGGTTGGTTTTTTTTCTAGTTTTTTCGCCCCTTTCTGCGTCCTGATGGAACATGCGGACCTGACAGGGCGTAGTAAAGCTTTTCTCGTTGAAGTTTCATCTGCCCTATGTCTCTTTTTGCTCGCTTCTTCCGTCTTCTCGCCCCCCGACTACAATTTCCCCCTGGAATGGGATGTCGGCTCGGAAGTCCTTCTCCCCATTTACGTGATTTCCTATGCTTTGCCCGCTGTTCCGTTTCCCAACTTGCGGGCAAAGTCAGTCCTAAAGGTTTTCAAAACCCACCGCGGTATCTTGTGTGTTTAGCCTCCCTCGTTCTCTTTTATGTCTGGTCTATTTCCCCTCTTTTTCCCGCGTGATAGGATTTTTTCTTCCCCGTTTTTCTGTTTCCCTACCTGGGCTATTCCCAAAGCTTTCCTTCTTCTCTAGTTATTTTTCGTACATTCCTCGGCGTATACGTTGAATGATTGACCCCCTCTCCCCTCTTCCTTGTTCCTTCCTCTTTCCTAGGGATGTGTTGTATTTGTTTGTCTTACTGTTTTCCCCCTACCCACTGGAGCTTTGAAAGTGATCGCTGATTTCTTTGTCCTTTGAGTTTTGGTGCGCCCCCCATTTCGCCCTTGTCACCCCCAAGCGCCCCAGACTTTTTTTTCAAATTCGCCCAGTTTAATTGGTTTTTTGTTTACTTTTAAGAGATCCCAACTTGTTGAACACCCACTCGCGCCCCCCCACCTCCAAGGGAGCATACGTCCGATCCAAGATCGTTCTCTTCTCCTTCCCCCCCTTTCCCCTTTCCCTGTGCAAGGCCAACCCGCCAACTTTTGGATTTACTTGCTTTTTGGACACGACAGGTTTTCCCCTACAAAGTTTTTCCAATCGCGCATTGACCCCCCGGGGTTGTGTTCATTTTGCCCCTAGGCCGTTTCCGTAGCGTGGCCCTTTACCCCACCGTATCCTGAAGTCATCCCCATAAGTTGCCACCTTTTATGGAAATGGGGGTTCTTTCCTCCTTTTTTTTTCGTTATCCCCGTGACAGTTTTTTTTCTTGAACCAACGAAGTCATCGTCTCAGAGATGCTGTTCTTTCGTGGTGAACCCGGGGGGCTTTCTGGTTTTATTGTTTGTTTCGCCACGCATATGCTCAATCCTGAAAAGATACCCTTCTTTTTTAGTTATTTATTATCAAAACCCCGTTTTTTTCTATGGGATTGTGACTTTGTTGATGCATTTATTGGTTCGCTCGGACGCTCAGTTTTTTTTTTTCCTCAACCTTCGTTCTATTTGTGCGCAGATTGCTTTTGGGATCAGATTTTCTGCTCCTCCCCTGCACCTCCTGGTTTCAACACTCGGGTCCTTATATTTTTTGTACTCTTTCCAATGCGCTTCATTGCGCGTTTCCTTTCCCCTCTCACTTGCGCGGCCGAAAAGCATTTATGTTCCAACGGGATCTTCTTTCTTTTTCTCCACCTTTTAGTTTTTCTCCTCCTTTCCAGATTCCCCTTTTACATTTGACATTTCTTCTCATGCGTGATCCTAAATCAGTTCATCTGTTCCCAGACTTTTTTTTTCCTTGTGCCACCTCTCCTTTTTCCGAACGTGGGCCCCGATACGTGGCCTGCAGCCCTTTAGCGACTTTTCGTCCTATTAGGACCCGGAGGTGCGTCACCACTGTGCCCCCTGAATTCACAAATATTGAAATGTGAAACTGCCCTGAAGACCTTGAATGTCCTCTTTCTCCTCTTTGACCCGGGCTTCCACTTGCCCACTTTTCACAAGACTCGGCCACACCACCGTCTTCTGAGTTCGTCCTGAATGACCATGTTTGTGCCATGTGCTGCCGACCTAGATTTTCGGTGCCGTGCCCCCCTTCCATCCTCTCCAGACCTGCCGGTGCTGACCCTAACGCCCGGGAAGCCTTAATCTTTTCACCATCGCCCCCTAAATACAAGATGATTGATGCCCCTCCCCTTTTGGACGATTTGGGTGAGAAGTCCCGTTGGTGTAACCCTGGTCCCCCCTACGTCCACCCCCCTTTTATTGCCTTGCCCCAGTAGCAGTGTCCTTTATTGAAGATTTGCCCATAGTTCGATTTGAGAATTGAAATCTTCCCTTTTCTCCCCTCTCCCCCTCTCAGCCCGCCCCCCTTCCTGTCCGCTTTACTGGGCCATCTCCCTCTACCCCCCTTTCAAGGAGTCCCCTCAATTCTTTTTCCCCCGAGTCTTGTCTTTAATTTTCCTACTCTCACCCCCAACTACGATTCCTCCCATTACCTAATTTTTTCACGCTTCCTCTTTTTTTTTTTGTGTTGTTCCCTCCTCTTCATGGACCTCCGTTAACCTGAAATTATCGTCGCGTCCTCATTTATGTATTACATCTTTTCTTGAAGCATATTTGTTTTTCCCCAGCGTTTGTCCCTTTCCTTTTGGTACTCCCCCACTCTCTTTTTTGTTTTAGTGCTCTCTACCAAAGACTTGAATTTATGGACCGGACCAACAAAGATGCTGCCCCTCATTAGGTTCCTACATCCTTTTCTTGCCCGTCTTCCTCTAGTGAACCCCGTAGGATTCCTCTCCTTTCAGATTTCTCTCCTCTCTGTCCGCAATCCTTTTCTGTGAAACTTTTTTTTCCTTTTTCAGCTTCGGCGGAAATGTAAATCCTTCCCACACTTCCTTTGTGAGGTCCAACTCATTGATTTTGCTCAGTTCTTTTCCGCCTTTTCTCTATCTGGGCCAAGTTGAAGCGGGAAATTTCTGGGCGCCGGGGCCTTGGTTCTCTAGACTTCTCTGGGTCCCTGCCCTTCCTCGGCCCCATTCTTTTTTTTTCCCAACAAACCCCACATGTATCCTGACCATAAATGCTGCCTTCCTCGCCCCTTTTGAAGAATGTGGACGGTCCCCCCCCCCCCTTTTATTTAACCTTCTTACTCTTCGGCAAACGGAGTCTAAACCGTGTATTTCGTGAGCTTCCGACTTGGTGACAATATTTTTTCCTTCCCCCCGAGGCGGGGTGAACCGAGCATTTATTCTTGATGGAATTTTTCACGCACCCGCACCCCCCTTTCTTAAGAACGATGACTTCCGACTCGCTGAACCTTTCACTCGTTTGGGTGACGTCTTTCCTGAGGTTTCTTTTTCCCACTCTTCGCCATTTCCCAGGCAATCTGTCACACCTTTAAATTCCTTGCTCCGTGTGCAGCTTGTCCTTGGGGACGCCCCTGATTTTGCACTGCCAGTCGGTTTTTTACCCAGCCTTGATACATCTCCCTCCCCCCATTTCGTGCCCTCGCTGACCCAGTATATTCCCCTTTTTCTTCCAGTCCTAGATTTGCAAGATGAACCATCTGAACGTAATTTGTTCGGACTATAAACTCCGGAAGAATGGCCCCTACAAGGGATGCTTTCTCCCCCCCTTCTCCCCCTGAATCGCTACCAAAAGTCCCCTTTCCTTTTTCAGTGCCCTCCGGCCGGCATGATTCCATTTTTCCTTTCACCCTTAGGGCCAGCGGCAGAGTCTTTCCCCACAATATAAGGGTACCAGAGGTTTTCCCCCTTTTGTCTTTTTTATTGATCCTCGTCAGCGAGCTGACTCTCCACCCCCCCTCAATCCGCTCACAAATTCGCATTCCCTTTTACGGGTGCTCCAGCATTTTTTTGCTCTCCTAAACAGCAGAGAAGAGACACCCCATTTCCACCAGCCATCCCTTTTTTCCCTTGGTTAGCTCAACTGCCAAACTCCCCCCCAGCCCGTACTTCCGGTGCGCAGCGCTTTTCCCCTCCTAACCCGGAACTCCCCGGTGTTCCAAAACCACCCCTCTCGTGCCCCATCTCTTTCCGTTCACTTCTCATTCTTCTCACCGCGCAGCGCCCAAACCCTCGATTTACCCCTTCATTTCCCCCCCACGTTTGCGCACTTCCTGTCGCTTCCCTTCAGGAGAGTGGATTTTCTTCCGCACCTTTCCTCCCCCCTCATTGCACGCAAAAAACCGTGGTTTTCGAATGCGCAGATGCAAGATTTGATTTCCCTTTTTTTATTTTCCCTTTCTTTCACCCAACCTCCTGCCAGCCCTGTTTTCTGGGGTTCCTAAATACTGATTACCTGCCCCCTCGTAACTTTTCTTGCTCGGAGTATCCTTCCCTTCCCCTATTGGGACGTTCTGTTTTTGGTCAACCGTGGAGCCCTTAAAACCTTCTTTTAGTACCTCGCCTTTCCTCTCCGTTGGCCCCCCCTGATCTGCGTGCGTTGGTTTTTTTCCCTTTCTATTTTAGCATTTTCCCATTACCCTTTAGAACTCCGATCCCTTTCACAATCGGAAGTGCCCTGTCCGTGTTTCACCGTCCGACCCCCACCCAATACATCCTTCCTACTTCCATTCTCGAGCCCCTGATTTGTCTTCCACATTTCCTACGGATCGGTTTTCTTTAAGCCTTATAAGCACGGGAAATCTTTGGGACTAGAAACAGTGTTAGATGGCCGCGTCGCTGAAAATCTCAAACCCAGAAGAGTGTTATTTTTACTACCCCCCCACTCTCCTCTCTTTTCTTTCTTCAACCCCACCCCAGGATCAAGAGTTTTTTTTTCACCCAGGACATTCTTTGTACCCCTCCCCCCTCTTTTTCGGTAGGCCAAGGGGGCCCTTCAGCACTCCTTGCCCCCTTTCCGATTGAGTCTACCCCTCTGCCGCCGTAAACAGTATTCCTGCACATTTAGTCTCTCTCATCCGAATGACGAAGACGATCCCCAACTCGCATCCGAGCCCTAATTTTTCCCCCGATATCCGTACGCTCTTTCCGTGCTTTTTCCCTCCCCCCCCTTTCATCCTGCCTCGCTGTTGTCGACACCC